>Ga0207416_1000022_pt1 | contig 320515 bp, 289 predicted proteins | sample PaiPotPPM11metaG_FD_184107 | JGI IMG/M metagenome (GOLD analysis project Ga0207416, IMG submission 184107) | Iron sulfur acid spring bacterial and archeal communities from Banff, Canada, to study Microbial Dark Matter (Phase II) - Paint Pots PPM... ... | reverse complement strand
TGTCGCACCCGGAAATCTGATTGCTGCGCCAGACTGCGGCATGAAATACATGCCGCGCGAAATCGCTTTCAGAAAACTCCAGGCCCTGAGTCTCGGTGCGGCCATAGTCCGATCGGAATTGCAATGAACTCGATGTAAACTCCAGAGACCGAACACCCTGACGGGCATAAGTTTGAGCATGGCCGGAGAAACCTGACCCGGTAGGCTGCGACACGAGTCTCTTCCGGCACATCGCCTTTGCAAGCTCTACCGCAGCTCCGATCTCGGTAAAATCGTTAAGCTGTAGACAGTCAACCAAGGCGATTGGACGAATAGTAAATGAGGAACTTGAACATATTGGCGATCACTTCAAATCCCTCAGCCGGCGTGCGCTCCGACGAGAGTTTGCCGGAGGTCGCGCTGGGTATATCCGCCAAGTGACTACGTATATTTCGGCCGCCGAGCATTTGAGCCGGGTCGATTTCATTTGCATACAGAGCCGCCGTGCAATCGTCTCCGGAAATTATCGGAAGGTAGAGATAGGGCAGAGAAAGAACTACCGCCGGATTTGGATTGGAGAGTAGCTCTTTTATGGGTCCGTCTGAGTTGTCGCACCACGATGTCCAGCGCTGCCAGTAGGCTCGCAGCATCACCTCTGAGTCAGCTTGTACAGAGTCTTCGATCGTCGATATTAGTGTGCTGGTGAGCGGATATCGCGCCGGCATGGAAGCGAAGGGAATAGCATTCATTTCCGCTCATCTATCGACAGTAAGATCCATCTGTTAAGCTAGCTTAATCCAGCTCATCGGGGCGTGCCCTAAACATGCGCGAAATCGGTGCTTTCGAGGCAAAGAACAAACTCAGTCAGTTGCTCGACCTGGTCGAGCGTGGCGAGGAAATCACCATTACCCGCCACGGTAAGGAAATCGCGCGGCTAGTACCCGCTAAGCCTGGCTTCAACCGAGAGGAAGCTCGTGCTGCAGTGCGTCGCATCCGGGAGCGCGCGCAGCAGCACAAACTCGGCCGTTTCAACTGGTCTGAGTGGAAGGCCTTCCGCGATGAAGGACGGCCATGAGTGTGGTGCTCGATAGTTCGGCCACGCTGGCCTGGATATACAGCGACGAAACCACCGACGCGATCCGCCAGCTTTTCGATGGCGTTGCTGATACGGGTGCACTCGTGCCGGCGCTTTGGCGGCTGGAGGTGGCCAACAGTCTGACCGTCGCTATCCGCCGTGGCCGCATCGATGCGGAGTTTCGTCGGGCGGCGCTCGACGATCTGGCGCTGCTCGACATTACGACCGACGCCCACACGGATACACATGCATGGGCGGAAACGCTGCTGCTCGCCGACCGTTTCGGGCTCACAGTGTACGATGCTGCCTATCTTGAGCTGGCGCGGCGGCGTGCGCTGCCGCTTGCTACACTCGACGAAGACCTCAGCGGCGCCGCATCCGCCCTTGGCATCCAGGTTCGCGGGGGTGGCACGTGAGCGCACAACGCCGCGAGAATAGAGAACGCGGTACTCTCGGCGACACCTGCTTGGGCGGCTGCAAACCACGCTCGGGGCCGAGTACTTCCCCGATATCAGCCCTAAGCCGATGAAATGAGCGGCGATCTCACTCGCTTTCCTCCGACTCGAACCTTTCAGTCCGGCGCTTTGCCCAATTCGCTCATTTTGGGCAGACAGTCGGGCGTTCTGCGCGAGGCCAGACGACTAATTCAGTTGTCGTCGGACTCCGAAGTGCGCCAATTTGCGTTTCATTGAATTGAATTGAACCGAGTGAATCTGCCGGGCTAGAACCCCAATGCAGTCATATGAGGTTAAAGTCGAAATAATCAGCGGTTTGTACGCTTGATTCTACATCAATGACGACATACAGTATGTCGTCTGACTGATCCGAGGAGCGATACAAACCGATGATTCTTTCCTTTCCCGCAATGCGCGGACGCATGGGCAAACGAGATTTTTACGTGACGATGGTGAAGCTCAGCCTGGTACCGAAGCTCTTCAAGTTCCGTGACTGGGCGGAGTTGCCTCCGGAGCAGCGGGCGCAGCGTGTGATCCAGAAGAGCCGCATTCCAGAAATCACTCAGTACATTCTCGATAATGAGGACGGGTATCTGTTCTCTTCGTTGACCGCCTCCTTTGATTGCGAGCCCATTTTCACGCCCGTGGATGGCCGGCAGGACTTGGGTACGCTCGAAGTTCCTTTTGACTCCGATCTTGTGATCAACGACGGACAGCACCGCCGTGCGGCAATCGAAGAGGCGTTGCGGGAAAACCCAAAGCTTGGCGAGGAAACCATCTCTGTCGTGCTGTTCCCGTTCGAAGATCTTGGCCGAATGCAGCAAATGTTTTCTGACTTGAACCGGACTGCCCGCACGACTTCAAAATCGTTGAATATCCTTTACAACCAGCGCGACTTGATGAGCCAGATCACCCTCACCATCAGCGAGCGAATCGAGGTGTTCAAAGGCCTAGTCGACAAGGATCGCGTATCGCTTGCGCTTCGATCGCCGAAACTCTTCACGCTTGCTGCGATTTACGACGCCACCAATGCACTGCTGGGGTCGGCAGTCGACGCCGACTACGATGGCAAACTCGCTCTGTCGTTGGAGTTCTGGGAAGCGCTGGTGGAGAACATGCCCGAGTGGGAAAAGGTCAAAAGCGGTGACCTCAGGCCTATGGAGCTTCGGCAGGAATTCATCCATTCACATGCTGTTGTGCTCTGGGCGCTTGGCACGATGGGTCAGACGCTGATTTCGACCTACCCGGACGACTGGAAGGCGCGGCTTCATGGGTTGCGCAAGATCGACTGGCGGCGCACCAACAAAGAGTGGCAGGGCATCGCCATGTCGGGGTCGGATGTCGTCAACCGGCGCCAGAACCGCATGGATACGGCGTCCTTCCTTAAGCTCAAAATGGGGCTCAAGCTTACGGGTGCGGAAGAACGCTCGATCAAGGGCGCAACCGACATCTCCTCGATCATGAAGGAGCTGCGCAAGTTTACGAGCGAAGCTGCCACGGTAGAAAACTAATTCGGGGGAACTTTGGTGGACGACTCAAGCCAGCTCGTCGCGCAGTTCGAGAAAAACGCCAAAGAGGAAGTTCGCGTCAGCATCGACGACTTTCGCGGGCGGAAGATCATCAACATGCGAGTCTATTACCGTTCCGATAACGGTCAGTGGTTGCCTGGAAAGCAGGGCCTCGCGCTTGCAGTGGATCGATACCGCGATCTTGCTGATGCCGTCCTGAGGGTTGGCGAAGAGCTACAAGCACAAGGTCTTTTGCCGGCATCGAAAGCTCGCCAGGATTCGGATAGCCCCGACACGACTGGCAAAGGTCGGAATAGAACTTCCGGCGCCGGGGTTTAGCGTGGCGGTGTGGACAGAAGTGTTATCTCTCGGTTCGAAGTTGTTCGACGTTGTGCGCGATTGGCTCGCAAGCAGGATTCCTAAGCGTAGCTTGATCATAGTCGCTCGAGATTTCCAGCCGCCGCTTATAGGACCGGCTTTCTGGTCAGTCACCACCTTCCCCGGAAGCCCGGAGAAGCGCGGAATGTTCGTGAGGTTTACCTTCAGTTTGAGAAATATTGCGCGGCAGCCTGTTAGAATCGTTCGGTCTCACCTCAAAATCATCCGACGGCATTTTGGGCTCCTGCCCGCGAGCGCGCGCGTAGTTGATGGGAAATGGCTGCTGCAGCCTGACGCTGAAAGCAATCTGTACGGCGATCATGCCGTGCATCCTCAGGCTCCCGCTGTTCAAGCCGAAGTGCATTGGCTCGTAGAGCCCGCGGTGTCGGATGATGGAGAGAGCTTTCGCGCGAAGGTTTGCCTTATGGATGACTTCGGCAACGAGCATTGGACAGAAAGGCTTACGTTTCGTCCGCTGCCGTTGCCGCACCCGGTATCGGCGCCGGCTCGGGAGGCGCCATAGATGGCATTCCTGGACGACCAGGAACTGCGCTCACTTGAGCTTGCCGATACTCAGAGTTTCCGCCCGGTTGGGCTTGCGCTGGGCAAGGGCGCGCAGCCGGTTGAAGTCGCTGTTATCGAGGCCAGCCATCGGCCCTCGCTTTCCGATCTTCGAACACTTTGGAAGGTGCGGCTGAAGGGCCGGGCGACGCCGCTCCTGATGGTGGCGCTCTACGACGCACACGCCGCTATCTGCGGCCCAGCCGGCGATCAGCCGCCTGCTTTCGCCGACCTCGATCCTGAATTGGTCGAGCGAATCTGCCGCGCCGCTTTGGAGGAGCCTGACCGCCACGCTGCTTTGCGGCGACTTCACTCCGTCATCCCCAACGTTCAAGCGCCGCTTGCTGGTCTGCGAAACGAAGGGCTGTTTGCAACTCATGAGCTCGAACACGATGTGCGCCGCCGCGCGGATTGGCCGGAAGCGAGTTCACGCGCCACGCCGGTGCTCAGGGAACGCGGCGAAGCGCTACTGCGCGCATTGGGGTTTTCCGTTGAGCCGTTAACTGCTGGGCCCGGCTCGCTGCTGCGTGCGGCCGGGACGCGCACGGCGCTTGCCATCTTCCTCGATCGCAACGAGTCAGCGGAAACTCCGAGCCGACGTTTTTCTGATCATTCCCCGATCACCTGGGCGCTCAACGTCGCCGACCAGGAGCAGCTTCGGTACGTTATCGTCTGCAACGGCGCTCAGGTCCGGCTCTATCTCACTGAGCTTGGCCGTGGCGTGGGCCAGCGCGCGCGAACCGAAACCTACGTTGAGATCGATCTCGACTTTATTAAAGCAGCGGAAGCCGGTTATCTCTGGCTGCTTTTTTCCGCTCCAGCGCTCATCGCGGGTGGTTCGGTCGAGGAAATTCTCGAACAATCGCGCCGCTTCGCCGCCGAACTGGGCGAACGCCTGCGCGAGCGCGTCTACCAGGACGCGATCCCGCGCCTCGCCAAGGCATTGCTCGCCGGGCGTGGCCTTGCGCATCCGACGGCCGAGCAGCTCGCCGAGACCTACCAAATGGCGCTGGTGCTCCTTTTCCGGCTGCTCTTCGTCGCCTACGCCGAAGACCGGGATCTTCTCCCGTACCGCACCAACGGCCTGTACGAAACGCGTTCGCTCAAGCACAAGGCGACCGAACTAGCAGAGCTCGCTCGCAAAAGCGAAAGCATCGCCAACATCCAGCATGGCGAGGCTTTCGACCGCGGCAACTCGCTTTGGGAAGAGGTCAATCAACTCTTCAATGCGATCAATCAAGGCCACAGCGAATGGGGCGTTCCCGCCTACAACGGCGGTCTGTTCCTCAGCGACAAGGAAATCTCACCGCTCGGTCATGTCCTGGCGCAGATCAAACTCAGCAATCGCGACTTCGGGCCGGTTGTCTTCTATCTACTTGTTGATCAGACGCCCGAGGGATGGGGCCCGGTTGATTTTCGCAGCCTGAGCGTTCGTGAGTTCGGCACCATTTACGAAGGGCTGCTGCAAAACGAGCTTTCGGTTGCGCCTGCCGACCTGACCGTTACACCGAAGGGAGAGTATCGGATCGCACGAAACAAGGATGAAATCACGGTTCGTGCGGGTGAGCTTTATCCACACACCCCGTCCGGCGCGCGCAAATCGACCGGTTCGTATTTCACCAAACATTTCGCCGTCGAGCATCTGCTCGAACATGCACTTGAACCAGCGCTCGACGATCACCTGAAGCGGCTCGACGCGCTCCACGATCGCGCCGCTGGCGAAGCGTTCTTCGATTTTCGCGTCGCCGATATCGCGATGGGCTCCGGCCATTTCCTGGTCGCAGCGGTTGACCGGATCGAGCGCAAGCTCTCGAACTATCTGACCACGCGCCCGCTCGCCGATGTATCAGCCGAGCTAGTTCGATTGCTCGGTGCGGCCAAAGCTGAACTGGAGAAGGTGGGGCTTGCCGACGGGGTGGAGATCGAAGGGACGCAGCTTCTCCGGCGCCAGATCGCCCGGCGATGCATCTACGGAGTCGATCTGAACCGGATGGCAGTTGAGCTGGCGCGGCTTAGCATCTGGATTCATACCTTCGTTCCCGGTCTTCCGCTTTCGTTCCTTGATCATAACCTGATCGAAGGCAACTCTCTGGTTGGCATCGCGACGGTTGAGGAAGCGAGCAACGAGGTCCGCGAACACTCTCTGCCGCTATTTGCGCTCTCGGCGGAGAAATTGCTGGGCAGATCCCGCGACGCTCTGATCAAGCTCGCCCGTGTGTCCGATGCCAACGCCGAACAGATCGCTGCTGCGCGTAAGGCGGCCAAGCAGGCACGCGAAGCAGTAGCCGCGGCCGAGGCTTTGTTCGACGTTTTGGCCGCGGCGCGGCTTGACGGGGATCTGGCCGCGCAAGTCGGCGAATGGGCCCAGGCTCATGCCCAAGAGGAGAAATTTGAAGCAGCGCTGGCGAAGCTGCCGGGCTCGAAGATGCACGCCGAAAGTCGGCGGATTCTAAAGGCGATTCCGCCGCTCCATTTTCCGATAGCTTTCCCCGAAGCCTTTCTACGCGAGCGAGCCGGCTTTGACGTGATTCTTGGCAATCCGCCGTGGGAGGAAGCGACTGTTGAAGAGGACCGCTTCTGGACCCGCTACGATCCCGGCTTTCATTCACTGCCCCAAGGCCAGCAAGAGTCCGCGAAAAAACGATATCGGCGAGAACGACCTGACCTGGTACGCCTCTACGACGAGGAGCGGGAGCAGGCGGAGTTGCTTCGGCGAGTGCTGGTAAGCGGACCGTTTCCCGGAATGGGAACGGGCGATCCCGACGTTTATAAGGCATTCGCCTGGCGATTCTGGAATCTGGTAACGGAGCGAGGCGGAAGGATCGGCGTGGTGCTGCCGCGCTCGGCCCTCGCCGCGCGAGGCTGCGAAAGACTTCGTCAAGAGCTTTTCGCGAACGGGATCGTCGCCGACCTTACCTTTCTTCTAAATCGCGGGGGATGGGTCTTCGATGACGCCGAGCATCGCTACACAATCGCTCTCGCGGCTTTCGGAAGAGGCTCGAATGGAAAGCGTGAGCTGCCGCTTCGTGGACCTTTTGCGAACTACGGCAGGTACGCCGACGCGATCAAGCGCGAACCGCTTCGGTTCGCGGTGGATGAGGTTCTTTCCTGGACTGATACGGCGGCGTTGCCACTGCTGCCCGACGACGAATCAGGGACAATCTTTGCGCAGCTTCGCAAAGCGCCACGGCTCGACCTCGACAATCCGAATTCCTGGCGCGCACGACCGTACCGCGAGCTTGACGCCACTAACGACAAGAAGCTGATGAAGCTCGGCGAGAAGCCGCCCGACGATTTCTGGCCGGTATTCAAAGGTGAGTCGTTCGATATCTGGGTGAACGACACCGGTTCATATTATGGCTGGGGCGATCCCGATAAAGTCATCCCCGTGCTTCAGCAGAAGCGCCAGCGCAGCGGTCAGCTCGCGGTTCGTTCACCGTTCGCGGGTTTCCAAGCAAGCTGGTTTCGGGATTCCAAGACGCTGCCATGCTGGTCAGCGCGCATCGCTTTTCGCGACGTCACCAACCGAACGAACCGCCGCACCATTATTGCAGCGCTACTGCCGCCAAAGGTCTTCGCAACCAATAAGGCTCCTTATTTCCTGTGGCCCGCGGGCGACGAAAAGGACCAGGCATTCCTGCTCGGCGTTCTCTGCTCGATTCCGCTGGATTGGTATGCGCGGCGCTTTGTAGAAGTCAGCCTTAACTACCACGTGCTGAATCCGTTTCCTGTTCCGCGCCCGGACCGCAAGAATCCTCTATGGCAACGGACGGTCGCGCTTGCGGGACGGCTCGCATGTCCCGACAAGCGTTACCGCAAATGGGCCGATGCTGTGGGCGTCGAATGTGGACGGCTACCCGACGACGAAAAAGAAGACATGATCCACGAACTCGATGCCGTCGTGGCCCATCTGTACGGTCTTTCCGAATCGCAGCTCGCCCACATCTTCGAAACCTTCCACGAGGGCTGGAACTACGCCGATCGGCTGAAGGCCACGCTCAAGCATTTCCACGCCTGGCAAACAAAACTGAGAATCGCGGAACACGGACGACACGCATGACGGCGGACGAACTATTCCAGCTCGCGGACAGACTGGCTGAAAAACCCCGCCAGTGGGTGGAGTCCGGCCCTGCGGCTGACGGCTCGTTCGGTTGCGTGATGTTCCTGGGGTTCGAGCGTGCGCTGCGGCAATACGGCGCAATCGTCGAGCTTTTGCAAAAAGGCCTCTGCGACGACGCCCTCGTGCTCGTCCGGTCGTTGTACGAACTGAACGTTAACCTGTCGGCATTAAAGTCTGAGGAAGACGCCCAGAAGTTCGTCCGCTTCGCTAAGCTGCAACAGCTACTTCTGGAAAAAGAGCGTCTCAACGATCAGCTTCAGGACTCCTCTTCCTATATAGCCAAATGCGGGCAGCGGCTAGAAGCCGTTGAATCGGCGCTCAAAGAATTCGCTGAGTTCAGGACCAAGAAAGGGAAGTGGCAACAATCGTGGTCAGGCTTGAACGTCAAGGGCCTCGCTGAGCGCACGGCTCAAGACACCGGAGCTAATACCGGTCAGCATGACTACTGGGTTTACGGGCTGGGGTCGCTCTTTACACACAATGCACCCGGCGCTCTCTTTCTGGGCGTGGGGGATTCTCAACTAAACCAGGAGAAATGGAAAGAACTCCGCGCAAAACGCGATCACGCCAGCAGAAATGGGCTTCCCGCGATTCTCCACGAAGCTTCCATCTGTTTCGTCGACATAGTCGGGATGGCCGGGCCTTGTATTCAAGGTTATGAGCGCCATTGGTTTGATGATGCGCTGCAAAGGATATTGCCCGCACTGTGCGATGGCGACACCACGGAGAACCGCTGACGAGATAATGCGATGCCCGAGCTAAGCCGGTTTTTCGGAATCGTAATCCGGATGTTTTACAGCGACCATGAGCCGGCGCACTTCCACGCGATCTATGGCGAGTACGAGGCCTTGGTCGAAATCGAGACTCTGCTGGTGTTTCGTGGGTCGTTACCGCGCCGGGCGCTGGCGCTCGTGCTCGAATGGGCTGCGATGCATCGCGTCGAACTGCATGATGATTGGCAGCGTGCGCGCCATGGAGAAACGCTTAACGAGATCGAGCCCCTCGATTGAGGAGAAATAATATGGCCCTTTTACGTATTCGTGAGGTCGAAGCTCTTCAAGGCTTCAAACTAAGGCTCACGCTTACCGATGGCTCTGTCATCGAACGCGACGTGTCACGCCTTCTCGTCGGCCCGGTCTTTGAGCCCATCCGCAAGGATCTGACAGTCTTCGCGAAGGTACGCGTGGAAGGTGGAACCGTAGTCTGGCCGAACGGCGCCGATCTTTGTCCCGACGTTCTCATTTGGGCCGGCCCACCGCCGGCAGAAGGACAGCAACCGGCCCATCCGCCGCAGGCTTGATGCGGGCGTTATCATGGCGAAAGGCGAGCGCCAGATTCCGCTGATTGAACCCGAGATGCCGCTGTTTGATGGTAAACGTGGCGATTCGGGAGAGGCTGCGGCAACAGAAATTCCGGACAAGCCCGAGTTCGTCGATAACCGCGAACTTCGGCTGGTCGATGCGCTCCAGCGCCACCTCGATTGGCTGCGTGACACCTATGCGAAGCCGGTCGAGCTTTCGATCGCGAGCGGATACTTTAATCCGCAGGGTTTCGCGATGCTCGCCGATCGGCTCCGGCATCTGGAACAAACCCGGCTGTTGCTCGGCGCAGAACCATTGCCGCCGCCGGCAATTCCCCTTCGGATGCCCGGTGAGCCACGCGGCGAAAGGCTGGAGGGGAAGCTTGTTCGCGAGGAGCTTCAAAAGAACCAGCAGGGACTTGAGCGCGACCGTAACCTTATACCCTTCAATCCCGGCGATGATCGCGCACTCACCGATCTTCTCGAGTTTCTCAAGAGCGGTAAGATTGAGGTGCGCCGCTTCGAAAAGGCATTTCTGCATGGCAAGGCATTCCTTTTCGCAAGCGACGAGGGGGTGATTTCCGGCTCCTCGAACTTTACCGCCGCGGGCCTGACCAGCAACCTGGAGCTAAATCTCGGCCGCTACGATCCGACGCCCGTCCAGAAGGTCCGCAATTGGTTCGACCGATTGTGGGCGGAGGCGGCGCCCTATGACCTTGCCGCCGTCTATGCGGCGCGCTTCGAGCCGTACGATCCGTATCTCATTTTTCTGCGCGTCCTCTGGGAGCGCTACGGTGCGGAACTGGAAGCTGAAGCCGATAGCAGCGCGCGAATCCGGCTGACTACGTTCCAGACCGACGGCATCTTTCGCGCCAAGCGAATTTGCCAGCAATACAATGGCGTGCTGGTTGCCGACGGCGTTGGCCTCGGAAAGACCTTCGTCGCCGGCGAGTTGCTTCGCCAATCAATTGAGGATCGCCGCCAGCGGGCTCTTTTGATCGCTCCGGCCAGCTTGCGCGATGGGACCTGGGCGCGCTTCGCAGATCTGCACTCCCTATATATGGAATGTGTTTCCTACGAGCAGTTGGCCGACGACGTTCAGCTCGGCGGTACGCAGCCGTATCTGAAGCAGCAGGCGAACGACTATGCCCTCCTGGTGGTGGATGAGGCACAAGCCTTTCGCAATCCATCGACGCGTCGCGCTCAAGCTTTACGCGAACTGCTCAAGGGCCATCCGCCAAAGACGCTCGTGCTGCTCTCGGCGACGCCGGTGAACAACTCGCTGTGGGACCTCTATTACTTGCTCGCTTACTTCTTGAAACAGGACGCTGCCCTTTCAGAACTCGGGCTACGTTCCCTCAGGGAGAAGTTCGGCGATGCGGTGAAGCAGGACCCGGATGACCTCTCACCCGACGCACTTTTTGACATTCTCGACGCCAGCACCGTGCGGCGCACACGCCATTTCGTGCGCCGATATTATCCGAACGATCGCGTGCGCGATTCGCGGGGACACGAGATACCAGTCCAATTTCCGACGCCGCATGTCGAAGCTATTACCTACTCGCTCGACGATGAGCTTCTGGGCTTCTTCGATGAATTCAAGGTTGCGCTGGCTCCCGAAGAGGGAGAGCCGCTACTTACGCTCGCGCGTTACGGCTCCGGACAATATCGGCGTGGTGCGGCGCCAGATCCGAGCGAAGCCGCACTGATCGGGCTGCTCCGCTCTGCTTTGCTCAAGCGATTCGAGTCTTCTGGGCACGCGTTCGCCGCGACTGCGGAAAAGATGGCGCGAGCACACGACGCGTTTCTTGAAGGCCTGGAGAAAGGGGTGATTCTGACGGCGGAAGCCATCGAAGAATGGGAACAAACCGACAACGATGAAGCCCTTGATGAACTGATTCGAACGACGGGCGCGGTAAGCTTGAAGGGTTATGAAGCGGATCGACTCCGGGCGGACGTACAGCACGATCGGGACCTGTTGCGAAATTTCGCCAGCCGCGCGGCCAGCGTGAAGCGTGAAGCCGATCCGAAGCTGGAATGCGTGATCAACGCGCTGGTCGACATCGATAAACATGCGACAAAAGAAGGCCTCGATGAGCAGGACACCCGCAACAGGCGAAAGGTCATCGTCTTTTCGTACTTCGCAGACACCGTTGATTGGATTACCGAACATCTTAGAAATGTTCTCGAAGCCGATCGCCGGCTCGCCGCCTATCGAGGTCGAATGGTCTCGGTGGTCGGCGACGAAACGCGCGACGGCATCTCGCGCGCGAGGGCGGTGTTCGGTTTCGCGCCGGAATCGAGCGACGCCCCAGCGGGAGCCGACCAGGACCTTTACGATATCCTCGTGACGACCGACGTTTTGGCTGAGGGCGTGAACCTCCAGCAGGCGCGGAACATCATTAACTACGATTTGCCATGGAACCCGATGCGCCTGGTCCAGCGACATGGGCGAATCGACAGGATCGGCAGTCCCCATCGGGACGTGTACGTCCGCTGCTTCTTCCCCGATAGACGGCTGAACGATCTGCTCGACTTGGAATCGCGAATCCGTAGGAAACTCAAGCAGGCGGCGGCGAGCATCGGGGTCGAGCACCAGGTCATTCCGGGCGCCGCGACAGGCGAGCAGGTTTTCGCCGAGACTCGCGAAGAGATCGAGAAGCTCAAGGACGAAGACGCGACCATCCTTGAAAACGCGGGCGAAGATCCCTCGGCGCACTCAGGCGAGGAGTACCGGCAGGAACTCCGCAAGGGCTTGGAGCGATACGGCGAGAAGGCAATTACGGAGCTTCCGTGGGGCGCCGGTTCGGGTTTCCTAAACGGCCGCGCGAGCGGCCATTTCTTCTGCGCAAAGGTGGGGGATCGCGTCTTTCTGAGGTTCGTGCCCTCGGACGGCGAGTCCATCGTCAAAGATACTCTCGGCTGCCTGAAGCTTATTGCGTGCAAGGAAGACACTCCGCGGTACGTGCCGGACGCTGCGAGAGAAGCAGCCTACGCGGCTTGGGAACGCGCTCGGCGAGACATCTTCGAGGAGTGGAAGTTCGCGACTGACCCCGCGAACTTGCAGCCTCGGGTCAAGGCGGGGATGAAGGCGGCGGCCGATCACGTTCGGAAGTATCCGCCACCAGGATTTACGCAGGAGCAGGTTGATCGGCTCATCGAGTGTATCGAGGCGCCGTGGGGCGTGCGAATTGAACGGCAGATTCGCGACTGCCTTGACGGCGCCAAGGGTGTCGAGGCCTCAATCGCGATAGCGGCAAAGGCCAAGGAACTCGGGCTAGAACCGTTCAAGCCGGCCCCACCGCTCCCACCAATCGACGAAGACGAAATCCGCCTCGTCTGCTGGCTGGCGGTTATCGATCATTTGGCCCGCGCCAGCTAGAACTTCGGGATGAGAACTACCGCCTTCATCACCCACGCTGCTCCTGAAGATAATGACTTCGCGCTCTGGCTGTCTTCCAAGCTCGCCACTGCTGGGTATCGGGTCTGGGTCGACAAACAGCGACTCCACGGCGGTGATGATTTCTGGGATGAAATTGACCGAATTCTTCGAAACGATGCCATAAAGCAGATCGTCGTCTTCACAAAAAACTGCACCAAACCAGGTGTAAAACGGGAATTGGCGATCGGCAGCATCGTTGCTCAGCGCCTCTCGGATCCCAAATTCATGATCCCTATTCGCGCCGATGACGTACGGCGAGGCGACCGCGGAACCTCCGGCCGTTATTTTTTTTGCTCCATCGCGCCACCGCAGCATTTGATCGTACCAGTACCACCCTTGGTGACGATCACCTGCGAGCCGCACTTTCCACAGATGTAAACCTTCCCCAGCTGATTAGCCATTTTCTGCCGTTCTCCGGAAATCCAAGTTGTCAATGCGAAGCCAGCGCTCCGCAGGTTTTCGAAAGAAGCTAAGCGCCCTTGAAAATTGGTTTTCGCTTTTCCAGAAAAGCCCGTACGCCTTCGGCTCGATCGGCTGTGGTTTGTAGCAAGGCATAGAGGTCCTCTTCAAGCCTGATGCCCTGCTCGAGTGTCATATCGAAACCTTTCCGCACCGCTTCCTTCACCAGGCGGACACCAACCGGGCCGCGACTTTCGATGGTTGCGAACAGGTCGCGTGTGACCCGTTCCAGTTTCTTGCGGTCCGCTGCGAGATACGTCACTAACCCCAGCCGCAGCGCTTCGTCGCCGTCGATCACCTCACTGGTCAGCATCATCTTCAATGACCGCGCAGCGCCGATCAGCCGAGGCAAACGCTGTGTTCCGCCGTATTGAGGCAGGACCCCACGCTGTAGCTGGGTCAAGGCAAAGCGCGCGCCGCTTAGCGTTATCCGCAGGTCAAGCGCGAGCGCCAGTTCCAACCCTTCATCGAAGGCGTCGCCATTTAAGATCGCGATTGTCGGCTTGGAAACAGCGTTAAGGGCTTCCACGACACGAGAATCGACGTCCGGGTCAAATCCGGTGCTGAACGAATTGCCCGCTCCGGTTATTGCCAGGGCGCGAACCGCATCTTCATCCTCAACCGCTTCGGCCAGCTCCATCAGCGCGATCGCCATTCGCGCGCTTACTCGGTTGCGCGCGGCGATCCGTGTCAGCCTGGCGACGACGCAGCCGCCCTCGCGCCTTACTTCAATTGAACCCGCGTCAGCCGCGAGGTGTGGCAGCTTAGTGCCGTGAGCGCCTCGCGAATGGTTGGAAGCCGTCGCCTTTGAGGTTTGGCGTGAGTTACGCTTCACGGGACGACCGAACGCTCAGTGCTGCGCTGGTGCCTGCTCCTGTTCTCGCGCGTGCAGTTCCTTGCGCAGGATTTTGCCCAATGGATTCTTTGGCAGAGCCTCGATAAATTCAATTTCTTCAGGCCGTTTGAAGCTTGCCAGACGAGTGCGGCAGAAGTCCTGCAGGTCCTGCGTGCTGGTGGCCTGCCCCGGCCGCAGCACGATAAAGGCTTTGATCGTCTGGCCCCATTCGACCGAAGGCACACCGATGATCGCCGCTTCGTCAACCGCCGGATGACTCATGAGCACGGTTTCGATCTCGGCGGGTGCAATATTTTCGCCGCCGCGGATTATCATGTCGTCTTTGCGGCCGGCGAAGAACACGTAACCATCCCCATCGATCCATCCCAGGTCTCCAGTCGCACGCCATCCATCGGCCAATGCGGCGTCGTCTTCGCGCCCAGCGTAGCCTTTCATGATACGTGGCGTGCGGATGATGATTTCACCGACCTCGCCCGCTGGCAGGAAGTTATTGCCCTCGTCGCGCACCCGAATTTCGACATCGGGCAGCGGCTTGCCGATGGAATTGAGACGCTTGAGCTTCAACTCGATCTCCGCAGGCGAACCCTGAATGCGATGGTCGTCAGGCCCGAGCACCGTCAACGAAGACGTGGTTTCAGTCTGGCCATAGGCATTAACGAACCCGACGGTTTTGGGAAAGGCCTCAATCGCCCGTCGGATGACCGCAATCGGCATCGGCGCGCCGCCGTACGCCAGATTGGTCAAGGAAGAAAGATTGGTCTTGGCGAAAGCCGGCTCGTCGAGCACCTGCTTCATCATTGTGGGGACGATGAACGCATGCGTCACACCTTCCTCTTGGACCAGCTTCAGCCACGATTTGGGCTCGAACTGCGGCATCACGATCATCTTCCGGCCGGTCCACACATTAGTCATCATCGCGGTAGTTCCAGCGATATGGTAGAACGGCGCGCACACTAGAAAGACCCCGCGTTCGCTGCCATCGGCCATTTCGACGTTGGCTGTCACGTATGCGGTGAAATCGCGGAAACTCAGCATCACGCCTTTGGGCAACGAGGTGGTGCCGCTGGTATACATCAATACGGAAACGTCTTCGTCCTCGACCTCGGCCTCGCTCTCGTCGGGTTCTGCCTTCGCGAGCAGGTCAACCAGGCGCGGCATCTGACCATCGCCTTGGCCGATGGCTATCAGTTGGGTCGCGGGAAGCCTGCCCGCGATGCGGTTAATCAACTCGAGATAGCGATCGCCGGTCAGCAGGACTTTCGCTTTCGGCGTGTTGATCATGTATTCGAGTTCAGGATCTTTGGCCCGATAGTTCAGCGGTAGAAAGGTTAATCCGGCTTTGGCCGCGGCATAGTAGCTCGCCACGTAGATATGAGAGTTCGTATCGAGGATCGCGACTACGTCGCGCTGCCGCAGCCCGAGTTGCTTAAAGGTCGCTGAGAGCCTGGCAACCAGATCGTTCAGTGCGGCATAAGTCAATCGCTCACTGCCAAAAACCAGAATTTCCTGCTCCGGCACGATCGACCCCGGAATCGAAACGAAATTAACCGTATTCACGAAACTTAGGTACCTCCCGGATGAGAATTGCGCATGTGTGCGATCCTTTTCGCCAGCCTGCGTTCGAGGTCGAGTCCGTCGGCCAACGAGCTATTCAGTCCTTCCCACACCGCCAGCTTGACCAACGCGATATGCTCGCGGGGAAGGCGGCTCAGCCCTAAAGCCCATTCGTGGGCAGTGCGATGGAGCGCTCGACGCCCGACCACTTTGACTATTAGCCCTAGAATTAGCGCCTGTCGGGCATTAATCCAACGTCCAGTGATGCACAGATCCAGCGCCCATCCGAATCTCAGACGGCGCGCAGCGGTTTGGGTTCCGGCGACGCCCGGAATCATCCCAAGCCCCGTTTCCGGCAAACAGAAACGCGCATCGCTTGCTGCCAGGGCAATATCGCACAAAAGCGCCATTTCCAATCCACCGCCCACGGTGAAACCATGGACCGCGGCAACCGTCGGCATCGGCAGGTTGCGCAACCGGCCCCAGACGTCGCGCCGAAACCGGATCCATCGTGCGGCCGTGGGCGACGGTGCTTGGCCGAATTCGCTCACGTCACCGCCAGTGGAGAATGAGCTGCCAGCCCCGGCCAACACCATCGCGCGCACGTCGGGGTCGTCGTAGATCGCGCTTAGAATTTCGAACAGGCTGTCGCGCATTTCGACATTGTAGGCGTTGAGACGCTCGGGGCGGTTAAGCGTGACCCACGCGATGCGGTCGCGTTTTTCATACAAGACCGCGGGCTGGCCGGAATTTGCACGGCCAGGATCTAGCTGATCCGCCATACGGAAGGGATTACTCGGACGATGGGTCGGAAAGCAAGTTTCAGATGGAGCATTCACCCGTCAGCGATGCGCCATTGGTCCGACCAGAAGGCTAAGCCCGATGGCTGAATGCTGGGAGCTCCGGGGTCACGAAAACAACGGAAGGCCTGCGGCTTGTGACGTTACCGGGCGTCCCCGCTCATAAACGATCTGACCACCCACTATCGTGGTCTCAACCGCGAGATTCATTAGCTCAGCCGGCTGTAGCTTGGTGGGATCGGCTGGCAACACGATAAGATCCGCCAGGCGGCCGTTCATAATCTCGCCAGAGGGTAATCGGCTGAGCTGTGCTGCTGCCCGCGTGAACAACGCAAATGCGGCCTCGATCGAGAGCCCCTCGGCGGGCGCCAGTTCATAACCCTCTAAGGAGACTCGCGTAACCGCAGTTGCTATAGCGTACAAGGGCTTGGCTGGCGTCACGGGCGCATCGGTACCCCCAGCCAGTTTGATTCCGGCCCGCCGCAAGCTTTGACCACGATAAAGATATGGAATCAGCCCCGGCTCCGCAGCGTATTTCGCGCCGCGGTAGTAAATGAAGCTGGGATTCGTTACCACCCACGCGCCGAGAGCCGCAATTTGTTCAGGGTACTCGGGCGGGATCAGGCCGCCGTGCTCAATTCGCAACTGATTAAGCTGAGGCTGCGCGACCTGAGGCCAGGCCCTGGAGCAGGCGCGGACGGCAGCGTCGAGTTCCTCGAGTTCCGTTACGTGGAACGCGCAATCGGCGTCTTGCCCAATTGCCTCGAGGATCGTTTGCGTCAGGATTTCCGGCTCCCATTGCGTGACATGCATGAACTTAACGCCCGCTATTTGCATTCCGCTGGCCGCTGCCGTCTTCCGCAATGAGCTGATACCCTTCAAATGCCGCGGTCCGACCATCAGCGAAACTCGCTGCTTGATGGAACCGCTGGCGGCGAGCCGGGAAAACGCCGCGACTTCTTCGGAGCCATTGCGAACCGTCGCGTCAGTGAATGCTGTGATGCCATTGGCGGCAAGCTCGTGGCTGTAGAAGCGTGCGCGCGACTCCATTTCGGCTACGGTGACCCTCGGTAGCCTCGCCGAGAGCCACTCTTCCATCCCCACGACCAGTCCCGTAGGTCGCCCCGTCGCATCGCGCAGTATCTGCCCCCCTTCAGGGAGCACGAACTGGTCAGATTCGAGGCCGAGCGCAGCGATCGCGCGGGAATTGAGCCATGAAGCGTGTAGCGTCTGGTGGCGTAGACGGAGCGGATTCTTGGGCACTGCCTGATCGAGCTCGTCTCGGGTCGGACGTCGCCGTTCGTGCATCAGCGCTTCGTCGCACCCAAAGGCTCGCAGCCAATTGCCGGGCGGAGTTTTCGCAGCCGCGACCCGCAGGTCCGCCAGCAAGTCTCCAATCGTGCGGCATCGAACGAGCGAAATTCCGGTCGCTACCGCCGCCCCTTCCATAAAATGCTGATGGCAGTCGATGAAGCCGGGTGCCAGCACCCGCCCCCCAAGCCGTACCAAATGAGTGCGCGGACCAATGTATGACTTGAGCTCGCGGAACCGGCCAAATGCTATGATACTACCAGCGCCGATTGCGACGGAGTCGCTTTCGGGATGACCAAAGATATTGCCGTCATGCAGAACGAGATCAGCCTTTTCACATCCCATCCGACCACCCCTTAACATGGCCAAGCTCGCGGAACCGTCCTGGCGCCACGGCACAGCCGTGCCGCCCGCCTTTTCGCAATTCAGATGGTGCTTCGGTCGGTCTGACCCAGAAGTCAGTCAGACGACGGAAGCGGCTTCGCTTCCTTGAGCTTCATCTCGCTATCGCAGCAGTCGAGTGAGCCCGAGCCAGCCTTGTTGCACAAAACCTCGGTTCCACATTTTTCGCACATGTAACGTTTACCCAATGCATTGGCCATTTTGCGTTATTTCTCCTGCTTCTCTTTGGATAAAGATCTCATCCCAGGGCGGTTATAAAGCTTATGTCGTCTTCGGCACCATATACATTGGCATATCAAAGGCCCAGAAAAAAAACTTCCGACGTTTAGGTCTCGGCCCCGCCGCTGGGAGGCAGTTCCTGAAACGGCAGTTCACAGACCCGCCCAGTAACCGTGCCGTTATCACCAGTAAGCGAAACGGAAGTGCCAACGGCCCAGGCGCTGTGATGTAGAATTGCAAGCCCGATGATACCCGCCGCCGGCGATAGGGCGATGCTCGTCAAGTGGCCAACTTCTTTATCCCCTAGCTGAATCGAAGCGCCGAGCGATGGCATTTCCTTTGCCGTGAACCGAAGACCATAGAGACGCCGCTTCAAGGCACCGCGTGCCGTCGCACGTTCGACGGTCTCCTGTCCGACGTAACATCCTTTGTTGAACGCGATCGCTGGTTCGAGCCGAGCTTCGAGCGCCAACGTCCGCTCATTGGTGTCTGTCCCAATAAGAGCGATGCCATTTTCAACGCGGATAGTCTCCAAGGTACGGGCATTCAACTCCCGTATTTCGGGGAACGACCTTTTCATTCGCTCGGCCATGGCCGCAAGCACTGTCCGTTCGGCAATTACTGTGAACGCGGGTCCGCCGTGGCGAGGCAGATTTGCAATCTGAAAACCGTCACGTTTCAGATGCTGCCATTGCTCAAGTTCGCGCGCCGTCTCGCAAAAACATCCAGTAACCGCTTCAATCGAGGCCGGCCCCTCGATATCGAGCACGCCCAGTGTATCGAGTTCCTCCATCTCGACATCGTCGGCAACCAAAAATCGCTCAAGATGTTCCCGTATGAATCGCCAACGCGGCCGCTCAACTTCAAGCCAGAACACCTGCTCCTGGAGCGCGTAGATAAAACAGTCCGCGATCACATGCGCATGTTCTGTGAGAAACAGGGTGCGAGCGAGCTTACCGGGGAGCAGACTTTTCACGTCGGCACTACACATCCCGTGCAGGAAAGAAACCCGATCGTCGCCGCTGACGCGGATGACCAGCCGGTCGTCAATCAGACGTATCCCGGCGCCGGATTTAATCGCGTCGTATTCGCGCTGCATATTTGCCGCATCCACAGAAAAGCCCATCAGGGCTGACCAATCGCGTTCGCTTGGATTGAAAACTGCCGACCAGCCAGCTTCGATCTAAAGCTAGCAGATTAAAAACGGCTGGCTCAACGCTGGCAGGCGACGAGATTGCGGTACAATAGCCGAAGTCACGCCACGCCGATCAACACCGGCCGCCCCCATTCAACAATGACAGAGTTGTTGAGCGGAACTTCCGGTGCCCCTACGGCTGTCGCTTTGTTTAGGGCCCAGGGACGGGAGACCTACGTTCCTGGTCCCACGAGCCGATGCTGCCCGCCATCGCGCGCGCGCAGGTGACGTTCAATCGTGTCGAGGTAGACCTGTTCGTAGCCATCCGCCATGTGCTCGACGGTGAATCGGCGCTCGAATTCGGCACGGCATGCTTCACGCGAAAGATCCTGGATCTTGCGCACCGCGGCTGCCAGCTGGTCAACGCTATCAGCAATATAGCCGGTTACTCCGTCGCGCAGCACCTCGGGAACCGAGCCGCAGGGCCGGGCGATCACTGGTGTTCCACACGCCATTGCCTCGATCATCGCCAGTCCGAACGGCTCGGGCCAGTCGATCGTAAAAAGCAAAGCGAGCGCATCACCGAGAAACTGGCTCTTTTCCGTTTCCGCGATCTCCCCGATGTACTCGACGTCGGGCGGCGAGAGGCGAGGCTTAATTGTGGTCTCAAAGTAGTCACGATCGACCACATCGACCTTGGCGGCAATCTTCAGGGGAATTCCTACTTTACGGGCAACGTCGATCGCGATGTCGGGACGCTTCTCTGGCGAAATTCTGCCGAGAAAGGCAAGGTACTTACCTGGCCCAGAGCTGAAGCGCAAGAGCTGAGAAGGAAGTCCGTGGTAAATCGTCGCAACCCAATTCATAAACGGCAGCGGCGCTCGCTGCGCGTTGCTGATTGAGACCAGCGGCAATGCGCGATACCGGCGATAGACCGGATGCAGCTCGGAAATATTGAGTCGGCCGTGCATCGTGGCGACGGTCGGAAGGCCGGTCAGATTGGCGAAGGCAAAGCTCCAATAGTCGACATGAGTATGAATTATGTCGAAGCGCTCAGTGGCGCTCTCATAAACGTCGCTCAACATCGCAAGTTGCAAGGACGCGCCAAGCTCGGTCTTTCCCAGCAGGCGCAGCGCCTCTGGACATCCAGGCGCGAGTTTTGCCGCCGTCCGTGAATCCCCGGAAGCGAATAAGGTGACGTCGTGCCCGCGACGCACCAGTTCTTCCGTAACATAAGAGACCACGCGTTCCGTACCGCCATAAAGAAGGGGCGGAATTCGCTCATAGAGCGTCGCCACCTGGGCGATGCGAAGCGGTCCGCGCGCCAAGCCGGACCGGCCGTTTTCCATATCGTTGATTCCGTCCAATACGCTACTCCTGAGGGATTGCTGTCTAGCCTCAGTCCACGATCCCGTAGCTGTTCCTTTTTATGATGTCTGAAAACTGGCTCGATCCAAGTTAATTTATGACTTGATCAAGCACGATCCTATCGCATAGGACACTCAATTTTTATCGCGCGGCTCCTGTGGCAAGCTGCATCTACTACTCGCGAGCCGGTTCCCGGCTCAACAACTCATACGTTCCTGTTTCAGCAGTCAGCATATGTCATAACTATTAGTGATTTTCAGCAGCGATGATACTAGGCGGCCCAGGGATTTCCGCGCCGATGCAGCCAACGCTCGATTCCGGCTACATTTCGTGAAGAACCGTGAAGCGAATTTAAAGGCCAAGTGGAGACCAGGTAAAAATTTTATCACCACGACAACAGATCAATTCGTGTTACGTGGCACTATATTGGGATGGGGCAATTTTTGGTGCTCGGCGTGGTGGAATAGAAAATGCTTAGCTATTCGGCGCTGGGTTCTCAATGGAATCTGGAGGTTCGTAATGAAGCCCGGAATTGCTGTCTGGTTTCCTGTTTCTGCCCTGAGCATAATTATCGTTTTTCCCATTCGCTCTCTTGCGCAGAGAAGTTCCTACAGCAGTACGACAACCACAACCATGCCCGCCAGCGACAGTACATCAGCATCCGCCCAACCCGGAATGACGACGACTACCAACACCACGACTGAGGACGGCCGCAGCTCGTGGCAACAATCCGCAAGCGACGCTGCCCATAATGCGGAAATTGCGACCGAAAAGGCGTACAATCGTGCAGCGCGCGACGTTAAGGACATATCGCTCGAGGGCAGGATCCTGGCGGTGCTGCACGAGAACAAATCCACCCGCGATTCCGACGTGCATGTGACGGCCGACAATGGCGTTGTAACACTTACCGGCAAGGTGCCGTCGGAGCAGAACGCCCGACGCGTCCAGGAGGTCGTTGCGAGCGTCTATGGCGTCAAGGCGGTGAACAATGACCTGAATTATCCGAGCGGAGCAGTAATTCCACGAGACGCCGATTCAACCGGGATAGCGCATCCCGCCTACAGCGACACCGCACCTGCCGAAAACGCACCGGCCCATTGACCTCAATATCTCGGAAGCAATTTCGGCTAGGGAAAAATACAAATAAAGGGGAAGGATGGATCATGGTTGACAAGAATATCTCGGATGCCGCCCAGAGCGCCGCGGCTGCAGCTAAAGGAGCGGCTGATACCGCTCAAGATTATGCCGGTAAAGGCATTGACGCGGCCCGCGACTACGCCAACAAGGGGTACGGTGCTGCTCGCGAGTACGCCGGTACCGCGCGCGAATACGCCAACAAGGGATATGATGCGGCTCGCGAGTATGCCAATCAGGGATACGACGCAGCCCGTGAATACGCCAATGCCGGAGTAGATGCTGCGGGACGCGTAAGCGAGAACCTGACCGAATTCGTGCGCAACGAACCGTGGATCGCGATCGCTGCGGCTTTCGCAGTGGGGTACGTCGCTGCACGAATAATGCGCCGTATGTCGATATAGCCAGTGTCCGAAGAGGACCGCAGCAGGATTGATCGGCCCGTTCATCCGGCTCGGTGAAGAGAGAGCGCTTCTTCAATCTTGAGTGCGGTCGCAAGTCTCTCCTGTTTAATGAGTATGGACAGGGATGGCTCCCTGTCCCGGCCCGAGCAGACGTGCTTCAACAAGTTGTGTAAGGACAGCAAGATGAGTGAAGCGGCAGTCAACGCGGTCAACGAGACGGGCGCAACTGCGGAACCCGGCATCATCGCGCCGCCCTTGGCGCCGACCTTGACTGAACGCGTCAGGGAGCGGCCGCTGCTGTCATTAGCGTTGGCAGGCCTCGCTGGTTTCGTGACAGGAGGCGGCGCGTCTTCTCGGACCGGTGCGGCGATGCTGATGCTCATTGCGCGAATCTGGTTGAGACGGGCTGCCACTGACGCCCTGGCGAGCGCGGTCACCAGCTATGGAACAGCTAAGCGAAACGGCTCGGCTTGATAAGGAACTCGAGCAGGCGCAGCGCGACCTGCGCGATACGCTTGAGCAAGTCAACCACAAGGTTGAACGGGTGGAAGCGCGCCTGCGGCCGCAGGCGCTGGTGCGCAGCAATCCTCTCGCACTGCCGCTTCTGGCGGGTGTGCTCGGATTCTTCGCCGGTAGCGACCGTCAGCTGCGGCCGCTCCGTTGGATTGCCATAGGCGCCCTGTTGGGGGCAGCGCTATCTGTTGCACATCGAGGCGGCAACAATGGCAGCAATCGACCGAGCGAATGAAATCGTCCGCGACCGTCGCAGCCAAAACTCGGACGCGCAATGGCCGGAATTGGTATCGCGCGCGGTTAACGATATCTCGCGGATTGTTCACGCTGAAATCCGGCTAGCTGAGCTCGGGATCAAAAGGCTGATTGAGCGGGAGATCGATCGCTCGTTAAAGGTAGTGATCGCACTGGGTTTCCTGCTGTGCGCCACAGTTTGCGCGGTTGGCGCCGCAGTGATCGGTCTTCATACGTTGCTTGGTCTTTGGTGGGCGGCTTTTGCGATCGTCGCGGCCATGTCTGGTCTCGCTGGCGTCGGGTTCTTTCTCTGGGCAAGACGCCGCTCTGAACCCACTCCATCCACGTAGTCGAGCTAAATTATTCGGCTCTTGATCCGCACAAGCGCTGATATTGGATAACGGCAGGAAGCTACCAATCCTCGCGCTGAACAGCTGGCGACGCCACCTGTTCTCCGTAATAGCCGAGCGTGCCGTTCGAAGTTCTTGGCGAGATCACCGAGAAGCTAACGATTCGCCGTTGGCCGGGCATCCGCGAACTGCGCTGGCTGCGCAGGGCTTACGATCCGGGTCGATCGCGCAAGATGAAGGACATTGCCAAAATCCGGCTCCCGATGGGAACCGCTCGTGCGGAAGTCCATTGGTACGAGGGGCGCATGGTATCGGGCAAAGCGAACTGACGGTGAAACGCCTGCTACCTGAGGAATCGTGAAGCACAGACCTCTAGGACTACCCAAAAATATTTGAAATTTCCGCGCACCTGCCTGACAGCGGGCGATAAAAGCGCGGGGCGCTTCGGCCCGGCGCGGCGTAGTTTCTGCAGCCGTGAGTTTTGACCTCCACCGGCCCTCTGTCCCATGCTCTCGATGCCAACCAAGCGCACGGGAGGAAGAGGACCGATGGAAGAATTTGCGCGGCGGTTTGGTAGCCTGCTGGCACTCGTATACTACTGTTTCGACCGCATCGACGGCGACCGCCGACCCATCCGCCAGTACGAGCTTTGCGCCTCACACGCCGAATCTGTTGCGGAGCGTGGCAAGGGACGCGAGATTGTCACACGTGGATAGTTTCTAAGTTTAATTAGCTGCATTTAGGCGCGAAAGCCGATATAGCCCGCGTTTCGTGTAGCGAGGAGCCCAGAGTTACCCCAGCCGCTCGCCTTACCTGATAGCCGCATGTCGCGCTGCATAGGCGCGCTCGCAAAGGTCCAAAGATTTATCGATCGCGCCATCGTCGCAGAAATCAGCGATATCGAGAAACCCTTAGAGCTGGAAGCGCGCCGTGGCAGCGGCACGTGCCATGGGGCAACCCGGGAGTCCGGCCCGCCTTCCGCTTTCAAGATGATCGGCCACAGTCTGGTCGTACAGTTCGCGCCACGGAATATCGCCCATTAAAGCCCTCCGCCGCTCCGGACGCCCTATCCTCTGAGGGTCGGAATCTTCTTTAGTTGTGGAGCAAGCCGACGCGTGGCCTCCCACGCATCATGACGGGCCTGCATATTGAGCCACAGATCCGGGCCATTGCCACACAGCTTCCCGAGCCGCACTGCCATATCGGGCGTGACCGCCGCCCCTCCGCGCATCACCCGGTGCAGCGTCTGGCGGCTGACTCCCAGCAGGGTTGCTATTTCGCCGAGGGTACGTCGCTGCGCTCGCAATTCCGGCAAGATATCAAGCTCAAAAAAAACTCCTGGGTGAGTTGGCGGACGAGTGATTTTTTCGCGGTCAACCACACAATTCCTCGGACATAATGTGCCGTTCTCCGTCAGTGAGTTCGTTCAGTGGTACTGTTCTAAATTGACCCGATAAGCCCTCGGCGCGGTCCACTCAAACGTCATACACCATGGGCCGCTCACGTGAATGCTGTGCCGAACCGGTTTGCCCTCAAGCGGATGCAAATTAAATCCCGGCAGATTGATATCGTTTAGGCTTTGAGCTGCGTCCAGGGCGTCCAGCCTGCGTATGCACCGCTGGCGCAAGTCCGGGCTTACTTTGGTGCTCTGTCCTTTGCGGAACAACTCCTCCAGCCCCCTTGTGCCGAAAGCTTGCGATCATCCACCCCGCGTAACTGAATACTTGTATCAAGTTACGTTACGCCTGTCAACACAGACGTTACATTGCTGGCGGGGTAGGGTGCGAGAATCGACGACGAGCTAGGAGCTAGTCAAGTAGGTTCGTGACGAGAACGTCAACTGCTGAGGCCTCGTCCGCTCCGGGCTTACGGTCCGGGTCGATGGCGCAAGATGAAGGGCATGCTAGAATTCGGCTCCCTGAACGCAAAGCAGACCGCTCCCTCGACCACATCATCCAGCTCCTCGCTGGCAATGAGAACATGCAACGGAAACACAGCGGATGATCTGAGAGTGCTCTCCCGTTCCGGCAGCGCTGCCGGAACGTCTCCACCTAAGAAGGATGACTTAAAATCAAATAATACATCGATGGTCGTCGGGGTTTGTTATGATAAAGAAATCCGCGCGAAGCCGTACCAGTGCACCTTAACTGAAGCGGCCTAAACCTGAGACGCCCACACAAGTTGACCGTGGCCACACCGCGCCAGAGATAACAGGCATTTGAATTTGAATTGGTAGTGCGATACTCAATTGCAATTGGATTCGCTAAGAAGTGAGCTGAACAACAGGATTTTAACTTTGCCGGTGGTTTAGGATTTTAGAGCTGCTGCTTAATCTTCGGCGCGTGAATAAAGCTCGACCTGCGCCGACTCCGTTGGAGGTTACGAAATGGCGGACATGGATATCCTGATTAAAGGCGGTACGGTCGTCGACGGCAGCCGCGTGCCAAGATATCGCGCCGATGTGTGGATCAAGGATGGCAAAATCGCTCAGATCGGCGGCCGCGCGCACGGCTTTGCCAGGGAAACCATCGATGCGGACGGCCTCATCGTGGCTCCTGGTTTCGTCGATCTGCACACGCACTACGACGCGCAGATTCGCTGGGACCCTTACTGCACAATTTCCGGGTGGCACGGTGTCACCTCGCTGGTGCTGGGTAATTGTGGATTCGGTTTTGCCCCAGTCAAGCCTGATTTTCGCGAACGTTCGATGCTGACGATGACCCGCACCGAGGCGATCCCGTACGCTGCGATGAAGGAAGGGATGACCTGGGATTGGGAGACGATTCCGCAATATCTTGCTTCGCTGGATCGCACCCCGAAGGGAGTGAACTGCATTCAGTACATGCCAACCGCATCGCTGATGACCTACGTCATGGGTCTGGAAGCTGCAAAGACACGGGCGGCGAACGATCGGGAGCGGGCGGAGATGGCCCGGCTGCTTCATGAAGGCATGGATGCAGGCCTATGCGGCTTCTCGATTCAGCGCTTAGGGCCAGATTCGGTGCAGGCCGATTATGACGGCTCACCGATGGTAACGGATACCATGTGCGACGAGGACATCTTTAATCTCGCCCGGGTGCTGCGCGAGCGTGACGAAGGCTTCATGGAGATCACTCAGGCGACCGATCCCGCCGATAACAGCGCCGATCTCGCCTTTGTGAAAAAATTGGCAGGTGTCGCTATGCGGCCGATCCTCTTCCAAGCGGTCGCGCCCACCCGCAAAAACGCTGAAATCCATCGTCGCCTACTGCGCTGGATCGAGGGCTGCCGCGCCGAGGGCCTTCCAATCTTCGGCCAGGGCGCGTCCGTACGCAGCGGGTTCGCGTTTACCCTGGAGAATTGGAATCTCTACGACATGAGCCCGGCGTGGCGCGCGCTGACCACCGGCACGGTCGAGGAGAAGCTGGCGAAGATGAAAGATCCGGAGATGCGGAAGGCGGTTATCCGGGAGACAGATGAAGCCGACGCGAGAATCCGGGCGCTTCAGGCCGGCGTTGGCGGTAATCCGAAAAATTTGATCGTGCAATGGGTCGAGAACCACGAGGAACTCGAGAAGTACGTCGGCAGGTCGCTCGGCCAGATCGGCATGGAAGAGAACAAGCATCCGATTGATGTGATGCTCGACCTTTCCATCGCTACCAATTTGAAGGCCGAGTTCCTGGGTCCCAACAAGGGATTCAACGCCGAGTTTATGGCCGAGATCTTCAACGCTTCACCCTTTACCTTCCCTGGTGTGTCCGATGGTGGAGCGCATACGAAGTTCTTCACCGGAGGAGCGTTCACGACCGATTTTCTGCGCTGGTTGGTGCGCGATGAGCAGAGAATCACCCTCGAAGAAGCGCACTATCGCATGTCAGCGCTGCCGGCTCACGCCGCTGGCTTCCGCGACCGTGGAATGCTACGCGAGGGCCTAGCCGCCGACGTTGTTGTGTATGACCTGAAGGGTCTCGATATCGAGCCCGATTGGGTAGGTGAGATCGTTCACGATTTCCCGGGTGGCGAATGGCGCCGGGTACAGCACGCCAGGGGTTATCGCTCGATTATCGTCAACGGCGTGGAGACGTTCGCTGAAGATAAGTGCACCGGTGCAACTCCGGGCAAGCTGCTGCGCCATGGGTACGCCTGAGGCAGATAACAGGCTGAAGCGTGAGCCCTTCTGAGCAAGGGTTAACCGCTGAACAGAGACCGCGGCCGCACACCCTTTCGGTGTGCGGCCGCGTTTCGGCACCTAATCCCCCCCGCGAACAATGCTTATCGGAAGTTGGGCATTACTCTTTTCGCAAACAATTCTATGTTCTCCACGACCGTGCTCAGTGCTATCCCCGGTGGCGACAGCATCATGGTGTACATCTCAACAGGGACTTCGCTGACGCGCTGCCTGATCCCTGCGATTGCCGCTTCGGGCGTCACCACATTCACCAGATGCCTTGACCTGAGTTCCTCGGCGTTATTGATCGGCGCATGAGACGAGTCACGGCTGCCGAGTGCGAACCGCTTGCCTTTGAGATCGCTCAGCGAATGAATCAGCGCATCCTTCCGTCCAATGAACACGGTGGTAAAGCCCACGTCACTGTCGCGCATGCCTAACACGAGGCACTGTCCGCCGAGTCTCTCTTTGGCTTGCAGGTAGGCGAATGGTGTGTTCCACCCGATATCGATATGGCCAGCCACCAGCGCATCGACCAGGGCGGGATAGCTTGAGTATAGGACATACTCGATCCGCAGGCCTCGGTCATGGAGGTATGCCCGGATTCCTTCCCAAATCTCGGTCCCAGCGTCAGCTTCTAACGAGACGCGACAGGCACAGCAACCTAGTGGGCGCCCGCCGGAACTTTGCCCGCGGGCCGGGGCAGCAGCACCGTGAGCAGGAGGGCAACGATCATCACACCGGTCAGCATTCGGTAGATGTTATTGAGTGAGATCATCGTAGCCTGGTTTTGCACCGCGCCGTACAGCATGGACAGCCCTTGCTTCTGTCCGGTAATGAGCTGGTTCATGTAATTGAACCGGGTTCCTCCCGGCATGTGAGCTTCTCCAAGGCTCATCTGCCAGGCATTGAAAACGGTTACGTGCTCGGACAGATGGCTTTGCTGAATTTGCTGTTTACGCACGAGGATAGTGGTCAAGACCGAGGTACCAATCGAACCACCAATATTTCGAGTCATGGAATAGATGCTGGCGGCGTAGCCCATCTGCTCACGTGGAATCGAACTTAACGCTGATGCCGATAAATTGGGAAAGACGAGACCCATTCCAACCCCTTGAAAAACAGTCGGCCACACGAAATTTGAAATCGCCATGTTAAGGTTCAGGCTGCCGAGTTGCCAGGTTGACACCGCAACCATCAAAAAACCGAACGCCACCAAGGGCCGGGTGTCGTAGCCACGGCGCGCGATTCCACCGAGCAGAAACATTGATACCATGACGCCTAATCCACGCGGCGCCATCGCCAGACCCGCCTTCCAGGCAGTATAACCGAGCAAATCCTGTAGAAAGACGGGGTTGAGAATCTGCATGCCGTAGGCGCCGAAGGTCAGCACGATGAGAAGCAAAGTCGGGATCGCGAACTTTCGATTGGTCAGCAGCCGCACGTGAATAATTGGTTCAGGCGTGCGCCATTCATGGATGATCAGCGCCACAAAAGCCGTTGCCGCAATGATCGAAAAGTACCAGACCCAGGGAGTGGCGAACCAATCCGCACGCTCACCACGATCCATCACGATCTCGCCCAAACCAAGCGCCAGCACCATGCAGAGGATTCCCAGCCAGTCGGCGCGCCCGCGGCCCTTGAGCTTGCGCAAGTAAGAGGGATCATGCACAAAAGCCGAGACCATAAAACCGGCTGCTATGCCGATTGGCACATTGATGTAAAAGTTCCAGCGCCAGTTGAAGTTATCGGTGATGTAGCCGCCGACCGTCGGCCCCATGATCGGCGCGACCATTAGACCCAGTCCCCACACTGCCATCGCGAGCGTCTGCTCGTTGGGTGGAAAGGTTTCCATCAGGATCGCCTGCGACAGAGGTTGTAAGGCGGCACCGGCTATTCCTTGAAGAAAACGGAAAGCGACCATCTGGTCCAGCGTCTGAGCTGCGCCGCATAGCACCGATGAGATGACGAAGGCCGTGATCGAAATTAAAAAGTAACGTTTGCGTCCAAACTGGCCCGCGATCCAGCCGGTGGTCGGAATCATAATTCCGGCGGCTACGAGATAAGTCGTCACCACCCAGGTAACCTCGTCAACCGTCGCCGAAAAACTACCTTGCATATGAGGCAGCGCGACATTCACAATCGAGCTATCGAGCACTTCGAGGATAGTGCATAGGATCACCGAGACCGCGACGATCCATTTGCGCGCTTCCTCGGCCGCGTGGGTGTGTGAGGCCGGCGGCTCGCCGAGCTTGGGCCTGACCTCGGCTTTAGGGCTGGCCTCCATCCGGATACGGGGTGAGAGTGAAAAACTTACCGAGCAAAGCGTAACATCGCCATTATAGGAAGGAAACCACCATCCGCTTTGCATCGCGGCACTTTCCAACGCAAACTATTACTATCTGGGTGAATGTCGCCAGACGAAGAAAGTCGGGCCCAACAGTGCCATCCAATGTCCTGCGTGCGCCATGACAACACCATCCAGCTGCCAACCATCGCTCGAGGACCAAAAGCGTGAAGCCGCCGTAGATAAAGCGCCGCGTCATCCGCGATCCCACTCGACGCGGCGGCTTCCGGGCACAACCCGGCGGCTTACGCAGTCTGAAAACGCCAGCCTGGCATGGCGAATCATCGCAGGCCGCACTACGCCCGGGGAGGCGCACGGTCTGCTGAGAGCCTGGCGCGGCTGGGAACAGCTTGCGAAACTTTTATGGCCCGTCGGCGACATTCCGGGTGCTCCCTACGGGTTACTTTGCCTCCGAGTTATGCCTTATCACGGTGAACGGGTGATTCTCCCGGATAAGACGGCGGTGGTGCCGGGCGCGATAATAGGCGAACTGCATTGCAATAACCGCGCTATCTTGGAACTCGTCCGCCGGCGCGGCAATCCCTTTGCCGCGTTCAGGGAGGATTTGAAAAGCCTAGGGAATTGGATTCAGCACGACGAACTCGGCTGCCAGATCGAGGCGTTTTACGCGTGTACAATCCTGACGAGAGTAGCAGAGCGCCTCGGCTTCACTGTTCTGGAGAAGCCGGCCAGCTTGCGCCGGCGACTGGAGAAGTTTTTCTTTAAAGGCCTGCTGCTGCTGTATAATCAGGAAGGACTAGCACGTATTCAGCATGGTAGCACCGCCGATACGTATCCGGCTGATGTGTGGCTGTCTCGCCGTGAGCTTCTCCGCCTTTATCATGAGCGCACCGGTGCACGCGCGGGGATCGGCCAGACCAATCTGTCGCCGCGGTAGCCCGCCCGCGTGCAGGCTTGCTCCCTAATGTGCTGCTTCAGCAGGGGGCCGCTCGCTTTCCGTCGGTGGTAGCGAATCGGCTTTAACGCGCAGGCCGGCGCCGTCAGTTCGCAGCACTTCCCTGAGCACATCATCGACGGTGTCGACGAAGATGATCTCCATTTCATTGCGAAGCTCGGCAGGGATGTCATCGAGATCGTGTTCATTGCGCCGCGGCAACGCGACCGTATGAATGCCGGCGCGGCGGGCGGCGAGCACTTTTTCCTTGATCCCACCCACCGGCAGAACTTTGCCACGCAGTGTGATCTCGCCCGTCATCGCCACGTCCGAGCGGACCGGCCGGCCCGTCATCAGCGACGCTAACGACGCAGCGATAGTCACGCCAGCGGAGGGTCCATCTTTGGGAATCGCGCCAGCAGGCACATGCACATGGATATCGGATTTGTCGTAGAAGTCAGGCGCGATACCCAGACCCTCGGCGCGGGTGCGAATATACGACAGCGCGGCCTGGGCCGATTCCTTCATCACGTCGCCGAGTGAACCCGTCAAGGTAAGCCCCTTTTTCCCACTCATCCGGGTGCTTTCAATAAAGATGATATCGCCACCGTTAGGCGTCCATGCCAAGCCGGTCGCCACCCCGGGTTCGTTCGCCCGTTCCGCCACTTCGGAAAAATACTTGGGTGCGCCCAGGTAACGTTGCAGGAGGGCGAGCGTGATTCGTTCGGGCGGTGCTTCGCCCTCGGTAATGGAACGTGCGATCTTGCGGCAAATCCGGGCTATCTCCCGTTCGAGATTACGCACGCCCGCTTCGCGCGCATAACTGCGTATGATCTCCGCAACCGCTTCGTGGGTAAATTCAATCGGTTGGCCACTCAGACCGTTTTCGGTGATCTGCTTCAGTCCCAAATGGCGGTCCACAATATGAAGCTTTTCCTCTTCGGTGTAACCCGGCAGCTCCAGCATTTCCATACGATCGCGCAACGCATGTGGAATAGTATCGAGCATGTTGGCGGTGGTGATAAACAATACCCGCGAAAGATCGAAGGGCACGTCCAAATAATGATCGACGAAAGTACTGTTCTGCTCGGGGTCAAGCACTTCCAGCAGGGCCGAAGCCGGATCGCCGCGGAAATCGGCGCCGAGCTTATCAACTTCGTCGAGAATAAATAGCGGATTATTTGAACCGGCGTTGCGCAGCCCTTGAATAATGCGTCCCGGCAGTGAACCGATGTAGGTGCGGCGATGACCCCGGATTTCCGCTTCATCGCGGATGCCGCCGAGCGACAAGCGCACGAATTTGCGGCCCAAGGCACGCGCGATCGAACGGCCGAGCGATGTTTTGCCGGTACCTGGCGGTCCGACAAAGCACAAAATCGGGCCTTTGCTGTCGCGCTTGAGCTTGCGTACCGCCAGGAATTCGAGGATGCGCTCTTTGACCTTTTCGAGGTCATAGTGATCCTCGTCGAGCACCGCGCGCGCGTGTGTAATGTCGAGATTATCCTCGGTTGAGACACACCAGGGTAGGCTGACCAGCCAATCGAGATAAGTCCGTACGACGGTGTGCTCCGCCGATTCCGGCGGAATCATTCGCAGGCGTTCCAACTCCTTGTCGGCCGCCTTGCGGGCCTCCTCAGGCATGCTGGCCGCCTCAATCTTCTTTTCGAGGTCGTCGATCTCTGCCGAACGGCCATCAGTTTCGCCGAGTTCTTTTTGAATCGCCTTGAGCTGCTGACGCAGGAAATACTCACGCTGGTTCTTGTTGAGTTCAGTCTGAACCTGTGATTGGATCTTATGACCCAATTCGAGCAATTCGATCTCGCGGCTGAGAATGACGATCAGCTTTTCGAGACGCTGGCGCACATCGAGCGTCGAGAGCAGATCCTGCAGTTCTTCAATTGCAATCTTGAGGTAAGACGCAACCAGGTCGCTAAGCCGTCCGGGTTCCCGAACCTGCATCGCCATCATCTGCAGCTCATCAGGCAAGTAGGGCACCAACGAAACGAATTTGGAAAACTGGCTGACAAGGTTGGCCTGGAGTGCGTCGACTTCGCGGTCCGCCAGCAGCGTCTCGGAAAGACGGCTGACGTGCGCGACGAAGTAAGGTTCACGCTGCGTGAATTGCTGAAGATCGATACGTGCGATGCCCTGCACCAGAACCCGAACGCTCTTGTCCGGGTACTTGAGCATTTTGAGAATCCTGACGGCAGTCCCGCGCTGATACAGCCCCTCGGCGGCCGGACTTTCTTCTTCCGGATTTTTTTGCGCCGCCAGCGCGATGAGCTGCGACTGGCCCACATCCTCGAGCAACTTGAGCGAGGATGGACGAGAGACCAAGAAAGGATGCGTTTGGTTAGGGAAAATAACGATGCCACGCAACGGTAGGAGCGGCAACGTCGGCGGAATTTCGACCTGCGTCAAATCCTCTTCGGTTTCGAAGTGCTTCTCTTCCTGGCCTTTATCTGCCATAGCTTATCTGTACCAACCCGCTTGAACGGAACCTTCCGGGGCAAGGTCACGCGAGTCCCCGCGGACCAGCTGCCACTTTCCCGGCTCGAACGGTTTAACGTAGTATAGAATTCGAGGCTCCCGAATAATCCTAACGCAAATATAAGCATGATTCGCAACGTCGCCAGGGGCCTACCGCTGAGGTCGGTAGAGCTTGCCAAGCTATCGATTCGATAAACTTTTCACGCCGGCCGAGGCGAATGAGCTGATTCCAAGGCTCGAAGTGGCTATCCGCGACCTGCAGGCTAAGGCCGGCGAACTTCGGCGCCTTATCGCCGAACTCGTTGAGTTCGACCCGGCGGTTCGGCAGCTAGCGTTGCCAAAAATAGTTGAGCGCTACCCGCAATTACGCGAATCAGCGGGCCAGCTGGCTCAAGCTGCAGAAAAGATAGAATCCTATGGGTGCCTGCTCAAAGACATCGATCAGGGCCTGGTCGATTTCCCTTGGGAAATGGAAGAGGACCGGGTCAACTTTCTCTGCTGGCAATTTGGCGAGCCTGCAGTGATAGCCTGGCATCCAGTTGACGCTGGTTTCGCACAGCGTCAGCCGCTCCCGGGTGCACCCAAACGCTATCTGAACTGATGGAATTCACCTTTCTCACCGCCGCTCCTTTTCAGGTTCGGTTTTCGGCTTAGCAGAATGACACTGACGCTGTTCATCTACCTGCTTTCACTGGTTTGTTGGCTAGGGGGAATGGTTTTCTTTTCAATTTTCAGCGCGCCGGTAATCTTCCGCGTGCTTACCCGCATCGACGCGGGTAAGGTGGTGAGCGGAATTTTCCCACGTTACTACCTGTTGGGTTACATTGCCGGTTCAATCGCCCTGGTGCTGGCGCTTTATTTCTGCGTGCTGCGGACCGGACGGCTGTGGTGGATACTCAGCGCGGTAGCGCTAACGCTTGCGCTGGGATTGACGGTTTACGCCGGCGCGGTGCTGCGCCCACGGATTGACGCGATTCATATGGTCGCTGAAGAACAAAATCCTGACGCCGCGCACAAGGCCGAATTTGATCGCCTGCACCGCTTATCAGTTTCGCTCAATGGCGGTGTTATGGTGCTTAACCTGCTGGCGCTCCTCAGTACCGCAGCGGCGCTTTCACAACAATAGAGGCGTGGCAGCAACGTCAAAAATGTTCAACCGTGAATTTCGGGCGATCGTAGTCGACCTCTTCGACACACTGGTCAAATGGGAGCCTGAACGTTTGCCGCTAATGGAAATAAATGGGCGCGCTATGCGTACCACCATGCCGTGGATATTTCCCAGACTGCAGCAACGCCTTGGCAGCGCCTTCGACCAGGACGGCTTTATCGACATTTATACCGCGGTGGTCGGAGAAATCGCGCTGGAACGCGAACGCGACGGCATTGAAATTACTTGTTGGGAACGCTTTGTTCGCACCCTCGCGCGCATTACCGCGGTCGCGCCCGATGAGGCGGAAACGTTTGCAGAGGAACTGACTCGAATACACATGAGTCAGGTGCGGACGGTCACCGCGGCGCCGATGGAAAGAGTCGAGGCGATTCGCCTGCTCGCGCCTCATTACCGGCTCGGCCTACTGTCTAATTTCGACGATGCGCAATGTGGCCGTGAAGTATTGGCCGACACCGGCGTCGCCGAATTATTCGAGGCCGTGATAATTTCCGCAGAGGTACGCTTGCGCAAACCTGACCCGCGGATCTTTCGCCAAATGCTCGCGATGCTTGACCTGGCGCCTCATGAAGTGCTGTACGTTGGCGACACGCCGCGTGACGACGTTTGGGGCGCTCACCAGGTTGGAATACCTACCGCCTGGATCAGCAAGGGAGCCGCCGCGCTGCCCGAAGGTATTCCACAGCCCCGATTTATAATTCAGGAACTTTCCGAATTGCCGCGAGTGCTCGGATTCTTTAGCTAGAGGAAAACGAGGTTAGGTCCGGCAACCGATTTTGCCCGTATGAAGCGAAAACGCGCTGGGCGAAGCAGGCTTCCAGCGAGCGTTTATAGTCAAAGCGGCTCTGCTGCTTGCTGAACGAAGATGAAGGCGGCTCGCAAATCAATTGCGATCGTCGGTGCTGGTGACGCCGCCATCACGGTTTGCGATCTTGCATACGCGGCGGGTATCGCGGTCGCCCGCCGTGGTGCAGTGCTAATCTGTGGCGGACGCGGCGGGGTAATGGCTGCCGCCGCCCGCGGGGCGCAATCTGCTGGCGGGCTGACCATCGGCATTCTGCCTGGATACGACCGCCGCGAGGCGAACGCGAGTATTGAGATCGCGATCGCAACCGGTATGGGCGAGGCACGCAACGCGATCGTCGTAGCGAGCGCCGATTCGGTCGTCGCGCTTGAAGGCGAGGGCGGTACCCTTTCGGAGATTGGCCTCGCAATAAAACTCGGCCGTCCGGTGGTTGGATTACGGGCGTGGCAGCAACTCGAAATGATCTCGCACGCCGCCGACCCGTTTGCCGCTGTTGACCTCGCACTCGAGCTCGCCGAGCGGCGCGAGCGCGAGTAGGCGGGTCGCAGCAGAGCCGAGCTAGGGGACCGTGCGACCTGAGCATAGAGAAGATCAATGGCCGACGTGTATCATCGGTTTCCCGCCTTGCGGCAATTAGTCGAAGGCCCATTCTCGGCACTACTTGGACTTACCGTGGATAGCGCAACGGAGGGGCAGGTGACCGTACGAATGCCGTTCCATGAGCGGCTGCTCAACTACGGCCCGCCCGGCGTTCCCGTGCATGGCGGAGCGATCGCGTCGCTGGCTGATTTCGCCGCCTGCGCCGCAGTATGGACACTGGCAGGGACGCGGCGGAGCGCGACCATCTCGCTAACCGTGAATTACAGCTCGCCGGCGGTCCAAAGCGAATTGCTCGCTATTGCTACAGTTCGTCGCAGCGGTAAACGCGTTGCCAGCATTGCGGTCGAAATCCGCGACCGTCACCACGCACTAATCGCCGACGCCCTAGTTACGTACAAGATCGCCTGAATCAACGATGCACTTAGACGAGCACTCAACGCTGCGTGGACGCACGGCCGCGCTGCCAGCAATTTGACTCCACGCTGTTATTAATGGCAGCGAATTTAAGCTGCAGCCCTCGCGAAGATGAAAAAAGCCTTTGCTCATCGGAGCAGGTTAATGCCTCGATTAACGTGCGACCGGAAGAAGCTGGGCGAGAACGCAATTCTGCCAGACAATTAGCTATGCTTGTTTGGATGCGGACGAAATCTGAAGACCGTACTTTGCCCTGCCCCATAATGAGTAATCTACTGGCCTTCTATCCCGTGCACCAAAGGGTGTAATCACTTCACCTTGCGCGGTGCTCGGGTTCGGCTCATTGCGAAGGGTAGCCGCAAATGAGCGCTGGATGTTTCAAAAAGCGGCTTGGCATACGGGTTGCGGTTAGCCATCGGCGTGACTGTAAAGAAGTAGCGGCTTTGATGCGCTGCTCAATTTAAAATTATCTGCGACAGGCGCCCATCCGTCAAGAAAAATGACTGGGGGGGTAGACGGGCAGTCACGTTGTCGCAGCAAAATTTCCCAGAAGGAGCATTATGCGTTCGATCACACGATTCAGTACCTATTTGCTCGGAGCCGGTTTAGCGTTGTCCGTGACAGCCTTTGCTCCAGCGGCGTTTGCCCAGGACTCCGGCACCAGCGGCTCGACTGCCGGGAGCTCAAGCAGCAGCATGGCGCCAAACAGTGCAGCGAGCCCCAACAGCGGTGCGGCGACCGATAACAGCGGTGGGATGACTTCTCCTTCGGGGCCTGTCAGCGGCTCTGATAATTCCGCCACTAACCCCAATTCGGCTGCGAATCCCGCGACCTCCAGCGGCAGCATGGGCTCGAGCGGCAGCATGGGCTCAAGCAGCACGTCCCCGGGTTCCAGCAGCTCGACCAGCGGCGGTACCACCAACACCGCTCCGTGACAATTGTCCGGACGAGAGCGTCGGGCGTGACCAGTTTAAGCACGGCGCTCTCGAGCTAGCCCGTCCTGCGCAGAATAAACCTCATCCTGAAGAGGGCTGACGCTGAAAAAAGACAAAAAAACAAAACGGCCAACGATCCAGTGAGGAATCAAGCGAATTAGTCAGCAACTCGATCAAATTAAAGCCGAGCTCGATCAGGCAAAGGCACAGCTCGACCAACTGAAGAGAAAGCTCGAGCGGTTAACGATCAAGAAACCCTGAGAAATGGACAGCTTAGAGTCCATGGGAGCGCGGGAAAGTGTTCTGTCTATTTCCCTCGTCCTGGTGGTATCTTGGTCAGGGACTGCGCCTCGTGAGTGCGAACGTTGGCCACCGTATTTGGGTCTGCGCCCGCGAATTGCTTTTGGTGATTGCCGCTTTTTAATGATTATCGGATGATTGCGTATCACTGGCGGGCGCGATTGACTAGTTCGCGGGCAGCCCGCAGGAACTTGTCGCTGCCATCATCGCCGCCGAGCATGCGGGCGATCTCAGCGGGGCGATCAGGGGGCTCGAGTTCGCTCACGTAACTGCGGGTCGAGCCTCGCCGTTCTTCTTTCTCAACGACGAAATGGCGATCGGCGAAAGCCGCGATTTGAGCAAGATGGGTCACACAGAGGATTTGATGAAAGCGGGCGAGCTGCTTGAGTTTGCGCCCGACGATCTCGGCCGCGGCCCCTCCGATTCCAGCATCGACCTCATCGAATATCAGTGTGGCAACGCCTCGGCGCTGAGCCTCGAGCCGCTTCAGCCCCAGCATTACGCGTGACAGCTCGCCACCGGAAGCTACGCGCTGAAGCGGGATGGGTGCCTGACCGAGGTTGGGCGCAAGATAGAACTCGATGGTATCGATGCCTGACGGACCGGTGGCGATTCCGTCCTGAGTAAAATCGCCGTCCATTCCGGCGAGGCGGCCCAGACGCGCGTCGAACTCTGCATTGCGCATCCCCAGGGATTTGAGTTCCGCCTCCATTCGATGCTTCAGTTCGACCGCGTCACGTTCACGCCGGCTGCTAAGCCGCCGCGCGGCCTCGAACAGATGATCGAGCAAGCGGTGCATTTCGGCCTCGGCCGCGGCGCGGGTTTCGGTCGCGGCTTCGAGTTCCGTCATCTCGGCACGCGAACGTGCGAGCGTTTCGAGCGCGCTTTCGATTGTGCCGCCGTACTTGCGCTTGAGCCGCGACAGTTCCTGCAATCGCGTCTCGATTTGTTCCAGCCGGAGCGGATCAGCCTCGATCCGTGCTGCATAAGCGGACAGCGTGCGGGCGGCTTCTTCAAGGTTGGCCTGCGCCGCCGAGATCATTTCGAGTGCGCCATTAAGCACCGGATCAATCACGGCAGCCTCGGCCAACCGCGCTCGCGCCCGTGAGACGAGATCGACCGCAGCGCCTTCCGCGCCATAGAGCGCCTGCTCCGCAACGCCAGCAGTCTCAGCCAGGCGAGTAGCATTGGCCAGTACAGTGCGTTCGGATGAGAGTTCGATATCTTCTCCAGCAATCAGCCTTGCGTTCTCGAGTTCCGAAACGCGGAAACGAGCAAGTTCGACTAGATCGCTACGCTCGCGCTCGCGCCGTTCAAGTTCGGCCAGCCGGGCCCGGCTTTCCTTGGCATGTTGGTAAAGCTCACGATATGCGGCCAGTTCAGTTTCGAGTCCGGCGTGACGATCAAGAATCATCAAATGGTTTTCGCGCTGCAGCAATGTCTGCTGCTCGTGCTGCCCATAAATTTGAACCAGTGCGGCCCCAAGCTGCGCCAGCGAATGCAAGGGCGCAAGATTCCCGTTGATCGAAACCCGTGAGCGGCCGGCCTCGGCGATTATGCGCCGGATTATCAGTTCGCGCCGGTTGTCGCGGTCGATCCACTCTGCGGCGCCGGCAATCGGAGCCTCGCCCTCGATTTCAAAGACACCTTCTACTATCGCCTCTCGTGCACCCATCCGAACGAGCTCTGGTGTCGCGCGACCACCCAGCAGCAGACCCAGCGCTGTCATGACAATAGTCTTGCCGGCGCCTGTTTCGCCTGAGAGAACATTAAGGCCGGCAGCGAAAGAGAGTGCCGCTTCCTCGATCACGGCAAAATTGCGAATACGCAGCTCCGTCAGCATCGGCGCTCAGCCCCAGCGCAGCTTATCGCGCCAGATCTCGAAATAGGGATGGACGGAGCGGACCAGCGCTACGACGTGTTTCCCACGCCGGACGTATATGACGTCGCTTTGATCAAGATGGGCGGATTCCTGGCCGTCACACGTGAGTAATGCACCATGGTTGTCGCTCTTGATGCGCATCTCAAGTTCAAACGAATCGGGCAGCACCACTGGGCGGTTACTGAGGGTATGGGGACAGATAGCCGCTAGTACGACCACTCGTAGGCTGGGAAAAACGATTGGCCCCCCGGCGCTCAGTGCATGAGCCGTCGAGCCGGTTGGGGTTGCCACGATCAGCCCATCAGCGCGGTATGCGCAAAAGGGCTTGTGGTCGGCGACTACGTGCACCTCGAGCATCCGCCCAAACGCCCGTTTGACGATCACAACGTCGTTCAGCGCCCGAAAATGCTCCTCTTGTCCGCCTTGCTCGGGGGCACGCGCGACCACCGCTTCAAGCGTAATCCGGCGGTCAACTTCGTAATCGCCGTCAATTACCCGGGAAAGCGCATTGCGCGCTTCGTCTGTGGTTATTTCGGTGAGGAAACCGAGACCGCCGAGATTAATCCCGAGGATTGGCGTCTCGCGCTCACCCGTCATCCGCGCCGCGCCCAAAAATGTGCCATCGCCTCCAAGCACTACCACCAAGTCGGCCTCGCGTCCGAGCTGGGCAGGTTCCGCAGAACGCGCGCCAATGATCGGCGCGGTCAGGGGTTCGCTGAGTGCATCAAGGCCTCGCGATTTTATCCAGCCCGTGAGGTCAGTGGCGAGCGTGATTGCATGCTGAGGCCGGTCCTGCCGCACCACCAGTCCGATCGAGCGAATGGGTTGTTTCTGGCTCACCGCGTTTTTTCCATCAATTTAGCACATGCCGCCGGCCATTTGGGGCAGGATTTTCCCGCCCCATTGACGTGCGCCCCTCTTTGTACACACCGAGCCTATTCGTGGCTCGGTGTTTGACCGCCGCACAACCCGGCTGGTCAGCATGGCTTTTTCCTGCCAGCGCAAATCATCGCGCGGCCTTAAAGCTCGCGACCACGTGAATTATAGAAGTGTGAGACAGCCTCTCACCAGCCGATTATTCAGCAGTTTTGCTTAGGCTCAGACCGCAATTCTCGCAGCGATTGTTGAACAAACCGTACCAATACGGAAGTTCCCGTTTCTGGCAGAAACCGTCACCGCAACGCGGGCAGCGCGTTGCGCCTACTCGTCCCGCAAACCACAAGCCCACCGCAAGCCACAATAACGTGAACGGCACGAACACGGTCTCGTCAGGTGAGAGCAGCAGGATGATCCATCCGCTCGGAATCAGACCCACCATCCAGGCGATAACCAGATGCTGCTTGCGCTTCATCTTTAGCAATTCCGTTCGCTCGTGCGGATTCGGCGGCAGCCACGAAGCATAAACTCGGCGAGGCATTGAAGAATATCTGCTGTTTGGATTTATCTGCGAACCATCTGACGCCCTTCCTTCTCCAAAGGGGTTCCCTTGCAGAGGGTTTCAGCGGTAAGCAGACCGCTGAGCTGAGGAGGTGCGGCGGTCAGATTAGTCGCCTTTGTTTTGACATAGTTTTGGCGCATGGTCCAAACCCCGCAAGGGAGGAAAGGAAGTGATGAGTCAAAGACTAAGCGGCAAGCCAGCAGGTACAAATATCGTCTCTGCTCGTTCTTCGCTTCGCCCGGAATGGGCTCATTTCTCAGAGTGCGACGGAACCGAACTGGCTAATTGATTACTATGGGGCTTGCATGATGCCGTACCGGACCATATAAGCTAATTGGCTTGATACTCGCGCACGAAGGGCATGAGAAGGACGTGGAGTGGTATCTAGTCCGCACTAAGTCGGGCAAGGAGCGCTGGGTGTCCGACCAACTTACGGCGATCCTGCCTGAGGTTTTTCTACCCATGCTTGAGGCGCGGGTCCCGCGTTGGGGCAGGCTGGCATGGTCGGTGATGCCGCTGTTTCCTTGTTATGTTTTTGCCCGATTCGATCTCCAGGCCCGTTATTTCGATGTCAAGTATATGCTCGGCGTGCAAGGCATCGTTTCTGCCGGCTGCGATCCGCTGACGGTACCGATGCTGGTAGTCGAGGAAATCAAAGAACGCGGCGTCAATGGAATCGTAAAGGTCCAACCTCGGGAATTTGACAACGGCGAGAGCGTTCGCGTCGTGGACGGGCCGTTTCGTGGCTTTGACGCGATCTTTGAGCGGTATCTTTCGGGTGCTGAGCGGGTCGCGATTCTGCTCAGCGCAGTCGAGGCCAACGGACTCCGAGTTGTGCTGCCATCATCGGCGCTCGTATAACGACGAGCTTCCACCCTGCTATCACGTTGGCCGCCCGTTCACGCTGAGCGAGATCAGCGAGCGATAGGCACCCACATCATTCCACTACTGATCTCGCATTGCCGCTGCGCTCTTCGTCGTAAAAAGGGTCGGGTGCTGCCCTACGCTTGAAATTCGGCGTCCAGCCGTTCGATGTCGGCTGGCGAAAGGCTGAAATACTTCGCTTGCGGATTGTGGAAAACGAGCGCGCTGACTGAACTCTCCGGGTCCATCATGTAGCCTTCAGTGAGGCGTACTCCGAGGTCGTTCGACTCAATTTCGAGCAAGCGGAAAAGTTGAGACTGGTCTTCCAGGCGGGGACACGCCGGGTAGCCGAACGAATAGCGCTTACCGTGATAATGGGCTTGGAAAAGGTCCTTCATCGTCAGCCCAGGCAAATCCCCCATCCCCCACATCTGGCGAATCCTCTGATGGAGCAGTTCGGCAAAGGCCTCAGCGCCTTCCAGTGCGAGCACTTGCAGGATATGCGAGCGTAGATATTCGCCACGGTCCTTCCATTCTTCAGCCAAAGCACGCACACCCTCGCCGATCGTCGTCACGAACATCGCGAGGTAATCGGCGCGGAGCAATTGCGACGGTACCACGTAATCGGCAAGACAAAGCCCGGGCTCCTCGGACTGTCGACCGAAAACGAATCGATCCAACTCATTTTTGCCGTCGGCTGAATAGATGATGACGGTGCGATCGCCGTCGGAGTTCACTCGAAAGAAGCGATATGCGGCGCGCGCCCTGATATCGTTGCGCGCCAGCATCTGGTCCTCTACGCCCGCCACTGCATCACGCAGTTCCACGGCCTTCGGCTCGCCGGCCTCCAGCGCCTGCTGGAAATTGCGGAAACCCAGATGCCGCGTGTACAGCATTACCGGGTTGATATAGCGGAAGATCTCATCAACGTTGTAATCGCGCAGGATATGCAGCCGCAGGTCAGGAGGCTCCGGAATCGGGCCTTCATAAAGGATCGGGCGCCCGCGTTGCATCGGCTTGGTTTTGCCATCGGAGGGTTTGGCCGCAGCATCGAGCAGGCGGCGGCTCTCAGCCTCCAATTCGCTCGCCAGGGCTTCGCGCCGTTGCGCATCCATAAGCTGGTTGGCGAGGTCGAGCCCGGCCATCGCGTCGTTGGCATAAGCCACGATGCCGTCGTACTGTGGCGCAATCTTCATCCGGGTGAAACGGGCAGACAACGCGGCGCCACCAACCAGTATCGGACAGCGGATTTGCGCCGCCTTGAGGTCCTGCGCCGTCGCCACCATCATCTGCGCGGATTTGACCAGCAGGCCAGACAACCCAAGCGCATCCGGCTGGTGTTTATGGTAGGCGCTGATCAATTCTTCAGGGGGCACCTTGATGCCAAGATTTACGATCCGGTAGCCGTTATTAGTGAGGATGATATCAACCAGGTTCTTACCGATATCGTGCACGTCGCCCTTAACGGTCGCCAAAATGATACAGCCTTTGCCCAGTGCTTCGGATTTCTCCATCCGGGGCTCAAGGTAACCGACGGCTGCCTTCATCGCCTCGGCCGATTGCAGAACCTCGGCGACGATCATTTGATTGGCGTTGAACAGTCGCCCAACTTCGTCCATCCCCTTCATCAGGGGCCCATTAATGATTTCGAGCGGCGCGCGCACCTTCAGGGCTTCGTCGAGATCTCCGACTAGACCGTCTTTGGAACCTTCGAGGATATGAAGCGCGAGACGTTGATCGAGAGGGAGTGATTTGCGTTCCTCGCGCGAAGGCTTGCTCTTCTTGCTGCGAAAATAAGCGGCGAATGTCGCAATCGGGTCCTCGCCGCGCCACCAAAGTAAATTCTCAGCCAGGCGCCGCTCTTCCTCCGGAATCGACACATAGCGCTCGAGTTTCTCCGAATTGACGATCGCGAGGTCGAGCCCCGCCTGCACGCAGTGGTAGAGCATCACCGAGTTGAGCACCTCGCGCCCGGAGTCCGGCAGGCCGAAGGAGACGTTGGAAATTCCCAGCACGGTCTTGCAGCGCGGCAGCGCAGCTTTGATCATGCCTATGCCCTCAATCGTCTCTACTGCCGAGCCGATATAGTTCCGGTCCCCGGTGCCGGCAGGAAATACCAACGGGTCAAAGATGATGTCCTCAGGCTCGACCCCGTATTTTTCGGTCAAGAGCTGGTAGGAACGCTGGGCAATCTGCAGCTTGCGCTGACGGGTTATCGCCTGTGCCTGCTGTTTGTCTTCGTCGATGCACCCCACCACCAGCGCGGCGCCGAAATGCCGCGCCAGGGGCACAACCTGCCGAAAGCGTTCCTCACCGTCTTCGAGGTTGATCGAGTTGATGATCGACTTGCCAGGCGTGCGCTGAAGCGATTCTTCCAGGACATGGACGTCGGTCGTGTCAATCATCAGCGGCGCCTTGACCTTTTTCACCAGCGCGGCCAGAAACGCCGTCATATCCGTGGTTTCGTTGCGGTCCGGGTCCTGCAGGCAAACGTCGAGTACATGCGCGCCGCGGCGCACTTGCAGACGGCCGACTTCAGCAGCCTCTTCGAATTTGTTCTCCGCAATCAGGCGCTTGAACTTGCGGCTCCCTAGCACATTGGTTCGTTCACCGACTATCACCGGCCGGGTAGTATCGTCGATAACGAGGGCTTCGATTCCGGATACCACGGAACGCCGAACCAGCGGAATCTTGCGCGCTGGCGCCCCGGCCGCGAGCTGAGCGAGGATCCGGATATGGGCAGGCGTGGTGCCACAGCATCCCCCAATCAGGTTAACCCAGCCGGCTTCGACAAAGCGCCCGATTTTTCTCGCGAGTATCTCAGGCGTCTCGTTATAGTGTCCTTCCTCGTCGGGCAAACCCGCGTTGGGTACGCAGGCCACCGGGAACCGCGCCAGACTCGACAATGTCCGCAGATGGTCGGTCATAAAATCGGGGCCAGTGGCGCAGTTAAGGCCGACCCACAACAGCGGTTGATGCTCGATCGATGTATAGAAGGCCTCGACATCCTGGCCGGCGAGCAATGTCCCCATCGTCTCGATTGTGCCTGAGACAGCCACACCTGCCGCCGCGCCGGTTCGTTCCAGGGCGCGCGCGATTCCATTGAGACCGGCTTTACAATTAAGCGTATCTTGCACGGTCTCCAGCAAAAGAAGATCGGCGCCGCCTTCGAGCAGGCCCTCCGCCTGTTCCTGATAGGCTGCAGCCAGTTGAGCGAAAGTGACGCCCCCGGTGACAGAGATGCTCTTGGTGGTCGGCCCCATTGATCCCGCTACAAATCGCAACCGCGAACCGGTTGAGGCGGCGTCGGCCTCTACACGTGCCAACTCCGCGGCGATGCGATTCAATTCGCCAGCGTTATGTTGTAGACCGTATTCGGCCAGAACAATCGAGCTTGCGCCGAAGGTGTTGGTTTCGATTATGTCGGCGCCGGCGGCCAGGAAACTGCGATGAAGCTCGCGAATCTTATCGGGCCGGGTGCGGACCAGGTTTTCGTTGCATCCGTCGAGTTGCGGACCGCCGAAATCGGCCGCGGTAAGATGCATCTCCTGAATAGACGTGCCTGCGGCACCATCCAGCACCACGACGCGTTCCGAAAAGGCCTGCCGAAGCGCTTCGAGCCGGTTGTCATTCCTGACCATTTTGATGATTCAAAGCCCCCGCTTGTACAGGCTAACCCACGATGCCGCGTGTCGCAATTTGATGGTGTGACAGGCGCCGACTGAATTACACTCGCTGCTGGGTTTCAGTCATCGAAGCCATCCCACGCCTACACCAGCTTGCATGCCGGCGTCCGTTAAGGGAAGGAACGAGTTAGCAGACCATGGGGCTGTTTTCCCGTCGGACAGTGGCAATGGCGACGAGAGCACTGAAACAACCTTGCTGCAAATTTATGAGTTGCGCAGGATTGGCTCGTTCCGGCGATTTACTTCTGGGAAGCGAACCCACTGCGGGGACTCGATTTCGCTCGAGACGAGCATCATGCAAAGCGTACTAGACGAGAGCAGCGTACGCCCGCGTCGCCTCGGGCAGTTCATTGAGATGCTCGATTACATCATAGTTCTCTAGCAGTCCGAGATGCGTGATGACCGGGTATTCGCGAAGCAGCCCGATACCCGCATCGGATATTTCGTTTTCGATCGCAAGTTGCTCGACAGGCGGCACACTTGGCTGGCTGTAGGTTCCGAACATTACTATTAGTGCAATTGCCGAGGCGCCGGCCGCGGCGAGTGAGCCCACGCGAATCTCGGCCGCCACAATCGCCGTTCCGCCGGCTGGCGCGAAGCAAGCTTGCGCGCTAGCTGCGCACGATAAACCAATAGGTAGGCGTCGGCATCTGCTCGATCCATCGGGCAAAGTCCGCGCTCGCGTCAGCAAGTGACTCGCTCACCGGCACTGGGAGCATGCCTCCAGATGCGGTCTAACGCGTATCCGCTCGTCCGTGCCGAGTTCATCGCACAGATAAGGGATGCGCGGCGTGCGAACAATCACCCCGGTTAAGTGGTAATTCAAAGGTTGAGAGTGCGATAGGTGCAAAGCAGGGGCCGCTAGTCGGCCCTTTTTTATTGCTAACCCCGGTTTAGGACAATCTGAGGTCCGAACGTAGAGCTGCCGCGATGTAAACCAATCCACGCTCGCCTTCGGAGCCTATTCCGTGGCCGAGATCGGAGCCTATCGGGCATACCGCAAATCGCATTGATGCGCTATAAGAAAGCGTACCAGAACCCCACAGTGGCTAGGCATTGTACCGTGAGAGTGGGGCCGGGTGCATGACCGGGCTCAAAAACGCGCGTTGGATCGATGCGAAAAAATGGGCTTTTCAGCACAACTTGACAATTTCCGTTTTCCGCCAGAGCTACACACGGGAGTCTCAGGCAAGCGGGTTTTGATAACCGGCTCCGGCAAGGAAGGGGGGCTCGGCCAGGCCTTTGCACTGGCGGCGGGACTCAACGGGGCATCCGCGGTGGGCGTCCATTTCCATACCAGCTACGTCGACGGCTTCGATCTCGTCAAAGCTTTACGCGGCGCGGGCGTAAACGCCTTTCCAGTCCAGGCCGATGTTACCAATCTGGGCGATCTGTGGGCAACCCGCAGTTATGTCATTGAGCAGATGGGTGGGTTGCCGCCTAATCTACTGATCTGCAACTCGGGCCTAACGGAAAGGGGCTATTCGTTTGGCCGCGCGCTTCGCGAGATCCCAGACGAACCGCTGGCGATGCGGCGGGCACGAGTACGCCAGCACTTCATCGACAATCTGCGAGAATCGCGACTGGTGCTCGATACTAAAATCGACGGTTTCCTCGCCAGCACGCATCTGTGGGCTGGCGAAGCGGTCTATCACCACGAACGACTGCAGCTAGTGTACGTATCGTCGCGTCAGGCAATTGATCCCGGGGTATCCGTCCCAGGTTACGTCATCAGCAATTGGGGCGTGTTGCAGTTGCCCAGAGTGCTGGCTGTCAACCTTGGGCAAAATGCCGGACTGGTCTCGGCCTCGTGTATCCTGTTGCCGTTTGTCCGCACAGGTATGACCGACGAGTACGCTAATAATCCGAGGGTGTTCGGCCGCTGGCAGCCGCGGATGCTGGAAACCAATGAGGCTGCCGAGTCGTTCATGCGCCTACTGTCACGTCCTCAAGGCGAACTCGACCAAGGGATATTCGCGCTAATGGTGGAAGGTACTGCCGATAACGTTAGCATGACTTGGAGGAAAGTCAGCTTGGACATCCACGAGGAAAAACTTGACTGGAACTAAATCCGCGCTCGGCCACGAGCAGCTCTTAACTACCGGCCCGGCCAAACGCACTACATGAGGACTGTTGAGGTTGAAATCTTTAATGATGAGTGAGCCGTTTCGGTAAGCTCAATTGCCGTTGACCATAATAGCTTGACAATCAACGTGGCGACTTTCGGCTATTCGTGCTAAGCGATGCGATCAAATAGCAAGCGTGCCAGCGAGGGAACTAACGAGGGAACTAACAAGGAGCAAGCGATGTACTCATTGAAGGATAAGGCGTGCATCGTCGGGGTGGGTGAGTCGGCGTTCAGCCGCGGCTCAGGCAAAACCGAACTGAGGCTGATGCTGGAAGCTTCGCTTGCAGCGATCAACGACGCGGGACTGAAGCCGCACGATATCGACGGCATCATCGGCCCGCCGCTGGGCGCCACCGCCGAACATTTTGCCGCCAACCTTGGGATCGAAGATTTGCGCTATGCGACCACCGTGCACATGGGCGGTGCCAGCCCGGTGGTCGCGCTGCAAAGCGCCGCGCTTGCCGTTGCCTGTGGGATAGCCAACCACGTCCTGATTCCATGCGGATGGAACGGTTACTCGTCCAACCCGGTGCGCGGAGGCGGAGCGCGTGCGGAAACCGGCGAGCGGCCAATTCCGGCACCGAACCCGTTGGCCAATACGATTGGCGCCTATTATCTGCCTTACGGGGCGACCGTGCCGGCCCAGTTTTACGCGTGGCTGGCGACTCGCCACATGCAGATGTATGGCACACCGTTCGAGTCGATGGGTGCGATTGCGCTCGCCGAACGCAAGCACGCGCAGCTCAATGAGAAAGCGATGATGCGTGGACGGCCGCTTACAATCGACGACTATTTGGCAGCACGCTGGGTGTCCTATCCCTTTCGGCTGTATGATTGTTGTCTTGAGACCGACGCAGCCTGCGCGATTGTGATGAGCCCGGCGGAACGCGCGCGCGATTTGGCCAAGCCACCGGTCTATATCTCGGGCGTTGCGGAAGGACATCCGTATCCCGCTGATGACATCCCGGCGCGTCCTGACCCCTTTGTGATCGGACTTAGCTTCGCCGCGCCCAAAGCATTCGCGATGGCTGGGGTTACGCACAAAGACATCGATTTTATGGAAGTATATGACTGCTTCACTTACGTCGTGATGTTGCAAATTGAGGCGATGGGGTTTTGCAAGCGCGGCGAGGTGAAGGATTTTGTGCGTGGCGGACGGCTCGAACTCGGCGGTGAACTGCCGCTCAATACCCACGGCGGCCTCCTTTCCGAAGCCCACGTCTGGGGCACCAATCATATCGTTGAAGCAGCCCGTCAGCTGCGCCACGAATGTGGAGCCCGCCAGGTTCAGGATGCTGAAGTTGGGCTGGTGACTGGCTGGGGCGATTTTGGTGACGGCGGGCTGGCAATCCTGAGGAGGTAAGGCCGTGGCTGAAAGCAAATCGTACAAGTTGCCATTACCGCGCACGGGTGGCATGGCGGCCGAGTTCTATCGTTTCTGCAAGCAGCACGAATTGCGTTTTCAGCGATGCACCGAATGCCGCGCTTGGCGTCATATCCCGCGCGACATTTGCGCCAGATGCGGCTCATTAAAATGGGAATGGACGCGCTCAACGGGTAAGGGCAAGGTCTTTTCATGGACCACTGCGACCCAACCGATGATGCCGCAATTCGCCGATCAAGTGCCGTATAGCCCCGTGATCGTTGAGCTCGATGAGGGGGTTCGGATGGTCACCTGGCTGACGGGCGTGAAGCCGGATGAGTTGAAGTTGGGCATGCCGGTCGAGGTCGCCTTCGATGACGTGACCCCGGAAGTCTCGCTGCCGAAATTCCGGTGCGCTGCTTAGGCCAGCTGCGCTCGATCAGGGACCAAGCAAATGTCGATTAAGATGTATGATTTGGCTGGATCGGAGCTGAACCGTCGCTTCAGTCCCTACTGCTGGCGAACCAAGCTGGCGCTTAAGCATAAAGGACTGGATTTCGATACAATTCCATGGCGATTCACTGACAAGTCCGCAATTGCGCCTTACAATTCGCAACGCGTTCCAGTGATCGTCGACGACGGCCGCAGTGTGGCCGATTCCTGGGCGATCGCGAACTATCTCGAAAATACCTATCGCGATCGGCCGTCGCTGTTCGGCAGCAAACAGGAACGGGCGCTCGCGCGGTTCTACAATCAATGGACCGATGTGACGTTGCACGGTGCGATAGGACCGATCGTCATGAGCGATATTTTGCAGCATCTGGACCCGCGCGATCGAGATTATTTCCGCACCAGCCGGGAAGCTCGCTTAGGAGCTCCGCTCGAAACGCTCGCGACCCGCCGTGAGAGTTATCTTTCGACTCTTCAGCAGGTGCTGGAGCCGCTGCGGCAGACGCTGGCCGCGCAGCCCTATCTCGCGGGAGATACTCCTTTGTATCCCGATTTTATCGTTTTTGGGGCATTTCAATGGGCGCGTTCAATCAGTAATGTTCGGCTCGTACAGCCGTCCGATCCTATCGACTCGTGGCGCCAGCGGTTGCTCGACGCGTTCGGCGGCTTCGCACGCAGGACGCCCGGCTACTGGTAAGGACGGGACCCCTGAAACCTCCGCGGCTCATTTGCTGTGAAGCGGTCTTTTTTAAAGACGTTGCTCTCAACACCCGTCACTTGAGCGAGCGGGAAAAATTAGAGAGCAACTGGGGCGAGGGTCAAGACGTTTCAACTGGGGATTTCCGGCAGGCACTCCAGCGCATCGGTCCTTTTTCGATCTCTGATCTATTTAGATCATCTGTTCTCCGTCTAGTCTGCTGATTGTAGCGATGGCTGTACGCTCCGCAGGCATGTCGATAGACAAGGGACGCACTGTTCGGGCGCCCCTCTATTCCTGCTTAATAAGTGACCGAAAACCAGAAAAGCTGAAGCGCGTGCACATGGGCCTTGCCCCCATCCAGTCAAACAAATTCGAGGAAGGGGCTTAGCCCTCTTATTCGTAACGGAAGCCTATCTTGACGGCAACCTGGAATGTCGGTTTACCGTCGGGGCTCACCGCGCCGCGAATCTGGCCGACTTCGAACCAATCAATATTACGAATCGTCTGTGCCGCCTTCTTCAATGCGTTACGCACCGCCTGATGAATGCTGTCATCTGATACGCCCACAACTTCGATAACCGGGTAGGTATTATCCGCCATCTTCATCTCCGCAATGACATGTTGTCAGACGACGAGCGTACTGCGTTCTGAGGTGTCTTGCCAAATGCCCTATCAATGGAAAGGCCGAAGGTAGTTCTTAAGCTTGCGGAGGTTGGTGCGGCCGGTCAACGGCGCTCTCGAACGCATGGATTCACGCAGCACGGCCATCTCAATGCCCATCGGTTCGGTCCCGAACGCCAAATCCCATAACGCAGAGGTTACACCGAAGCAGCGGTTCGGATAATGCTCGTGGTGGACCAGATGGCGCGAGCGTAGATAGTTTTCAGCCGATCCACGCGGGCGGCAGAAATGGATGCGGTAATGAACTGCCTCATATCCGGCAAAGCCCGCCACCGCACCGCTGAACAGTATGATCCGCGGTGTCCAGCCAAACAGAACCGCCATGATCGTCCAGATTGCAGCAATCGGAATCCACGCCCGAATCGTGAAGACGGCATGAGCGTCGCAATGGTGCGCGGCATGGAGCCGCATCGCGAACGTGCGAAAGGTATGGCTGAGCCAGCCGTGAATAAGGTATTCCAGGAATGTCCATACGAAGATACCAGCCACGAACAGGGCGACCTCCTCAACCATAATGTCATTTTATCTGAATCGCAGCGTGGAAGCCCGAATTGCTCGCTGTTCACGAACTGCTAGGAGCTTTCTGGCTGGCCGTGTAGCCCGCGGGAAGGTAAAGGCGGGCAGAATCTTGCGGCTAGCCCAAACGTTATTCATGAGAGGCCGCTTTTGTTGTAATCTCAGTGGCAAGGATGCGTTACGTTTAAGGTGCGACTCGCCGGACATACGCTACGTAATGGGGACATTACGCTCGTATGAATTTCAATTCGTCAGGCGTCGTCTGAAAGAAGAAAATATCGCCGCGCTGGTTAATCCGCGGTAATCTTCAGGAGGAATTCATGGGCAAGACGGTCGCCGCCGTAACGGGCGGCGTGGTTTTGGGATTAGCGATAGCTTTTGCCAACGCGGGTGCTTTTCAGTTTCCGTGGGGCTCGGGGGACAATGGTTCCAAGCCCCAGACCTCTTCTCAGAACCAGCCCCAGCCAAGCCACCAACCCGCCCCACCGAATGCGCCCGAACCGAACGAACCTGCGGTTGCGTTGCCCTCATGGGCGCCGCTGGTCAGGCGAGTGATGCCGACGGTCGTGAATGTGGCTGTGGTGCAGGAAATAAAGTCGTCCGGCTTTCCTTTTCCGGGCGATAGCGGCAGCGGTGATGATGAGGGGCAGGGCCCGGGGATGGGACCGCAAGGTCCTGGCGGGAACCCCTTTGGCCCCGGAAATCCGTTCGGTGGCGACCCGTTCGAGCAATTTCGCCATTTCTTCGGCCAGACGCCGCGCAATTACAAGGAACATGGACTCGGGTCTGGAGTTATCGTATCGCCCGACGGCTATATCCTGACGAATGACCACGTGGTGGGACATGCGGATGAAATCCACGTCACTTTGCTCGACAAGCGCGAATTTACCGCCAAAGTCGTCGGTAAGGACCAAAAGACTGACTTGGCCTTGATAAAAATCGATACCAATCAGCATTTGCCCTACGCTGCGCTCGGAAATTCGACCAAAGCTGAAGTCGGCGATCCGGTGATGGCGATTGGCAGTCCCTTCGGCTTCAATCTCTCTGTGACATCGGGGATTATCAGCGCCAAAGGGCGCGCGCTCGGTGGCAACTACGATGACTTCATTCAGACTGACGCGTCGATCAATCCGGGCAATTCCGGTGGCCCGCTCTTCAACACCAGCGGCCAGGTGATCGCCGTCAACACCGCTATTTACAGCAGCACCGGCGCCAACAACGGCATCGGCTTCGCCATTCCAATCAACTTGGCGAAGTCCGTCATGGAGCAATTGAAGGCGCACGGCAAAGTGGTGCGTGGCTGGCTTGGGGTCGAGATCCAGGAAGTTACGCCCGATCTGGCGAAATCGTTCGGGCTGTCGATGCCGAGCGGCGCGTTGGTAGCAGGGGTCGAGAGTGATGGTCCGGCGGCCAAGGCCGGGATCGAACGGGGCGACATTATCGCCAAGTTCAACGGTGAAACCGTCCATGACGAGCATGAACTGCCGGAAATGGTCGCGGCGACGCCGATTGGTAAGCAGGTTCCGATCGAGGTAATCCGCAACGGCAAGCACGTAACCCTTGACGCGACCATTGCGGTTTTGAAAGAGCAACAGATTGCCAGTGCCGAAAACCCCGGTGAGGCGGGGGCGAGCTGGGGTTTGCAGGTGCGCGACATGACGCCGGAACTCGCTCAGCAACTGGGCCTGCACAACAGCAAAGGTGTGGTAGTCACCGGTGTCAAGCAGGATTCACCTGCCGCCGATGCCAATCTGCAGCAGGGTGATCAGATTCTCGAAATCAACCACAAGAAGATAAACAGCGCCGACGAATTCGCGACCTTGGCCCGCGACGCGCAGAAGAACAAGTCGCAGGCATTACTGCTCGTCCAGCGCGGCAGCGCGACTTTGTATACGGTGATCAATCCGCAAGGTTGATTGCGAATGGTCACAGGGCCGTTTCGCCGCGGGCAGAGGGCAGGTGTCCTCTGCCCGCGGCGTTTTCAAGAGTCAACGCTGGCTTTTGCCCTGTCCGCTTCGGCTTCGTTGATAACGCCATAACACGCAAAGCGGATAAATGAGCCTGGCCGGCAAGTACGACGTGGTAATCTCCGGTGCGGGACCGGCCGGACTGGCAACCGCACTTCACCTGCTGCAGATGCGGCCTTGCTTGGCGGGTCGCATTGTTGCGCTTGAACGAGCGCAACATCCGCGTCCTAAAGTCTGCGCCGGCGGTCTGATTCCGCGCACGATAGAGGCCTTGGGCGAGCTTGGAATATCTTTGGAAGTTCCATTAGTCACGGTATTTGCCGGCATCGCACGGACCGAGGCGGGCACGATCGATTTAACTCCATCATGCGAACCCTTATGCACGGTCGTGCGGCGCAACGAGTTCGATGCGATGCTGGCTCGTCACGCGCGCGCAGCCGGACTGGAGATCATCGAGAAGAATCGGGTGCTGGGAGTCGAGCAACGGGGCGAGGGGCTCAGAATCGCGACCGAGCGTGGACTGCTCGATGCGCAAGTGCTCGTGGGCGCCGATGGCAGCGGAAGCCGGGTGCGGACTTCGCTGTTCGGGCGAACCAAGCACAACATTGGACGGGCGCTAATAGCGGAGGTGCCAGTCCTCCACGGTAGCGCTGAAGAATTCGTCCGACGCCTCTATCGGTTCGATTTCAATTGCATCGCCGCCGGTATCAATGGATATTGCTGGTCCTTTCCGTGTCTGATCGATGGACAACCGCACCTCAATATGGGAATTTACGATCAAAATCCGTCTCATGCAGTGCCAGGAAGTGCGAAGCGCGATTTGTTTGGGCAGTTGCGCGCGGCATTTCCGGAGATTGATTTATGTGGGGACCCAGATAAAAGGCTAGCGGTCAAAGCATTTCCAATCCGTTGGTATGACCCGCAGGATTGCTACGTGCGCGGGCGCACGATCCTCGCCGGCGATGCGGCCGGCGTTGACCCGTTGATGGGCGAGGGAATTTCATGCGCATTCGAGCACGGCAAGCTCGCGGCAGATGCGCTCGCACGTTATCTGGACGGCGACTGCTCGGCACTCGAGGCGTACGGGAAAGAACTCCACCGCGGGTTATTAGGACGCAAACTCCGGCGCCTCGCCTTCGCCGCGCGGCGTTTCTACGGTGCTCATCACCGCTTTTATTTTCGTCTGGCCGGGTTCAGCGGCAGGCTACAACGGTTGAGCGTGGATTGGTATAACGGCGCGCGGCGCGTCGACGAGCTATCAATAGTACGAGCAATGATGAGGCTGCTGTTCTATGGGTCCGTCTAGATCGGCCTTTACGCTGCTCAATTGGGTTCAGCAGTGGCAATCACCCATAACCGGCGGAAGCGGCCTCGAGCTTCAACAGGCCTGACCAGAAGGCAGCAGCCAAAGCGCCCGCTGCTGCATTCGGTGACACGTATTCTGATTATCGCCGGGATTGCACTCCTCGCCGCGTCGGTCTTGATTCGGCGGATACTGCGGCCGCTGCGCCAATCGCAGTATTCCCATGGCTGGCGAATCGTGCAACCCGCTAATCATGTCCCTCGCCCGCTGCCGCCATCCGTCTACCCCTCTGCGAGAGAAATTAGGTGAGAGCAGCGACGCGAGCGAGGGTGCGGTTGAACGAGTTAAACGTCGAGCTCTATCACGCGGCGGTCACGCTGGCGGAAGTCCAGCACCTCGACGTAGGGCCGCATTGAAGGAATCGCGTCCATCCGTAGTTCGTCATCGACGCGGCTTGTGCCTTCGCCGGGATTCTTGCGGGTAATATTAACAAACTCGCACTCGTGGCCCAGCGCTACGGCGTAATGCCAGACGCCTTTTTCGATGAACGCGGCCTGTCCGGGCTCGACGAAAAATGCTGCCAACCGATCGTAGTCAATCTCGTATTTCTCGTGGCCGTCACCGCGGTTGCGCGGCGCCGGCGCGACTACCAACGCCATCGTGCCGCGCAGCGGAATGAAGGTTTGATTATAGGAGAAATGTGTCGCCATCATGCTGATCCGGCGCGGATTAACTGGCCGCTTGAGTCTCAGCAGTTCGAGCGCGACTCGTCCTTCGCCCGGTTCAACTTCCGGAAACAGCGGCTGTTTGTTTTCGAGCATATGGCCGTATGGGCGAAAAGCTTCCGCAGTAAGTGGTTGTACTTTGATCCCGACTACTCCATCTTCCATAGCTGGCGCTCCCGCAAATTCATCGACGATACAGTAAAGGCTGTCGAATGTTTGGCAGAGCTTAGACGCGCCTGCAAAGATTTGACAAGCGAAACGGATCGTCCAATCGGCTTCAAAGCCTCTGCTGGTTATCCGCCCCCGACCTGTATAATTGCGGAATTATGGCGTGGCTGCAGGTTGCTGACGAACTCGGTTTCAAAGTTGAGTTGGAGCGTAAGCCTGAACGAGTGGTTTCTCTCGTGCCAAGCTGGACCGAGACCTTGTTTGCCTTTGGCTTGAATGAACGAATCGTTGGCGTTACGCGCTTCTGCGTTGCGCCGCCTGAGACTGCTGCGGTTGCCAGGATTGGCGGCACCAAGAACCCGAATCTCAATGCGATTGCCGAACTTGCGCCTGACCTGGTGATTGCGAATGCAGAAGAGAATCGGCGTGAGGACATCGAGCATTTGCGCAGCCTCGGCATCGCAGTGTTCACCACCTACCCGCGCAAGATCGGCTCCGCCGTTGAATCGATAATGAGACTTGGCACCGTACTGGACTGCGAACCGCAGGCGAACGCGATGGCGCGCGGGATCGTCCGCGAGGTAAGCGCAATCGAGACGGAACTCGGGGCATGGGCGAAGCTGCGCTTTCGCGCCTTTTGTCCGATTTGGAAGAATCCCTGGATGAGCTTCAACGCGGACACTTACGCCCACGACGTACTGCGGATGCTGGGCTTCAACAACATTTTTGCTTCCGCCGGCGAACGTTATCCACGGATGACAATTGACGAAGCGATTGCTTTGCGGCCGGATTTTGTGCTGCTGCCGGACGAGCCTTACGAATTTCGCGTGAAAGACGTCGAGGAGCTCAAGCCGCTACTGCCGCCGCCGCTGAGCCGGCGTGCGGTACTCATTAGTGGACGCGACCTTCATTGGTATGGCGCTCACATGCTCACCGGTCTGCGCACGCTGGCCGGATTACTGGCGCGAGTGCGCGCCTCCGCGCTATAGAGCGGTCAACGATTAGCGCACAGGCCGCGATGTGATGGCTTTTTCCGCTTATCAGAGTTCTGTGAGACTAAAGCCTGAAAGCTGGCAGCGAGAGCTAAAAGGTTAAAGTAGGGAGGAAACGATGGCCGCATCAGCGCCCCTCAATGGAATCAAGATTCTGGATCTGACCAAGCTCGCGCCGGGGCCTCATTGCACGATGATCCTGGGCGACCTTGGCGCCGATATTATCAGGGTCGAAGAGCCTGGCGAGCCGACTGGTCGGCGAGCAGCACAGGCCGGCACCGGCCAGGTGAAGGCGCCGCGTCCCAGCTATGCGCCGACCAACGCCGTAGCCCGCAATAAACGCTCGATTGCTCTTAACCTTAAGAGCGAACCGGGGCGAGACATTTTTTTGCGGCTCGCGCGCGATGCGGATGTGGTGGTCGAAGAGTTTAGACCCGGCGTCGCAAAGCGGCTGGGAATTGATTACGAGGTGCTGTCGGGACTTAACCCGAAGTTGATTTATTGTGCCGTAACCGGTTTCGGGCAGACCGGCCCTTACCGCGACCTGGTCGGCCACGACCTGAACTACATCGCTCAGGCAGGCGCGCTCGGCCTGATTGGCCGCAAAGGCCAGCTGCCGGCAATTCCGCTCAACCTGCTCGCCGATTACGCGGGCGGCGGGATGCATGCCGCAATCGGCGTGCTCGCCGCACTGGTCGCGCGCAATCAGACCGGCCGCGGCCAGTATGTCGATATCGCGATGCTCGACGGCGTGATGTTGCTGCTGGCGCAGGCGCTGAGCACTTATTTCAGCAACCGCAAAGTGCCGGAGCGTGGTACGCAGCCCGGTGACGGCGGTGCCCCATTCTATAACATGTATGAAACCAGCGACGGGAAGATCATCACGATCGCGTCGATGGAGCCGTGGTTCTATGCCAACCTATGCCGCGCATTGAATTGTGAGCAGTATATTGGCGGCCAATATGAGCGCGACAAATGGCCGGAGATGTTCGAGCATTTTGCCCGCACTTTCAAAACCCGGACCCGCGACGAGTGGTGGGATATCCTGACTCGTGCGGATATCTGTGTGGGCCGGATGCTGACGCTGGATGAACTCGAAAATGATCTGCAGATCCGCGCCCGCAATATGATTGTGGAAGTTGAAACCGGCTCCGGGGAAACCGTGAAGCAGGTCGGAGTTTCGGTCAAGTTGTCTGAGACTCCGGGCTCGATCCGGTCGCTCGCGCCAACACTGGGCCAGCATACAGACGCGATCCTGGCCGATTTGGGGTATAGCCCGCAGGACGTCGCACGGTGGCGCGCTGGCGGCGCGATTCGGTGATCGCAATGGCAGAATCAACCATGTTTATGAGGGCTCCGCATGAACCGCTCCTGATCGAGCGAGCCGAGGGTCCATGGCTTTACACGAACGATGGCCGGAGGATTCTTGACGCAGGCGCCGGCGCCGTGGTGGTCAACATCGGACAGGGACGAGAGGAGTTGGCCCAGGTCGCGGCCGAAGAAGTGGCCCGGCTTAATTATATAGTGCCGGTCTGGTCATCAGCCGCACGTGAACGCCTTACTGCGCGGCTCGCCCGCTGGATGCCGGACGGACTAAACCGATTCTTTTTCACCAGCGGTGGTTCCGAGGCGGTAGAGGCGGCCTTGAAGTTCGCCATCATGTATCAAAAGGCAAAGGGGCGGCCGCAAAAACATAAGGTTATCTCGCGCTGGTTTTCTTATCACGGCAACACCCTCGCCGCGCTTTCGGTGGGTGGCAACCTCGGGCGACGCGCCGATTATGAACATGTGCTGCTGCAATGGCCGCATATCGGACCGGCATTCTGCTATCGATGCCCGTGGGGCAAGACCTATCCGGGATGCGATATCGATTGCGCGATTGCACTTGAACAAGAAATTGTCAAGCACGGCGCCGATTCAATCGCCGCGTTTATTGCCGAACCGATGATGGGAGCGACCGGCGGCGCAGTTCCGCCGGTCAGAGAGTATTGGCCCAAGCTCGCCGAGATTTGCCGGCGCTATGAAATCCTGCTGATTGCGGATGAAGTCATGACCGGCTTCGGCCGCACCGGCAAACGTTTTGCAGTCGAACATTGGAACTTAAAGCCTGACGTACTGATCGGCGGCAAGGGGCTTACTGGCGGATATCTGCCGATGGGCATGATCGCGGTCGATGAAAAACTGGTCGAAGAATGCGAGCAGGCTGGCGCCGATTTCATGTTCTATACCTACAGCGCTCATCCGCTGGCCTGCGCAATGGCTGATAGGGTGCTCGAAATCATGGAGCGCGAGCATCTGGTTGAACGCGCGGCCGAGCTTGGCGCACGGCTCGGAGCACAGTTGAAAGAGCAGTTGTCCGGTCACCCGATCATCGGCGACATCCGCGGCACCGGGCTTTTCTGGGGTATCGAAATTGTGCGTGACAAAGCCATGAAAGTCCCCTTTGCGCCAGACTTGCGCATTACCAATCGGGTGATTGGCACGGCTTTGAAGCATGGACTCTTCGTTTATCCGACCAGCGGAATGGCCGGCAAGGAGGGCGGCGATGGTGTGATGGTAACGCCGCCATTCGTGATTGGCCCGCCGGAGATTGATTATATCGTCCGGAAGCTGCGCACCGCTCTCGACGAGGTTCACGCGACTCTGTAGCGATCATCATTCAGCGAGCTTGCCAGAACTCTCCGTTCCCCGTCTTCCTCACGGGCGAGCCCGCAGCCTCGAACAAGCCGCCGTTTCGGCGGTAAGATAAAAAGTGCCGTTGAATTACCGGCCAAGTGGAGGCGTTGCAGATGGCGGATATAATCGGACCCACTTCGCACTTCTATTATTCGCAGCGTCTGAAGCTGCACTATGTCGATTGGGGCAATCCCGACAAACCGCTGGCGATCCTGCTTCATGGCGGCCGTGACCATTGCCGTAGCTGGGACTTCGTCGCCCTAGACTTGCGTGAGCACTTCCATGTGGTGGCGCCTGACCTGCGCGGCCACGGTGATTCCGATTGGTCGATTGGCGGCAGCTACTCGATCACTGACCACGTGCTCGACCTGGGCCAATTGATGAATGCGCTGCAACCGCACGCTCCGGTCGTTTTGGTCGGCCATTCGCTAGGTGCAGGGGCGGTGCTGCAGCGCGCCGGGGTTTTTCCCGAGGCGGTGCGGGCGGTGGTCGCGATCGAAGGGCTCGGGCCGCCGGGGGCGATGATCCGCGAAACTCCCGCACATGAGCGGATGCAGCATTGGGTGATCGACATGCTGGCGTTGGCGCAGCGCAGGCCACGCGAATACCCGTCGCTGGAGGCAGCGATGGCGCGCATGCACGAGGCCAACCCCCATCTGACGCCTCAACTCCAGCGTCATCTAACGATTTACGGCGTGCGGCGCAACGAAAACGGCACTTATTCCTGGAAATACGACAACTACAGCCGGGCGACGTCGCCTTACCTGTTCAATCTAAAGGACGCGATGGAGATCTGGTCGCGGATTCGATGCCCAGTGCTGCTGGTGCGCGGTGACGCATCGTGGGCGGGCGATTGGGAGCGTGATGGGCGGTTGGATGCGTTTCGAACCGCGGAACTTGCTACGCTCGCAAATGCCGGCCACTGGGTCCATCATGACCGGCTCGGCGAATTCCTGGGCGTGGTGCATCGGTTTCTGAATCTGTGAACTCAACACCGGGTCCCGCCGCGGCTGCCGCCAAAGCCGGACGGATGGTCCGCGAGCAGGCGCTTTCACTGCGGACCGACCAGGCCGAATATCTCGAATTGGTTTTGTTGGCGGTGATGGCCGGTGTTCTGGCCGCTCTTGGCAATGTCGGCTTTCGCGAACTGATTGACCTCTGCCGGCGGATTTTCCTGACGCTGGAATCGAGCACGCTGGGGATTGGGAGCGGGGTAAGCCGCCTGCTACTTCCGATCGTGCTGCTGTCGGGCGGGGCAGCGATCGTACTGCTTGATTACTTTTTTCCCGGCGACGTGCTCGGTTACGGGTTCCCCAATTTCCTCGAGATGGTGAATCTCGGCAATGCGCGCATCCACCGGGCATGGATATTCGTCAAAGCGATGGGTGCCGCCCTGTCGCTCGGGTGCGGGGCGTCGGTTGGGCGCGAGGGGCCGATTGCGCAAATTGGCGGTGCGATCGGTTCGACCATCGCGCAAGCCCGGCGTTTATCAGCTATCCGCAGCAAAGTACTGGTAGCGGCCGGCGCCGGCGCCGGCATCGCGACCACCTTTAACGCCCCGATGGGCGGCATGATGTTCGCTCTCGAAATCGTGCTGCTGGGCGAAACCGAATTGGCCAATCTGATTCTCGTGCTGATCAGTACCTTCAGCGCCGTGGTCACTTCACGCGGGCTGTTCGGTGATATTGCCTTGTTCCGTCCAGCGCCGTTCGTAATCAAAAGCTACTGGGAGATGATCACGTATGCACTGATGGGCGCGTCATTGGGCGCGCTGGCGGCCGGATACATCCGGTTTTTTCACGCCACATCTGCATTTTTCCGCCGGCTGCAGGTGCATAAGTGGATCAAGCTTGAGGCAGGGCTTGGCATAGTCGGAGTGATCGCAATTGCGCTGCCGGGTAATTTATCGGACGGTTATCCAGTCATCGATCTGGCGTTCGCCGGAAAGCTTGGTGCGGTGATGCTGAGTTCGTTGGCCGCCGCGAAGTTTTTTGCCAGCGCGGTGTCGCTGGGATGCGGTGCGCCGGGCGGGATCTTTGGACCAACTTTTTTCATCGGCGCCATGGCGGGCGGGGCGTTCCGGCAGTCGTGCAATTTCATCCTGCCCGGTCTAACCGGGCCGCGTGGCTCATATGCCTTGGTTGGGCTTGGGGCGTTCCTGGCTGGCGTCACTCATGCCCCACTCACGGCCATATTGTTGCTGTTCGAGATGACGCGGCTGGATCCGGTGCTGGCGCTGCCGGCAATAATTTCGACGGTTACTGCGTTGATTGTCGCCCATGGCATCGAGCGCGAATCGATCGATACTTACAGCCTCGCGCGCGAGGGAAAGTCGCTCGAGATCGGCCGTGATCGCCGGATCCTTGCGCAATTACCGATATCATCAGTGATAACCAGGGAAGTCCAGACGGTGCGCGCTAACGCGCCGGCCAACCAGGTTTTAGCCATTGCTGGCGACACTTCACAGTCGACTCTGCCTGTGCTCGATGATGACGGATGTCTGACCGGGTTAATCGTGATGCGCGATCTGCTTTCGATGATGGCGGGCGGTGTGGAACTGGGGCCGCTGGTCAATGCATACGATTTGAGCCGCCAGAATCCGCCGGTGCTATCGGCCGAATCGAGCTTGGATCAAGCCACGCAATTGATGGAGTACGAGGCGTTGGAAGAGTTGCCGGTGGTCGAGCACCTGGGCTTCAGTCACGGAAAGTTCGTGGGCCTGGTGACTCGCCGAAATGTTGTGCAGGCGCTCAATCGCGTGGCGGTGTCGCTGGCCGCCACTGGCACACGTGAACCGAACATTTTCTGGGCCACCGGCTATCGCGTTGCACAACTAAGTGTACCTGAAACCGCAAACGGTAAGACCCTGCGCCAACTCGATCCGCGTGCCCGCTTCGGCGTGAGCGTTCTAGCGGTGCAGGGGGCTGCCGACCCGGAGTCCGGCTTCACCACGATTGCGCCCGATCAGCCGCTCAGGCATGGAGACTTGCTGATAGTGGCTGGACGGTCGGCCGATTTGCGCAACTTCCGTCGAGCCCTGGAAACCGCACTCGGCTGAAGCGCCTCTTTAGTGCTCGTCATTGTTGACCTCGGCACTTGTCGCTGCTGCGGCAATCGTTTGCCCGCGTTCGGAGAACGGGTCAATATCGAAGGCGCTTGCGCTCGTTACTCCAACGGAGACCGATCATGGCGAAGCCCATTCGACGTATCGTAACCGGCCACAATCAAGCCGGAAAATCAATCATTCTGAGCGATGGACCAGCGCCCAACTCAGCCAGCCCGCCGGGCGTTCCCGATTTGGTGAACACCGTGCTGTGGGTTACCGACAGTTGCCCCGCGTCAAACCGCGGGAGCGAGGACGCCTCGCCCAGGGGCCGGCGGTTGGGGATCGAACCACCCAGCCACGGCTCGGTTTTTCGCATTGTCGATTTCCCGCCCGACCAGGTGTTTGAAGGGGTCGACGTTCGCAAGATGATGGCGGAGGTCGGTGGCGCTCATGTCGTGGACCGAGGAAATCCACGCCATGCGATGTTCCACAAGACCAGCACGGTCGATTATGCTCTCGTGCTGGAGGGTGAGGTCTGGGCGATGCTTGACGAAGGCGAAACCTTGATGTGCGCGGGTGATGTCCTGATTCAGCGCGGAACCAATCATTCGTGGTCCAACCGCAGCAGTGAGAATTGCCGAATCGCCTTTATCCTGCTCGACGCCGAGCCGGTTTAAGCATCGCGGCAAAACGCCATGAGCCCCCGCAAAATTGAGTATTTGGTGAAGGCAGACGCTCAACAGTTTTCTTGCGATCAATCTTGGTGTAAAGGAACATTATAACCCCTGCGAGGTAATGTCCTGATTTTGGAGGCGCGAATGGCTGGCGACGAAGGCTCCCGGCGATTCGTTGTGCTTTGGTGGGTGCTTGCCTTTATGGCTGGCATTCCTACTGGAGTGCTGGCAGTTACTTTCTTTGGAGTGACCGATACGGTCTGGTGTTTGGCCGGCTTTGGCGTTCCGATCGCCGGGGTTATCGCCGCCCTTGAATGGTTTGGCCAGCGGCATCGCGGCGTACGAAACCCGCGCCATCAATGGCGTCGGTCGCCGCGGTCTAACGTTATGCCGGGCCGCAAAGCTACCAAAGGGCGGCCGCCGCTCGGACGCGCTCAGCTGCACGCGATTACCGGCCGTAAGACTGCCGACCCGCCCTCATCGTCCTCTCCTTCCTAGCCGGCCGGCCGTATTGAAGGTAAAGCCTAGCGCGAGCCACTCGTTAGCTGCGGAGTTCGACTCAGACTTTTACCGGCTAAAACGATCGCCCACACCTGAACAATCCGAAGGAGTACCCATGCTCGATATCTTGATCCGGGGAGGCGAGGTAGTCACTCCTCAGGGCACCTCCCATTGGAGCATCGGAATCAATGGCGAGCAGATCGTTTCCGTAGGCGTTGATGACCCGGCTGCCGAGGCGGGCCGCGTAATCGATGCCTCGGGGAAGATCGTAGTACCGGGTGGTATCGAACCCCATGCGCATCTGGCAAGTCTGATCGGGATGCATCCGGCTGGGCGACTATTCACCCTGGGGCCCGAAGAGGATACCTACGGGATGGCGTTCGGCGGGGTCACCACGCATCTGGATTTCGTCTTCGTGCATCCCGCGACCGATATTCCGTCGGCTTTGCGCCGCAGGCTAGAGCGATGGAAGGACAAATCCTACGTGGACTACAGCTTTCATATTGCGCTCGGCGGGCCGCTCCCGAACCATATTTTCGACCAGATGCCCGAGGCTATCCAGCAGGGTTTTCCCAGTTTTAAGGTCTTCACCAATGAGGTGCTGCCGCCGCATCCGAAGCGGCTGCCGTTCAAGCTGGATTTCGGACGAATCGGCTTGGCGATGGAACAAGCGGCGCGCCATGGGGGTATTATGGTCGTGCACGCCGAAGATGACGACATCGTTCAGTTCAACTACGAGCGGTTCAAGCAACAGGACCTGCTCGACGGTGCAAATCTCCACCTGATTCACAGCAAGCTGTCGGAAAAGCTGGCGTTTACCCGCACGATCCAGCTTGCCGCCGCTACCGGTGCCGCGGCTTATTTTGTTCATACCTCAGCGCGGGAAGGGGTGGAGTCGGTGGTTGAAGCCCGTGGCCATAATTTGCCGATTTACGCCGAAACCCTGCACCATTACGCTTGCTTCAACGCCGAAGACTATCGTAAGCCTCGTGGCTTCTGCTATCACACCTATCCTTCGCTCAAATATCCCGACGACAACAACGCGCTCTGGGAAGGTCTGGTTCGTGACGGGTTATCCACTACCGCCACTGATGAATATCCAACTTCACTGGAAGTCAAACTTCGAGGCCGCAATATTGACGACGTTACCGGCGGCAATCTGGGGGCGGAGGCGCGGCTGGGCATCATTTATACCGAAGGGGTGGTTAAGCGAGGAATGTCATTACAACGCTTCGCAGATATAACTTCGACTAATGCCGCTCGTATTCTTGGGTTATATCCGCGCAAAGGCGTGATCGCACCTGGCAGCGATGCCGACCTGTGCCTGATTGATCCATCGGTTCAGAAAAAACTGACGCGTGAGGACTTTCACGTCAGCGATTACAGTCCCTGGGAAGGATGGGAAGCATCCGGATGGCCGGTGATGACGCTTCTGCGTGGCAAGGTGGTGGTCGAGAACGGTAGAATGACCGGCCGGTTAGGGGACGGCAAACTCATCGCACGCAAAATTGACCCGGTCATCCTGCGCCGCCCCGCCAGTTGAGCCCATTTTGCTGGGCTACCGCCAGCCGCTATTATTTACTCAACGTTGGGCGGTAGGCGGCTTAGTAGAATGGCTAAAACAGCATTGCTAACCGGCGTCACGGGCCAGGACGGCTCTTATCTCGCCGAATTTCTGTTGAATAAGGGCTACGTTGTTCACGGTATCGTGCGGCGGAGCTCAAGCTTCGCCACGGGCCGCATTGACCACCTGCGGCACGGATATCGAAGCGGCGATCCGGGTCTGCAACTACATTATGGCGATCTGGGCGACGCCACTGGACTGCGCCGCATTATCGAACAGGTACGTCCCGACGAGGTCTACAACCTGGCGGCGCAGTCGCACGTGCGCATCTCCTTCGATCAGCCGGAATATACCGCCGATGTGGTTGGCCTCGGGGCCCTGCGGCTGCTGGAGGCGATTCGTGACCATAACGTGCGGCACAAGCGTTCGGTGCGTTATTACCAGGCTGGATCGTCAGAGATGTTTGGCCAGGCGGCGGAAATCCCACAGCGCGAAACCACGCCGTTCCATCCCCGTAGCCCTTACGCCTGTGCCAAATGCTATGCGCACTGGCAGACCGTCAACTACCGCGAAGCATATGGCCTCTTCGCGACCAACGGGATTCTCTTCAATCACGAGTCGCCGCGGCGCGGCGAGAATTTCGTGACACGCAAAATCACGCGCAGCGCCACGCGCATCAAGGTCGGATTACAGAACAAACTGTTGCTCGGCAACCTGGAGGCCCATCGCGACTGGGGCTTCGCCGGCGATTACGTCGAGGCGATGTGGCTGATGATGCAGCAGCCGCAGGCCGACGACTATGTCATCGCCACCGGCGAGCATCATTCGGTGCAGGAGTTTCTCGAGCTCGCCTTCGAACATGTATCACTCGACTGGCGCAACTACGTCGAGGCTGACGAGCGTTACTTGAGGCCAGCCGAAGTCGACCTGCTGAGGGGCGATGCGAGCAAGGCGCGCCGAATTCTCGGTTGGCAACCAAAAGTCAACTTCTCTCAACTGGTCGGAATAATGGTCGATGCCGACCTGGAGCTGGCCGAACGCGAACTCCGCACCCGCGGCCGCTAGCGCGTCGCGCAGTAGCCGAGTTCTGAAAATCGTCAGAAGTGCTGCGGGCTGAATCGGCCGGTCTTTTCGCAGATAGCGCGAATTCTCGCCGCGCGCTCGCACATACGGCGATCATTCATGCTCGTTTCGACCTCGAACGGCAGCCGCCAGCTCCAATTCGCATCGCTGATGGTTCCGGGGAGATTGATTCGGGCATCGCAACCAAAGAGATCCTGGATCGGCGTCACGACCAAGCGCGCCGGCGATGCGTACACCCACTCCAGAATGGCATCGAGAGCTGGCTCGTCGAGCGCGGGACTGGTGCAGTCCGCGTGAGTGGCGAAGCTCAGGGCTTCCATCAACCGCCTCCGCTCAGCCTCGCTGAGCGTCGCCCACCATTCGACCAGTGTATCGGTGTCGTGCGTGCCGGTCGTCGCCAATGACACCAAGGGGTAATCCGCCGGATTGACGAAACCCCCGCCAGCGCTTGCGTCTGAGGACTGGTGTTTTTCCCAGCGCATCACCTTGTAACCTGGGATTGCGAGTCCAGCCAGGGTGTCTCTTACGAACTGCGGAATCACGCCGAGGTCTTCGGCCACAATTTGCATTGGACCAGCCTCCTCGAGCACGATTCGCATAATTTCTTCGCCTTGGGCACGTTGCGCTGTTTCGGTCGCCGGTTCAAACTCGCCGCCAACTTCATCACCAAGCCAATAGCCGTAAGTGCGGTAGAGCCCGACTACGTGGTCGATGCGCAACACGTCGTAAAGTTCACGGCCATGGCGGACGCGCATCCGCATGAAATCGAAATTGCAGGCGCGCATCCGCTCCCAATCGGGCATCGGCAAGCCCCAACGCTGGCCGACGGGCGAAAAGGCATCAGGCGGCGCGCCGACGGCACGGGTGAGGTCGAACAGTTCGCGATGCGCCCACACTTCCACGCTTTCGCGGCCGGGCGAGAAGGCAAGATCGCCGCCAAGGAGGACTCCCCAACGCCGCAGGTGATCGCGCATTTCCTGCCATTGCTGATGCGCAAGGAATTGCACGTACTTAAGCATCGTGATCCGATCGGCCAGTAAGCGGGAAGCCTCTCTCAGAGCTTTTGATCGGTGGTTCCTTAGCGGCGGCGGCCAATCCTCCCATCCAGCTCCGTGGAACTTTTCTTTAAGCGCCCGGAAAAGCGCGTAATCGTCGAGCCAGCCACGCTCCAGCTCGACAAACTCCGCGTATCGGTCACGCAATGCCCGATCAGCGCCAGATTTGAAATATTGATAAGACCCGAGCAGCAGTTCGCTTTTGAGCGCTCTCAGCTTTAGTTGATCGACGGGATTGTCGTTACGCAACGCCGCCCGCGCCGCATCACAATCAGCCTGGGCGATGCCCGGCAGCAGGCTGAGTGAAAGGTAGATCGGGTCAAGGGCGAATACACTGAGTGCGCTGTACGGACTGGTTTCGCCGGGTGCCACTTCGTCAATCGGCAAGAGCTGAAGTAACCGATGGCCCATCGCGAGTGCCATCTGCCCCATTGGAAGCAGTCCGCCGAATTCGCCGCGTCCGAAATCCTCGGATGAACGGATCGAAAACAGCGGGATCAAAATCCCCGCACAACGAGCAACCATTACGCCTTCCCGCACAGCATTCAGCTCTTTCGGCGGCACCTGCACCGTTACATCAAGCTGATACAGACGCGCATGCCGAGGTGCCCGCTCATTAAGTAGCCTGGGCCAAAACCTCCAGTCTTTCAGGCCAGGGGATTACTTTTGCGTCTTGGCTTCTTTGAGCTGGCGCTTCCAATCGAGGCGTCGAGCCTCAGCACCTGCGGCCTCAGCTTCTTTTATCATGCCTTTTTTCTGGTAAAACATGCTGAGATTGGTGAAGGCGAGGATATCCTCTGGTTCCTGCTCAATATAACGCTTGGTTAACTTAATTGCTGCGTCAAGATCGCCTTTAGCCTGATAGCACATCGATAGTCCATGAACCGCGTCGGTGAATTTCGGATCGACTTCCAGCGCCTGGGTGTAAAGCGCGATCGCGTCGTCATATTTCTGGTCGGCGTACAGATCGATAGCTTCGTCGTAAAGTTCTTCCTTATCAGGCATAGAGGGCCTCCGCGGGAGCGAACTAAACTCAGATTGATGTCCCCCTCTGATCAGTCAACCTCAATAACTGAGGTTTGCCAAGCACCAGCTAATTTAGCGCATTTTTCTTCTGCCCTGTCTTTGCCCATCGAGATGGAATACCGACTCCGCTAAGATATAGTTTAACGCTTATACCTCTATGCTAACGGAAGAAGAGATTTACGAAGTTCTCAGGGAATGCTACGACCCTGAGATTCCAGTTAATATCGTCGATTTGGGCTTGGTCTATGGTGTTGCGGTTGAGCACGCCACGGTCAACGTGCAGATGACGTTAACCGCGCCCGGATGTACCATGGGCTCAATGATCGCGACCGAGATTGAGGACAAGCTGCTGGGGCTGCCCGACTGCGAGCGCGCCAATGTGGAAATCGTCTGGGAACCGCCGTGGACGCCACATCGAATGAGCGAGGCCGCGCGCAAGCAGCTTGGAATCGAAGATTAGCGGTGTCCTGGCGCCGAGGTTCTAGCCTTCGGACACTTCGGTACCCCTGTGCCGAGACCATCATCCAGTGGCCTTGAGCTTCGACGTAGACGTGCGTGTAACGGCTTTTGATGGTGACGGCAGTCTCCTCGAACTGCAGCTGCATTTCGGTCCGCCCGATAACAATCGCGGTTGACCCGTAGCGGCGCACATGCAATCAGCAGCCGTAATTGACTCGAACCTGAGCTGGCCCGATCCAACCAGCTCCACAATCGCCGTTTTCGGTACCTTCTGTCCTCTCATCACATCGATCAGGATGAAATCGTCGGCGAGCAGTCCATCGCCGTTGCCATCGGTGAGCGCTTTGAAAATTCTCGGTCCGCGGCGAGCGCACCTGATGTATCGCGCATGCTGATTTGCCTCGGCGATACCGGGATCGTCAGGGATCGACCAATACCCCTGGGTTGAGAATTGCATTCGGATCGAACGCGCGTTTGGCCGCGGTGAGGGCGCGTGCGAAGCCCTCGGGCCGCTGCCGATCGTACCATCGCCGATGGTAGCGCCCGACCGCATGATGGTGCGTGATGGTGCCGCCGAGCCTGATCAATTCGTCCGAAACGGCCGCCTTAATCTCGTCCCATTGCTCTAGTTCTGAGCCGCGCCGCCCGGGTGCCAACACCGTATAGTAGGGCGTTGGCCCGTCGGGGTAGGCGTGCGTGAAGCGCACCGTCACCGTACCTGCGCCGCAGATTGTCGTGACCATCCGCCGCGCGGTCTCCATCAGGCTGTTGTGAAAATTCTCAAACCGGTCCCACGTAATTGCGGTCTCGAAAGTATCGCTTACCATTCCCATTGCGGCGACCGTATCCATCAGGTAGGGCGCATTTAGAAACGCCTGGCGCCAGGCGCCGGCTTCGCCCTCGCGCATACCGGCGGAGGCAGCTGTGGTCGCGGCGGCTCCCTTGGGAACCTGGCCGCCAAAATCGGCGCAGCATTCGAGCGCACGCTTCATCCAGGCATCCATCGGATGATCGGCTGACTCGAAGGCCAGCACCAGCACGGCGGCCTCGCCATTATTCGCGCCAGCATTCAGCGCCTCACCTGGATCGAGCAAACGGCAGTTAGCCGGGTAAAGCCCCGATTGCGAAATCGCATGCACCGCTTTGGCCCCTTTGACGAAATCGGCAAACGGCACCGATGCGCCGGCGCGAAAGGTGGGCCGGTCCTGCAGACGCATCCATGCTTCCGTGATGATGCCGAAGATACCTTCCGAGCCGATGAACATGCGGTCCGGACTGGGGCCCGCACCTGAACCTGGCAGACGGCGTGATTCGACGATTCCGGTGGGAGTGACTACCCGCAGCGATTCGACGAAATCGTCGATATGAGTATAAAGCGTGGCGAAATGACCGCCTGAACGCGTCGCGATCCAGCCGCCAAGCGAGGAGAACTCGAACGACTGCGGAAAATGGCGCAGTGTCAGCGCATGTGGACGCAACTGCTCTTCGAGCGCTGGACCGAGCACACCTGCCTGGATGCGTGCGGCGCGCGACGCGCGATCAATTTCAAGCACCCGGCCGAGCTTGGCCAAATCAATCGAGACGGCACCCCGATAATCGCCTTCGACGGGCGGCTCAACTCCGCCTACCACGCTCGAGCCACCCCCATACGGTGAGGCGGCGATTCTCTCGCTCTCACACCATTCGAGGAGTCGTACCAAATCCTGTTCATCGCGCGGGTAAGCGACCAGGTCAAACGGATTCGGATAATAGCGGCGATAAGCGCGTACCAGGTCGCGATAACCCCGGCCATACGTGTGCGCTGCACGGTCATAGGTAGCGGCAGAGAGGATCGGTGCAAGTGAATCGGGGGGCCGCACGCGCGGCGAACGCAGATTCAATTCGGCTTCCGTCGGATGAGGCAGAATCGCGAACTCACCCAGATCGAAGCGGCTCGCCATCCGCTCAGCCATCTTCTTCTGCTGTTCGGGGTTTGGTCCCTGGTCCTCGTAGCCCCATCCCCAAAACTTTCGTCTGCGCTCAGCCATGCTTGTTACTCCGGCTCGACTCTTCTGGGCTAGTCGAACATAGTGCCCCAGCAACCCGAAAGCGAGCAACGTCGCAAGCACCGCGGTATACTGGCACACGCTGCGAGGGGTGGTATCTTCCGCACTCTTTAAGGAGTAACACGATGAGCGACGAAGCAATCTCTCCGGCTGACCCGTATCCGCGTAAACGGATTGCTGTGGCGGGGACTGAAATCGCCTACATCGATACGGGCGCCGGCGATCCGATTGTCTTGCTGCACGGCAATCCGACGTCGTCGTACCTCTGGCGCAACGTAATTCCGCATCTGGCCGGGCTCGGCCGATGTCTCGCGCCCGACTTGGCCGGGATGGGTCAATCGGGCAAGGCGCCAGACGGCTCGTATCGTTTTGTCGATCATGCCCGGTATCTCGACGGATGGTTTGCCGCACTCGGCCTCACGCAGAAAATTGCACTCGTCGTGCACGATTGGGGATCGGCGCTAGGCTTCTACTGGGCGTGCCGCAATCGAGCAGCGGTCAAGGGCATTGCGTATATGGAGGCTATCGTCACGCCGCTTCGATGGGATGAGTGGCCGGAGAACGCGCGCAACATCTTTCAATTGATGCGTAGCCCGGCGGGCGAGGAACTTGTGCTGGAAAAGAACATCTTCGTCGAACGAATTCTGCCTGGGGCGATCCTGCGCGAACTGACTGAAGAGGAAATGGCCGCCTATCGCAAACCGTGGCTGGAACCGGGTGAATCGCGCCGGCCGATGTTAACCTGGCCGCGCGAGATTCCAGTCGACGGCGCACCGGCGGACGTCACCGCCATTGTCAACGACTATTCTCGATGGCTCAGCACAGAGCCCGCGCTCCCAAAGCTATTCGTCAACGGCGAGCCCGGGGCGATCCTGATTGGACGCCAGCGTGAATATTGCCGCAAATGGCCGAATCAACGCGAGGTGACCGTTGCTGGCGCACATTTCATCCAGGAGGATTCGCCCCATCAAATCGGCGAGGCGATTGCTGGCTGGTTCAGGACGCTCGGATGAGTAGTGGGCAATGAATGATCCCGTTACTCTTCTCTGTCGCAGCAACAATCAAGGAGAAACCGGAGAATGGCGGAAGTAGAATTGGAAGTACGCGGGCACGTCGGCTACATCACGCTTAACCGGCCCGAGGCCGCCAACGTGCTCAACGCCGAAGTTGCCAGGCAACTCGAACAGGCAGCTTTGCGGTGCGATGAAAACGCGGACGTGCGCGCGGTTCTGATGACCGGCGCGGGCAGGATATTCTGTGGCGGCGGCGATCTTAAAGCCTTTGCAGCCCAGGTGCCCGAGGAGCTGCCCGCGTATCTTAAATCGGTTACTTTTTATTTCCATCAGGCGATTCATCGATTCGCCCGGATGCAAGCGCCGCTGGTCGTCGCCGTCAACGGCAATGCGGGAGGTGGCGGCATGAGCCTGGCATTGGCGGGCGATCTCGTGCTGGCAGCGGAGTCTGCTCGCTTCACAATGGCCTATACGCGCGTCGGCCTCACCCCCGACGGCTCATCGACGTATACGCTGCCGCGTCTCATTGGTCTTCGACGCGCTGCAGAATTGATGCTGACCAACCGCACACTGAGCGCCCGCGAAGCCGAGCAAATGGGGCTGATCACGCGGGCTGTGCCGGATTCCGAATTGCGGCAGCAGGCCGAAGCGCTCGTACGGGAACTGGCGCAAGGCGCCACACGCGCATTCGGCGGCGTCAAACGGCTGCTTTATGCTTCTGCAACCGCGAGTCTAGCGGAACAAATGGAACTGGAAACCGAGTGGATTGCAGAGATGGCGCGTACGCGCGACGCGCAGGAAGGCATCACGGCGTTTCTCGCCAAGCGCGCCCCCAGTTTCAGGGGTAATTAAAATTCAGTAGCCCATCGACCGGTCGACCAGGTTGAACAGTGGCTGGCCGGCTCGAAAACGTCCCAAATTGGCGGCGAACAGCTCACAACAAACGCCATTGTAATTTTTGAAGCCCCCTGACACGTGCGGAGTGAGAATGACGTTTTCGAGATCCCATAATGCGCTTTCCGATTCGAGCGGCTCGCGCTCGAAGACGTCAAGGCCGGCGCCGGCGATGCGATTTTCGCGCAGGGCTTCGATCAATGCATCCTGGTCGATGACCTCGCCGCGCCCGACGTTGACGAGATAGGCGTTGCGGCGCATCGCCGCGATTTCCTTCCGTCCAAGGAAGCCGCGGGTTTGCGGCGTCAACGGCAGAGTCACAGTTATATAGTCGGCGTCGCGCAAAATTGCCTCGCACTGATCGGGGCCGTACCATCGGCGCGGAATTGTCCCCTCGGGATCGCCGACGCCGGACGGATTCCAGCCTGGATCGTACCGCTCGTGTGGATTGCGCTTGAGCGCCAGCACATGCATCCCCAGCCCTTGAGCGATGCGGGCGGTTTCGCGGCCAATCGAACCGTAGCCAATCACCCCCAGCGTCTTGCTGCGCATCGGCTCGATATCCATGAAACCGGTGCGCTTCCATTCCCGGCGCAACTGCGAACGCATCGTGATGGGAAGAACGTGCGCCCAGGCCAGCATTGAGGCAATGGTGTATTCGGCGATCGTGCTAGCCGCAACGCCGCTGCCGGTCGTAACCGCAACCGTCTTACGCTCGGCCAACACGCCCTTAAGGATATGGTCGGCGCCCGCGCTCATGAGCTGAATCCATTTGAGCTGCGGCGAGCGGATCATCAGCTCATCCGGCACGCGTAACGTGAACAGCACGTCGCAACCGCCTTCGGCGGCCTCGACCATTTCGGCCTGCGAGCGGCAGCGGCGATCCACCAGTTCAGAATCTCCGGCAGCCTGTTCGATAACTCGGCGCTCTTCAGGTGAGAGACCGATTGTCGAAAGAATTCTCATCGCAAATAGTACCTCTCGCTGCCCTCTAAGGCGTTCGAGAAACTATGGCCTTAACGGACGCAACTGTTTTTGCACGAGGATCAGCCATCTTCAAGCGGAATTGGACAACGGTCGCCGCACCGCGATTTTTAGCAACCATCAATTCACGGTAGGATAAGCGGAGCTATGCGTACGCGGAAGACTTGGCTGATAGCCGCGACTTGCGTGGCCACGGTCGCCAGCGGCGCAAATGTATCGGCCCAGACCGTGGTCCCCGTTCCGCGATTAGAGCGGCTCGGTCAAGCCTTGCCGCAAAATCAGAACGGGGGCGCTGGCGCAAACTCGGACGCCGCTCTCGAAATTGCCCCGCGTGGGGGCCCGCCGCCGGCTGCGGACACCTCGCCGGATTCCATTCCCAGCGCTACGGGTGACCTCACCAATTCCCCGGAACAGGAACTTCCGCCGGTGCCGACCAATGGGCCGCCGTCCTCGATGGTACCCGTATCCAACGCTCCCCGTCAGGAACTGCCATATCTCGGGATTTCCGTGCAGCGCATCGAGTCGCACTCGACGCCGGGCCGGGATATCGAGGGACTGGAAATCGTCAGCGTCGATTCTGACAGTCCGGCAGAGCGCGCTGGGCTCAAAGGTCGGGCTGCTATGACCAAACTTGGAGCAACCGGAGCTACTGCGGGAGCACTGATGGCGCCCCTGGATATTGCTTTGATGCCGCTGCTGAAGAAGACCGGACAATTGGGCCAAACCGGGGACCTGATCGTCGCAATCGATGACCGCCGAGTCACCGGTGAAGTGGATTTGGAAACTGCGCTTGGCGATTCGAAGCCGGGCGACACGATCTATTTGACAGTAGTGCGGCTCGCTGGTGACCGAGCTCACAAGACGATCAAGATCCCGGTGAGGCTGGGCAAGCCAGTATCGGTTCCGTAGTCTGCAACTTCCCGCAGCACCGCAGCGGTGTGCTAAGATCCGTAACGTAAAGGATTTTTTTGCGCGTGATATCCGACTCGCTGAGTAAACTCGCCGCCATCCGCGACGAATTGAATCATCTGTTTCTTGAACGCGCGGAACTCATCGATGGGGCATTATGTGCACTGCTGTCTGCCAGCCATGTGCTGGTGATTGGGCCGCCGGGTACGGCCAAATCGATGCTCGCCGATGAGTTGTGCCGCCGGGTCGAGGGTGCGGCCTACTTCCAATGGCTGCTGACAAAATTCAGCACGCCCGAAGAAATTTTTGGGGCAGTGAGTCTCAGGAGCCTCGAACAAGACGATTACCGGCGGGTTACCGATCACAAACTCCCGGAGGCGCATGTCGCGTTTCTGGATGAGATCTTCAAGGCAAATTCATCGATCCTGAATGCCTTATTGACGTTGATTAACGAGCGCATCTTCCATAATGGACGCGAGCGCGCGACGGTGCCGCTGATCACGCTGTTCGGCGCCTCCAACGAGTTGCCGGACGAAGAGGAGCTGACGGCGCTATTTGATCGGTTTATGCTCCGCTTCATGGTCGATTACCTCAGCGAGGACTTCCGCTTCCTCAAAATGCTTGAAGGGATTGCGCCGTCAACCCGGACGGTATTGAGCTTTGCGGAGCTCGAGGAGCTGCACGCATACGTCGCCAAGGTGAAGCTGGCCGGTGGAATTCTTCGATCAATTGCGGAACTTCGCCGCAACCTGGCGGCGCAGCAGATCATCGCCTCCGACCGCCGATGGCATAATTCACTCGCGATCCTGCGAGCCCACGCGATAGTGCTCGGGCGCAGCAGCGTTACTGAAGATGACCTGACGTTCTTCGAGCATCTTCTCTGGAAAGATCCTGAAGAACTGCCCAAGGTAAAAGAAGCGATTCGTCATCTGGTCAAGGGCTTCGAGGACGAAGCGCACGAACTGCTGATCCAGGGCCAGGAATTGCGCGAGTATGCCGAGCGCGGATGGGAAAGTGAGGAACTGCGCAAGCGCGCGATAATCGAAGCCCACACCAAGCTGGCGAATATCCTGTTGAAATTCGACAGCCTCGTGCGCCAGGCGTCGGACAGCGGCCGTGATACAGCGGGGATCGAGACAATGCGCTCGAAAGTCAAAGACATTCAGCAGACGATGCTGCGCCAGTCATTATGAACATTCGCTATACTTCATATCCTTGCTGCCGCCGATCGTAGCGGCGCATCAGACCGGCGACTCGACGAGCTGTTTCGCGGTAGGGTCGGCGGCATTGTTCGGAGCAGGCCGTCGGACGGCCAGTTGGGGTCACCTCCAGGCGACTGAAGTGCCAATTCATTGACATGCCGACTGCTGAAGAATCCACACCTGCGATAGTTTTGAGGGCGCGCGACTATGCGGAAGCTGACCGCATTGTGACATTACTGACACGCGACTTCGGCAAACTAAGTGGTATCGCGAGAGGTGCTAAAGCATCGCGGCGCCGTTTCGAACGCAAGCTCGAACCGTTCACGCAAGCAGTCCTTTATTTCCGGCGCCGGCCTCACGGTCAACTCGTTTTCATCACGCGGACCGAACGCTGCGATGGTGCGCCGCCGGAATTCGACGAACTGCGCAAATTCGCGCTCGGCAGCTACATGCTCGAACTCACCGACGCGCTGACGACTGAAGAGGCCGAAGCGGTTGCCGCTTACGAAGTGTTGGCGAGCGGGCTCGCAGTGCTGGGCCGGCGAACGCCGACGATGGCGTTGCGGCAGGCGTTTGAATTGAAGATCCTACAGGCGACCGGCTTTGGTCTTGAATTTGGCCGCTGCCGCTTATGCGGCAAGGTCGCTCAGCCGGAGGGCAGCGCAGTCTATTTCCTGCCCTCGCGCGGCGGAATCGTATGTGCGCAATGCCGCGGGCAGGCGGTTGAAAGTGCGGTACGCATCGAAGCGTCAAATGCTGCTGCAGTTGCCAGGCTGTCTCTAACGCCGCTTGCCGAATGTACCGCACACCCCCACGGTGCCGGTCAGGGCGTGTTGGCAATCGCACGTTTTTTGGCGACGATCCTGGATCGCAAGCTCCGTTCAGTCGACTTTCTCAATTCCACGCTGTAGCCACGACGAGGCTGGCGCGTATAACAAATCAGCCAAACAGCTTCTGATCAGGCGATCCTGTGCCGAACTGCTTAAAGCTTCGCTTTACAGCCGCAAGACAACATTTTCGGCCAGGACTTCGAGCGACAATGGCAGCCAGCGGCCAAAAGCGCTAATCATCATGACCGCTATGAGATGTCCATCTGTTTCAATGACGCTTGTTTTCGCGGCTATCGCTCTCGGATGCTCCCTCCAGGTACCGGTTTCGCAAACCGTCGTCCCGGCTGAGCCTCTCGTTGAGCACCCGCTTCCATTCAAGGGCAGACTCGTGAGCGGCAGTGCCAACGAGTTGCCGTCCGCCGTCGCGATGTCGTTGTCGCCCGATTCGCCGATCAGTTTCTCCTATCGCGAGGAGCTAACGCACAACGAATACCATATCCCGCTGGCAGTTACGGCTTTGGATCCGGTCACGTATTTGGGCGCACCGCTGGGTGACTACGGGGTGACTGCTTTTGCATCCCTGTCGATTTTCGACGGTGACAGGGTGCTGGGCGACTATACCGCAAAAGCGTTTGTCTCCAAGTCGTACACTCTCTATACGGAGCCAACTCATAAGGAATTGGAGCAGGCCGCGCGCAGCAGCGTACGTCAGAAAATCGAGGAAAAGCTCTACCGCGACCAAGATCGGCTGGCGCAGGCAGCAGCCAGCGCACGCTAGGCCGAACGAGGTGGAACCCGAGCAACGAGTCCGCGACGTACGCATGATAAAGGAGTCCGCGATATGCGCCTATTATAAGCAAATGAAACGCAGCATCATTTCTCTAATTTTATCTGCCACGCTGGCGCTCGGCTGCGCGGTGCAGGGGAGCCCGTTCGACAAGACCGCTGCGCCGCCTGGCGACTCCGTCATTTACGTCTATCGTCCCTATCATTACGCGGCCTCGCTGCTGCGTCCTCCGGTCACGTGCGGTGAGGACATGGCACGCATCGGTCCCGGCGGCTATCACGTTTTTGTCGTTCCGGCGGGCGAGAAAACTGAGTGCAGCGTGCAGTGGACCGAAACCTCTGACGAGGTCGAAATCGACGGTGACAAACGCGTTTACTATATTCGCGAAGAAATCGGATGGGGCGTGCTGACCGGCCATCCCCGCTTGAATCCGGTCGACATGGACCAGGCGACGAGCGAAATTCAGCAATGCTGCGTACAGGAACAACCGGCGTCCTAAGCGTTAGCAGCGAGAAGAGACATGACTGAAGAATCCAAATTTGCGCACCACACATTGGCGCTCGAAGGCGTTGTTCTTCATTACGTAACTGCCGGTAGCGGCGACCCGTTGGTTCTGCTCCATGGATGGCCGCAAACCTGGTACGAATGGCGCCGTATAATCCCCCAGCTAGCGGAGCGCTACACGGTGATAGCTCCCGATATGCGCGGCCTGGGCGATTCTTCTCGGCCGGTGACCGGTTACGACAAACAGACCATCGCTGGCGACATTCGCCAACTCGTTCGGAAGCTGGGTTTCGAGCAAATTCTGCTGGCCGGGCACGATTGGGGGGGACCGGTCGCATATGCGTACGCCTGTGACCATCCCAAAGAGGTGCGCAGACTCGCGATTCTCGACGTCACGATACCGAATGAAACCTGGGAGCGGATTCCGCAAATCACCCGCCGGGGCGGCATTTGGCACCTAGCTTTTCATTCGGTCCGTGATCTTCCCGAGTCATTAATCCATGGACGCGAACGTACATATCTCTCGTGGTTCTACCGGACCGCGGTCTACAATCCGGCTGCAATCACCGAAGCCGATATTGACGAATACGCTCGCTGCTACTCAGCGCCGGGCGCGTTGCGAGCGGGGTTTGAATACTATCGCGCAATTTTCACTGACATCGATCACAATAAAGAGAACGCGAAGACCAAGCTCAAAATGCCGGTGCTGGCTCTGGGTGGGGAGCGCGGATTTCGATCAGCGCCGCTGAAGTGCATGAAGGAATTGGCTGAGGACGTATGCGGCGGAGTTGTGGAACGGTCCGGTCACTGGATTCCCGAAGAGCGGCCGGATTATTTGATCGAGCAGCTTCTCGGGTTCTTTTCGCCGAAGTAAACTGCTTTCCTGAAAATGGCGGGATGTAGTAAGAGGTTGAAAGCAACCGGGAGTTAAGGGCGTTACGAGCCGCGACGACATGCCTGATCAAGCCGGACCCTTCGGGCGCAGCGATGAAGATGGCGATAAGGAGAAGACTATGGGTACGTTTCCGATTATGGATGCCGACGCTCATATGTGCGAGCCGCCAAATTTGTGGACAGAGCGAATCGATCAGCGGTTTCGCGGCCGCGCGCCGCGCATTGTGAGAGACTTTAACGGCCGCAAAGGCGCGTTTTTTGTCTGCGAGGGACTGCCGCCGTTTCCGGTCTCTGGAGCCTTTGCCGCCGGTCAGACCTTTGACAAAAAATTCCTGGAGTCGGGACTCGAGAGCGCGCCCGCTGGGGGATGGGATCCGGCTGCACGCTTGAAGGACATGGACCTTGACGGCGTCGTCGCGCAGATTCTGTACACGACCGTGGGGTTTTCATTATTCGGAATTCAGGAGGCTGAATTCCAGGAAGCGTGCTTCAGCGTCTACAATGATTGGCTCGCGGAGTTCTGCAAGTATGCGCCCAGCCGGCTCGGCGGTCTCGGCTTGATCTCGCTGTTCGACGTAGAACGGGGCACGCATGAACTCGAACGATGCAAAAAACTCGGACTCAAAGGCGGCATGATCTGGGCTACTCCACCCGAAGGGGACCATTACGGCGCCCGCCAGTATGATCGTCTTTGGGCGGCCGCCCAGGAACTGGAGATGCCGCTCTCACTGCATATCCTGACTGGTGCGCGCCGCAGCGGCCGCATCGGGGGAGCGCCTGACCCGGCGCATATGTACGTATTGGTAACCACGCGCCCGCAGGAAGTTCAGACGTCACTGATGCAGTTTATTTTTTATGGCGTGCTGGAACGCTTCCCGGGTCTCAAGCTGGTGTCGGCCGAGAATGATATCTCGTGGGTGCCGCCGGTGTTCGAACGGGCTGACCGCTACTACTATGCATACCAGAAAGCATACGAGATATCGCTGCCGATGAAGCCGAGTGACTATTTCCGGCGTCAGGTTTACGCGACCTTTATCGAAGACCCACTGGGACTCAAGGTGTACCGCTATATCGGTGCGGACAACTTCATGTGGTCCACTGACTATCCACATCGCGCCGCCACCTGGCCCCACTCACAGGAGGTGCTGGCGCGCGATTTCGCTGAGGTGCCCGAAGCCGATCGAGTCAAGCTGGCCCGCGACAACATGGCCAAGCTCTATGGCTTCGAGATTCCACCCACTCAGTAAAACCGCGCCAATTGATGCGAAGCAGGGGTCAGCCTGGGAACGCACAGCGGGCTGGCCCTGTGCTTCACTGTGGAGAAAAGTTTGCCAAGAGGATCCCCACCGTAGCGATGACACACGGTGCGCGCCATCAAGTAAATTCCGAGTAACCGACTTTCGATCGCGAAGCTGGGGTAGTTCACCAGTTATAGGCAACTCTACCCCCACCGACGAGAGTGCCTGACCACTGGCCAGCAAAGGGCCAGCTTCACTCATCGAAAAGATTCGCCAGCGCCCGGGTTCCTCGTCGTGCCGGCTGTACAGGCAGATGAAAAGCTCGGTGCTCGCGACGCCGAGCAATCCGGCGCCGATGACGTCGGAGACCAATGTGCGTCATGACCCATGCGGCCGAAACCATCCAGCATGACGAGTGAGTAAACCGGAGCAGCCACGTACCATTGGTTGTGAAAGTATTCACTCACCCAGCGGCCAGCGCGAACATCGGAGCGACATCGCCGGAGACAAACGATTGCCATCGTGAAAAAAGCGGTGTGGCTGCTGGTCTAACTTGGGGCGTCCAAAGGCGGTCTCGAGTTGTCTGCGCAAATGACATGCTGGATGCGACCACGAATGAAAGTGTAAGCAACCCGATCGCACGTCCTTCCGCCATGATCCTCTCCTCCTCTCAGCCGCACAGGCTTCAGCTTCTGCAGAGAATGACAGGACTGGTCCCACTTACGGACTGCCGCTCACTCGCCGTTGAGCACGAGTGTCGCCTTGTCCAGCCGATCGCTGTACGTGTTGAGTGCGGCAGCGGTGAGCTTGGCGTAGCGATTGGCATCGGCCCAGCGCCGGTCTTCGATGGGCTCGCGCACACCGGGTAAAGTCTTCGCCTCGTAACCCGTGAAGCGGCCAGGCGCGTAGACCAGATTTTTGTACCAGGGGCGCCCGGGCAGGCCGACTTCGGGTGCGAGCGTCCGGTCAATTGTTAGCATCAGAGCCTGCAAATGTTCGAGTCGGGCGCCCGGACGCAGGCCGGCGGCGTTTTTGGCCAATGCGTCGTCATACGTTTTGGCGCTGCGCTCCAACCGATCGACTGCATCTTCGAGCGCGGCGAATTCCACATGCGGGACCCGGCCGAGGGGTGCTGGCAGGCCGCTCGATTTAGTTGGATCGGCGGCGAGTTGAAATGCGCGATCGCGCAAAAGGCCAGCTTGCGTTTCCGCTTGATCCCGCTCGTCATCCGCAAGGTTCTCCACTTGCTCCAGATACTCAGACACCGTCTCGGCAAAACCGCTCGCGCGTTGCACAGGAATATCGACATCTGCTACGCGCAGCATCAGCCGCCCGGCGGTTTTTGCCAGCAGTGCATCATAGACAAAGCCTGGATCGACAAAGCGGCTATGATGCTCAAAAGTATCGTAGCGCGAATGGTAAACACCGCGGCTGTCGCCCTCCTCGCCAAATCCGAGGTCCAACGAAGGCACCCCCAAATGATCGATAAAGCTTGAGAAATCTGAACCCGAGCCCAGCGCCTCAATAGGAAAATCCTTGTCAGCTTCGGCGGCGGTTTTAGCCTCGTCCTTGACGTGTTCTTTAGCGTCCGGTTCGAGGGCGGCGACGCGCATTTTGGCTCTCAGCCGCTGCCCGATAGAAACGCCAGTCTCCGGATCGAGCACATCGCCGGCGACCTCGTTGACGAGATGCTGAAAGTCATGGCTGCCCGCAACCGCCAGAAAGCCGCGTCCGTTGGTGTCGGAGTTTATGTAGAGGACGGCTTTTTGCTTGAGTTCACGCGCGTGGGCTTCGGTCCATTCGGTCGAGCCCAACAGCATGGGTTCCTCGGCGTCCCAACTGGCGTATATGAGCGTGCGTTTGGGCCGCCATCCACGCTTGACGAGGCTGCCGATGGCCTTGGCCTCGGCAAGAATTGCGACCTGGCCGGACAGCGGATCGCTGGCGCCGAACACCCAACCGTCGTGATGATTGCCGCGCAAAACCCACTGGTCCGGCCAAGTCGACCCTTTCATTATCGCGATGACATCGTCGATCTCCTTCAGGCCCCAATTCGACCTGACCGCGAGATGACCTACCGCGGCACCGGGTCCGACGTGGTAGGTAATCGGCAGCGATCCCCGCCACGATTGCGGAGCCACTGGACCTCCCAGACCCGACAGAAAGATCTGCGCATCGGCATAGGAGATCGGAAGCACAGGAATCTTCAGAATGGTCGGGGCCTGGGAGATTTTCAGCCGTTTGGCTTTCCTGGTCGCAGCAATTTCTGGCGTTAGCGGATCGCCGGGGTAGAGTGAAATGTCAGACACCGACCCCCGTTGCAGACCATGAGGCGGGCGCATCGGTCCCAAGGGATAGGTATCGTCGACCGCATAGCCGTCGTTCCCCGGATCGGAGTAAATGATGCAGCCGAGCGCGCCGTGCTCATACGCGAGTTTGGGCTTTAAACCACGCCAGCCGCCGCCATACCGGGCGATGACGATCGTACCTTTGACGCTAACCCCCAGCCGCTGGAGGGTCTTGTAGTCATCCTGCATTCCATAGTTCACGTAGACCAAGGGGGCGGTAACGTCGCCATCTCCCGAATAAATGGCATAAGCGGGAAGCGCGGGCTCGGTCGCGGTTGCGCTCGAATCGCCGGGAATCGGCGGTTCCTGCAAGGTCGCCTTGAACGATTTGGGCCCGGCGAGCTCAAAGGTTTCGCTCATTGGCGTCGGATAAAGTACCCAAAAGCGCTCGATATGCGCATCCCAGCCCCACGCCTTAAGCCAGACCAGGATTTGATTCGCGTTGGCTTTGTTGTGGGGCGAGCCGACATGATTGGGCTCGCTGGCAAGCAGCTTCATCCAGTTGCGGAGCTCGCTGGGATGAATCAGCGCGTCGAAATTGCGTTCAACTTCCACTTCTTCGGACGGCACTGACGCTGCGAAGGCTGTGCTGGACCACAGAACCGCTGCCGCCACGAGCAAGTTAAGCGTGCGCATCAATTTCCCCTATGAACATGTTTTCTTTAAACCCGGGCGATAACTTTGTCGCTGAACTCGCGCACGAAGGCGTCGAATTCCCCATGCGTTGGGATGAAAGCGATTTGCTTTGCGCCGGCTCGTTCGAGCGCGCGGATTCGCTCACACAACTCCTCCGGCGGCGAAGTCATCGTGGTATGCCGGATGAGTTCCGCAGTAACGAAGCGCTCCTCTCCTGGTCGAACATACAGGCCATGGCCATCGTGCAGCGTCAGATAATGGCGCTCATCGCCGCGCAGATGATTATCCATGTACGCTTTGTATTCCTTAAAGATCGGTTGCAGCGGCGCCGGCGCCTGCTCGATGCTGGTGACGCCTTCGTACAGCGAATGGAGGGCGACTGCAGTCCAGGGACCGGCGGCGGTTCTGATGCGGGGAGAATCGTAGTGCTCGCCCGGCCGCATCAGTGCGGCCGTAGTCAGCAGCATCGTGTACAAATCCGCCGGATTGCGGCCGTGATGTTCGGCGCTGCTGCACACGCGCTGCAAGGCGGCGCGCCATCCCTCGACCGTGTTCGTGCGCGAGGTGATAAAGCCGTCGCCGATTTCACCCGCCAACTCCATCGCCTTGGGTTGATTGGCGGCGATGTAGATTGGACGCTGGTCCTGCAGATTAACGAAGCCCATCTGTTGATGGAAGAAACGGACGGTGCGGCGCAGATTGCCTTCGTGATACTCGACCTCGCCGCCGGCGAGCAATCCGCGAATGACGTTGACGTGCGCACGCAACTCGCGCAACTTACAGGGCGGCAGTCCCATCGCGCGGCGGGCGCTATTGCCGGTGCCGATTCCGCATAACACGCGGCCAGGTGCGACCTGATTCAATGAGCCGAGCGCGCAAGCCGTCACCGGCGCGATCCGGGTACCCGCGATTGCGACACCGGTCCCGAGCTTCGCACGCGTGGTTGCCGCCGCGATTAATGTCAGGCAGACGAAGACGTCACCGGCCATCAGTTGCGTATCTGCGACCCAAATATGATTGAAGCCCAGCGCTTCAGCGAGTTGGGCCTCGCGGGCGCAGGTGCCGGGTTTGGCCATCACGCAAATTCCGAAGTCCATCGAATCGGTCCTCCGCTAGCGCATCACGCATGCGCTCCCTCTTTTATCTCTGATGAGCGAAGCTCATATTGACCTAGCAACTCGGCAAGCCTTGAGAAAACGCGTTTCGGCAACCGTCGAGTGTCTTCGCCAGACACCCTTTTGACATCAAGACAGGGCAGAAACCAGACGGTCGAGCTTGTCTGTGCGCTAACTTTTTCTGCGAGTTGCCGGACAGGCCGTCTACTCGTGGCCGGGCCTCGGAAAATAGGCCGGTGATCGGGTTCGATTTCTGATCGTCGCCGGTGGTATGGTGGAATAGCTGCGATTTTACTCACTGCCGGGGGCGAAACGAAGTCCGCGCGAGCGCCCATTAGCGAAGGCGCCCAGGCTGAAGCGAGCAAAACGAGTCTGCGAGGCGGATAATAGAAGGAGGACGGGAATGGCAATCCAACGTACCGGTCATGTTGCTATCAGGGTGCGCGACCTGGAAGCGGCCAAGCGTTTTTATGGCGATATCCTGGGCATGAAATTGGGGATGGAAATTCCGGGGCAGGGATTGTTTTTCCGCTTCAACAGCTACCATCACGATCTGGCGGTTTTTAAGGCGCGTGATGGCGCCGAACCCGCCAGCAAAAACCATGCAGGCGTGGCGCATATCGCATTGGTGGCTGATGATTTTGATACGGTGCTTGGGATGTACCGTCGCCTCCGTGAACACGGCGTCCCCGTCAGCCGAACCATCGATCATGGCGCGACCAAAAGCATCTATTTCAGCGATCCCGACGGGATAGAATTGGAGATCTACTGCGAAGTGCCGGAGTTCGATTGGCGGCACAACGGCATGGTTCGGGTCCCGATGGATATCGAAAATGAATCGGCTGCCCAGCCTATATCGCCGGAGCGGGCCCGTGCGATGAGCTTGCGGCTGCCGTCTGATCTCTAACACAAATATCGAATGGCGAGCCCTCTGCCGGCAGGAGGTCTCTTAGCCGGTCACGCGCAGTGCTCTCGCGATACGAACCAGAGCTTTGAGGGTGTCCGGTTCACATCCAAGATCTTCAGCCACCAGCATCGGCATACCATCCGCCAGTTCGCGCAATGCCTCGAGCCACGCGGCTTCGCGTGCCTTCAAAGCACTGAAGTCGGCGAGATTGACTTCCAGCTTCCGTTTCAGCGCCGCTGGAAGTCTCGCACGCCGGATTTCTTCAACATCAGGAAGCGGCGGCATCACGCGATTAATGATCAGCGCGCCAGGCCTTAGGCCAAGCCGATTAAGGGACGACACGAATTCGCGGGTTTGTTGGACGCGCTGCGGTTCGGCGGTGGCGACCAGAACCAATGTACTGGTTGGCTCGCGAATCAACGCCTGGACCTCGGCCGCGCGCTCGGCAAACCCCGCGTACATGCCCTCGAAGCTTCGCACGAATGCCTGCACATCGGACAGCAGATGAAGTCCGGTCAGCCGGTCGAACGCCGCGAGCACTGCACGGGCGGCAAAGTCGACAATCCCGAGTCCGCGCACCGTCTCGCGCGAGGCGCCCAGTAGTGCCAGGGCCCGGGAGGACAACAGTTCGAGCATTCGGCGCGGCGCATCGAGAAAATCGATGGCCTGGTGAGCGGGGGGAGTGTCAAGCACGACCAGGTCGGAGACGCCTTCGCGCCGCAGATCAAGCAATTGCTCGGCTGCCATATAGTCCGCAATGCCGGCGAGCGCGGCAGACAGCCCGCGGTAGATGCGGTCACAAAGTATCGCGTCACGAGCGGCGGTCGAAGGGGCATAACGGTCAATCAACCGATCAAACATCCGCTTGGGGTCGAGTCGGAGGGCTCGCAACCGACCGCCGCGGCGAGGATGAAGATCGGCCAAAGGTACGTCGTGCGGTATCGCCGGCCGAATCTGGAGGCCAAGCGTGTCGAGTAGGCGCGGGGCCGGGTCGATAGTCATCACGTCAACCGCGCGACCATCGAGAGCAGCCTCCAGCGCGAGCGCCGCTCCGATTGTGGTTTTGCCAACGCCGCCGGGGCCAAGGCAAATAACCAGCCGCCTGGCAGCGAGATCAAGTGCAGCGGACATGATTAACGGGAGTGCTGTTTCACCGCCCTGCTTTTGCAAGACGATCGAGCGCGCCGGCCAATATTTCAAGCTGCGGCCGAGCAAATTCTGACGTGTATAGCATCGGTAACTCGGTCACTTCGACTCCGGCCTCTTCGAACTGTTCGTATGCACGCGCCGCCAATTCGCTTGTTGCCTCGCGTCGCAGCGCTAACCGCCGATGCGAGGGGAGGCGATGGATTTTCGCGCAGTCGGCTGAGGAAAAGAGCGGGGCCGGAATGCCATTCAGAATAGCCGCGACATAACGTATCCGCAGCTTGTCACCTAAGATGGCAAGGGTCTCCAAGGCCTCACGGACGGCCAAGCGCTCGGGCCGGGCCGTGAGCAGCACCCCGAAACGGTGGGGGTTGCCGAGAAATTCATCGACCGCTCGAGCGAGCCGGTTGAGCGTTCCTGACGGTGCCAGATGCCGCAGTCCGTGCGGCACGGAAAGCAGCTCGAGAACGTGACCGCTGGACGGCGCATCGACTACGACGAACCCGTCGCGTGCGGCAGCTTCTTCAGCGAGCTCCCGCAACCGCTCTAACATCAGGAAAGCTTCGAGTCCGGGCAACGCAGACGTCACGTAACCGAATGTGTGGCTTCGCAACATCCGGCGTGAGATCAGTTTGATCGGAACAATTCGTTCGATGAATGACTCAAGTTCGCGACGAGGAGTAAATGACTGCACCTCGAGATTCGCCATAGCAGGGAAATTGCCGGGGCCATCGACGTCGACACCCAGCAGTCGCGCCGCTGTCCAGCGCTGGTCCAAATCAGCCAGCACTGTCTCGGCACGATTGGATAATGCCAGCGCGAGAGCCGCGGCCGCGCTACTCTTGCCAGTGCCTCCTTTGCCGGTGATTAGAATCAAATGCGGCAGGGCCATAATTTAATCGAGACAAAATAAACAAGGGCAGGACCGATTCACGATGGTTCGCATCACTGAGTACTTATCGAGTCCGCCAAAAGCAATGAGCATAATAACCCTTGCGATGCGGCCGGAGCGAATCGCGTTGTTCAAGGCAATCGTCGAATCCTATGATAATCTCGCTACGCTGCGCACTGAGGACCCGCGACAACATTACCTTAGGCTGTATTTTGCGCCCGAAGCTTCGGCCGAGATCGAGGGGTTGCTGAATTCGTTACAGGCGGATTTTGCAATCCGCCTCCTGACCTCTGATTAATCGCGGGTCTGCTATTCATCGGGCGCGGATTTGTCAGTTTCACCAGCAGGTTTCTGCGTTAGCGGCAGGACGCTTTCGGCCAGCCGCCGAGCGACTATTATGAAGGCGCTGTGCGCGACCATCCGATGCACCGGGCGGACACTCATGCCCTTAACTTGCCAGTTGCGCAACAGCACCTCGAAGATTTCGATTTCGGCAAAATTGGTTCGTTGCTGCAATGCCTCAACTGTGTCCTTCAACTGTAATACAGTTGGCACATAGGCGACGAACACCCCGCCTGGCCTCAGCGCACGCGCCACCACCTCTAGCGCTCGTCCCGGCTCAGGCAAGTCGATAAACACGCGATCGACACCGATTTCGTCGAATCCTTCATAAAGATCGCGCAGCTTCAGCTCCCATTGTGGCACCTCACCCAAAAAATCGGCGACGTTGCGACGCGCGCGTATGGCGAAGTCTTCGCGCAGCTCATACGAAATCACACGTCCCTGAGGACCGACCGCGCGCAGCAACGCGATCGTAAAGGCGCCCGCACCTACCCCACCCTCGATTACAGTCGCACCCGGATAGACGTCGCCCCATACCAGCAGCGGCCCAGTATCCTTGGGATAAATCACCTGAGCCGAACGGGGCAAATGTGGTATGAGGTCAGCATAGGTCGGCCGCAGTACCAGGAACGTTTCGCCGGAGCTGAGTTTGACGCGCGAGCCCTCCTCCAACCCGTAAAGATCCTCGCTGCGGATCTCGCCGCGGATGATTATCTTTTGCCCCGGACGCAAAAGCTTGAGATAGCGGCGAGCCTTTCGATCGATAAACAGGACCGCGTCGTGCTCTTTGAGAGGACCATCCAAATTGATTCAAGGCTTAGACCGCGCGCCCCGGTCACGCAAGTGCCTTGGCAGCTAGGCGAACTAACGATTTTTCGGCTAATGCACTTCGCCGGCAGCAAGACCCTTGACTCTGGCTCGAGGCGGCGCCTACGCTAACGCTGACACCCGGCGATTGCGATTCATCCGATGCATGCATCAGGCTGAGCGATGGCCGGGTGATTTTTTGCGGCTTACTGATGATTGCATAATGAGACCGGATTAGCATGGGGCTACTGGAAATGTTGGCCGGCTTCAAATTAATTCAACGACTGTAAGAAGGGGGTAAAATATGGCCGAAAAAAAGGCGAGAACTGCCGAGCGGGGCTCCCAGGCTCAGCAGCATAAGCACCTTTGCCCAAACTGCGGCGCCGAGAGCAAGGTGACCCTGTTCGCCGGTCACGGGAGACGGGGTTTTTTTCTCGTATGCGAGAAAAATTGCGGCTTTATCGGCCGCCCAAGGTGACGGAGGCTGCGCAGGCCATGGCGAAAGCCCACAAGCCTAAATCTCCCAAGCGCGAGTTGTACGCCGGGTTCGCGGAAGCGACAGAAGTCAGCGACGAAGATGCCGACCTGCCCAAGGATGAAGCAGGCCGCCGTAAGATTAAGCGTCAGTACCAGGAACTCCTGGGTATTCGCATCGAGAAGCTCAAAGGTCGCATTCTCAATCGCGAACGAATCAATAAGACGATTGAGGGAATCTATTTCATCTGCGTGCGCTGCACGAAGGTATGTCATTCTCTCGATGAAGGGCTTCAGGAAGATCCCAACAATCAAAACAACACGTGCGCGAAATGCGCCAAGGCCCGCATCGCAGCCGCCTAACATCAGGATCATTTTTGCGCCTTTCCTTTGGCGCCGCTTCTCGCTAGTTTTCGTGTAGGCGTCTCTATTCCTTTAGACTGGAGCGGCCGGTCACAGAGTCTGGGGGCAGATGGTGTGAAGGATCGCCGGATTACTCTTTCCGGACCCGCGGCGAGGAGCAATAAGGAATGTCTTTACAGCTTATTCCGCCTGACATTAACCTAGACTTTGTCGGCAAGCGTTATTTCTTTGTCGCCCTCTCGACCGTCATCAACCTCGCTGCGATTTTCCTGTTACTTTCCGTCGGCCTGAATTACGGGGTAGATTTCGTAGGCGGTAGCGTAGTCCAAATCAAGTTCGATAAACCAACCTCCGGTGACCAGATAAGATTGGCGCTGGGTGTGCTTGAACTGGGCGAAGTAACGGTGCAAGACTTCGGTGCCAGGAACCAAAATCAATTCCTGGTGCGGTTCGAAAAGGTCAGGAATATTGGCAGTCTTGGTAAGCGCATCGAGGGTGCACTCAACGAAAAATACGGATCCGGCAACCAGGCTCATGTACTGCGGGTCGAGACGGTCGGCGCCAAGGTCGGCCACGACCTGCGCGTCGACGGCTTTTTAGCAGTCGCGGTCGCGACTATTTTCATGGGCGTATACATCGCCTGGCAATTCGCTCGCGTGAGCTGGAGTTTTGGCGCCGGCGCCGTCATCGCGTTGATTCATGACGTGCTAGTGGTAAGCGGCGCGTTGGTCCTGTCGCGCTTCGAATTCGACTTGACGACCCTCGCAGCGTTGCTGACCGTGATTGGCTATTCAGTGCACGACACAATTATCGTCTCTGACCGTATTCGCGAGGATGCCGCTAAGCGCCGTCGCGAGCCGCTCGATTCGATCATGAACCGCGCCATCAACGAAACTCTGTCGCGAACAATTCTGACCTCCGGAACCGCGTTGACAGTGCTCGCAGCTCTGCTCGCCCTCGGCGGCCCGATACTGCGTCCGGCGGCATTCACTTTATTCATCGGAATCATTACCGGTACCTATTCCTCGATCTACATAGCTGCGCCGGTCGTACTGTTCTGGGAACGGGGCCATCGGATCAAGGGCGCGGCTGCGCGGGCGGCTTGATCAAAGCCTTGTAGCGGCGACTGATTCAAACAGCGGCCATCGAGCCGCCCTAGGAACCCGGGTGGCCGATGGCACTCGAAATCGTTACGGGACGTGGCGTTTATCGCATTTTGGCGGCGGCCCCGCTCGAATGCACTTCTGTCAACGTGGTGCTGACGCTTGCTATGGAACGCGCTGACGGTATCGAGCGAGTCGTAACCAGGTGCCGGGTTGCACGGGAACTCGTAGGTGAACCGCCTGAATCTGACGCGATAATCGAACGGCTAAAAGGTTGGCTTGCGCGAGAATTCGAGCTGACGCGCGAGGCCGCGCTCAAGGCGATCCGCAGTGAACGCCGCTTACATGAAATCATCTTCGATCAGGCCAACCGCGGTCCGTTTTGATTGGTCGGCACTCCACCATTTTCCCTCGTTCTGTACACGTCACGCAAGCCGCTCTATAGCACAGCAGACGAGCTACCAGGCTTCCCGCTTAAAGGCATGAAGATCCAGAACTATCGACGGACGAATATCTGCCCCAAGCACGCGTTCCATATAGCTCAGTGCGGCATTGTGATGGCGGGACTCGGCCGCAGCCGTGCAATCTGACGGTATCCACAATCGGTAGTCCCGCATATACGCGTCGGCCGCGGTGAATGCGACGCAGATGTCAGTGGTGAAACCAGTCACGATCAATGATTTGGCGCCAATATAGTGCAGCACTAGATCGAGAGTGGTGCCAAAGAAACCGGAATGTTTCGGTTTTAGAACCGAATAATCATCGTCGAGCGGAGCCAGTGCGCGCGCAATGGGTTCGCCCCTGACGCCGTCATTGAGACAAATGTTCCAATAAGTGGCGGAAATCCGAAGTCCATCGGCCGAAATTGTCGTTGACGTACACAGCCGGTATCCCCGCCGCGCGCGCCTGGACCTTCAGCGCGGTCAACTTCGGTACCACCGCAGACGCATATTTGAGCAGCTTGTCGGAGCCGGCGAACTCAAAATCGTTGATAACGTCCAGCAGGAGCAACGCGCTGGCGCTTTCATCTGGCACGTTCCCATGTAAATCATGTTTCCGTCGTGGCATCGAAATCCATCTTACCAGCCCTGGCATTTACCTAACCCATAAATTTGCGCGGCGACTTTGGGCGACGCGAATTTGATCGACCTCTGTGGGAGGGAACGCCGTGCCGACGGAGAAAAAAATGACTAGTCGGTTTAAGCTTTGGCTGGATGCTGTTATCCTGAGTCATTGCACTGGCGCGCGTATTCTATTGAGTTCGAGCTGAAGGCTCGTTTTGTGCTCCACCGTCAAGCTTTCCGAATTAGCGGCATGAACGAGGCGTAAAGTCGTGTCTACCTCGATGCTTTTAGCGCATCTTTTCCAATTTCCTTTCCCTGGCCTTCCCGTTGTCGCGCTGCTCGTCCAGTTTCCTTTAGCTGGTCTTGCGGTCGTAGTTGAATGGAATCAGCGCAAAAAGCGGCCCGCTCCACATCGTGAGGCGCTCGCCGCCCGTCGTTCGGAAGCTGAGAGAGCCGCGCCGCGAGGCGCCGGACAACCGACCACACCACCCGTCGGGAGAGGTGAGGGACTCGCTGAACGCGCAACACCGCCGCTCGAGCCATCGGCGCCTCCGCTTGAGCATGCTGCCGCAACGCCGCCAGAGCCACAGATTCCGCCTAAACCTCCGGAGTCTCCAGTTCCGGCTGATGTCACGCCACCACCACTTGAAGTTCACGAGCCTGCTGCACGAAAAGAGGAATTCGCGCCCTCCGTGAAGGAGGAACACGCTGAGGTAGTCGAAGTCCGGCCCGAGGTCGAAGGTGTGCCACCTGCGGAAGCGCCTCGCGAACCGGTGAGTGAGGCGCCGTTTCAGGCGCAGCGAAGGCAGCCCATCCCCATCGGCCTGGGCCTGCGGAAAACGCGCGAGAACTTTCTCGCTCGCATTCGTGCTGCGATAACCGGCAGCACGCAGGTTGATGAGATCTATGAAGGCCTCGAGGAGGCGCTGATCAGCGCCGATGTCGGCGTGGAAACCAGCATGAAGCTGGTCGAGGCCGTGCGCTCCAAACTCAAAAACGATGCCCGCGCCGACATGATTCGAGATACCCTCAAGCAGGAGATGGCGCAGGCGCTGATTTCTGTGGAGAAACCGCTCAACGACGGTTTGCCGCTAGTCATCATGATGGCGGGTGTGAATGGCGTTGGAAAAACCACGACCGTTGCCAAGCTCGCCGCTTTGCTCAAAGCGGAACGGGGCTCAGTAATCGTGGCGGCTTCGGATACTTTTCGTGCCGCCGCGATCGAGCAGCTGCAGATTTGGTGCGACCGGGTTAGCGTGGAGCTGATTAAGCAGAAGCAAGGATCGGATCCGGCAGCAGTCGCGTTTGATGCGGTGAGGGCAGCTAATGCCCGCAAGGCTGGGGCGGTCATCATTGACACGGCCGGACGGCTACAGACCAAAGTCAATCTGATGGAGGAGCTGAAAAAGATCGCTCGGGTAGTGGGCCGCGAGATACCGGGCGCACCACACGAGAACTGGCTCGTGCTCGACGCTACCACCGGGCAGAACGCGTTAAGCCAGGCGAAAATTTTTAGTGAAGCGATAAAGCTTACAGGCGTTATTTTGGCAAAACTCGATAGTACCGCAAAGGGGGGCGTGATTGTGGCCATTGCAGAACGTCTTAAATTGCCTGTCCGATATATCGGACTAGGTGAAGAACTCGAAGATTTACGTCCTTTTGACGCGCGAGAATTCGTCGATGCGCTTTTTTCGGAGACAGAAAACGGTCGAGCGGCCGCCAGTGGTACTTATGCTGCTTGACTGCATGCTTAATCGAAGATTAAAGCGTTCTGCCAATTTCCCTGATAATTCCAAGTGCTTAGCCGGTTGTGCCGGTGGACTTTGCTAGAGTTCTGCTGGGTCGCACCGTTGCTGGCGTTTGCTAGCTCAAAGTTGGTCTCTTCACAGAACTCCTGAAACTGCTTAGCACACCCTTCGCTGATTCGGTCTTTGCGGCCTTTTTCGGACAGCCAGAGACGGTTGATTGAATCGAAGCGGGCTGTATGAGTTCAGTTCATCTTCGGTCTGTTTTCTTCACGGTCGTTTCAGGGACGAAGTTGTTAGCGGCTGGCTAGCGTTTTCGCGTGCGATGCTCGTTCCAGCCGTTCCAGGTGAGCAGTAAATACCACATTCTGCTGCGCCAGCGCCGCTCGCAGGATCTGGTTCTGAGTTTTGAGTTCGGTCAACTCCGCCTGCTGATGCTGCATTTCATTGAGCATCAATGGGATCAGTTCGCGGTACTGGACTGACTCGATCTCGCCCGTGTCGCCACGCACCACCAGTTCCGGATAGACCTTGGCCACTTCTTCGGCGATCAGCCCGTACTGCCTCTCGCCTTGTGGGTCTTGCTTAGCGAAAAGTTACCGGACGCAGTTGCCACCGCCCGCGACTGCGCTCGTCCAGTGGTTGAATGTCGCGCGTGAAACGGGCCGAGGACGGGAGCACACCCAAGCGACCGCTGCTGCTCACAACCACGTCAGCGCCGGTCATCGGCGTACCGCTGATGCCTGCGATGTAGGTGGCCGATTGCGTGCCCTGAGTGCCGATGCGGATGGTGTTGGCGTCGGCGCTGGTGCCCAAAGAACCGACCTCGATATTGTTACTTCCGGTAGTGACATTGTAGCCAGCCTGATAGCCTAGGGCGGCTGACCAGGGATGCGGACCTTGGCACTGTGGATCGTCCCTCGCGCGAGTAGGCGCATCATCGTGCTCACCGAGACACGCAGGAAGCGCGGCCGATGTGCTCGTGAAGTCCGGGGGCTTGGGCGGACTGAACGGCTTGACCCGGCGCTCCATGCCTGACAATCGAAAAGCGCCGCAGCCGCATTCCTGAAGCTCGAACGCCGAGCAGGTGCCGAGCACGCCGGCGGGAGTGATCCTTGCGGGTTTATGCTTGTGACCTTGGTTCATGGCTGTGCTAGTTTCGAGCTACAAAGGTCAGCAATTTGTGACAAAACGCAGCAAGGGAGATTAGGAAAGGGCGCAGGAATGTTGCACTTTTTAGCAACACCTAACGTCCCTTATTGCGTTTTTATTAATCGAAAATTAAAGTCAAGGTGGAAATTAGAAGACTATGGAGACTGACGTCCTCAGGCAATTGGACGAGCGTATACAAGCATCACTGAACAGAATTCATCAATTGCAGAGGGAAAACGAACAATTGGCGCAACGTTTGGCTGAAAGTGAGCAACGCTTCAACGAGGTCAGCGCTCGGCTGAGGGAGCACGAAGACGCTCGCAATCAAATTAAGTTGCGCATCGAAAGTATCTTAGCCCGTTTCGACGGCTTGGACCTGGGTTAAGCGTGAAAGGTGTCAACGTCGAAATCATGGGCCAGCAGCTCATCGTCACCAGTGACAGTGGCGATGAATGGGCGCGAACGCTGGCGGCGGCAGTTGACGAAAAGATCAAAACAATTCGGGCCAGCAGCCAGACGGTCAATTCAACCAATCTCGCGATCCTCGCCGCACTCAATTTTGCTGAAGAGCTAGAGCGGTTGCGCCGGGACCATGAGGACCTATTGGACCATATCAAGCGTCTGAACCGTCGCCTTTCCGAGGCAATCGACGATTGAATGTTGGGGTTCGGGCTGTGGCATATGAGACTAATCAGGATGATTCAGGTGGTGGGAGTCTGGGGCCCAAATGCAAGGTGCATCAGTTGCGCTCGCGAAATCAAATGGACCCATGTGGGCTTATCGCATAAATCGAGCGGTTCGAGCCGTTCGTTTGGTCAGCGTTTTTCAGAGAACGCTGTGCAAATAGCTCTTGTCCTTCATTAAGGCGCGTGCGCGAGACCATATCATGGTCAGGTCGCCAATTATTTAGACCCCCTCCCGCCATGGCTCAACTGCGTGGCGGACGATAAGAAATATCTGCGCAAAGTTCTAGGCGAATGCCGCGGTGCCCTGCCGACGGCATATGTCACGTCCGCTTCCAGGCTGGTGCAGCTCCGGGTCCTCGAGTCCAGCCTCTACCGAGCCGTATCGACTATCGTTCTCTACGCGGCCAAAGATAACGAGGTTGCCACTGACCTGCTGTTAGCGGACGCGCTGGGCTCGCGGCGGCGTGTTTTGTTGCCTCGGGTTGTGCCCGAAACTCGCGAACTTGTGATTGTGCGCGTCAGGAACAGCGCCGAGCTCGTGCTTGGGAGCTTTGGCCTTCTTGAGCCGATGGGGGCAGAGATCGTGTCGGCCTCCAATTTGGGACCGGCATTGTTCTGTGTCCCCGGCGTGGCTTTTAGCCGCACGGGACAGCGTCTCGGGCGCGGGGGTGGCTATTTAGATCGGACATTGGCCACCGTCGGGCCTCGGACGGTCACTGCCGGTCTGGCTTATTCCTTCCAATTGCTGGATCGGCTTCCGGAGTCGCCGAATGATCGGCGTCTTAATTTGATCTTTACGGAATCCGCGGTGTATGCGGGACATGCCTTCGACCGGTCCATTCTGGCCGGCTGAACCGAGTGCCGCGCGCGCACACGCGGATCAAGGAGGTGTCGCCAGGTGATGGTGCTAATCGGAGGGCTGTTGCTGGGCATCGCCATCGGCAGCGTGGCCTTGTTCGCGTGGACGCGGATGCGGCCACGCGAACAGGCCGCCGCCAGCCTCTCGGCCCAGAACGAAGCTGGACGAATTATCGAAGAGGCCAAAAGCAGAAGCGAACTCTTGGCAAAGGAGGCAGAACTCAAAGCGAAGGACCTACTCGTCGAAGCGCGCGCCGCGGCTGAGCGCGAATCGCGTGATAGCCGGCGCGAACTGACCGCGCTCGAGCGCAAATTGCAGAACAGGGAGGAAACTCTCGAAAAACGTGTCGAAGCTTTCGAGCGCCGTGAAGGAGACTTCAATCGGCGCGAGCAAACCCTGCGCAATCGGGAAAAAGCCATCGCCGATAAGGAGACCGAGCGCCAGGCGCTCATCGACGAAGCCCGCGCGCGGCTGGAAGCCGTGGCTGGACTGACTCGCGATGAAGCCAAGCGCACGCTGATAGACGAGATGATCGGACAGGCCCGACAGGAGGCAGCTCGACATATCCGGATCGTCGAAGAAGAAGCGCGTGAAGAGGCCGACCGCCGCGCCAAACGTGTTATCTCAATTGCCATCGAACGCCTGGCCGGTGAATTTGTCGCCGAACGCACCGTTTCGGTGCTGGCGCTGCCCAGCGACGAAATGAAAGGCCGGATTATCGGCCGCGAGGGCCGCAATATCCGCGCAATTGAAGCCGCCACCGGCGTCGACATCATCGTCGATGACACGCCTGAAGCGGTGGTGATTTCGTGTCACAATCCGATTCGGCGCGAAATCGCGCGGGTGGCGCTCGAACGGCTTATCTCCGACGGGCGGATTCATCCGGGCCGCATCGAGGAGGTGGTGCGCAAGGCCGAACAGGAAGTCGAGGAATCAATCAAGGAAGCCGGTCAGCGCGCACTGATCGAGGTCGGCGTCCACGGCGTACACCCGGAATTGTCGAAGCTGCTCGGCATGCTCAAATATCGATACAGCTATGCCCAAAACGTTCTGATGCATTCGATCGAAGCCGCCTTTATCTGCGGTGCGATGGCAGCCGAATTGGGACTCAATGAAAAGCAGGCCCGCCGCGCCGCCCTGTTGCACGATATCGGCAAAGCCCTCACTCATGAGGTCGAGGGTTCGCATGCGCTCATCGGCGCCGAACTGGCGCGTAAGTATGGCGAGTCAGCCAAGATCGTCAATGCCATCGCAGCTCATCACGAGGAGGTCAAGGCCGAAACAATTCTCGCGCCGTTGGTCGACGCGGCCGACGCTCTGTCGGGAGCCCGGCCGGGCGCACGGCGTGAAGTGCTCGAAAGCTACGTCAAACGGCTCGAAGATTTGGAGACTATCGCGAAATCCTTCAAGGGCGTGGACAAATGTTTCGCAGTGCAAGCTGGACGAGAGATGCGCGTTATCGTCGAGCCCAATGAGGTATCGGACGAGGACGCTACGATGCTGGCGCGCGAGGTAGCGCGTAAGATCGAGACCGATATGACCTACCCGGGGCAAATTCGCGTGACGGTGATTCGCGAGACCCGTGCGACGGAACTTGCCCGCTGAACCAATCGCAGAGGTTGGGGCCGGCAGTTATTGGTTTCGCTGTCGGCCCCAAATTCCATAGTTCCAGACGATCGTATAAGGACTTCGACCAAGGTCGTTCGTGCAGGACTCGTAGTCCCGCCGTCCCAAATAAGAATCGGCGCGGCTTTACCAACGCCTGAGCCGCGCGATAGAATCCGCCCGTGCCGACCACCCGCGAACTGCTCGAAGCCACGATCGCGCTGGAAAAGCAGACCATGGCCTTGTATGCACGGTTCGCAAAAATTTTTTATGATGATCCGGCACTGCACGAATTCTGGTTCAACATGGCTCGCGACGAGGCGCAGCACGTCGGCGCGCTCGACCTGGTATCCACCGTACTAGAGTTGGAAGGAGTACTCGACAAGGCTAGTCCGATCGCGATGAGGGCCGAGGATATCGAAAGGTTGCATGCCCTGCTGGGTCGCTGTCTCAGCCAGCCCGCCGACAAACTAGCGCTGGAGCGCGCGCTCACGATCGCGCTCGAAGTCGAGGAGACCGAACTCGAAGACATGGTGGGCGACCTCCTGCGAGCATTAAAGCAGAACGATGAGTACGAACGTTGTCAACGCTTGTTGATTCATGACCTCGGCGAATTGAGCTACATGATCGAGCAGCACTGCCATGATCCGGCGCTGCTACAACGCTGCGACGAACTCGTCAACCATCACGCTGAGATCCTGCGTCACCGCGCTGCCGCGCACTGAACTGAAGAGCGCATCGATTCCTGACGTCGTTTCCGATCCTTCGTATAGGCAAACCGATTACCACGCAAATGGTAAGCGGGCGAGTTTTCCCCGCGGGGATTGGAACCAACGCCTCGGAGCGGTATAAACTGAGGATTGCGCTGAGGAGTCGGCTAATTGGCAAGCCACCTGACTCTGGATCAGGCGATTGGAGGTTCGAGTCCTCCCTCCTCAGCCAACCGCGATGCGGATGCGGCCATCAAGGTCCCATCGTCTAGTGGTTAGGACACCGGCCTCTCACGTCGGGAACGCGGGTTCGACTCCCGCTGGGATCACCCATCAGAACGTCGGCGCGTAAGACGTTGCTCAGCTTGGCCATCAGTGCCTAGAAAGGGGCGGGTGGCTGGCCGAAATCATCCGCTTGAGGCAATGTTCGACATATAGTTGCCACGATGCTCACAATTTGTTAATGAAAAAGTGATGGGGGTAGCAATGGAACTGTATGATACCAAGACCGAAAGGGCGCGCATCCTGACTCTCGAAAACGTCGCTCAGTACCTGCGGGTACATCCGTCGACGATCTACCGGCTGCTCAAGAAGCGGCAATTGCCGGCTTTCAAGGTCGGACGCGACTGGCGTTTTAACCTGGAATCCATCGATCGCTGGCGGACGGACGCCGAGCGCAGCCGCGGGTCAGCAGTTTTTTCTGCCGACAATGGCAAGCACGAAATCACTCCCTGAGCGCCAATTGCCGCGCGGGCTCCCGCGAAGGCGGGGCTGATCATCTGGCGGCAGACTTGGCCGCAATACAGGGAAGATAGCCTCTGTCGATCGGTGGTTGCTCTAAGAACCGCCGATTAGCCGGAGATAGAAGCCAGGTCTTTCGCGAGCGGGCGAATCGCGATAAGCAGGATTTATGATCCTGAAAGTCGCCCGGTTGGGCCATCCCGCAATTCGTACTCCTGCCCAAGCAATTGACCCCGCGATGATAAAGTCGCCCGAGTTTCAGCGCCTGCTGGACGATATGGTGGACACCATGCGTGAGTATAGCGGCGTTGGACTGGCGGCGCCGCAGGTTCATTTATCGATCCAACTCGCGGTCATCGAAGTCTCGCATCACCCGCGCTATCCGGAGATGCCACAGGTGCCGCTGACCTATCTTATTAATCCACAGGTCACCGTACTTGACGCGGCCAGTAGCGACGATTGGGAAGGATGTCTGAGCATTCCCGAAATGCGCGGAGTGGTGCCGCGCTATCGACAGCTTCGGGTGGTTGCGCTGGGACGTCAGGCTGAAGGCTTGGATTTCGTGGCGAGCGATTTTCATGCGCGCGTGATTCAGCATGAGACTGACCATCTGAAAGGCGAAGTCTATTTGGACCGAATGCCGAATTTGAAGTCGTTGACCCACCTTGCGGAGTGGCAGCGCTTCGTACTGGAACCGGCGCAGAAGCGGCTCCCGCCGGCAGAGAACAGTCCGGGCTGAGTCCATTTTCAGGAGCGACACAGCCGGCAGCAGCTTCTCGATTGCGCCCTACGCCTGGCGGCGAGAAGTGCAGGCATCAGCCGCCTGCGTTACTCATCCGCTTTCGCTCAAGATTTATTTCGGCGGATAGGGAAAGGCGCTTGGCGGCAACGGTGGAATCTTGCCAGTGAGGCGCGCCTGCGCGAGTGCCTTGGCAAGGTCCTGATTGGCGGCCGATAATCGCTCTTCCTCGCTCTGAGTCTTTGTCAGGTTCTCTTTCAGTTGAGCATTCTCAGACCGGAGCGTTTCGATTTGCTGTTGGAGGTCGGCGATTTTTTTTTGGTCCTCGACATCCGCAGACCGATTGCGTGAATAGAGTAGCCACCCACCAGCGGCGGCGCCGATTATGACGATAAGTGCGATGGCGATTGCTACCCGCACGTCCCAGACCCCGTTTGAACATGCCTGCGCTCAGCCAACGCTCGTCCTTGGCGCGCAGCATCCTCATGGCATTGTGTATCATCCAGCCCGTCAACGGAACGGACATTTGAACTCCGGAGCACGTCGATGTTTGCCTTACATCGAACGCTTGGAATCAACAGATAACTGTTATAGTCATCCACAATCGTTACGTGGAAGTGTGCCCGAGCGGTTGAAGGCGCCGGCATCGAAATCTGCCTTCTGCTCTAATCAGCCAACAAAACTCTTCGTTATCTGGGGCTAAGCCTCAATATGGGTCGGACTGTCACGGGTTGTCCGGCGACCCGCGGTCAAAACAGGGTGTAGACAAAAGGCGCGACTGCAGAGTATTCGGCGAGAATTACGAGCACCCCCAACAGCAGCAGAACTGCCACGAACGGTGCGAGCCAGAACTTGCGATTCTGCCGCATGAAGCCCCACAGATCCTTTAGTGTTTCGAGCATTAGTATGGCCGCTCCATAGATTCGCGAGCCGGGCGCATGCTGCTTTGACGATAGGTCCTCCGGCCCGGGTCCAATTCTCTCCCCATCGGATCCCAGCCAAAGGCCCGGGCAACCACCCCAGCCGGAAAAAAAATCAGGTAAAATAACAAGCTCAATATGATCTGCGAGTTGACCCACCCCAAGGCTCTGCCGAGTGCCTGCCAGGCTTGCCGGGGATAGTACAAGATCCTCGGGGCGAATAGAGCGAAGAGCGCGAGTACGATAGCTATCGCCCAGGGCCAAAGTGTCAGGGTACGGTGATGCGATAGCGGTAAAATCGTGCCTAGCACGCCTGCGAACCCGGCCGCCACAATCAGACCGAACTCGCGCAGTTCGCGGGCGCTGCTCTTATTCTTCAGTCGAGTTCGAATTGCTTTTTCCATGACTCGTCCTGCTCAACGGGCGGCTGCTCACGCTTCGCCAACAGGTAGTTTTCCACCACCAGGAAATCCATTTCGGTGCGCATGAAGCAGCGGTAGGCGTCGAGCGGCGAACAGACGATAGGTTCACCACGCACATTGAACGATGTATTCATTAGCACACCGCACCCGGTCCAGGCCTCGAAATGCCTTAATAAATCGTGGAAGCGGGGATTGGTTTCCTTATGAACCGTTTGGATGCGTGCCGAATAATCGACGTGAGTGATCGCCGGAATAGTCGATCGTGGAACATTCAGCTTGTCGATGCCAAAACGCCTGCGCTGCTCCTCGGTCATTGGGATGCACAATTCGTCGCGTATGGGGGCGACCAGCAGCATGTACGGGCTCGGCCGATCCAGCTCGAAATAATCCGAGACCCGCTCAGCCAGTACGGCCGGCGCGAACGGCCGGAAGGATTCGCGATACTTTATCTTCAGATTCATCACCGATTGCATCTTCGGGCTACGCGGGTCGCCGAGGATTGAACGCGCTCCAAGCGCGCGCGGGCCGAATTCCATCCGCCCCTGAAACCAGCCTACGACTTTCTCCTGCGCGAGAATGCGCGCGGTCTGGCGCAGCAGCTCTTCGTCATCCAGCCGATGGTAGGGTGCGGCAATGCGGTCGAGGAACTGGCGGATTTCGGCATCGGCATAGCGCGGCCCGAGATAGGCACCTTGCATGATATCGCCGCGGGCGGTTCGCGGCTGCAGATGATATTCGTGCCAGAGCGCTAGCGCGGCGCCAATCGCGCCACCTGCATCACCGGCCGCGGGCTGAATCCAAAGGTCGCGATAGCCTCCCTCACGCAGGACCCGGCCGTTCGCCACGCAGTTCAACGCCACGCCTCCCGCCAGGCAGAGATATTCGGTGTCGAGCTCGCGGCGCAAGGTGCGCGCGAGCCGCAGCACAATCTCTTCGGTTACGTCCTGAATCGAACGCGCCAGATCCATCTCGCGCTGAGTGAGTGGGGATTCGGGCTTGCGCGCCGGCCCGTGGAAGAGGTGGGCGAATGCGCCATTAGTCATAGTAAGCCCGGTGGCGTAGTTGAAGTACTCCATGTTGAGGCGGAAGGTGCCATCGTCTTTCAGGTCGACGAGTTTGTCCAAAATCAGACTTACGTACTTCGGCTCACCATAGGGCGCGAGCCCCATCACCTTGTATTCGCCGGAATTCACTTTGAATCCGGTATAGTAGGTGAATGCTGAATAGAGCAGGCCCAGTGAGTGCGGAAAATCTATTTGCCATTGCGGCCCTAGCTGATTGCCGTCGCCCAGCCAAGCAGTGGTGGTAGCCCACTCGCCGACTCCATCGAGGCATAGCACCGCGGCGCGCTGAAATGGGCTCGGAAAAAACGCCGAAGCAGCATGGGCCTGATGATGCTGGGTAAAGCGCAGCGGAGGCAGCCCCCGGGCGGTGCATTCAAGCGCATCGCGTAGTTCGCGGGCGAGCAATGACTTGAGATATAGCTTTTCCTTGAGCCAAACCGGCATCGCCGCGGCGAACGAGCTGCGCCCACGCGGAGCCCAGGCAAGATACGTTTCGAGCAGGCGTCCGAACTTCACCAATGGCTTGTCATAAAAGACGATTTCGTCGATTCTATCCGAGGTTAGCGCTGCCTCGCGCAGACAGTACCGCAGCGCGTGGCGCGGGAAACGAGCGTCGTGCTTTTTGCGCGAAAACCGTTCTTCCTGAGCGGCCGCTACGATCTCGCCGTCGCAAATCAGTGCGGCGGCACTATCGTGATAGTAGGCGGATATACCCAGTATGTTCATGCTCGCTGCTACCCGCGCTTCAAGATAACAGCGCAGTGGCGTCTGGCCCAGGGCTGAGGCCTCGCGCCACTGCCTGTGTGACCGCGACATGGCCAGCCGCGGTCATGTCTACAAAATCTGTTTTCGTTGTCGTGAAATTCCGTTGCTAAAACCGATCGTTGAGGCGCCGTAGGCGTCGGCTACCGCCCGGTAACGTGCGAAGTCCAAGGTTGCACGAGAAAATTCTCCTCACTTTTGTCCAACCGGCATCGAAAGCGCAACGTGAGGTGGCCACTGAAACTACTCTTGACCAAGATCCTTTCCCGGCCAGGAGCCCCGTACAAATGAACAGGCGTTAGACGATAATTTCTGGTCCGGCGCCGAGAACGATGGCCATTAAGGTCGGGCGCGTAGCTCACGCGTCTTGAGCGTGACCAAATGAATGGCGTTACCGCGTTTGATGGTTAAGGTGACGTTCGAATCGCCGTCAGCAATGGCAGCCGCGGCTGCCCGGCTGAACTCATCCAGCGTCGTGATTGGTCTGCCGTCGACCTGCGTCACAATATCCCCGCGCTCTACTCCGGCAGTTTTCGCATTACTCCCGATATCGGCCACGAGCACGCCGCTCTGGACGCTGACGCCGAAGTATTGCGCAAGCTCCGGCGTCAATTCCTGCGCCGTCATGCCCAATCGCCGGGCGATATTTATTGGTGGTGTCTTGATTTCCGGCGCGGCCGTTTGAAGCAGCTTATCGGCGACAAAAATCGGGGCATTGGCGCCTATCGCGAGTGCGATGGCGTCGCTTGGCCGGCTATCGAGCGTGTACCGGCCGCTATCGAGGTAAACCTTGGCGTAATAGACCTCGTCTCGCACCTCACCGATGACCACGCGGTCGACCTTGTTGCCAGTCTGCTCAATCAATTTGAGCAGCAACTCGTAGGTGAGCGGGCGTTCCGGCTTTATCCCGCGCAATTCGAACATAATCGCGCGCGCTTCGTCGTCGCCGATAGCAATCGGCAGAACCCGGCGCCCCGCCTTTTCTTCGAGCACGAGGTAATGGGTGCCAGTGGAATGATCATACGCCACATCGGTCACGTCGACGCGGACTTGATCTGCGAACACCAGCAAGCCGGCGGGCTCATGCGCACATCCGCCGAGCAGTAACGTCGCGATCGCTACACCCAGAGGAGCTTGCCGACGCCGCGGTTTCATTAATTTAAGCTTACGCGCGCTGCCCGTACGTAGCCAGCCGATGCGAAACCCTTACGCGCGCCACGACTCCTGGCAACGCACGCGAGCCGCGTCCTTTGCCCTCTCCTGCAACTACGCGGGCGAGGACTAGCGCCGCCCTTGAAACCCTCGCGCGACGAGATAAAGCTCGGAGGAGCCGGGACGGCTCGCTCGCGTTCGCACCGCTTCGACACGCGCAAAATCGCGCGCGAACAGTGCACGCGTCTCCTCGAATCCCGGACCCATGAAGATCTTTGCTATCATCGCACCGCCAGGTCTGAGCATCGCGCGTGCCAAGTCTAGAGCAGCTTCGAGTAATTTCCGCGACTTTGCCTGATCCCGGTCCGCGATTCCGCTGAGCTTTGGCGCGAGATCGCTGGTCACCAGGTCGGCGGCGCTTCCAATCGCTTCCGCTACTGTCAGGCGGACCCGTGGATCAGCAACATCACCAGCGATGGTGACAAGATTGGCAGCGGCATTGATACATGAGGCGAGATCTATACCGACCACGCGTCCGCTGGTCCCGACCGTACGTGTAAGTATCGCGAGCCATCCGCCCGGCGCACAGCCGAGGTCAATGACGCGGCCGCCCTCACCGATTAGATTGAAACGTGTGAGCAACTCTTCAAGTTTGAAGGCAGCGCGCGACGGCAGCCCCAGCTCATTTGCCCTGCGATAAAAACGGTCCCGGTGCTGATAACGCGCCATTCTTCCGATAGCCCTATTCCTATTGCCTTGATACCTTCGCCCGCTCGGCTGCTGGAGATGATGGCGCGTCCACGCGCTGAGATAGCGCCCTGTGGAGATTCGAATGCAGTCGTACTTTCCGCAGCCGCGACGAGCGGCTATGCTGATATTGCTGCGTTCGAGTGTCCGTGCTGCTCGTCATCGAATCAATGCCAAGAGATGTTATCAATCAGGCTTGACGATCTTAATCCGGCCCAACGCGACGCCGTGATGGCACCCGAAGGTCCGATCCTGATCCTGGCCGGTGCCGGTTCGGGCAAGACCCGTGTGCTGACCTATCGTATCGCCTATTTGCTGGCTGAACGCGGAGCCGCAGCCGAGCGAACTCTCGCGGTTACGTTCACCAATAAGGCGGCAGGCGAGATGCGCGAGCGAGTTTCCGCGATGATGGGCGAGAGTAACCGCTTACCCTGGGTCAGCACCTTTCACGCGCTCTGCGCACGAGTCCTGCGGCAGGAAGCGCAACTTTTAGGGTATACACGCAATTTTACCATCCTTGACGAGTCTGACGCGCTGGCAACAATTCGCCGCGTGCTTGACGAGGCGCACCTCGCCGATTCGCCGCCTCCTGAAATGGTGCGCGCGCGAATCGATCAAGCCAAGAACGAGGCAATCTTTCCCGAGCAACTCGCCGACGCCGCAGCCTCCACTCGCGAGCGCACGATGGCCGAACTCTATGCGCAATACCAGCAACGCCTGCGCGATACGAACTCGATGGACTTTGGCGATTTGTTACTGCTGGTCTATCGCCTGTTCGAGAGCGATCGCGAGGCACTGGCACGATGGCAACGGCGCGCGGAGCATCTGCTGGTCGATGAGTACCAGGATACCAATCGTGTTCAATATCTGCTGGTGCGGGAGTTGTCGGCAGCCAGCGGCAATCTGTGCGTGGTCGGCGATGAGGATCAGTCGATTTACCGATGGCGAGGCGCCGACATTCGCAACATTCTGGATTTCGAACGTGACTTTCCGAAGGCGCTGATCTTTAAGCTCGAGCAGAACTATCGTTCCACCAAGACCATCCTGGCTGCCGCGGGCGCGGTAATTCAGAACAATCGCGAGCGCAAGCCTAAGCAACTGTGGACCGAAAATGTCACCGGCGAGCCGGTCACCTACTATACCGGCCTTACCGAACGCGAAGAGGCCGACTATACGGCGCGCGAGATTGTTCGGCTGACCGGCGAAGGGATAAGTCCCGCCGATATTGTGGTGTTCTATCGGGTCAACGCCCAGTCGCGCGTGCTCGAAGAGGCATTGGTCCGGCGGAGACTACCTTACTATGTCGTCGGCGGCCTGCGTTTTTACGACCAGCGCGAAATCAAGGACCTGGTCGCCTACTTGCGCGTGATCGCCAATCCCGCCGACGCTGTCAGCCTGGAGCGCGCGATCGGCGTTCCGCCGCGCGGAATTGGTGCGAAAACGCTCGAAGTTATCGCCGGGGTCGCAGCACGCGACCAGGTCTCGATGTTTGAAGCGATGGGACGGCTCGAGACCGAATCGCGAGTGGCGCTGAGGATCGCCAAACAGGCAAGCAGCCTCTATTCCTGGATGCGCGACTTGATGGGACGCGCCGAAAGCATTCCGGTCCGCGCGATTCTCGACCATATCGTCACCTGTAGCGGGTTTGACCATTACCTCGCGAATCTCGCTGACGGAAGAACCCGCCAGCAGAACCTTTCCGAGATGTTGGCGGCGGCCACCGCCTTTGATGCGGAAAATGGTGCCGGCGGTCTCGGCGATTTTCTCGAACGTGTCGCGCTGGTCAACGATGTCGACCAACTCGCGTCCGCCGGTGGCAGAATCACGCTGATGACCCTGCATACGTCGAAAGGCCTCGAATACCCGGTGGTTTTTATTGCGGGTATGGAGGAGGGGCTTTTCCCCCATATGCGCCCCCAGAACGGCACGCACGAAATCGAGGAAGAGCGCCGGCTTTGCTACGTGGGGATGACGCGGGCGCGTCGCTTGCTCTACTTGACCAACGCACTCTCGCGCGAGCTTTACGGCAATCGGCAGGACACCATACCGTCCCGCTTCCTCGGTGAAATCGATCAGGCTGTGATACGGCGAATCGCGCCAGAGAATGCCCCGCCGGGGGGGTTGCGCCCGCCTTCACGTGAGCCCTATGTCGATTATAGTGACAGCCAGCTACCAGAGGAGGACGGGGCAGAACCTGCGAGCCTCAATGTCGGCGCCAGGGTATACCATCAGACTTTCGGCCGCGGCGTCATCAAACGGCGGGAAGGCCGCGGCGATGCATCCAAAGTGTGGATTGCCTTTGAACGGAGCGGACTCAAATTGCTCGTGCTGAAATTCGCCAATCTGCGGGCCATTGCCGAGTAATTGCGCGTACTTTAAAATCTCTTAGGACATAAACCGCTCCGCGAGAACCCGCTGGAGAGAACTGGTTATGGCCAGGGGGGCTCAGGCGCCAGGCAATTGTGGGCGTCATTCAGGCTTATGCATAATCGACGGCTGCTGGAATCATTAGTGGCGGTAGTGGTCCTGTTAGCAGCATTCGCCTCGCTTTCTTTCGCACATAATTGGAACGAAACCGAGTTCCTCAGTCGTCCGCTGTTTGCGTATCCGCTACCAGGCACTGGCGGCGCCGTGGTCGGTTCGCTCTCGAAGTACAGAATCCAGCCAGGCGACTCGCTGCTCGATGTGGGGCGATGGTACGGTTTGTCGGCCAAAGAGGTCTCCGATGCAAACAATCATCTCGACTGGTGGTCGCCGCCACCGGGCAAGGAAATAGTGTTGCCGACGGAACACATCCTACCCGAGGCGCCCCGTGTCGGTGTGGTGCTGAATATCCCGGAAATGCGGCTGTACTACTATTACCCTTCGCCTACTGCGGTTCGTCACCGGGGGAAGTTGAAGGCGGTCTCGTTCAGCCGCCGAACTACAGCCTCAGTGGTCTACACGTTTCCAGTCGGACTGGGCCGGTTCGACTGGAAGACCCCCGTCGGCGTCTGGACAGTAATAGCAAAGACGAAGGATCCGACCTGGGTCGTGCCCAATGACATCTATCAAGAGCATCTGGAACGCGATGGCGAGGCCGATCATGTCATTCCCGGCGGCGAACCCGACAATCCGCTCGGCCATTATCGGCTGTCGTTGAGCCTCCCCGAATATGCGCTACATGGCACCGATGTACCGTGGGGTGTGGGCATGAATGTCAGTCATGGATGCGTGCGGCTGTATCCGGAAGATATTGAGCGCCTGTACTCGAAAGTCAGTATCGGAACCCCAGGGCGCTTCGTGTATCAACCGATCAAATTCGGATGGCGTGATGATGCGCTTTACGTCGAGGTTCATGACGACCTCTACGCGATGTATCCGGGCTTGTGGAATCACGCGGTGCGCGAAGTGGAACGGCTCGGCCTCGAGGATCGGGTCGACATGGGCAAGCTCCAGAAGGCGGTTGAACTCCGTGCCGGGATTCCGACTTACGTGATGCCCGGGCCAGAGCCTGGCAGCGGCATCGAAACCGCGAATTTGTCGACGCCGCCCCCATCGCTCGTCACTCCGCCGCCGCTCGAACCAACCCTCACCACGGGACCAGCCGCACCAGGACTGCACACGATTCCTGCGAGCACCACTGAAGCCAGTCCTGTGCCTGCGAGCAGCAGCATATCTCCGTCTGATAAAAGTGATGATTCGGAGCCACTCCCCGCACGAATCGTCAACGACGATGATGATGTGCAATAGGCTGGTTCGTTGGTCCCTTCGTGCTGTCACGGAGAGAACAGCGCCGGATCCGCATCGTCAAATTTGTTACAGAATCCAAGTCCCGCACTGGACACTATTTAGTTTAGTTAATAGCAGGCTCTGACGGGCGCCTATAATAAGTGATGACTATAGCTCTCGCTCACAGGCGGGAGCGATCACGGAAGCCAAAATTTCAGACCCCGCGAGTTCCAGGGGACCAGATGTGTTTATGCATCTGGAGTTGCATTCGAACCGGCAGATGCTCCCTTAGAATCCAACCGGCCAAGTCGGCTGGTGGGAGCGTGCCGAACACTGGGCTCATCAGAACCGCGCTTAATTGCCGGTGCAGCTGATACTGGTTGACGATCTTGCAGGCCCACTCGAAATCACATCGGTCGGCAATGACAAACTTCACTTCGTCACGCCTCGAGAGATATTGCAGGTTGGTCATGCGATTGCGCGCACATTCCCCGCTGGACGGACATTTCAAATCCATTATCTTGATAACGCGAGGGTCGACGAGACTTAAATCCCGCTCGCCCGAAGTCTCAACCATCACCGTGAAGCTACATTCCAGCAGCAACCGGAACAGGCTGTGGACGCCTTTCTGCAGTAACGGTTCACCACCCGTGACCTCAATCAGGTCGCACCTGTAGCTGCGCACACGTTCGAGGATCTCGTCGACTGTGAGATGGTGTCCCTCATAGAATGCATACTCTGTATCGCACCATCGACAACGCAGATTGCATCCAGTGAGCCGCACGAACACGCAGGGACATCCGGCCCAGGTCGACTCGCCCTGGATACTAAAGAAGATTTCGTTGATTCGCAGCCGCTCGATCACGTTGTAACGGCTCGGTTTGCGGAATTTCGTGCTTCATCCATCACTAGCTTAAGGGGAACGTGATGCGCGAGCGCGGCTCGATGGCAATCGTCGTATTCTGGCGCGATGGTAAGCGGAGCGGAGCCTGTGCCGGAAACTTTCACGCGGATTCCGCCGAAGCGTGTCTCCACCAACAGCGTCTTGCGCGGGAGCTTGAGCCGCGATACGGGATGGAAGCGGATACCGATCGTCGAGGTTTCGGCAAATATAATCCCCGCCAGTTCATCACGGAGAGCAGGCTCGGCCAATACCGCAAGAATAACCCCCGGCCGTCCCTTCTTCATGATCGTTGCAGTAATCGTCACGTCGCGCGCGCCAGCCGCGAAAAGCCGCTCACATACATGATCGTATATCTGGGGATTCAGGTCGTCGATATTGGCGGCGATTTCGAGCACATCGTCGGCGTCGAAGGCGCTGCCCTGGTGACCCAACAGCAGGCGCAGCACATTGGGACGGTCGACAAAATCCTTGCTCCCCGCCCCATATCCGACCCGCTCGATTTCGAACCGGAGCGCGCCCGCTGCTGGACGTGCAAACGCCTTTAGCACCGCCGCCCCAGTCGGCGTCACCATTTCGGCGGAGCCGTCGTTCAGACGCACCGGGAAGCCAGCCAGCAACTCCGCCGTCGCCGGAGCCGGCACCGGAATTATCCCATGGCGCGATTTCGCGAACCCCGTCCCCAATGGGAGCGCTGAAACCAGCACATCGTTGACGTTAAGCAGGTCGAATCCCCAAGCCGCCGCCACGATATCGACTATCGAATCGACCGCACCCACTTCGTGAAAGTGAACCTGCTCGGGGGTTGTGTGATGAACCTTCGCCTCGGCATCAGCGAGCAATTCGAAGACCCTGATCGCGTTGCGCGCCACCTTGGGCGCAATACCGGCGCCCTGAATAATCGCCCTGATGTCTCGCAAATGCCGCTCAGGTTGCGGCTCCACCACTTCGACGTCGAACTTCAGCGCTTCGATCCCGCTAACCGACTTCCGGCGTGTGGAAAGTTTGCAACCTCGTAGCTGAAGCGTATCGACCATGTCTTTGAGCAGGTCGAAGTCGGCACCAGCATCGAGTATTGCACCTGCTATCATATCGCCGCTGAGGCCGGAAAACGCGTCAAGATATGCTGTCCTCATTGAATTCAAACTTTACATCACGGGGGGGCGCAATTAAAATTAGGGTTGAGAAACCCTTCCGAAGCAAATCGCAAGGCGAATGCACGCCCGCCGCGGTTTTGGTAGGGCGTTGAGCGAGCCGCTCTCTCCCTTATTCCAGCACGCGAATTCGGGTTTGTAGAGGCGCCTGGTCGCAAAAAGCATGAAAGTTCGAAAAGCCGTGATTGTTGCTGCCGGCTTGGGCACGCGGATGCTGCCGGCGTCGAAAGTAATTCCTAAGGAGATCCTGCCGGTAGTAGACAAGCCGGCGCTCCAGGTGGTGGTCGAGGAGGCGGTGGCTTCAGGGATTGAAGAAATAGTGCTGGTGCTGAGTCCCAACCGCACTATCGCACTGGAGCATTTCCAGCCGGCGCCGGAACTGGAACGCCATTTGGAGCGGCGCGGTAGGCAAGACCTTCTGGAAAACCTGCTTCAAACCAACCGCCTTGCGCGATTCACGGCGGCATGGCAACATCACCCGTTGGGCCTTGGTCATGCGGTGTTGCAAGCGCGTGAGGCAATCGGCGATGAACCGTTCGCCGTTATCTTGCCAGACGATATTTTCGATAGCGAGCGCCCATGCCTGCGGCAGTTACTCGACACGAGCGAAGCCGAGAACGCGCCGGCAGTTGCGCTAATGCGCGTAGCAAGGACCGAAATCCCTAAATACGGAATCGTTGACATAAAACCCACGCGTCCGCGATTGTACGAACTGCGCGGGATGGTTGAGAAACCATCGATCGAAGAGGCGCCGAGCGATTTTGCGATAGTTGGCCGTTACATCCTCACCCCAGACATTTTCGATCTATTGGCGGCCGGCAGGCCGGGGGCCGGCGGCGAGATCCAGTTGACTGATGGGCTGCTGGCGTTGAACAAAAAGCGCAAGATGTTCGGCTACGAATTCGAAGGCACGCGCTATGATCTTGGCGACCGCGTCGGTTATCTAACCGCGCAAATCGGTTTCGGCTTGAAACGGCCGGAGTTGGCTGATAGCTTGCGCGCCTGGCTCCGAATGGCGCTGGGACCCGACGAGCGCGCCAGCAACTTATAATGAGCTGGCGGCTGTCAGCCCAACGCCGCACATTAAGGCATCGATAGTGTAGGCTTCAATCCTGCAAGTGTGGGGCAGTAGCTCAGCTGGGAGAGCACTACGTTCGCAACGTAGGGGTCGAGGGTTCAAATCCCTTCTGCTCCACCAAATTTCCCTTCTCCACGCTGGCGAACCCGGCTAAACCGCCAACTCAAGAACGAGACGCATCACGCGCCCCGTTACTTCGTTACTAGCCGCATTGTTTTTGCTTCATCTTGGAATTAACTTTCTGACTGGTACCTCCTATCAATGCCACAAGCCGGTGACATTCCCGTCTGTCCCGAGACGCCAACGGCAAGGTCGTCAGGACGGACAACGAAGGAGTATCGTATTTCCGTCGTGACGCCCCTCTTCGGCGGCGGGGCCGAGGCGGGCGAACCCGATGAGTCTCTCCCGATCCGGGGAACGTCGATCCGCGGACAAATCCAGTTTTGGTGGCGTGCCACGTGTGGCGCTGGCTTCAAAACCCATGAATACCTTTTCGCGCGGCATGCCGAGGTTTGGGGAACGACGGACAAGGCAAGTCCGGTAGAAATTTACGTTTATGACGTGAAGGCGAATGCTGCTGAGCCTTGCGCAGAATACACGGCGAGAAACGATGGCAGACTTCAACTGCGATGGACCCCCCGGTTCGATGCCCCCAATCGTGAGGTTCCATACGCCTTATTTCCATTCCAAGGACAATTGAGCAAGGACAGACGGACGGTCGAGAAAGAACCGGCGAAGTTTGTCGAGGCCGCATCATTCACCTTGCGACTTCGGTATCCCGCAACGCTAAGGCAGGACGTTGAGGTGGCTGTCTGGGCGTGGGTAAACTTCGGGGGAATCGGAGCGCGCACACGGCGTGGCTGTGGCGCTCTACTTTGTGAGGAACTGGCACCAAGTGGAGTCAACGATCTCCAGCGGTGGTTCAGGAACGGCTGGCTCAACGGCGAACGTAATGTCCGAGGTTGGCCCACGATGCCGGCCAGCCTGCTAATTGGAAGCCCGCCTCAGGCCCCACTCGACGCCTGGAAGAGGATAATTGGTTTGCTGCAGGCCTTTCGCCAAGGTGAAGGCATCGCGCGAAATCCCGGGGGGCAACGCAATCGTCCCGGCCGCTCCCGATATCCGGAGCCGGAGACCATCCGCCGGATTACCGGTCATCGCCCAGCTAGTCACCCTAGGCTTAATCATATTCCTGATGATGCGTTTCCACGCGCAGAACTCGGTCTTCCAATAGTTTTTCACTTTCAAGGCCAGGGCGAGCCACCCGACACAGTGCTCTACCCGTCATGTGGCCCGAACGGAGACAGCGGCGAACGCATGGCGAGCCCATTGATCTTGAAGCCCTTGGTACTGGCGGACGGAAAAGCGGTCCCGCTCATCATGCAATTGGTTACGCCGGGCTTAGTAGGGGTCGACCTGAAACAGGGCAACAACTCGCTTAACCTTCCCAAGACAACGGAGGTACGAGCCGGTAGACTTGCGACGTATCGCGATTCGCCCCTGGCCGGCTTAGTATCCGGGTCGGCCGTTGAAGCTTTTCTTTCCCATGCACGCCGGAACGGATTTCGCGAGATCACGCGATGACCGCTCATCTCCTGGCGCTAACCGTCGGTCCGGTGCAGGAGTTCATCTCGGCGGCGCGGCGCACTCGCGACCTTTGGTTCGGCTCCTATCTCCTCTCTGAGATCAGCAAGGCTGCGGCCAAGGCGGTACGGACTAATGGCGGCAAGCTGATCTTTCCCGCTCCGGCCAACGATGCGGACCTTGATCCCGATTCGCCGTTCAATGTTGCCAACGTAATCGTAGCCGAACTCGACGAATCGGACCCCGTGGCCGTGGCACGTGTGGCCAGGGAGGCCGCTCGCTCCCGCTGGCGTTCGTTCGCGGACCCCGTTTTCAGCGCGCATCAAGACATCATCCGCGCCGATATCTGGAATGATCAGGTCAATGACGTGATCGAGTTCTATGCTGCATGGCTTCCCTACTCGCCACAGACGTACCAAATGGACCGTGCCGCGCTAATGCGGCTGCTTGCCGCACGCAAGCGCTGCCGGGACTTTCCGCCAGCCAGAGGCCACGCCGGCGTTCCGAAGTCGTCCCTTGATGGCCTGCGCGAAAGCGTGCTTCGGGATCCTAGAGCCTGGCCCAGAGGACCGCGCCGGCACCTGCGTCTTAGCGAGGGGGAACAGCTCGATGTCGTCGGCATGGTGAAGCGCACTTGGGCGCGGCCGAAGGAAACGCCACGCTACCCCTCAGTTGCGCGCGTGGCTGCCGATCCATGGCTGCGGCGCGTACCGGAATCGCGGCTCGACGCACTGGTGAAAGCCTGCCGCGCCCTCGGCGGTGATGTCGTTTACGAGATCGACACTTCCGGTCAGCGCGGCAATCCACACTACGCCGCATTTCCCTTCGAGGGTACCGCGGTGTTTCGGTCACGGTATCGAGAGTTCTGCAGAGAGGCTGAACTCTCGGATTCCGACCTCAGGCCGCTGATCACGGCCCTGGGGAACCTGACGCACGACTACGGCGAACCGAGCTCATACCTCGGCGTGTTGGTTGCTGACGGCGACCACATCGGCGAAGCGCTTTCGAAGCTGCAATCCCCTGACGAACACAGGCGCTTCTCCCGGGCTCTCGCAAGGTTTGCTGCGGAAGCTCGCGAGATCGTCAATACCCACAACGGTGTACTCGTCTATGCGGGCGGCGACGACGTGCTTGCTTTCGTGCCACTCGATCGCTGCCTTGAATGCGCCCGCGCGCTTCACGATGCATTTACCCATGGACTCGCGGACTGGTGGGCCAAAACTGGGACTAAACTCACCTTGTCCGTTGGCGTGGCGATCGCGCATTTCATGGAGCCGCTGGAAGACCTGCTCGACTATGGACGCGCCGCGGAGAAGGACGCCAAGCGTCGGCGTCCCGCAGACAGCGGGCAAGAAGACCGCGACGCCCTTGCTGTCCATCTGGTCAAGCGCGGAGGCGGGACGCTTGCCGTCCGCGCCAATTGGGCGACAAATCCGGATAAGCGCCTGATGCGGCTCGTCGAATTGATCTCAGCCGAAGCCGTCTCCGGCGGCGTTGCTTACGACATGCGCAAGATCGCAGCTGTGTATGATGGTTCGTGGCCAGAGGCTACCATTAAGGACGCCATTCAGCCCGACACGCTGTCAGTGATGCAGGGAAAACGGCCGCTCGGCGCAAGCGGGATGGACGAGATCAACGCCTTGATCCAAGACCGGGTCATGGATGCCGATTCTCTGCGCAGCCTCGCGAACGACCTCCTGGTCGCCAAGGCGCTTGCAGCGGGAGCGCAGTCGCGATGACGGCGATCCAAATTACTTGCCGTGACCCGATCGTGTCACGTGACGGTCGCCCGTTTGGTGCGGGTCAGGGTAACCGGATGCGAGGACTCGACTGGCTGCTTCCTTCCGTGATCGCCGGGGCATTGCGGACAACCCTGGGCACGTCGGCGAAGCGGGATTTCACGCCTGCGGTCGCAGAGGATTTGCTTCGGGTCGAAGTCGCCGGGCCGTTTCCGGTCGCGGAGGGGAGATTGTACTTTCCAGCACCGGATGACTGCGTCGTTAATCCCGAACGGAAACCGCTTCGGGCGTCGCCCCAACCGCTCGATGAGGACGGAGGCGATTGGCCCGCGGGCCTGCAGCCCGTTCGCCTGCGCGACCATCAAGCGCCGCATGACTTCAAGCCCGAAGAAACACCTCCGTGGTGGCCCGAGGAGCGCTTGGTCGCTTGGCTGGCAGGCGACGAAATCGCGTTCGATGATCAATATCTATGCGCGCCGGAAAGAATAGAGCGGACGCATGTCCGTATCGATCCTCTCGTGGGGGCGGCCGAGGAGGGCGCTCTTTTCACGACAGCAGCGCTAGCGCTCAACTATCTGCCGCGGTACTACGCGGAGGTCGGCGGGACTCGTCCGTCTCGCTTCGCCGAGATTACGCTGGCTGCGCGGGTGCACGCCACCGGTTGGTGTGGCGATGCGGCAGCGAGGCTCGACACGCTTCACCCGCTCGGCGGCGAGCGGCGCTTAGTTCATTGGAAGGCCATGGAGGCCAACGCCTGGAGCAGCCCAGCCAGAATCCGCGAAGCACTGGCTGCGAAGTCGGGTGTCAGGATGATGTTGGTCACGCCAGCGATCTTTCGTAGCGGCTGGAAGCCCGGCTGGCTGAGCAACGAACTGGTCGGCACGCCACCGGGCGCGACAGTCGCCTTGCGGCTCGTCGGGATCAGCATTCAGCGCTGGCGGGCAGTTTCAGGTTGGTCGCTCGCCGACCTGCCGGGGCGCCCGCGAGGCGCGAAACCGGTGAGGCGCCTCGTGCCTGCCGGTGGCGTCTACTTCTTCGAGACTGTCGAAGGGAAGGCGTCGGGTCTTGCCGACCGCTGGCTCGAATCAGTGAGCGACGACGAACAGGATCGGCGCGACGGATTCGGCTTGGCCGTCTGGGGCATCTGGTGACAGCCGAGGACAGGGGAGACTCGATGGAGAACACAGTAGTCTATTGGCTGCATGCCTTGTCGCCAACCCATGTCGGGACCGGTCAAGGCGTCGGATACATTGATCTTCCGATCCACCGCGACAAAGTCACTGGCTGGCCGCTTATACCCGGCTCGGCGTTCAAGGGCGTTTGGGCCAACCACTTTGGCGCAACAGAAGACAACCGCCGTGCGAATCAGAAGCTTGGCTTGGCGTTCGGACGCGCATCCGATAGGGAGATCAACGCCTCGAATGCCGGCGCATTGATCCCTACCGACGCACGCCTGGTTTGCCTGCCCGTTCGGAGCTTTCAAGGAACCTTCGCCTGGTGTACGTCCCCGCTTGCATTGGAAATGCTGCGCCGCGATCTCTCCCTTGCGGGAATGGCTAATCTCCCGCCCGATGCTCCAAGTGTAGCTGAAAGCGAAATTCACCGGACCAAAACGACGAAGCTCGAGGACAATGGCCGTATTTTCCTGGAGGACCTCGACTTCGCGGGCAAGGAATGCGCTACGACGACGGCGTGGGCTAAGCGGCTTGCCGAGTGGGTTTTCCCCGGCGACGAGAATAAGGCGTGGCGCGAGCGCTTCGTCGAGCGGCTCGCCGTCCTGCCGGACACGATTTTTGATTTCCTGACGGAGACCGGCACCGAAGTTTCGGCGCGGGTGCGCGTCGACGACGATCTCAAAACGGTTAAGCAAGGGCAGCTCTGGAACGAAGAGGCGTTGCCGGCAGAGACTATTCTGGCCGGCCTTGTTTGCTGTGACCGCATCTACTCTCGCGAGTCGAATAGCGCCACGGCGAGCGATGTGGTTCGTGAGTTCGCCACCAAGCCACTGGCGCTGCAAATAGGTGGCAAGGCGACCGTCGGTCGTGGCCGGGTGCGTTGCGTCTTCACGCACGCGTCGGAGGCTCGGTAATGGCTGTCCAAACCAACAGTCAGAAGATGGCCCAGGCCGCCTATGAACAGATCGCCGAGCGAAAACTGGATCGTGAGTTCGCCAGCTTCGCTCGCTCCTTCCCGTCGCTGGTTCACGCGTGCGGTCTGGCGCAGGCGGTCGCCTTTGCTAAAGCGAAGAACCGCGAACAATACCTTGGCGACCTCGCTGCCGTTCTGAAGGCGGCGGGCCACTCCGAAGCCGCTTCGGCGAACAGCCTTGAGCGGGCGACGCGGGAGCATTCCGTGACGGCCTATGTGCGCCTCAGCCGAAACGCGCTCCAGGCGGCGGGCTGGTTAAAGCGCTACGTCGAAGCCGTGGAGCAGAAGTAAGGTATGCGGCAGGCGATCATCAATCTCGGCGAGAGACGTGAGCGGGGGACTAACCCGGGACTGATTCTGCAGAGATACCTCACTGATCCTTCCGATGCGAATGAACGTCGTGCACTCCTCAAAGAGACGCGACAGGCTGCTTTGAGCGAGTCGCTAAACGCAATCTATGCGGAAGCCTTCGCACGCCAGGCCCGGTCGTTTCCTCAGAACAATCTACATCGCTCGGAGCGACTCACCGTAGCGAGCAGGCTCATCGTAGGCCTTGGATCAGAGAACGTTTTGGAGACCGGGCTGCGGCTTCATCACACGTACGGGACACCGGTCGTCCCCGGATCTGCTTTGAAAGGGCTGGCATCTCATTATTGCCATGAGGTCTGGGGGCAGGTGCACAACCCCAAGGCGGCCGAGGAGAACTGCTTGTTCCAACGCGGTGGCTCCCATCACAAGCTGCTTTTCGGAACCGTCGAGGATGGCGGTGTGATCACCTTTCATGACGCGTGGATCGTTCCGGAGTCTCTTGCCGGCGCCTTGTGTCTTGATGTCATGACGCCACATCACCCGAAGTGGCAGATGAAAAAAGCACCGCCCACGGACTTCGATAGTCCAGTCCCAGTCTCCTTCCTATCGGTGGCCGGCACATTTGACATTCGTTTGTCCTGGTCGGGCCCCGCCGCCACTCCGACCGATCGGGCCGAGGCTTGGACGGCGCTGGCAATGCAGCTTTTACGGGAAGCGGTGGCCGAATGGGGCGCGGGCGGCAAGACCAGCAGCGGATATGGCCGACTTGTTCCGGCCAATTCTGTGCAGAGCAGCCTCCGGCCTTCCTCGACGCGTGCCACAGCCAAGCCGGTTGCGCTGCCGAAGCCTGGCGAGGTGGTCGAAGCCCAACTCCTCGAAGAACGCACCAGCAAGGGCGGCTGGAAGGCGATGCATGCGCCGTCCGGGTTAAGCGGTCCTATTCAGAACAGCGACGCGATTCCCGCCGACAAAAAGCCGGGGGAGAATCTTAAGCTCATCGTCGCGATGACGAACGAGCGGGAAATCGCATTTCGCTACCCCACGCCCACCGATGAGGCACGCGCGCAACGCGCGCGGGGCAAAGGGCGAGAAGGTCTTGCAAGAGGAAGCCGACGGAGATGACAACGCAGCTTCTGCTGTTATCGACCTGCGGCACCAGTATTCTTACGAACCCGGCCGATTCGAAAACACGGCAGTGGCTAACGGAAATCGCAAATGTGGCAACGCTGTCCGGCGCGGACGACAAGCGGCTTAAGGACCACGTCGCCAAATGCAAGGACCACCTTTGGAAGGCCGATGCCGCACAGCGCCGCAAGCTCAGCGCTGAGCTGAACGGCATCGCCGCCGTGCTGGACCAGTGGAAACCCCGCCGTATCCAGCATCTACTGATTCACACCGACACGGTCACCGGACGAGCAGCCGCAGACTTGGTAGCAGCCATTCTCGAGAAGGATGGACAGCAAGTGCAGCTTCTCACAGCAGGGGGCCTGCGAACCGACGACTTCCCGTCGTTCCGCGAAGCGTTGGCCGAGCTGACCAAGCTGTTCGAGGAGTCGATTCCAAATTATCGCGAAAAAGACTGGACCACTCTCTTCAACCTGACTGGAGGTTTCAAGTCCGTCAACGCCTATATCCAAGCGCTTGGCATGCTGTATGCCGATCGCTGCGTGTTTCTGTTCGAAAGCGCATCCGCACTGATGGAGATTCCTCGGCTGCCGGTAAGACTTGCCGATGTGGATGAAGTGCGTGCGCATATGACGCTCTTCCGGCAGTTGGCTAATGGTTATTCCGTTGTGGCCGAGGCGGTTCGTGGCGTACCGGACTCGCTGCTGCTTGTGAATGAGGGGCAGGTTGCGACCAGCATCTGGGGTGATGTCGTCTGGAAGCGCGTACGCAAGACGTTGCTCGCGGAAACGCTGCTCAATCCTCTCTCACCAAAACTCGTGGTAAACGATGCTGTGCGCAGGACATTCGAGGACCTGCCGGCGAATCAACGGGTTGAGATCAACGAGGCGCTCGATGCGCTCTCCGCGCATCTCGATGAAGTGCGCCGGATTCCCAAATCGAATACGCTCAAGAAGCTTTCGGGAAATCCGGCGCCTCCGGCGACCCACGAGTTGTACGTCTCCAGTAGTGGACCTGCGTGGCGGCTGCTTGGCCACTTCGAGGCAGACTGCTTCCTCGCCAATTTCCTCAAAACCCACCTCTAAGGTACGACAGAATGGACGACCGGCATCATCTGCTGATTTGCACGGTGGGCGGCACTCCCGAACCGATCATCGCGACGATTCGGCACTGGAAACCTGCTCGGGTGCAGTTCATCGCCAGCGAGGGCACGAGAAAGGACGCCGGAGCTGTGGCAGAAGTGCCCGACCTTCTACAGCCTGGAAGCTGGGACATGATGGTTCTTGCCGACGCACAGGACTTTAGCGATTGCGTTCGCCGGATGCGCAGTCTCGATGAACAAGTTACGGCGTGGCGACAAAAGGGTCCCGCTTATGACGTCATCGCGGACTTCACCGGCGGGACCAAATGCATGTCCGCTGCCCTGTCGCTGGTTTCGCGGCGCTGGCCCTGCGCGTTCTCCTATGTGGGCGGAAGCGAACGCACCAAAGGCGGAACCGGTATTGTGGTGTCGGGCAAGGAACAAACCATTGTCACGCAAAATCCATGGAATGCGCTGGGTTACCAAGCCATCGACGATGCCTGTTTGCTGTTCGATCAGCAGGCCTTCATGCCTGCCGCACACCTGTTGAACAAAGCACGCAAGGCTGCTGACGATGACTCCATCAGGAGAACCCTCTCGATGTTTCACCAACTCTGCGAAGGGTACGGTCTCTGGGATCGGTTTCAGCACCGGGACGCGCTCCAGCGAATCGGCGACGCGCTGAAGAATGTTACCGACCTACAGGGTGCGCTCGGCGCGACTCGCTTTGAGCCGGTGTTTCGCGCCATTAAACAGAACCAGCAGACCCTTCAGCAAGTCGCGAACAAGCCGCGCGCCCGCGAGATGGTTGCCGATCTGCTAGCCAACGCTCGTAGGCGAAAGCGCGAGGCTCGTTACGACGACGGCGTTGCCCGCCTCTATCGGGCAATCGAGTCGCTGGCTCAGCTTGCCTTGGCCGAACGTCATGGAATTCCCAGCACTGACAACGTGAATCTCGAGAGTATTCCCGAATCTCTGCGAAAATGTTGGGAATCACATGCCGAGAACGGAACACTTCGTCTCGGTTTACAGGATGCATACGAGTTGCTGGACGCATTAGGCGACGAAGCCGGCAAGACGTTCAAGGAACTCAAGCTGGACGATCGCCAACTCTCCCCCTTGACGGCTCGCAATCACTCGATCCTCGCGCACGGGTTTACGCCTGTGGGTGAGCCGGTCTTCCAGAGACTCTGGGATGCTGCGATACGGCTTGCTGGCTTCTCCGAACAAGAGCTGCCGGTATTCCCGTGCCTCGCGAAGTCGCAGGAGAGCCCATGAGCGCAAGTGTATGCAAGGCGGGCTGCATCAGCGAGAGGGTGTTATCGATCGGCAGCCGCCAAGGCATCCGCGATGGTCTTGAGGGGCAACAGGAGTGGGAGAGGATCGTCAAGCAGTCGGACAGCGCCGAAACGCTCGTACCAGGCAGCGGCGCGCTCGTCCTTGGCGTCGATCGCGAGGGCAACTCCTCCGCCTCAGCTGCGACCGACAACGCCCGCCTGCCGGCGGTGAACAGGAGTTCGCCGCCCAACCCGCTTCCCTGGACTAACGAGCTTACTGCCAACCGTCCGAGACGGAATACGGGCACTTTATATCGGCCGAGCCCGCGAGTTATGCGCGGTGATACCTTGGTGAATTCGATCGCGCCGGGACTTTTGGTGTAGTGGCCGAGGATCCCGCTGGCTTCGGACCCGCATCGCTTTGGCCAGATTTTGGCTGGAAGCACCGCAATCGGCTGCGCAACTGGAACAAATCTATGCAAATCGTCGGACGCCGCAAAGTGCTTATTCCTCTTGTCTCCGTTGGCGTTTCTTTGCGTTCGATTGTTTTGGACTTGTGCCCGGTTCGACTCCCGGCCGATTCCGCGCTCCTCGGAGCGCGGCCACATTGAAGCGGAAAATTCTTCGGCACAGCGCGCGCATCTTGTTGGCTATCTCCGACCGTTTCGCTTCGATCTCTGTTTCCAAGCTGATGATCTTTGCGCTCGGCCGGTTCAGAGCTTGCCCTCATTGGCTAACGCGACGAAGGCCTCAAGCGAAAGTACCTTGACGGCTTCAGTGCCGACGAGATGCTTTTGGATTTTCTCTACGTAGTACTCCCTGAGCGTCCAGCCGGGTCCGCCAAGAACCACATACCCGCGTTTGTAGCTCGAAGTCTCTCTGATGGCCTCGGCTAGGCAGATTATCTCAAAAGGAACTTTCTGTTCGGCGGTGCCCGAGCTCTGCTGCCATTTCATCGAGATTAGGAACTCGTCGCCCGACTTCTCGGCGGCTATATCCACTTTGTGCCGCCCACCGCCTGGGCGCGAGCCGACAAGCACCTGCTTGAGGTAGGAGTAGCCGCCGCGTTTCAGCGCGGGCAGCACCATACTCTCAAGAACGGCCCCAGTATTTGTATTCCGTCCCAATCCTTTCTAATCGAGACCGCGGGTCGCGAGCACTTCCTTCGCGGGCGATCGGTCTCCGGTGCAGTTGATCATGCGCGGTGCGTCAATCATGCGGAGCTTGAACCCAAGCTTTGCGTACAGTCGGAGGATCCGATCGGTGGCCTGATTCGACAGGACGGTCGGCCCCCGATGCTTTGACAACCACTCCGCCAGCCGAACCTGGTCGTCCCAACTGAAACCCTCCTTCGAATACGACCGGAATTCCACGTCGTACGAAGGGTCAGCATAGAGGAAGTCGTCGGGCTCGACCGAGACCTGTTCAAAGTCCCCGGTCGAGAATTGCCAGTTGCCGAGGATGCAGCGGTAGCTGCTGAAATCGCGCTTGTAGTTGATCCGTTTGTAACGGCCGAACGGGACGTTGAAGTGGCCGCTCGAATTGAAGCGGCAAAGGCCGTTGTAACAGATACGGTTCAGGTAGTAGAAGAGCGCCGCCGCTTCGGCGGACTCGGCTCCGCCATCGGAAATGAGCTGGTTGAAACGGCTCCGGTGCTTGTAGTAGAGAGCCTCACAGTTGTCAAATTCGAGACCGTCATTTACCTTTAAGCCTTGTTTCAGCCATGAATAAAAATGCACCGCGTGTGGGTTGATGTCGTTCAGAAGCGCGCGCTTGGGACGCAAGCTCAGGGCAACGGCCAGACCACCGCAGAAGGGCTCGACTAGACGGCTGCGCCGCCGCGCCGTCCATAATTCGGCCAGGTGGGGAACGAGCCACCGTTTGCCGCCTGCCCATTTGAGGGGAGGTCGAACTGGAATCGTCGGTCCCTGAAGATCCGCCACCGCCGCCATCGCGCCTTCACCTTTACCCTAGCGCACGGTCAGAGGCGAGAGTTGGCGCCTCATGATTTGCCAGCGTGCTGAACGTCGGTGGACAGCCCTCGATGCGAAAAACGACTCTGGTTACCCCTCGCCTATTCGCTCAAGGAAGCGTCGGATCAAGATACGGTCGAACCGATATACGCTCAATTCCATCTCGGCGATGATGGGACGCACTAAATTGATGTGCCCCAGCCGTTTCGCTTCGGCGAGGATGCGCAGCGTCCCGATCACGTCGATTCCCCATTCAATGGCGGCACGGCCAATGGCGGCACGGCGGGCGCGAATTTCGTCAATCAGGAGCTGCGCGCCTCGCTCCTTGGCAAGAGAGATCGCTTCGCGCTCTCCTTCGTGGAGAACGTTTGGCAGGCCATCGATGATTGAATCGTTTACGACAGACGCTCTCCGAATCCACCGGGCTTGAGCCACCTCGGCCGCGCCCGGCATGCAGTCTTTTTTGACGACGATTTCGTCGTAGACAGCGTCGGGGATTAGCAGGGAGCCGGTAACGTCACGGAGAAGGGAAAGCCGACCGATGCGGGCGAAGATAATGATCGGGCCAGCATCGGAAACGATCATGAGGCGCCGTTGCGCTTAACGTCGGTGGCCAATTCTCGATCAAGCTCCTCCGCGCTCATTCGAACGGCCGGTACATCGTAACGTCCCATCAGTTCGAGAAGCTCCCAGCGCGCGAGTCCCAGAATGGCCGCAGTTTGCGCCTCGGACAGCCTGTCGAGGCGTAACAGATCCATTACGAGCGCCTCGCGTACGCGGCTGGGCACTTCCGATTCGTTCCAGCCAAAGCCGCCGACCACCTCTTCGGGCAGGCTTACGTGAAAATCCTTCTCAGCCACGGAACTTACCTCGTTTGGTCTCGATGCGACAGGGCGCAGCGCCCACAGAAATTTCACACGTATCATACGCTCGCGGATGGCGCCGTGACCACGGCTCAGAGCCGACGTGGCAGAGCCTTATCAAGTTTGCCCCATGTGGGGCAAACTGTACCGAAACGGCCACTTTGGGACACATTTCGGGCCGAAAAACCTAAGGTTGTCTGGGCTTTCTTGGGGGTTCAAATCCCTTCTGCTCCACCAAATTTCCCTTCTCCACGCTGGCGAACCCAGCTAAACCGCCAACGGGACGCACCATGAGCCGCCATTAGCCACGCCCAAATTTTCGCCAAGTGTGAGCGGGCGGCTGGCGTCCGATTGTGGGCGGTTATAATCACAACAGTCTCATGACCTTCTGCGAACCAAGCCGTCGAAGGCCGTGCAAAGGAGAATGGCAGAGACAACGGCGAGCACAGGGGTCCTCGTTGTTTCCAACGAAATGACCTGCATGGGGTCGACTACGCAAACGCGGCTCTTCTTTGTTCTCGGCAGATTTTGCAACGAGTGAGTAGGAGCTGCTCAATGGAGCGGTTAATTTGCCCGCTAATTTCTGGTGATAGGCCTAACCGACGACGCCTTCAGCACGCGGACCGAAAACGGCGCTTCCTTCCCGCGCAGATTGAGCGTGCGGGTCTCGGCGTGGGGCATCTCTTCAGAAACCGTCTGGAAGACCTCCTCGCTGAGCAGTACCTCGCCAGCTGACGCGCTCGATGCCAGGCGCGAAGCGGTGTTCACGGTATCGCCTAAAGCGGTGAAATCCACCACGCCTTCACTGCCCACATTTCCCACGTAAGAGATGCCTGAGTTTACCGCAGCGCCGATCGGCATCCACGGCGCTTCCGTGCCTCCGTAACCAACCGCCTTAAACAGCGCGAGGGCGGCATCGGCTGCTCGGCGCACGTAATTGGGGCCGCAAAATCCCGGTATGAAGAGCGCCATCACTTCGTCGCCGATGAGCTTGTCAATGATGGCGTCGTGACGGATCAGGGTTTCGGTTGCTGCTGCATAGAAGCGGTTCAGGAGCGAGGCGTATTCCCCCGGTCCGAGGCGCTCACCCAGCATGGTGGAGCCGCGGATGTCGGCGAAGAGAATTGCAATGTCGAGTTCCGCGCCGCCGGGCGGAAGCATCTCGCATCATGAGGCGCAGAGCCGCGGATTTTTTCGTGACGGCTTGAATCCCAGCAAGCCTGCGAGCTTTCCGCCGACACCCCCGAACGGATTGTGGCAGAGCTTGCATCGCGGCGGGCCAGGAAGGTAGCGAAACACGCGATGCATTATCGTAAGCGCGGGATGCCCCTCGATCAGAACCTTGCGCCATTTCTTCTGATCAGCTTCTGAAAGTTCGATCGACACGAAATCTTGCCTCGCCGGTTTGCTCTCACACGGAGACTAGCATTGCCGCCTATTGAAGCCATAGGGCACGGCTTCCGCGCATTCAGCGATGCGGACTGGGCGGCTGACATCGAGCGCGGCAATCATCATGGCGAAGAAGCCCGAGGTCGAGCACCGGGTTCGGATTCGGAGATTTCGAAGCTTGGCCCGAATCACCTCTGAGCGTCCAGCCGGGTCCGCCAAGAACCACATACCCGGGTTTGTAGCTCGAAGTCTCTCTGATGGCCTCGGCTAAGCAGATTATCTCAAAAGGAACTTTCTGTTCGGCCGTGCCCGAGCTCTGCTGCCATTTCATCGAGATTAGGAACTCGTCGCCGGCTTTTTCGGCGGCCAGATCCACCTCTAGTGCCGTCCGCCGCCCGGACGCGAGCCGACAAGTACCTGCTTGCGGTACGAGTAGCCACCGCGTTTCAGAGCGGGCAGTACCATACTCTCAAGGGCGGCTCCGGTATTAGTGTTCCGCCCCACCTTTTAGTCGAGACCGCGGGTCGCGAGGACTTCCTTGGCGGGCGATCGGTCTCCGGTGCAGTTGATCATGCGCGGCGCGTCGATCAGACGCAGCCTAAATCCGAGCTTTTTGTACAGCCGGAGAATCCGATCGGTGGCCTGATTCGACAGGACGGCCGGCCCTCGATGCTTTGACAACCATTCCCCTAACCGGACCTGGTCTTCCCAACTAAAGCCCTCTTTTGAGTAGGACCTGAATTCCACGTCATAGGGCGGGTCAGCATAGAGGAAGTCCTCTGGCTCGACCGAGACCTGTTCGAAGTCTTCGGTCGAAAATTGCCAGTCGCGAAAAATGCAGCGATAGCTCCTGAAGTCGCGCTGGTAGTTGATGCGCTTGTAACGGCCGAACGGGACATTGAACCGGCCGCTCGAATTGAAACGGCACAGGCCATTGTAGCAGGTGCGGTTCAGGTAATAGAAAAGCGCTGCCGCCTCGGCGGACTCCGCTCCGCCATCCGAAATGAGTTCATTGAAGCGCATCCGATGCTCGTAGTAGAGCGCCTCGCGGTTCGCAAATTCGAGCTCATCATCGACTCTAAGACCGCGCTTTAACCATGAATAGAAATGCACCGCGTGTGGGTTGATGTCGTTCAACAGGGCGCGCTTGGGACGCAAGCTCAGAGCGACGGCCAGCCCACCACAGAAGGGCTCGACTAGACGGCTGTGCCGGGGCGCCGTCCATAGTTCGGCCAGGTGGGGAACGAGCCACCGTTTGCCGCCTGCCCATTTGAGGGGAGGTCGAACTGGAATCGTCTGTCCCAGAAGATCCGCAACCGCCGCCATCGCGCCTTCACCTTTACCCTAGCGCACGGTCAGGGGCGAGAGTTGGCGCCTTATGACTTGCCTGTGTGCTAAACGTCTGTGGACAGTCCTCGATGCCAAAAACGATTCTGGTTACCCCTCGCCAATTCGCTTAGGGAAGCGTCTGATCAAGATACAATCGAATCGGTATCCGCTCAATTGCATCTGCGCGACGATCGGGCGAACGACGTTGACCAACTTCAGCTGTTTTGCATCGGCCAAAAGCCGAAACACTCCGATTACTTCGAGTCCTTCATCACTCGCGACGCGGCGGCCGCGATCAGCCACGGGGCTAACCTCGTTTAGCCTCTATTCGACAAGCGCAAAGCTTAGACCAGCATCGTACGCTGGTGGATGGCGTCCGTGACCACGCCTCAAGCCGAGTGGAGAGGTTTGTGGAGTTTACCTCACGTGGGCAAACTATACCAGTCACTCTTCATCCGGTGGCCGGAAACTATTGAGGAACATCTGTGAATACTAAAAGTTGCCCGTGGGGCGGATCGCATACATAGATCCCGCCGCGATCATCGGCGGTCGCACAATGAGCCCCCTTTGCAGTCTTGACCGTTCTGAGCACGGTGGCGGAACCCGCAGCGGAAATACCGACGATCGCCATCGTCGCGCTGCCCCCGCCGGGCAGGTAAATGCGGCCTAATTTGGGATTGTACGCGATAATATCTACGCCATCCCCAGAGGATGCCGTACCGAGGATCTTGCCTGTGTCGGAGTTAATAACTTTAAGCGAGCCCTCGTCGCAGGCGGCGAATAGGAATCCTCTTTTCTCATCCAACGCAATCCCCCGCGAGCCTTCACAGCCATTCGGCCATCGCGCGGCGATTGAATGATCCTCGAGCCGAATTCCGATAGTCACCCCACGCCACAAGTGAGTAAAGGCAAGCTTGCGACGATGGTCGATGATCAGAGATTCGGGCCCTCCGGGCACCGCAATGAAATCTGCGTGTGAAGGCTTCGGCGTTCCTGGATGCTGCAGCCGGAAGACCTCGATTCGTTCGGCGCTCGGTTGCGTCACCCAAATCTCATCTGTCTCGGCAACGAAGCGTACATAGTCCGGACCGAAAGCCAGCCTCGCTGAAGATACAACCGATCGCCTCTGTGGATCCACGACGTCCAGTCGCAGTGTGGTCCTGTCGGTCACGAACAAAAATCCGTCGCCCTCATCGACTGAGGTAATTCCCTCGCCGTGGCCGCCGCCGAAGGGTCCGCTCCTGGCAGCTACTGGGATGCGCAGGAGCTGTCTGGTTTCGGGATCAACCAGGTCGAGACTTCCGGTCCCCCCGGCGGGAACCAGCACTCTGTGCAAATAGGAGGAGAAGCCCAGGTCGTCAAACCCTATTCCGCCTTCCCCGCCCGGAATGGCCATCGGTTGCTCTTGTTCGAACCCACTCCCAAGCGAACCGGCTGGGCCGAACGGAACCATGATAAGGGTGATAGCGAGCAAAACAACCCATAGGTAACGGGTAGGCGGAGTTAGATTTGGATTCACCGGTCCCCATTTCTGAAGTAGACAGCCGAAAGAGTGCCCTATCTTATCGACACCATAGCGCCACGCAAATTCCACAGCCGGGAACGTGCTGGTGCAACCGAATTTTCGCCAGCACGCCCCCTTCTTTGCATCTGGTATCGCTGCGAAATACTGATGAAAATGCCAACCAGACCCGAATACCCATTTCAGCCTTCGAATGACGGTCCCATGAAGCCTGACGGCGGTATCGGCAGAATCCGATCCTGTTGCTCGAGCTGCTGACGTCCTGCGGTGCCTCCCGCGGTCGCGGCCCCGTCAACCACCATCGCCTGACCCGAGAGCCACTCAGAATCGTCGCTCGCAAGAAACAGCGCCATTTTTGCGATATCTTCTGGATGCCCTGCGCGCGGTATCGGCTGCGCCTGTGCCAGGCGCTCCTCAACCAGTGGCGCGAGGGTCGGCTGAGTGCGAGTAAAAATCGGCGTGTTGATGCCGCCCGGACAGATGCAATTGACGCGGATGCGATCCTTGCCCAGTTCGACTGCGGCTGAGCGCGTCAGGTTCACGACCGCGGCCTTCGCCGCGCAGTAAGGATGGAGACCAGGGTAGCCGCGCAGCCCGGCGATCGAAGCGGTCGAGATGATCGAGCCGCCGCCGCGCTTTCGCATCTCTGGGATCGCATACTTCATCCCAAGGAAAACGCCGCGCAGGAGCACCGCGAGCGAGCGATCCCAATTCTCGACCGTAATCTGCTCCAGCGGCCCCAGGGCACCACCGAGTCCTGCATTGTTATAGATGATGTCGAGTCCTCCGAACTCCTCAACCGCGCGCGCGATCATCGTTTTTACGTCGGCCTCGGCTGTCACGTCGGTTCTTTGGAACATGGCGCGCCCGCCATTCTCCTTGCACTCGCGCACCGCCGCCTCGCCGCCCTCAACGTTTAAGTCCCCGATCACGACAGACGCGCCTTCTCCAGCGAATAGAGTCGCGGTCGCGCGGCCAATGCCGCTCGCCGCCCCGGTGATTACCGCCACTTTGCCGTTGAGTTTTCCCATTGTGCCATCCTTTCTCTCATTATTTCAGCGACAGACCAGTCGCCGGTGATTCTAGTCCGCCTCTTACTCGAGTTTTCGAGCCAACAGTCAGTGTAATCGCCAAATCACCCGATCTTTCGAGCCTGCGAAGCCTCAACCTACGCCGCGAACGAAATTGAAATTATATTGGAGCTGCATCAGCAGGATGTTCTTGCCCTTGAAGACACCTCCAGCATAAGCACTGAATCTGTCGTTACCCAAGATCCCAATGTACTGTAGGCTGAGAAAATATCTATTGGTCCATGGTGGGGTGAGTATCACATTCGGAAACAGCTCCCAGGTATTGCCGTCAGGATTGTAAATACCAGTGAACGTTGGCACCACTGTACCCCACCACCAACTAGTGCTGGCGCTCAGCAGCAGGTTCTCTTCATTGTGACGCCACCGTTCTGCGTAACCATCGTAAACCATGTTTTTATTAGGGCTAAGGATAGTGTAGTTGTTCCATTCAAGATTTGTGGTGAGTGTCCCAGTGCTGGTGAGCCAGGGGACTGCCATGGTATCGACGTCAAGCGCTATCAGCGTGTTCAACGTGCTCGAGTAAATGACGGCGCTCCGGCGGGCCAGACTTATGGTATTGAAGGGGGTACGGTCCTGCCATACAGCCTCACTCCTTAGAACAAATGGAACGTCGGAGAGCAGCACCGGCTGCAAATAGATGGGCCGGTTCATCGTCAGACCGATATCATTGAGCTGTGGATAGCGCATCTGAAGCGCCTGACCCGATGCGGGCGTACCTTCCACAAACGCAGTCGGATTCAGTTGATGGCCATGCCAATAGCTGGTGGTTATTTCGGTATTTTCGACCAGCGTGTGCAGCCGCAGGCCTTCCACCGAATTCCCCCAACTGTCCGAGGGCAAAGCCCAACTCTGGAACGGGGCTGCAAAATGCATGATTTGTGGAAAGGCGGCCTGCGCTCCCGGCGGAGTATCAGTGGCGGTCATGAATGGGTACGGATAGGTATCGAATCTGCCGCCGGCCGGAGGGAGCAAGTTAACCTCGCCTGCCACGCTATACTGACCAGCATAGCGGCGATCAGCGTAGTTCGCGCTCGTGTATAAGGGCTGCCACGCTGGGCTCCAGACGCCTTCAACAAAGCTGCTGCTGAACGGCCCGAATCTACGCAAACTCGCAATCGGATGCACCATCCACAATGGTAAGCGCGATTGCTCCAGGTTGGCGAAGCCGAAATTCCAGCTCAGATCCTGAGGATTGATAACATCACCGACGCGAAAGGCGAGCGATTCCCCCCAAGTGACAATCTGGTGGCCCACGAACAATGTCACCGGACCAGTAGTATTTTTCCAGTAGGCGTCGCGAACATCATAGCGGTTATAAAAATCAGACTGACTTTTGTCGTAGACCAGCGTGGGCCCGGCGATATTATGAGCTTCCCAGGGATATGCCGGTTCGTACACACCCCAGAATCGCAGGAACCATGAATTGTTGCCGTTCAGAAAATAGTTGGCATCCAACTGAAGCAGGCTGCGTTCTACCGCAAGGGAATTGGCACCGTGATGCTCTCCGGATGACCGCCCAAACTCGGTCAGGGACGAGGAGTTCGCCCATATTCCTGAAGTCGTTTGCGCATAACCGCTGACCGAGAGGCCGCGCAGCCATCGCCACGACTGGCTGAGGTCCACAAATGGTGCACTGCTTCCGTACCAGAGGCCCTCACCTAGCCCATGATGCTGCGGAGGTTCAGCCTTAGGCTCCACTGCAACGCCTGTGGCAGCGCTGCTCAAGGTACATGTTAGAATGGCCATCGCTGTCAGGCCGCCGAGCCGCCGACAATTTCTTCGCGCCCGGTGTCGCATGGGAAACTCTATGCGGGCCGCCAACGAGATTCAGTGAAGCGCCACCAATGGTTCACTGGATGATCTTCATCAACCCTTCTGGGCTGGCGTAGCGACTGATATCGAGGTACCCGGCTGCTGTACATTCGCTATCGAGACAGGGGCGCAAATAGGGTAACACGGTTACGTGCTTGTTCCGGAAATTAACCAACAGTCCGATGTATGGTCCTGCCAATAGTTCAGCCACGTCACCGCCGGATGCTGGAATAGGCGCTGGATACAAGAAAACCAGTTGCGTTTTTGACAACTTTCCGGGCGCATCGTATAAGTCCAGCTCGCCTTCGCCAAAATAGTTCTCTTTGTCTACGTACATTATCCTTTCGCTGTAACAATAGTCTTTGGCAAACTGCGGCAATCGCTTTAGCGAAAGCACATAAGTGTCGCGCACCTCCCATTTGCCCATTGCCGGCTTTGGGAAGGGCGTAATTCCTACGTCGCTGGAATAGTAATATCGCCCATCCAATTGTGTGGGCGTTGCGGGGGAGTCAAAGCTCTCAGGAACCGCATGTTCCAGTGCCAGGATTTTTTTCTCGCCGAGATAATTTATCTGGAATAATTGCGGCAAACCCGGCGGCCCGCCGCTTTCGTCGTCAATCAGGTAGTCGCTGCCGAACACCGGAGCACATCTTGCCGCTTGCGATAAGCGTAGTGATCTGCGCAGGGTTGGTACATACTCGTAAAGATCATCTAGCTGTGTAGGATCACTCGGTATCAAATCGAGAATAGCAGAATACTTGCCCTGCTCCGGCTCCAGCTGTTCTTCGAATCGCGCGAAATAGTATGGCACCCCATCGACGATAGTATGCGGATAATCAATGTCGCTGAGGTAGGCAAGCTGAGAATCCACCGCCCGGACTTCCGAGGTCTGGGTCATGTTGCCGAACCTATCCAGCGTATACGAAAACCCGGGGGCCGATTGAACTCTGGGTTGATAACGATAATACGCGTCCCAGAAAATCCGCTGGCCTTTTAGTTCCGGGGCTCCTTCAAGCGGACGGGGAAATGGAAGACCGGCAACGTAATCGATTGGAACATAGCCTCCGGCCGAAGTTCTGACGAGCTTGACGCGGTTTGAGTATTCGGCGGTGTCCGCGAGATATCGTTTCGGCAATGGAATGGAAATAGTTGGTCCGACTTCTATCCGTACGTCCCTGGGCAAACGCCAGAACTGGCTGCCTTCAAAGAGCGCAATCAAACCCTCGGACATAAACTTCCGATATCGTTGCCAGTTCTGATGGGTTATTGTCGTGCCGGGTGCGATGCTGACTTGGGCTGGCGGAGGTGACGCTACCATCACCACGCGCGGATGAGACAGTAAGGCGAACATGATCGCGGCGAAACTAAGGAGAATCGTTGTGTACTTTTTCATGACAATGCGATTCGCCAAGCTTGCGCATTGTAGCGCATTCGGAGCGGCGCTGAAAAAAGTGCCGGCACTCCATTCAGATAAATGACCACCCTGGGCCGTTCATCATTGAGAGCGCAATTCGAGAGTTTGCCGCCGTTGATGAGCGACGTTCGGACCGGAGTTGGCCTCGTAACTTTAATCGGAATTTCACGCAATTGATCAGGTAGTGGCCTTGGATGACGAGAAGAGCGTGAGCCGTGCACAGCTCATGGAGCGGGCTCAGGGCGGAGACCGCGAGGCTTTTCACTCGCTCTTTAAAGAAGTCGGCCCGCTTATTACCCGCTTTTTGCGCCGGCGCCGGTCGGATAATACCGAAATTGAGGATATTTGCCAGGATGCCATGATTGCCGTTTACAAATCCCGCCATACCTATCAACCCGAGCGGCCGTTTGAGCCTTGGCTCTTCGCAATCGTCCGTAAGGTGAGCGCGGAGCATTTTCGCCGGGAGCGGCAGCGGCTGGGATTTCTTATACAGGTCGACGAGCTGCCCGAGATTTGCCTCAAAGCCGGCTCAAGCCAGGACCTGGAATTGCGTGAGGCAATGGAGCAGCTTTCCCCCGGGCAGATGGAAGCGCTTAGCTTGACCAAGGTGATCGGTCTTTCGATCGAGGAGGCCGCACGGCGTACAGGCACCAGCGTCGGCGCCATGAAGGTTCGAGTGCATCGCGCATATGAATCCTTGAAGAGGGCGTTACTTAGTTAAACAGATGTCGCCGGAGCACGAGATCGACTACGAAGTCCTGATCGATCGTTCGATCAAAGACTTCCAACCGGTTAAGAGATTGTGGCCCGCCAGCGCGAGGCTCGCTTGCTGGGTTTTGTTGGAAGCGGCGATTCTAGGTTTGGCCGTGTGGGTTCTAGGTTATGCTAATCTGCGAGCCCTGTATCACAACTCCAGGGGATTGGGTGCGGCGGGTCTATTCATTGCCGCCAGTATCGCGGCCGCATTCCTGGCACTGAAGAGCGCAACTCCCGGACGCGAAGTAACCTGGCCCCAGTTGGCGGTGGTGATTGCAATCATTGCCGCGGCGTTTGGTTTTGAACTAGCCAGCAGGCCATTCAATGAGATCCTCGAGGCTGCTCCGGCTTCGATGTTGCAATTGTTCGCCCTCGCCGCTCTTCCGTGGCTCTCTTTGTTTTGGGCGGTGCGCCGCGGGGTTCCTTTGCAGCCCGAGGTGACTGGCGTGGCGGTGGGGCTGGCGGCGTTTAGCTTCGCCGCAGCGCTGTGTCAAATCATAAGCGACGTTGCCCGAGTGCCAAATTCGGGCATGATGTTAGCTCTGTCCTGTACCGTCGTCATCGTACTTTCAGCATTGGCCGGCCGGTTTTGGCTGAATTGGATAACTCGCTGGCAGCAGGAACGCGGCGCCGCCGAAGTTTCCACGCACAAGTGGGCGTTTAGTGCAGGGTTGGTCTTTCCGCTGGCGCTTAGTGCCTCATTAGCGGCGCTGATCTTTGTCCTCAGAGGCCCTGGGCAGCGCATCGCACGCATACCCGATTTCGACCTGGCGATCGAGAGCTATCAACGGGCGCTGGTGGATTTTCGTCCTAACGTTCCTTCCACTTCGATGGAAACAATGCTGACTGCTTACGTCGAGCATGGTATGCCCGCGTACATGTGGGACTTTGGTCCCGAAGGGTTCAGGCTCGTCGGCGGGCGCTGGGACCGTTTACCCGACGGGACGCCGGTGACCTATACCTGGTTTAGCGGGGCGCAGGGCGGGGTGATGTGTATATTCAGGCAGACGGACGCTTTCAATCCGCCATTGATCGCCCATGACGAACGCCATCGCTTGCTCTTCTATCGTTATCGGGGCTTCAGCTTCTGCTTAATCAATGTCGGCGGCTATGGGAATTTCATCAGTGTGATTGCGGCTCCGATGCCGCTTAAGCCGTTCGAGCAACTGGTTCTCGCGGCCACGCTTTAGAACCCGGCGTCGATAGTTCTAATCGGCAATATTCTGCCCGACCGTTCGCGTCTTTTCGGCATCGCCGCCATCGTTCGTTCAGATTCAATCGGATCCATAGCAGAGCAATGCATCCGGAAGTCTCCTTCCGGCTTTTACTTCGCAAAATTTTTTTTGATCGCCGGTAACCTTCGGCTATCGGCGTCCCAATATCCGGTCAACAAGGGTCAAGCGGACCCCGGTCGATAGACGGGGAACGACGAGGCCAATTATGTCGTTCACGATGAATTCAGGGTTTTCTACAAAACGTCGACGCGGAACGCCAGGTGCATTTATCCTTGCGCTTTTGGTCCTCGCTTTCGGCGCGATCGCCGCCGCCGACGACAGTGGTGTCGAGCGGGTAGACAAGATTGAACAACAGTTAAATCAGATCAAAACAGATGAGTCGGCAGAGCAGTCGCGCGTCCAGCGGGACGAGCGGGCAATTCGGCAGCTCGAACAACAACTCCAACAATTGGAGAGTCAGCACGCTACGCTCGTCCGCCAGGCCAACACGCTCGGGATTACCAGCGACAAGCTAAAGGTTGAGGCCGCACAACTTCAGGATAGTCAGAAGCAGCTCGCGGCGGGTCCCGGTGACGAGCAGTTCGGCTCTGCCATGAGTCGTTATCTGGGTTCTCATCAATTCACCTGGAACGGGTCCGTCAGCGGCGGCTTCATTTATGACCGAGGTAATAACACCAACACCTTTGCACTGGCTTTTCAGCCGCTGGTGATCTATCGGCTCAACGACTGGATATCGTTCGAAGGCGAAATGGATGGCCTTCTGCCACAGGGGTCCAGCGCTCAATTCGCGCTACCGGTGGCGATGTTCCAGCTCTTTCTGAACGATTATTTGCAGGTCAATGCCGGACTCTTCGACCAGCCGTTCGGTGACTGGTATGAGGTGCAAAGCGCATCCTGGGTAAATCGCTTCGTCACCGCGCCGCTTCTTTACGGCGCAGAGGCAATCGTTCCACCGACCGAGTTGGGTCTGCAGCTTCGCGGTGGCTTGCAGTGGGGCTCGCTGGGACAAGACGTTGACTATACCACCTGGGTCGCGAATGGACCAGGCTTCGATTCGGCTTTGCCGCACCCCGTGGCCGGGCAGACACTCAACCCGGTTAACAACATCCAGATTAATACGAATGGCAAGGCGTTCGGCACGAGAATCCGTTTCTATCCATTCCCGCTGGATTCGAATCTCGGCCGCTTGGAGCTGGGTGCCTCGACCTACGACGGCAAGTGGCTGAATGGCCATTGGTTCAACTCCTGGGGAATTGATTACGCCTATCTGAATGGGAACCTGCAAACGCGGGGCGAATATGTCCAGACCTATCGGCAAATGCCAGGCGGCGGGGCGCAGGATAAGCGGCAGGGCTGGTATATTCAGTTTGGCTACTTCCTCCAGGGTCTTCCGCTTCCGCGGCTACCCTTCGGACTAGACCGGTACATCGAAAACCTCGAACCACTGATCCGTTATTCAGGTGTTAATCAACGCGCACTCGTCGCCGACGAGATTTCGACGGTCCCTGGAATAGGCTTCAGCGGGTCCCCGTCAATCTTCAGCCCGCATGCGCGCCAGGTTGCGCTGGGAATCGACTATTGGATCGAGCCTTCGATCGTCTGGCAGACCGAATTCGATATTGAATTGCCGCGAGCCGGCGGAACGCTCTTCTCCTTCAATGGCGCGAGCACCGCTACCGCTTCACCGATTCGGGCAACTCCAAACGATCACGCGATACTCACTCAATTTGTGATTGGCTTCTGACATGAACATTCGAACACTGCTGATTGCGACAACAATAGCCGCTATTGCGATGTCGTCAAATACCATCGCCAGGAGCGCGGCTGCTCAAGACCAGACACCTGAACAGCATAGGATGCTCATCGAGGGTGCGCACCTGTGGTCGGTTTACTGTAACCAATGCCACAATGCGCGGCCCGGCTCTCAATTCTCCCCCGCTCAGTGGGACGCTATCACGATGCACATGAAAACATTGTCGAATATGCCCGCCAAGGACATGCGCGCGATTAAAGAGTTTTTGAAATTGCACTGAGTAGCGGTTGGTTGCATAGAGCTAATCACGAGAATGGAGTGAGGTTATGACTATGAAGCAACAGACAAGACGAAGGGCTGTCAATCGGAAAATGGCATTTACCTGTTTAGCTTTGTTTGCCGCATCACTGATGGCAGTTGCAACAGCCAAGTCGATGGCTGCCAGGCCGGCGATGGTGGTCGAGATGTTAGACACCCCGCCGAGTTTTCAACCAGTGCGAACCACGATCAAGGCAGGGGACACGGTTGAATGGAAAAATGTTGGCGCGCAGCTCCATCATGTTACGAGTGATCCTTCCTTTGCACTCAAGAAGGGCGACGTTAGCAATCCGTCGGGCGCCAAGCCATTCGACTCTGGTTTTCTGAAGCCAGGCGAGAGCTTCAGTGAGACTTTCTCTGTCCCGGGAGTCTATCGGTACACCTGTGCAGTACATGAGGCCAAGGGTATGAACGGCGAAGTCGTCGTTGAGAAATAGACTTTGGTAGACCGTTCGGAAACCACGCTTGAACCAGATGGGAGGAAGACAATGAAACAACCACTGAGGGAAATCCTCGCAATGGCCGCTTGCGCGGCGGTTCTGGCAACTGCGCCGTTACACTCGGGAAGAAGGCATCAACGATTCCCTGGAGGTCGAGTCATTGGCGACGACCTGCGCGGAGACTGGTGGAGCCGGCCCTGCGAACAAGTTCGGCGTCGCGTTCGTCACGAAGGCCTATCCTCGAACCACCGGCGCTATCTAGCGCTGGGTGGACACGCGATGACCATCTGCGCGGCGTAGCCTGATCGATTTGTCAGAGTTACGGCCGTTCACAGCGTGCAAGGCCGTCAGAAGGTCTCTCCTTCCCGCTCAGCACTCCATCGGACTGATTCGAACCCGATGTTCACCCCGGATATCGCACCCGCCTGGCGCCCCGAAGTCCTTCTTGAAGTAAACTGTTGCAATGCTTCTTATCGCGCCCGCCGATTCCCACGATCATCGACTCATTAGCAATGTGCATCCACTTAAGTGGCGGAACCCCGAACCTTCCGAACGCTACAACCTGGTCGTAATCGGGGCCGGCACCGCTGGACTAGTCTGTGCTGCTGCCGCCGCCGGATTGGGCGCAAAGGTCGCGCTGATCGAGCGCGAATTGATGGGCGGTGATTGCCTCAACTTCGGCTGCGTACCGTCGAAGGCCCTGTTACGCGCTGCGCGAGCGTTTGCCGACGCCGGGCGCGCGGGGGAGTACGGGGCCGCCGTGCCACCCAGGGTCGTAGTCAATTTCGCGGCAGTTATGGAGCGTATGCGGAGGCTGAGAGCAGAACTCAGCGAAAAAGACTCGGCTAGCCGCTTCCATGGTCTCGGGGTCGACGTATTTATCGGGGAGGGGCGCTTTTCGGGTCCTGATTCGATCGAAGTTGGGGGCCAGACCCTACGCTTTAGCCGGGCAGTGATCGCCACCGGCAGCCGCATAGCTGCTCTGGCTATTCAGGGGTTCAACGAAACGGGCTTTCTCACTAACGAAACCATTTTCTCACTGACGGCCTTGCCCAGGCGCTTGGTGGTAATCGGCGGTGGCCCACTCGGTTGCGAACTGGCCCAGGCATTCAGCCGCTTTGGGTCGCATGTTACCTTGCTCGAAGTAGAACCTACTATACTGCCGCGCGAGGATACTGATGCAGCACGAATTGTAAAAAATGCATTAATGCGTGATGGGATCGAGATTATTGAGAACTGTCAAATTCGAAACGCCCTAGCCACCGGTAGCGAGAAAATTATTAAGCTTGAATGCGCTGGAGCCTGCCGCGAAATTGCGTTCGATGAGATGCTGATGGCGGCGGGCCGTATGCCTACCGTCGATGGACTCGGGCTCGAAGCTGCCGGCGTTGATTACGATCAGCGGAGCGGGGTCAAGGTCAACGACCATTTGCGGACCAGCAATTGTCGGGTTTTCGCAGCCGGCGATGTCTGCTCGCCGTACAAGTTCACCCATGTCGCCGATGCGATGGCGCGAATTGTTATTCGTAATGCGCTGTTCTACGGGCGTGAAAGTTTCAGTGCTCTGACTATTCCGTGGTGTACCTATACCGACCCGGAAATTGCTCATGTTGGACTCTATGAACACGAGGCACGACGCCGCGGTATCGCCGTTCAGAGCTTTCTCCAGCCACTTAGCGAAGTAGACCGAGCAGTACTTGACGGTGAGGCAGAAGGTTTTCTGAAAGTGTACGTTCGCCAGGGCACCGATCGGATTATTGGTGCCACGCTGGTCGCGGGGCACGCGGGCGAAATGATTTCGGAGCTGACGCTGGCGATCGCCGGCAGAATAGGCCTAACGACCATTGCCCGAACTATTCATCCATACCCGACTCAGGCCGAAGCAATTCGCAAAATTGCCGATGCCTACAACCGCACGCGGCTCACACCAGGCGTGAATTGGCTGTTGCGCAAATGGCTAGCGCGGATGCGATAAGATTAGTTGGGCAAGGCTACTGCGACTCTCGCCCTCGCGCCTTTCTGGCTTAGCTTCAGCCGAGCCCAGACGGTGGGCATCCTGGAAAAAATCGAACGCCGCCACAGCAACGATCATTGAGTGGGCCCCTTCTCGCTCAAGTGTCGCACATAAGTGCAAAGCAGTTACCGCGCCGCATGTTGGCCCTCGACGGTGGCGGCAAGACGAGGCCTTGTGACTCTGCGTCACCCATCGATGCTGCCGACGCGCACGGTTTGCACCGCAGACTGTCCGCATGGTGAAACCGGGCGTTCGGGCAATGCTCGAAAATCTTAATGCGAGCACGTTGGTCCGCTGGTTGGCGACCGGTCCGATCTAATCGCACTGGCTTGAAGGGCGTTTTTTGGGGACTGAGGCAAAGGTTGTTTTGCCGTTTGGTCGCACGCGTCTCCGTAAAACCTCGGCCGTCGATCGCCCTGGGAATTGGGGCGGACTTTATGAATCAGACCCTGACCGGATAGAAGCGGCCGGCGACCTTGTGATTGTGCCTGACGCGTCGGACATTCACTGCAGTATTGCAGATCCGGACTACTTCGACAGTGACGAGGCTAAGTAGGCACTTCATCTGAGTGTTTACTAAACTAGAGCCGTGTCTTCTTCTGTTCCCCATCGCGTGGGTTTGGTTTTGAAAATGCGGATAATGCGGAGGAAATAAGAGACTGCGGCACGGAGTGCCTCGGCAGCCTCGAAGCGTGAGAATGACGAAACCTGATGACGCCGAATTCGGACTTCACGCTAGTGCGTGTGGGTAATCGTTACTCAGACTCGGCAGGTCGAGACCGGCGTGCAGCACCCTTCGCTCCAACAGGGACAGGTAAAGGTCCGCTAACTCGCGGTTGTCGCGGGTCTTGAGCCCGTATCTGATGCAATCAAATGTAAACCCGCTGCCCGGTGGTCCGAAGAAATTCACCGCCCGCGGCAGCCATTCACGCAGCGCCCCGTTGACCGCTTCTGCACCAAGGCGCTCAGCGGCATCGCGCAACACGTTCGATGCGAACAATTCGTGCTCTTCTTCTTCCGCAAGGATCACATCTGCTGCGCGCGCGTGCGGCGCATAGCTTGATTCCTTGTAGTTCACGCCGATCACGATCAGCCCCGTCATGTCAAGGCTGACGGTGGCCATCACGAGATCAAGTTCGGCGGCCGAATGCTCAGCGAAATGGCGTGGTGCCGCGAATGAAGGCCCCTTGAGCGCGGTCACCAATGAGCGATCCGCCTGCGTTTCCGAAACGCCCAGCTCGGCCAACGCAGCATAAATCAGCCGTGCATGTTTATGCTCTTCGGCCAGGTTTTTGCGGATGATAACGGATAGCTCCGGCCGCGTAACTGTATCGAGCGCCCGTTGGTAGCCCATCGCTGTGAGCTTTTCTGCCATGGCATGTGCGGCGAGCAGGCGTGTCAAAACGCGGACGAAATGACCCTCCACGCAACCGCCAAGCACGTCGGCGGCTTCCAGCGAACGGGGTGGGAACTGCCGCGTCATTTCCTTATCAAGCTAGGATGGGGTAGCGCGGCCCCTGCCCTGGGGTCGTCGCGGTTCTCTGTTAGTCTACGAAACCTGCCCGCGCAAATTATGGCCCGAGCCGCCGTCATTGCGGATTGCGCGGCGGTAACGCAACAGTCGCGCTGCCCGGCGTGGTTCTTTCACCCTGGCTATTTTCAAGCCATATCTCACAGTCGACCAGGTGATTGCCGCGCTCGACGTACTTGCGCGTCACTCGGCCTTTGCAAACAATTTTGGAGCCAGGTTGATCCATGCCGCGGTATTGCACTGATAGTTTGCGCAGCCAGCCGAGTTCGCCGGCAAAATCGGTCATGAGCTGTCCAAGAAAAGCGTTTTTGAGCGCGCCGTGGATAATCACGCCAGGCAGATTATTCTTCAGCGCGAAATCCTTGTCATAGTGGATTTGGTAGAAATCGCCCGACGCACCCGCATATTTTACCAATTGCTGGGTGGTTGGTTCTTTCTCCAGCGGCGGAAGTTCACTGCCGACTTCCACATCCTCGAAATAAAACTGCTTAGATGCCATTTTCTTTCACCGTCTAATACCGAATTCCGGTGGCGCGTTGAATCGCGCACACCTCGCCGTGCTGATTGGTGTAAGTCGTCTGGGTGGTGATGAACACCATTGGACCGAGACGGCCCTCGCTCTCGCGCAAGTCGGCCAGCTTGCTTTGCACGGTGATGAGATCGCCGGGCCGAATCGGTTCAAAATATTCCCAATCCGAACCGCCATCCAAACCTCGGAATTGCGGCATGTTCAACTTAACGTCGAGTATCGGGGCGCCGAACAAGCGGCAAAAGGTAGGTGGCGCGATCATCCCACCAAAGCGCGTCTTGCGCGCAAGCTTCTCATCGTTGAATAGCGGGTTAGGGTCCCCAACCGCCTCGGCGAACCGGCGAATCGCGCCGCGTTCGACCTCGTAAGTGCGCGTCTCGCTAACCTTCCCGATCTGCTGCTTCGCTTCCTCAGTTACGTACTTGGCCATTCTTTTCACCGAACCTTATATGCGCACCTCGCAGACTCGTTTGCTCGGCTCCACTTCGTTCCGCCTAGTGTTATATGCGCACCTCGCAGACTCGCTCCATGCCGCTGGCGCAAGTCCTCCCCAATCAATACTTGCCCGGCGGCAGTTTGGAGTGGTCCCAGCTCGCCCATTTCTCCGGATGGATTCGGATCACAACTCGCTTAGCCGCCAGGTGCCGCGCCTGCTGAGTTATCTGATCATTAACTTCCGCCCCGCCCTTTTGCGTCCCGGTGCTGATTGCCTCCGCCATCCTACGCGAAACGAGATTTAAGACTTCGAGCACTTTTTCGGTGTCCTCGATTATCTTCGCGCGGCCACGAACCATTACCCCTTTGAGTGTATGGTAGGCTTTGCCGCTCTCGACCATCACCCCGGCGCGCGCATTTCGCCGCAGGTTCACCACCTTCTGCGCTTTGGCGAAGCTGGTCATTACGATGTCGCCATTATCAACCGCATAGGCCATCGCGACCACGTGTGGATAGCCATCGCGGTCGATAGTAGCGAGCGAACAATTGTCGCCTTTTCTGAGCCATTCCGACGCCTCCGCGGGCGTCATTCGAATCGCTTTGCGCGCATCCGGCTTTACCACTTTTTTCACCAACCCATTCGCCGCTCGAGCGGCCGCCGAAAAGTTCCGCTGACGATCAGATCCGAATCTTACACCCTGAACTCTCGATGGAACGCTTTCCACAGATTGTCTAATATAGACTTAGATTTATCACAAGCCACCGCTGGAGGGTCGCGCGATGCCAAAGCTCAGCGAGGCGCAAGTCAGCAATGAACTGAAATCGCTGCCTGGATGGGAATACCAGGACAATTCGCTCCGGAAGCTGTTTCGTTTCAAGGAATTCATGGAGGGCATTCGTTTCATCGGACGGGTTGCCGAAATGGCTGAGGCCGCCGACCACCATCCTGACATGCATATCAACTACACGCGTGTGACCTTTATCTGTTCCACTCATAGCGACGGCGGCGTCACCGACAAAGATGCTCGTTTGGCCAGGGAGATCGAACAGGCATTCGCGTCGCAGACCGCCTGATTCAGCGGCTGCAGCAGATCTGACGCTACACTCGTAGCGGGGACGTTAGCGATTGCGCGGGGAGGCTACTAGACGCCGATGCCGATGTCTCAGGAGGACGTGCTTTTCAGTAAGAAGGGGGCTGAGCCGTCAGTCCGCGGCTGGCTTAGGCAATGGGAAGTGAATCCGCTCTTCTTTCAGCTTCAGCAATTCCACCGCTGCACCTCGGTTGGCAAAGGCTTCGACGATCTCCTCTACCAACCAGTCAGGTGAGGATGCGCTAGCGGTGAGTCCCAGCGCGCATACCGCCGCCAGCATCGATGGTTCAACGTCAGCCAACGAATCGACAAGGTAGGCGCGTCCACCGTGCATCCGTGCCACTTCGACCATCCGGTTGGCATTGGAACTCTGTTTCGAGCCAACCACCAGGATCGCATCCGTTACGGCGACCAACTCTTTCACGGCATTTTGCCGGTTCTGCGTCGCATAGCAGATGTCATCCGTTTTTGGCGTTGCGATGGCGGGGAAGCGGCGCTTGAGCGTCGCCATAATCTCACTGGTGTCGTCGACGCTGAGCGTGGTCTGGGTCACGGCGGCGACTCGATTCGAATCGGGCAGGTTCAGTGCTTCTGCCTCGTCCACGGTTCCGACCAGCAGCACCTTGCCGGGAGCTACGCCGAGGGTGCCTTTTACTTCCTCATGGCCGGCGTGGCCAACGAGAACGACGGTCCGATCTTCACCGGCGTAGCGCTCGACCTCCGAATGAACCTTGGTTACCAGCGGACAAGTCGCGTCCATTACTCGCAGGCGGCGAGCACGCGCATGGTCCCATTCGCGTGGCGCTACGCCGTGTGCGCTGAAGATAACGCGCTGGCCCTGCGGCACCTGGTCGAGGTCCTCGACGAAGATCGCGCCCTCCCGCTCGAGTGCTTCAAGCACGAACCGGTTATGCACGATCTGATGACGCACGTAGAGCGGCGCACCGTAAGTCCGCAAGGCGCTCCGCACCGCTTCGACAGCGCGATCGACGCCCGCGCAAAACCCGCGCGGCTCAGCCAGGATCACTTTTTCAATAGAGGTGTCGTTCGGGAACATGTGGTTGACCTGGTTCAGGTAGGTTGGCCGCTCGGCCCAAGCGCCACGACAATGAGCGCCATGCACCGAAGCCCTTTCGTTCAATTCTCTTTACTCGCTGCTGACGATTTGTGGTGTGCAGGCCGCCCGCCCTAATGTCATGCGCACCTTTCTTCCGCACGATTGCGTTTGTGCTCAACCGTGTGACAGCGATCCTCGCAAGTTGACGAACTGAGCCAAAAGCCAGCTCGACGTTCGGTCTCAGCTCACACGCCATTTAACGGTTAATGCAATTCCGGCGGATGGGACGTCTGGCAGCCGATCCAGACTTCACCACCGTCAAAATGTTCCTTTTTCCAAATTGGGACTATTTCCTTCAGCCGATCGATAGTGAAGCGGCAGGCTTCGAAGGCTTCCGCACGATGGGCCGCGGCCACCACAATCGCGACCGAGGTCTCGCCAATTTTGACCACACCAACCCGATGGCGTATCGCGATGCGCACGATTTCCCAGCGCTGGCCCGCCTCGTGCGCGAGCTTTCGCATCTCAGATAGAGCCATCGGCTCGTAAGCTTCGTACTCCAGGCGAAGGACTCGCCGGCCAACATTGTCGCGCCGCGTCGTGCCGGCAAAGGTTACGATCGCTCCGGCCGCGGGATGTGCAACTTCCTGCTCCAACTGTTCAACATCAATCGGATCATGCCCAATTAAGATGGAGCCCACCCATGGAGCATCGATGCCGCCGCTGACCGGCGGAATAAATGCGACCTCGTCGTTATTGCATGGCCGATAATCGTCTTTCACATATTCATGGTTTACCGCAAACGCAACCCGCTCACGATGCGCGGCGAGCGCGGGAATCTCGCTGCCGAGCCCGGCCCAAATTTCACCAACGGTTATGCCCTCAGGAAAATCACGGCTCATCTCGGCAGTACGCGCGCGCTCGCGCAAAGTAGCAAAGAATTTCAACGTCAACCGGTTCATTCTTTTCACCGATGTGTTTTGAGCACCTCGCGGACCCGTTTGCTCGCTGCGGCCGCTGCAGCCTCCCCTACTGCTTGGGGCCACCGCTCCGTTGTCGCGGCTAGGCGCAGGTTCAGTGTAGCCTGACGGATGAGCGGGTGACGACGCTTTAACATTGTTCTCTTGATCCGGCGTCCCTCATGATTTGAGCAGATGATGCATATGGCCGAGTTCCGGCACCAGTAGTTTCTCCATTGCCAACCGGCATGCGGCCGGCGAGCCGGGCAAGGCGACCACGATTTTGCCATGACAGACGCCGGCCAGCGCCCGGCTCATCATCGCAGCCGAGCCAATTTCCTGGTACGACAGCATCCGGAACAATTCGCCGAAGCCCTCCAGTTCCTTGCTCAGCATCGGTCTTAAAGCTTCGATGGTCGAATCGCGCGGCGCAATTCCAGTGCCACCGGTAAAAATTAAACCGTCGACGGCTGCGAGATTTTCCGTTGCCGCTTGACGGATCCGTTCAGGACTGTCTGGTAGCACTTCGTAGTGTGACACCGCATGTCCGGCATGCTTCAACATTTCCATGATCAGGCGCCCGCTTTCATCGGTTTCCGGAGTGCGCGTGTCGCTCGCGGTAAACACGGCGATTTTCAAATGAACATGTGCCCCGTGGCGATGGTGTTCATGAGCTTCCATAGCAGCTTCGATAATAGCGGATTCCGCTGATAACTATCGAATATAATGACGCCGATCTCATTGACCGCCCGCCGGCAGTGGAATGCCGCGCGACCACCTTCGCCCTGGAAGCACTTGACTAAAGCGTTGTGATATAGCAGAGCCCGAGCTGTAAAGATCATCGCTGTTGCTGAGCGGTACGCTGGTGGCAATCGTGCTGCTGTTTCTTTACAACCTGCGAACCGTCTTCCGCTCGCCTCACCGCTATCCCCCTTTCCTTGCTGCCGCGCCGTCGTTCTGAACAGATGGGGCAATCCTCCCATCAAGCTCGATGGACTCGCGATCGCCTTTGGCGAGGTGGTCAACCGGCACCATCATCGACGTCGAGCAATATTTCGACGCCTGCACCGGATCACGTGCGGGTCAGGAGTTCCAGGATGTGGCCGTTGGGATCACAAAATACATCCCGCGCCCGCCGTGCCAGTTGTTAGTCTGCATATCTTCGCGGGACCAGGGCGTGCTCCCATACTTGAGGCGGCGCCCTTCACGCGTCCGTAGATCGCATCGAACTCCTCGTCGCTAACGTGGAACGCATAGTGATGCCATTCGAAGCGCTCGCTGTTGTCGAAATCCAGCTTGAGCGTGTCATTCACTTTAACGCCGCGGGTGCCTAACTCCCTTTAAACTTCGGCGGGCGCCTTTCCCTGCGCGCCGCCAATGCTTCCTGATGATCGCTGGAAATCCAGGTTTCGGCAAAGAGGTCAGCTTCGAAAGCGATACTTTCAGCGTCGCTCGTTGCAGAGTCATAATTGACCGCGCGCTTGATCGCCCTCACCGCCAGCGGCGGGTTAGCGGCGAGTTGTTGCGCCAGTTCGATTGCCGCCGCAAGCGCACGGCCGCGCGGCACTACTTTGTCGGCGAGGCCGATTCGTTCGGCTTCGTGCGCATCCAGCAGCTCGCCGCTCAGCAAAAGCATCAACGCTTTCGCCCGCCCAATCAGCCGCACCAATCGGCGCCGTCCGCCCCAGGCGGGGGTGATGCCCAACGCGACCTGCTTGAAGCCAAAGTGGGATCCGTCGCTGACCAGGCGCATATCAGCCGCGAGCGCCAGCTCGCATCCGCCACCCAGACAATCGCCGTTAATCGCGCCGATTACCGGTATCGGCAACATCTCCAACCGCGCCATCAGCGATTGCATTCGGCGCGACATTGCCGCCGCAGCCTCATGCGTTTCGAGCTGCGCGAAATCCTTGAGATCCCCGCCGGAAACGAAAATGCGATCGCCGGCTCCCGTCAGTACCACCGCACCCACCCTGGAATTTACTTCGAGCCAGTTTAGTACACGGTCCAACTCGGCCATCGTTGCCAGACTGATCGCGTTGTGGACGGCTGGCCGGTCAATCGTGATCAACCCCACTGCATCGCGTTCCACATAATGAAGATGGTCAAGACCGCTCACCGGGGACAATTCCCCGGAAGCAGCCGTATGGTGCTCAGTCTCAGGGCCGCCGCCATCCTCGATTTCATTTGCCACGATGTATCTCTTCAATCTCGCCAAATGCAACGGATAATCAGCAAACTACAGTGCTTTAGCACCATTTTAGTGCCGTAGGCGCCGGCCCTCTCAGAGCTTCTGCTCCAAATCGAATGCTATCATAGTTCCGGAAAACAGAGGGTCAAGGCACCCATTGGCCGACAGTTGCCACGCTGAGGGTTGGAATCATCGGCGGCTCTCTGCAAAAATCGTTGCGTTGTCAGTTCAGGGAGAGAAACAGATGCCAGTTCAGAAATTCGCCCCTATGAGCAAAGATTTCGCCACGTTCGACTGCGATGCACACGTGACTGAACCGCCGTGGCTTTGGGAGAGGGCGCAAGAGTATTTGAGCAAAGACGAACTCGAAGCCCTTAAGAACAGCATCTGGTTCGACCCCGACAGCAAACAGCTCGTGGTCAACGGTTTCGCCAACACCGGGCTTGGCTCGCAACGTCTTCACGGCGCCGCCGGAATGCTTAACGTGCTATCGCTGGCCGGTCCGGGCATCAAGCATGATATCCAGCGCGCTTTGAACGTGCGCAATCTCCATCGCCAGAACGCGGTTACCCGAGAGCAAGCGGATTACCTCGATCACAAGGGCTCTTATCTGCCAGAGCCGCGTCTGCGCGACATGGACGTCCAGGGTATCGACCAGGTGATGATCATCCCCACGGACATCGATACTTATCCATGGATTCAGAACGCGATGGGCGCGCGGGCAATGTGCAAGGCCTATAACGACTGGGCGCACGAGTACTGCCAGGAAAATCCCGAGCGGCTCTATTTCGCGGCGCTGCTGCCAATGCAGGACCCTAAATTTGCCGAGCAGGAAGTCTATCGCGTAGCCGCGAAAGGATGCCGCGTGGGCTTGATTCGTCCGATCGATGCGATGGGTAATTATCCGATTCAGCCGAAATACGCCCGCGTGTGGCGTGCGATGGAAGAAACCGGGGTGGTCTACGGAATGCACCCGTTTCCCTCGCTGGGTGTGATCAAGCCGCCGGGATACACCGAGCAGTACTCTGGGTCAGAGTTGATCGCGCTGACGGCCAGTTCGTCGGGGCTTCCGCACAACTTCCTGACCAACGTTCAGAATTTCCAAGCCGAAGCATCGCTGTGGGTCACGATGGTGCTGATGTCGGGCTTTTTCGAACGTTATCCAAAGATCCGAGCGGCAGTATTCGAGGCGTCATCAACCTGGTTGAGTTTTCTGGTCGACGAATGCGACAAGGCCTATAGGCTCTACCGCAACGATCGCCGGCTGGCGCCGCTGAAACGTCTGCCGAGTGAGACTTTTTTCGAACACTGCGTAACCGGGTTCGAGGGGGACGAGGCGCCGCCGTCGCGATTGCCCGACTTTTACGAAAATATCCTGGCCTGGTCCTCCGACGTCTACCATCACGACGGTGACGACGCCTGGCGCGCGATTGAGACCATGCGCAAATGCGAGTTGCCCGATCGTTATCAAGCCAAGTTCCTCGGTGAGAATGCGCGCAAGCTGTACCAGATTGAGGCTCCCAAAAAATTTATCCGCGAGCGCGTCACTGAAATCGAGCGGCCTGACTGGTGGCCAACCGAAGACGAAGTGAGGGAGTCACTAAAGCCGCAATCCGCATTGCGGACGAGGTGAGGGGTCGAATGCGTCCGATTAAATTTGGGCTGTTCCTGCCCACCGACGATTTCTCGAAAGCACGGGCGGCCGCCGAATGGGCCGACACCAATGGCTTTTACTCGGTTTCTATCAACGACCATTTCTTTTCACCGCTCGGCTTGCCCCAGGTACCGCAACTCGAATGCTTTTCGACCTTAAGTGCTATTGCTGCGGTTACCAAAAAGGTCCGCCTGACGCCCACCGTCGCCGCAAACTCGTTTCGAGCCCCGCCGATGCTCGCCAAGATCACTTCGACGTTGGATCATCTGAGTAACGGACGTCTGGTGCTCGGTATCGGCTCAGGATGGCAGCGTTCTGAATACGATGCGCACGGCTATCCTTATCCCTCAAATGTTGAACGACTCGAACAACTTCATGACGCAATCAAGCTGATCAAAACAATGTAGACAGAGGAGGAACCGAGCTATCAGGGGCGCTTTTTCTCGGTTTCTAAAGCGTACAACAATCCGCGGCCGGTGCAAAAACCACATCCGCCGATAATGGTGGGCGGTTCAGGCAGCAAATTGCTTCGGATTACCGCTGCCGATGCCCAAATCGCCAATCTGATTCCACCGATTATCAACGGGAAAGATTTCGCCCAGGATCCAGCCGCAGCCGTAAAATTCGACAAAGGGGAGCTCAGGCGTCGGATCGGGATGCTACGAGGGCTCGTGACCGAAGCTGGCCGTCCGCCAGACGCGGTGGAGATCAGTGGACTCGCGATGCTGCGCCTGTCGCGTTCAAAAAGCGAGGTGGATGCAGCAGCGCGGCAAACAGCTTCGGCGATGGGATTTCCGAACGAGGAGGCGGTGCGCAACTCACCTGTGCTCCTGATGGGAACGCCGCAAGAGGTGAAACGCGAACTCCGCGCCCGTATCGAAGAATTCGGGATGACTTACTTCATCGTGTTCCCCGCGTCGGCAGAATCGCGCGAACTGCTGGTCAAAGAGGTGATGCCGGAATTCAGCACCGCAGCCAGCGTTGGTTGAAAGCCTCCAGAGCCTGCACTCCCTTCCTCCTTGGAGCGCACGTCGCGGATTAGGCCCTGTTCTGCGAGCGTGAGCGCGACGATTGGCTCAAAGCCCTGAGCTAAATCGGGGTTACTCACCCACCACTAAAGAAATTACCATTCGCCTTCAAAGAACCTGAGTGCTACGTCGGGGAACTATAAGCAAAGCTTCTTATATAAACCTCGTATTCCCATATGGTACGCGGGTTGCTTCGTGGTCCGTGAACGAGTGCTTCCGTGCGAAACGGGAGTACGGCAAACAAGCACAAAGTGAAGCTTGGATCGGAGGCAGGAGGCTACCGATGTTACACTATGCTTTTCTGTTCCTGGTCGTTGCATTAGTCGCAGCGTTGCTCGGCTTCTGGGGTATTGCGGGAGTCGCTGCGAACATTGCCAAAGTATTGTTCGTTGTTTTCCTAGTGCTGTTCTGCGTAGCGCTGCTGTTCGGCTACGCGGTCATATGACCGCACCCGCCCGGGTGAATTCGCGGCAGGGCTGAGCTATGAAGATGAACGCTGCAATCATCCTCATCGGCGTATTGCTGGTGATAGTTGGCTTGATTGGTTTCGCTTACCCGGTGTTTACGACCAGTCATAATGAGGAAGTGGCAAAGCTGGGAAGTCTTAAATTACAAACGCAAGAACAGACCCGCCACTTTATCCAGCCCATCGTGAGCGGCGGATTGCTCGGGCTCGGAGCATTCGTTATCGCCGCAGGCGCTTTTACCAGGCGGTGACGCACAAACTAGGCGACGCGTACGCCGCGGGCATAGTAGCTTGCTACTTCACGGCCGATGAGTTCGATCTGTTGCGCCCACGCTGCGGGTTCAGCGACCGGCCAGAGGACGAATTTGTCCAGCCCCAAGGCCACGTATTCCTGAAGGCGCTCGATTATATCAGCAGGCGAACCGTACAAAGTCCGCTGCACGAACATATCGCTCCCACGGCCCATCGCGGTAACAACCGGACGCATATCCTCAATTGCACGTGCACGGGTCGCGGCGAGGCGGCAAAGAAGGATTAAGCCGGACTCTATTCGGGCATTGGCGCGACCGAATTGCTCCGCGTAAGCGCGTACGGTTGCCATACTGCTAGAAAACTCCTGAGGCGTTTGGAAAGATGCGAAATAACCGTCGGCGAACCTCGCGGTGCGTTTAAGCGCCGCGTCCGAGCGTCCGCCTACCCAAATATCGATCGTGCCGGAATCGTTGTGGGTGCGAAGCTCCGGACGAGGCTCGATCGTGGCATTTTCAAAATCGAAGAACTTGCCATGGAAGCTAGCCCCAGGTTCGGTCCACACCTTCCGCAGAATTATAATACCTTCGTCAAGGCGGCGGCCGCGCCCTTCAGTCGGGATGCCGCAGGCAGCATAATCCGCCAGATTGGCACCAGTGCCAACGGCCATGACCATCCTGCCATGCGACAAATAATCCAAGGTCGCGAACGATTTCGCGGCGATCAGCGGATGGCGCAGATTAAGCAAGAACACGCTAGGCCCTAGTTTAATACGCGTGGTATGAGAGGCCAGCAACGCCAGCGTCGCGACGACGTCCAGCTCTGGCGAGGGTGCCAACAGATGGTCGGAAAGCCAGAACGAATCCAACCCCCATTCCTCGGCTTTTTGGGCCACTTCGACGATAGTTGTCGCGGAGGGAAGCCCGAGTCGAAAAAGCCCGAAGCCCACTCCAACCTTAACTTGTTTCATTATGTTTTCTCCTGCTATGCCTAGCCACAACGCCGTGATATTAACAACTTATATGCGAGGATCGCCGAATTCGTCTGCTCCAGTTCATGTTACTTTTCTTGGTACTGGCGATGCTTTTGCGAGCCATGGGCGCTTCCAATCCGGCTACCTAATCGAGGCCGAGGGATGCCGTATCTTGATGGAGGCCGGACCGACCGTGCTCTGCTCGATGAAGCGTATGAGCGTAGCACCGGCCGATATTGATCTCATATTAATTAGCCATCTTCATGGCGACCATTTTGGTGGTCTCCCCTTCCTTGTCCTCGAATATCTGTGGGAGAGCCCGCTACGCAAACCGTTGAAGATCGCCGGACCCGCCCATCTGGAAGAGCGAACCTGGCGTCTATTCAATACCATGTTTCCGTTTTCGAGCGGCGACGTCGAACGAGTCCGGCGTAATCTTGAGTTCGTCGAGCTCGAACCCGCCCACAGAGCGCGCTTCGGTAAAGTTGAGGTCGAATCGCTGCGCGTACCCCACATGAAGCGCGACCTCTGCCTCGCGTTCAAAGTTACGATTGGCGGCAAGACAATAGCATTTTCCGGCGACACCGGATGGGTCGACGACTTGGTCAGCTTCACCGCCGGCGCCGATTTGTTCCTGTGCGAATGCACTTATTTTGAAAATCCACTTGGGTTTCATTTAAGTTATCCATTGCTGGAAGCAAAACGCGGAGACTTTTACGTGAAGCGAATGATACTGACCCACATTGGGCGTGAGGTGCTCGAACGCAGCTCGCAGCTCAAGATGGAACTCGCCGCCGACGGGATGAAAGTCGAAGTGTGAAAAAAAGTAGCAGAAAAAGGGTAAGCCTGCCCTCGTTGATCTGCGCTCCTGTCTCATTTCTCCTTATTTTCTCCTTCATGCGCGCGCATAGGATATGGTAGCGGCTGACTGATGGCACCGCCGATTGCTGCAATTGTTCTTGCCGCCGGGCTCGGCACGCGGATGCGCTCGCAGCGTGCCAAAGTTCTGCATGAACTTGGCGGAGAGCCCATGCTGGCGTACACGCTGCGGGCGTTTGCTGCGAACCGGCCCGATCCATTGGTTATCGTTGTCGGGCATCAGGCCCCGGAAGTCGAAGCGGCTGCGCAGTGCGCGTTGCCGCATTACGAAATTCAGGCCGCGATTCAGCATCGTCAGCTTGGCACGGGTGACGCGGCGCGTGCCGGGCTTCGGATGTTGCCGGCGGATTTTTCCAGCGACGTGCTGATTGGCTACGGCGATATGCCGATGCTGAAGCCCGCCACACTGCGCGATTTCATCGAACATCACCGTTCAAGCGTCAGCGAGCTTTCCTTTATTAGTGTCCAGATGGCTGACGGTGGTTTCTATGGGCGGGTGCTCCGCGATGCGCACGGCAGCGTCGAAGCCATTGTCGAAGCGCGTGATGCAACACCGCAGCAGCTAACAATCGGCGAAATCAACACCGGGATATATCTGGCTCGCGCTGCTTTCCTGCGCTCGGCGCTGGCTGAAATTCAATCCAACAACGCGCAGAGCGAATACTACCTGACCGACATAGTTGCGATCGCCCGGCGCCTTAAAGTCAAAGTTAACGCCTGGATTGCACCCGACACCGCCGAGTTCGCCGGAGTCAATTCATGCGAGGAGCTTGCGCAAATGGAAGCTCAGCTTCGTGAGCAGGTTAACCAGAGGTTAATGAAGGCCGGGGTGACGCTGCTCGATCCCGCGACTGCGTATATCGGTCCCGAGGTCGAGATCGGCAATGACACTATTATCGGACCCAATGTGCAGATAATGGGAAAGAGCCGAATTGGTGCTGGCGTGCTGATCGAAGGTACCGCTTGGCTGCGCGACGTGACGATTGGCGACCGCTCGCATCTTAAACTCGGGGTTCGCGCCGAACAATGCTTTATCGGCGAAGAATGCGAGGTTGGGCCGTTCGCCAACTTGCGTGAAGGCACCCGTCTGGAGGGTGGTAACCGCATCGGCAATTTCGTCGAGACCAAAAAAGCCACGGTTGGACGCGGCAGCAAGGCAAGCCATCTAAGTTATCTCGGCGACACAATCATCGGCAGTGAGACCAACCTCGGATGCGGTGTTATCACCGTCAACTATGACGGCTATGACAAGCATGTCACTCGTATCGGCGACCGCTGCATGGTCGGATGCGATACGCAACTGGTGGCGCCTGTGACCGTCGGGGACGATGTCTACGTCGCCTCTGGCACCACGATTCTGCGCGATGTTCCCGATGGCACGCTGGTGATGTCGCATCATCCGCAGCGTGAAAAACCAGGCTGGACCAAGAGCTGGCATCGGCGCCACGCAGATCACCCTAAGGCACGAGGTAAAACTACCAACGGCGGCGAATAGCGCATTTCCTTCAACAGGGTTATCCAAGGAGCCGTTCCCATGTGTGGAATAGTGGGATACGTGGGCCCGCGCGAGGCCTCGGCGATACTGATTGGGGGCCTGAGGCGGCTTGAATACCGCGGTTACGACTCGGCGGGAATCGCCACGCTCACCGGCGATGGCCAGCTCGAAATTCGGCGGGCGGTAGGGAAGCTCGATAATCTCCGCCGGATGCTCGAAGAATCTCCGGTGAGCGGCCATATCGGTATCGGCCATACGCGATGGGCAACGCATGGCCGCCCTTCTGAAACCAATGCGCATCCGCATAAGGCTGGACCAGTCGCGGTCATTCATAACGGCATCATCGAAAACTATGTCGCGCTGCGCGAGATGCTCCTCAAGCGCGGCCACAAGCTCAAGTCCGAGACCGATACCGAGCTGATTTCCCATTTGATCGAGGAGCGGCTCAAGGGAGAGGAAACGCTGACGGCGGCGGTGCGTGCGGCCGTCTCCGAGCTGCGCGGTTCCTTTTCAATCGTTGTGATGTCGGAGACCGAGCCGGATAAGCTGGTCGTGGCCAAAACCGCGACCCCGCTGGTGCTCGGACTGGGCGACGGCGAAAACTTCGTTGCCTCGGATATACCGGCGATTCTGGAGCACACGCGGCGCGCGCTGGTGCTGGAGGACGGCGAGTTGGCCGAGATCACCGCCCATTCAGTCGCCCTGTTCGCGTTTGACGGCACCCCGGTCGAGCGGCCTGCCCGGCAAGTCGAATGGGATGCGGTCGCAGCCACCAAGGCCGGCTATCAGCATTATCTGCGCAAGGAAATTAACGAGCAGCCGCAAGCATGGATCGATACGTTGAGCGGGCGTGCCACCACCGGTTCGGCCGACGTGCGTTTCGAGACTGATTTGCTGCCGTCCGGCGGACCCGAAGCAATCGGCCGAATTGTAATGGTTTCGGCCGGTGCTTCATGGATTTCCTCGCTGATCGGCAAATTTATGCTGGAGGAATTGTGCGGAATTCCGGCCGAGGTCGACTATTCTGCCGAGTTCCGCTATCGCAGTCCGGCAATTGACCAGCGCACGATGATAATCGCGGTCTCGCAGTCAGGCGAAACCGCGGACACGCTGGCCGCGATGGAAGAAGGCAAGCGGCGTGGCGCGCATCTGGTGGCTCTCACCAATACCGTAGATTCCTCGATTGCACGCAAGGCGAATGCACAGTTGTACACGCGCTGCGGGCCTGAAATCAGCGTCACCACCACCAAATGCTTTCTGACGCAGATCGAGGCTTTCTATTTACTGGCGATTCACCTGGCATCGCGGATGGGACGGATCGAGCCGGCGCAAGCCGAGGAGTTGCTGCGGCCGGCGTTCGCAATCCCGGCTCAGATTGAAGCGATTCTCGCGCAGGAGCGCCAAATCGAAAAGATCGCGCGCAAGTATGGCAAGGCCCGCGATTTTCTCTATCTCGGCCGCGGCATTAATTATCCGGTCGCGCTCGAAGGAGCATTGAAGCTCAAGGAAATTTCCTACATTCACGCCGAAGGCTATTCGGCGGGAGAAATGAAGCACGGCCCGATCGCGCTAATCGACGAAGAGATGCCGGTAGTAGTCATAATTCCCAACGATATTGTGTTCGACAAAACTCTCTCCAATCTGAAGGAGGTGGAGTCGCGCAACGGCCGCATTATCGCCATCACTGACCATCGCACCCGCGAGCTGGAAGAAGTGGCCTGGGAAATTATCGACGTGCCCACGAGCAATCGCTTCCTGATGCCGGTGCTGACTACCGTTCCACTGCAACTGCTCGCCTACCATATTGCGGTCTACCGCGGCACCGACGTCGACCAGCCCAGAAATCTCGCCAAATCGGTCACGGTCGAATAAGCGAAAGAGGCCCGGACGTTCGGCGATCCGCCGTGCGGCTTCGTTGACGCGCAGTAAGCAGGTTCGATGTTGCGTCTGTGGTTAGCTCGGCGCCGCACCCCAAATTTATGCGATTGTTAGAATCGAATACCTGTCCGTATGGAGGGTACGATGAGCGACTCTCATGAAATTAGCCGGTCATCGTTTGCGGCTGAGTGGGGTTAATCGAAGCGGGACAACGTGCGCCTCGCAACGGCCGAACGTGAGTGTCATCGTGGCGACCGTCACCGGCAGCTTGAAACGCCGCGGACCGGCGCTGCCGGGATTGACGAAGAGGACACTACCCCGTTTTTCGACGGCCGGCTTATGAGAGTGGCCGCAGACCACGGCGGTGAAGCCGGCCGCTGCTGGATCGAGGTCAAGTTCCATAAGATTGTGAAGGACGTAGATCGAATGTGACCCAAGCTCGACGACCTCGGCAGCGAGAAAATTTGCAGCCCATGCACCTCTGTCGTTATTGCCTCGGATTGCCCGCACCGGCGCGATTGTCGCCAATGACTCCAAGACGGCCGGATCACCGATGTCGCCAGCATGAATAATGAGGTCTGTCCCTTGGAGCGCATCCAGCGCCTCCGGACGCATCAGGCCGTGAGTATCCGAGATGAGGCCGAGAAGATAAGCGGACTGCGCCACGTGACTGGAAAGCTCCTGGCATTCACAGACCGAGTTCGGGTCGTGGACGGGTCAGGGTATCAATGACTGCGTACATAATAGCGCGCGCTGACTTAATAAGGTCGGGAATCCACGTTACACCCATGCCCCCCAACCCCTGCTTAAATTCCTCAGGGCAGTTCCGCGGCGGCCACGGAAAGCCGATTCGCGCGCAAGGGATGCCGAGCCGGCGAATCAACGCGCCGTCAGTCTGGCCGCCAAGTTTGGGCGGTTCGCCGTGCGTACGTCGCTGGACCCGCTCCCAACCACGTCGCGCCGACTGGATAATCCAGTTACTAACGTCAGTGGCGCCGCCTGGACAGGCGCCAAACATTTCCCAGTCGAATTGTATATCGGGATTTCGCTCGTGTATCATTCGCATTGCCTCAGCGAACTGCGCTTTAACCTCGGCCGGTGACGTACGCGGATTGCAACGGAGATCGAGAAAAATCTCGGTAGTGGCGGATGGGAACGCGGGCCGTTCAGGCCATCCGGCGCGTATGGCCGAAATATGACCTTCCGGAGCGATCTCGCCCGAGGTGTTGTGCGCCGTGTATTCCGGCATCCATGCATCAATTTGCTTGATTAATTCCGCGGCCGCTACGATCGAGTCACGATAGCCGGAGGCGCCGCGCGGAATTCCTGCATAGCCCAGGGTCCCACCTACAGCGACCTTGAACCAGCACATCCCGGGTTCCTCCGAATACACACGCCATACTGGTTTCATGATGATGGCGAAATCGGGGGCAACGCCGCGAGTCAGTAGATGATAAATTCCATCACTCATTCCATAGTGACCCCGGGCGGCGACGTTCACTGGCATACCCCCGCCGGCAAAGCCAACCGCAAGGTCACCGATAATTGGAATCCGGGCCTCGTGCAGCGCGACCGCGATTTCGCTCAGCGTGGCCACCATACATTTCGGATTGGCAGCGCCCAGCCCGAACACCATGTCGCCCTCCGCATAGCCTTTGGGAATCATATCAGCGCGAAGTACCGGTCCCGCCCACGGCAGGTCCTTGCCGGGGTCTCCCTCCAGATGAGTATCGATAGGTGCATAGAGCAAAAGCGACCCGCCTCCGCCGCGGCCACGGATTTCACCGACGGCATTGCCGGTCTCTTCGTTGATTGGCTGATAGTAGCCCCGTCCTCCAAGCTGCTGTCTCACGTACTCAGCGATAAATTCGCTCGCTCTCCGTTCACCACCGGTTGGGCTGGGAATATCAACCAGTTGAAGCAGGAGGCGTTTGAGCCGCTCAGAGTCAAGCCGCGCGCAGGCTTCGGAATACCATTTCTCCTGCTCGGCCGAGAACGGGACTTGAATAGTTGATTGCACTCGATCGCTGACGGTCGCCGTCCCGCTCGGCTGCGGCAGAGATGAGGTGCGGCTGGCTGGCGTGAGAGGGTCTGGCTCAAGATTCTGTTCAATAGCCATCACTATGCTCCGAGGAGTCGAGCGAACTGTCGAATTCACTCTACCGTCGAAAACGTAAAATAGATATTAAAGGAAATCGGGCCATCTGTTGTCTTGGGACCGCTTCACTGCGCGCGGAAAGACACTCCGCAAACGTCGAACTGGCGGCTCGATTAGCGCTGAATTAAACTGAAGTATATGGACGATCTTTATGAATGCGATTTTTATCGCTGGGCGACAGAACAAGCTGCCGTGATGAGAAACAAGCGCTTTGAGCTGGAAGCGCTCGGCATCGACTGGGTGAACGTGGCCGAGGAGCTGGACACATTGGGCAGAAGTGAGAAGCGCGAACTGCGCAGCCGATTGGGAATCCTCTTGCTGCATCTGCTGAAATGGCTTCACCAGCCTATGCATCAGGGTGCAAGTTGGAAACGGACTATCGAAAGCCAGCGGGAGGCTGCAGGCGAGTTGCTGTCAGACAGCCCGAGCCTGCAGCACCTTCTCGACCAAACCATGCAAGCCGCTTACAGGGACGCACGCCGGAACGCCGTTGTTGAAACCGGTTTATCGGAGAGTGTGTTTCCCGCGGATTGCCCATGGACTGTGACGCAGGTACTCGATTCCAGTTTCCTGCCGTGAGCTCCCAGCGGCCTTTCAATGATTTCAGCCGGATAGCGCAACTGCACGCAGGGGGTTCGCTACTATGGGACTTATGCACTCTCATCAGGTTTCTCGATCGCGCTCGCCACGAACTGCTCGGCATAGATGTGCTCAGCGGCAACACCCATCTCAATCAAGCGCTGGCGCGCTGCCTCGATCATCGGAGGCGGTCCGCATAGATATGCCACCGTTTGCGGGTCGGTGATGCGCTCCTGCTCGAGGGCCGCGACCGGCGTGGCCCGCAGCAGTTCCGAATCGGCGTTGTCCACCTGATCTGCGCTGAGAATGACGCGCAGCTCGGGCATCCACCACTGCCGCAACTCCAACTCGTCACGATAGAAGAACTGCTTCTCGCTGGCGCATCCGAAACTCAGCAACATTGGCGGACGCGGTCCTGGCCGATAGCGAATTTCATCGAGCATCGCCAGGATCGGGGCGAGTCCGGTGCCACCCGCGATGAAGATTTGCGGGGCGCGGCTGGAATGCAGAATGAACGCACCCATCGGACCTTCGATCATGATTTCGTCGCCGAGGCGGCAGCTGCCGCGCAGATACTCCGAAACCACGCCGCCGCTTAGGATGCGCACCAGGAAAGCCATCCGCGGCGACTCGCGCGCCGTCGATGCCATCGAGTACGACCGCCATTCGGCAGCGCCGGGCACTTTGATACGCACGTACTGCCCGCTATGGAAGCTGAACTCGCTGTCCTCCGGAAGCTCCAGGGTGAGCTTTGCAACCGTTGGCGAGGGCCATTCTAGCGCCGCCACGGCCGCCAGTATCATGCGCTGTTCGGCGCCATCGATTAGCGCGGCGGGATAGTGCAGGCGGACTTCACTGTCGGCGCGGGCGTAAGCGCTGCACAACAGGCGCTTGCCCTCGGCCGCTTCCGTGGCCAGCAGCGAGGTTGCCCGCTCCGCCGCCATCACTATGTCACCAAAAACTAACTGTGCGATACAGGTGGAGCAACTACCAGAGCGGCACTGATGGACGAGCGGGACACCCTGGCGCAGCGCCGCATCGAGCACAAATTCGTCGCGCTCGACCCTAATCCGGCGCTCGTCACCGTCTTCGAAACGAAGCGTCACATTCCGCGCGCCGGGTCTCGCCGCAGTATCCTCAACCGCTGACATGACGCGTACAGGCTATCGCGCGGCGAGCCGATAGGGTGATTCCTGGATGCCGCGGTTGAAGCGTGCCGCGAGTTTGCGCCACACGATCGTCGCATCGTCAAAGGCGCACAAGGTTTCCTGGTTCCAGCCGCCACGCTCGTAAAAGCTCTGCATTGCCTCGCGTGCAAACAGATCGTTGTTGTTAAAATCCTTCAGCGCGAGCGGTTCAAAAAAATGTTCGTACTGGTAATCGGCTTCGCGCCGGTCCTCCACGCTGGCGCAGCGCCCGACCAGCACCTCCCAATACTCATGATGCTTGTCGTCGGTCGGCACATACCATTCGTATTGTGCCCATGCGGGCACCGGCCAATGCTCCACCAGTAAAAGTCCGGGCAGGAACACCGAGGTGCGGGCATAGTATGGATGCTTGCCGCGCGCTTTCATCCCGATCTCGCGGTTTTCGCCGAAGAACTTGTACGAGCGCGTGTTGTACATGTTCATCATGCCCTTGGGGCCGTTGGGCTCGTCGATGATCTTGATCGCATCTTCTGCAATCGGACGTGCGCCGAGGCCAAGGTTACGGTCGGTCGCCGCGATGATCAGGTTGTCCCAGTGGATCAGCAGATGGCCGGGATCGAAGCCATTTTCCACCGCCAGCCGCCAGTTGGAATTGCCCAAACGATGGATCCCGCGCACGTAGACATTCTCGTCCAGAATATGTGCGACTGGATTCTGGTCGTCGGTAATCCGAATCGGCAGATCGGCTTCGATCGGCGGCGGCGGCAGATACTCCTCGTCGCCCACGAAGAGGAAAATTATGCCGGCGCGTTCCGCCACCGGATAAGTGCGAAGCCGGACTTTGCCGATTAGCGGGTCGTCCGGTGAGGCGACGATCGTCCTCAGGATGCCATCGCTCAAATTGTAGGTAAACCCGTGATACCAGCAGGTGATCGTGTCGTCGGTCAAACAGGTCGGACGTAGCGACATGCGCACCCCGCGATGGGCACAGCGATCGCGAATCGCGTAGACCTGGCCGCGCGCCCGGCGGAGCGCGATTTCGTGCCCGGCGATAGTAACGCCCTTGACCTCGTTTTCTTTTAACTCGGCGCTGAAGAGTGCGGGATACCAGCTATTCTTAAAGCCCCATTCAGCTTCAAGATAGGGCTGGTACTGCCGCGCCAACGCGGCTCGCGCCGCCTTGGAAATTTTGTCGTCGGCGTCCATTAGGCTTACTCATTTGCTACGCTGCACCAGCTTTCCCCAACAGTAAGTCACGACTTTAGTTCCACAGGCCTCTCCCCCGCGCCCCAGTCGATTGCGTTGCGCAATAGCCGTTCGAACGCCGTGCTTTCCCAGGCACCGCGAAATGCTTTCGGCGTTGCTCCGTCGCGCGCCACGCTCGCATCGACGAACGGCTGGACGTTATTGGCCGGCCCGTGGCAATGCCCAAGCGCGAAATAAGTGACCGCTCCTTTACCAAAATTACGAATATACCCCAGCACCCGCGTCTTGCCGTCGGGCAAGAGTGAGGTGTCCTTATCGTATACGAAGCCAAATCCTGCGGGTGATGGATCCTTTTCCAATTGCGTAGTCAGCAGTACGTGCGATCCCGAGGGCTGCTGCAATTCAATCATATAAAGTTCGTCGGCGACCTCGAAGGAGGAAGGCAAACCGCTGGTCAGCGGATGATAATGGTCGGCCACATCGACGCGGAACTTGCAGAGCGGCGGGTGGTTAAGGAAAAAGGCGCCGAGCGTCTGATGGTGAGCCATTTTGACCATCTTCCTCCGCCGGTTGTCGCCCACTGGTGCCGCCTTGCCGCCGCTGGTGCCATGCAATGCGAGCCATCGTCCCCCGCCGTCCAGCCATTCGCAGAGCAACCGATTCTGCTGCTCGTCGGGAAAAGGTCCGGCCACGTATGTGATCAGCAATTGGCTAGCGGGCAACCAGCGCTCGAGGTCGGCAAAATCGTTGGAGACGGTGGTGTGCGCCTGGGCTGCTTCTTGTAATAAATTCAACAGGCGGACTCGCGCATAATCCATATCGTGTCCGGCGGAAGCACCGGGCGGATATCCACCAACGATCAAATGTACCTGACTTCGCATATCATTCGTCGTCATTCTCGTGAACTCACAGGCTAAAGCCGCGACTCCTCAGCCCTTCGGCAATCCGAGCACGCGCTCGCCGATAATATTGTGCTGAACCTGGTTGGTCCCGGCATAGATCGTTGGACCGCGGGCCGCGAGCATCCGCTGCGACCATTTGCCAGCATCAAGCGCGAACGGGGCGCCAAGTTCGAGCTGGCTATAGGGGCCGAGCAATTCGAGTGCAAAACCCGCGAGCCTGAGCGCCAGTTCGGTTGCGCAGAGCTTCAGCATTGAGCCTTCCGGCCCCGGCGGCAAACCCTTTAACTGGCGCGTCAACTGCCGGAAACCGGTATACTTTAAAGCTTCGGCGTCAAGCGCGAATTGTGCGATTTTTTGGCGAACGCCGGAGAACTCCGACGCCTTACGGCCATTGCGGGGAACACGCTTCGCCAGTTGCGCGAGTTCAAATATCTGGTTCGCGATGCCACGATCGTGGCCGGTCGAACGCTCGAACATCAGCGTAGTCAGCGCAACCTGCCAGCCCTGGTTCTTTTGACCAACCAGGTTCTGCCGGGGTACGCGAACATCTTCGAAGAAAACCTGATTGAAACCGCGCGCACCCGTCATCTGCACCAGCGGCTGCACCGTAACACCAGGTGTCTTCATATCAACCAGAAGATAACTGATGCCCTTATGCTTGGGCGCGCTGGGCTCGGTCCGCACGAGCAGGAAAATCCAGTCGGCATGGTGAGCGGCCGAGGTCCAGATTTTCGAGCCGTTGACGATAAAGCCGTCGCCGTCTTCAATCGCGCGGGTCAGCAGTCCCGCCAGGTCGGAACCGGCGTTGGGTTCAGAATAGCCCTGGCACCAAATCTCTTCGGCCGTGAGGATTTTCGGCAGGAAACGCCGCTTCTGTTCTGCTGTCCCCCAATGGATTAAGGTCGGTCCGAGTAGCGGAATGCCGAACCCGGTGAACGGCGCTGCGGTGCCGGCGCGCTCGAGCTCCTCATGATAGGCGATGTTCTGGAGCATGCTGGCGCCACGGCCGCCATATGCTTTAGGCCAATTGATCGCCATCCAGCCGCCTTCGTTGAGCTTGCGATGCCATTGGATGCGAGCCTCCCAGTCGCCAGCCGCCTCGTCGGCGAGCGGCTCGCGCATCGGCGTCGCATACTGGAGATTATTTTTCAGCCAGGCGCGGAAGTCGGCCCGAAAGGCTTCATCTTCGGCAGTGTAATTGAAATCCATGTTATCGATTCTACCCTATACGCCACCGGTTAGATGAGAGCGATAGCATTACTGCGAAAAATTGTTGACCTGTGGCGTTCGGCAGAAGCGAACCGGAGTAGCCGCGCCTGGCGGGCAGCGAGCTGGACATTACCTGCTCCTGAATGCCTAGAGACTTCTGGCTCCCACCGCGCACATCGCCTTGTCGGGGAGCATACTTCACCACCCAGGATAGGAGAGCCTCGAAGCATTGCGCAGCGAAGCCGACGAAATTGTCTTGCACGAAACGCCCGAAGATTTGTTCGCAGTCGGTCAGTTCTGTCGCGATTCCACCATCTGAGTGATGACGAAGTGAAGGCGATTCTGCACACCGAACGGCTCATGGAAGCCCCATGTCTAAAGGGACCTGCTACGGCGCCTTCGAGCGTTCAATGGGTCTGCCGAATCCATGACTCTAAGGAGTTTTAGTGGAAAGCGCGTCGGAAGCACACAATTGACGGTCGCGCTCCGAGCGCCTGCGGAATAACCAGAACGGCTGACCGCTTGCTTCCAGCTTGCGATAGAGCGTTTTTCGATCGATACCGAGAATTCCGGCCGCCTCGCTCCTATTGCCTCCGACAGAGGCCAGAACGAACTGGATGTAATCGCTTTCAAGCTGTTCTAGCGTAGGCCTCCGCGCGAAAGCCTGATTGGCCGAAAAATCGGCGAGTTCGAGTCCGCCGATCTTGGCCGGCAGGTCCGAAGAGCAGATTCGATTGTTTCGGCAAAGTAAGACAGCGCGCTGGACGGCATTCTGCATCTCGCGAACATTTCCGGGCCACGAGTAGCGCAACAGTCGTTCCATTGCGTCGGGCGCGACTTCTGGCAGCGGCCTGCCGTTCTCCGCCGCTGCCCGCATCAAAAAATGCTTAAGGAACAGCGGGATGGCCTCGCGGCGCTCACGTAAGGGCGGAATATGTAGGATCACCGCCGACAACCGGTAATAAAGATCAGCTCGAAAGCTGCCGTCGGCGATCGCCTTTTCGAGTTCAGTGTTGGTGGCGGTTACAATCCGCACGTCTACCGCGATCTCGGCCGTGGCCCCTAGCGGCCGTACTCGTTTGCTCTCAATCGCGATCAAGAGCTTGGCTTGCAGTCCGCTCGGCATCTCGTCGATCTCATCGAGGAAGAGCGTTCCCCGATGCGCTGCCTGAAAAAGGCCGAGTTTGTTTTGATGGGCGTCGGTGAAGGAGCCCTTGACATGTCCAAACAATTCACTTTCGAGCAGATTGTCGGGAATCGCGGCGCAATTCACCTGAATGAACGGCGCTTCGGCGCGGCGGCTTTGAAAATGAAGCGCCCGCGCCAGCAGGTCCTTACCAGTTCCGCTCTCCCCGGTGAGCAGCACACCCGCTGGACTGTCAGCGATGCGGTGGACCATGTCGAGTAGCGCCTCCATTTGCGGGCATGCGGTTATGATATTTTCGACTCCGTAACTGCGAGCGAGTTCGCCGCGCAGTCGCTGCACCTCTCGGCGTAATTCTCGATGCTGGAGCGCGCGTTCGACTACCAGCTTCAGCTGGCTGTTAGTAAAAGGCTTGGTGATGAAGTCGAAGGCGCCGCGCCGCATTGATTCCACCGCGCTTTCGATCGAGCCAAAGGCCGTGATGATCACTACTGGCACATCGGGACTGCGCTGCATGATTTCAGATTGCAGCTCATGACCGCTCATACCATTCATCTTTAGATCGGCAATTACCAAGTCTGGGCAATCTTGCCGCAGGATCGCCAGAGCCGCACCCCCCGAATTCGCCGTGACTACGCTATAGCCCGCGGCACCTAGGATTTTGGCAAGGGTGCTGGTCATTACTTGATCGTCATCGACAACCATGACGGTAGCTTGCTGTACCATCTCATCGTTCCTGTGTAAGCGGTGCCAATTCGAGTGCCCTTGAAGCGGGGAGGGTTACCACGAAGCAGGCACCACGCGCGTGTTGTTCAAGAGTCAGGTGACCGTCATGGTCGCCTATGATGGACTGACTGACGGCTAGCCCCATACCGTCGCCCTGCCCGGGACCCTTGGTCGTGAAGAAGGGATCAAAAATGCGATCACGAATCGCGGTTGGTACACCGGGTCCCGTGTCTTCAAATGAAAGCCTGACCTTCCCATGGACCTCATCCGTGACGGAATTCACCCGCAGTAACCCGCCACGTGGGGCCATCGAGTCGAGAGCGTTAACTTCCAGGTTGATGAAAACCTGCTGAAGCTGGTCCGGGTCGCAGTCAACCATCAGGGGCCTGGAGCCAAGATTTGCTATCACTGCGACGCCGCGGCGCACTGCTTCAGGCTCAAGCAATTGAACGGTGCGATCAGCGATCGCCCTGACGTCCGACGCGATACGGATCGCGGTATGGGGTCGCCCGACCTCGAGTAATACCTTTACCATTCGAGTAATATGGTTGATCTGCTTGATGATAACCTCAAGATTCTCCGTTACCTCCGATTGTTCGAAATCGCTGCTCAACAGCATTTCGGCGCGTCCCCGGATTACGCCGAGCGGGGTGCCGACCTGATGGGCAAAACCGGAGGCGAGAGTTGAAATGGCGGCAAGTTTGTCTGCATTCAGTATGCGGCGCTCGAGTTGCAACTTGTGCTCGGTTCCTCGAAGCAGACGACAGCGCATCGCGGCTAGTTGTTTACCGATGCGCCTGAACTCCTCGGAGATCAACTCCACCTCGCCGCCGTCGGGAGCGCGCCCCGAGGCATCGCTGTCGCCCAAAACGTTTACGCGCCTATACAGTTCGGCAAGCGGCCGCGTGACGTAGCGGCGCGCCAGGAGCGCAATTCCGATAGTGGCGGCTAGCAAAAAGCCGAGCAGTGATGCCGCGATCTGCCAATAGCGATCTCCCCAGAGCACCGTCGAATCCTGCGCGAGCAGCAAATAACCGCGGCGGCCAGTCCCTAGTGGCTGAATCCGGCAGAACCACAAGCATCCATCACCCTTGCGCATGAATTCAGCCGCGCCGTCTGATTTGATCCGCGCCGAAATCCAGTTGAGTGCCGGGATTGCAATAGGCAAACGCCTCAGCGCAAACCGCAATCTACCCGATTCATCCAGCAGCGCCACGACCAGATCGTCACGGTCAACTGCGGATATGGTATAGCGCACCTCGTCCCACTTCCCCTGCTCAACATTGGGTGTAAGTGATGCATTCAAGGCGCGTTGCGCTATGCGAGCTTCAGCCTTCAAGTCGCGCGTGAAAATCTGGGCCGCGCTGCCGCCTGTCACCACTGTGGAGGCGATGCCGATTGGGGCGAGGTACGCGAGCATCATCACAGTGAGCTGCATTCCAACTTTCATACGAGCTATCACCAGGGCTCGTAGTTAACATAAAGACAACGTTGAGTGCATACACGTACCCGAGCTTTGCACGCGAGTGTTCTCGTTTAGTTTTGTGATGGGGCAATCTGCCCGCATCGAGCCCTCGAGTGTTGGGAATTTCGCCTCACCGGAAGCACTGGTCCAGTACCACCCAGAATGGTTTTTGAGCCTTTTTGGCGGCACACCAGTTGCTCCAACGAAACTCGTATGGAATGCGGGGCGTACAACGGCCGCTACACCGGCCTGCCGGGCCTGCAAGGGCAACTGAAAATTCGCCGGGGCGGCGATGGCGCTGCGCGGACTCTCGCTGTCGGTGAACATTATGCAATCGCGGTGGGTGAGCAGCTGCCCTATGTCTTGGTGGCCAATCGCGCCAGGCTATGCCATCGCGGTCGCGCAACTGGTCACACCCGGCGCAACGACCACCAGCAATGTCAGTTACGGAGATGTCCAACATGGAACCGCCCATCAATCGCGAAAATCTGCGCGACGTCCTAATCGCACTAGCAGTGGCCACGGGGCTTGCGTGGGTCGTTGCGGTCTTCGAGGGGTGCGCGGTCAATGCTCCGCCACCGCTCGCACCTATGACCGCCCAGCTCGTCCGGGCACAAGAGGCACCATGAAAAGCGTTACCCCAAATCCAACCGCCCCGGACGCCATCTGATTTCCGGCGGGAGCCGCGCATGATCGTGGACGTCCCTGACTGGGACCTTCCAACATTTGACAGGCTCCAAAGGCTTGCTAACGACCAGTCAACCACAGTAACTTAATCTCGCTTTGGGCATTGATCAATCAGTAGTGTGCATGGAGGTACTGGTGTCGATGGCATTGGGCTCGGTGCCATGCGCCGTGACACGCGGTGCCCGTTGGACTGGTAACAGCAGGCGGCAACGCATCCGCTCCTTGAGAGCGCGAATCGCTCACGCTATTGGAGGTTTGGGAGACTTCCGATCGTTGAATCAGCCAAAATGATGCGCGCTGTGGACGTCTCTTGCCGTGGAGAAGAGCCTCGGTGCGTTGCTCAAGCTGCAACTTAGGCAATGAGGCAAACGGCAAGCACTGTATCCGATGCGGCGCGCTCCTCGGGCTGAAATGTCCGAATTGTTTTAGAGAGAATCCGTCTGAAGCCGTTTTCTGCGGCGGCTGCGGCACGGCATTGAGTCCGCCCGTCGATGCCTTGAGCGCTTCAGCTCACGCTAACCGTCCGACCGCGATCGAGTCCGAAAACGCGGCGCTCGCTGCACGCTCTTTTCGTATCGTCGGCACGATTGTCTTTCTTTTCCAATTTCTTTACTTAGCGGCCGACCGGGCCGTGATGCCGCAATACCAGCACTTTTATATGCTGGGCTATGCAATTACCAGCACTGATGGGCTGTTTGCTGTTGTGGTGACACGCACGCGATGGTTTCCGCGTTACTGGAAACCGCTGGCTCTTGTACTGGTCGGGTTTCTGGACGTGGCCGGCGCCATCATGAACATCGTCAACGGTACCGTCACGCCGCATTTCTACACCATCATCACATTTTCCTTTGGCTGCGCAACCTTCCTGCCCTGGGGAGTGGTTTGGCAGAGCGCGCTTAACCTCCTCTGCCTGGCGAGCTACGTGGTTGTCAGTCTGAATGCAATCGTTGTGGAGCCCTTGGTCCCGTATCAGTGGATCACGCTGCTGGCGGTGCTGATCCTGTCCGAATTTCCAGCCGCGTTCATCGATCAGTACCGCCGCAGACTGTTCCGTCAGCTTGAAGAACTGACACACGCCCTGAAGGCCTCGCGAGACAAATCTGAGTTTCTGGCGTCGATGAGTCATGAGATGCGCACGCCGTTGAATACCATCATCGGCATGATCGAAGTGCTGGAAGGCACCGAAATCAGGCCTGAGCAGTCTCAATACCTTAACATTTGCCGCGCGAGCGGCGACGCCTTGATCGGCCTGATCAATGACATTGTCGATATCTCGCGAATCGAGGCCGGAGAGCTTCATCTCGATCATATCGGGTTCGACCTATACGAACTGCTGGATCATCTGGCCGACGCCATGGCGCTGCGGGCCCACCGCAAAGGCCTCGAATTGATCTTCAACGTAACGCCGGGGACGCCGATCAAGTTGATTGGCGATCCGATGCGCCTGCGGCAGGTGTGCTCCAATTTGCTCGTCAACGCGATCAAGTTCACGGATAAGGGCCAGGTGGTAATGCGCGTCGGGGTTGACGTCGGCTCGCGAGAGACCGGTGTGCTGAGGTTCTGCGTCGCCGACACCGGAGTCGGTATCGCACCGGAGGAACAGAAGCGGATCTTTTCACGCTTCACCCGGACAGCCTCGATACCCGGTGGTCACGAGGGAAGCGGACTCGGACTGGAGATATCAAAACGCCTGGTTGAAGCGATGGGCGGACGGATTTGGGTGGAAAGCGTGCCGGGCATGGGCAGCACTTTCTACTTCACCTGCCAGATGGATGTTCAGAGTGGCGGCGAGGAGGATACTTCCGGCAAATCACGTTTGGCAGGAACGCGAGTACTCGTGGTAGACGATAATGCGGCGAGCCGTGCGGCGATCGGTGAGATGCTCAGTGGTGCCGGAGCATCGGTATCGCTTTGCGGCGGCGCGGCGCAGGCGCGCCAGGAGCTTAGCCAAGTGCATCGAAGCGGCTCCCATTACCACGTGATCCTGCTCGACGCGCAAATGCCACCGGACATCGGTACTGAGCTGGCCGGGGAGTTCGACCAGTCCGATCGTGAAAGGACGATCGTTATGCTCACCAATGACGACCTTCCCCGTGCGCCGCGCGTCGCGCGCGAAACCGGTCTCGGCCGCCATCTGCTGAAACCCATTAGGAGAGCCGAGTTGCTCGACGCGGTGGCGGCCGTGGCGGCCAGAACTCAAACCGAGGTCAAGAAGCCCGCCGCCGAGCCAGGGCCGCCGCGAGCAGAGAATTTGCGGGGACTCAGGATCCTGCTGGCCGAGGATTCCGAGGACAATCGATTGCTGATAGCGGCATACCTTCGGGGCACTCCTCACCAACTCCACACCGCCGAGAACGGACGCGTTGCCATCGAGATGTTCAAGACCAGACCCTACGATCTGGTGTTGGTCGACGTGAACATGCCAGTGCTGGACGGTTATAGCGCCGTCGCCTCAATGCGTGCGTGGGAGCGTGAGCACGGAGCCAGCCCAACGCCGATCATCGCGCTCACCGGACGCGCGATGGTCGAAGATCGGGTGAGAGCAATCGAAGCCGGCTGCAACGGCCACCTTACGAAACCATTACGGCGTGCGGTACTGATGGAAGCCATATCGCGCTTCACGAATTCCGCACCTGCAAGCTGAGTAGGCGCATCGACGTCTGCCCTTGTTGTCCCGGCACTGTCGAGGTGACGTTTCGTGCTCTATTTACGTGGGCTTTCGGTGCTGGTCATGCTCGTCGGCCAATTCTGCGTTCACAAGCCGCTCGATCTCCTCTTTTGCGCAGATGCCTTTGTCAATCACCAACCGTTCGAGCGCTGACAAGAAGCATTCGTAATACGACGGTAGCTGTACAGACGCGAGACGCCCAGTGCCGGCCGACGCAATCTCGGCAATCAGCCGATCGCGAAATTCGTCCCATTCGAAGAGTCCCCGCTCACACAGGGCTACCGCCGCCCCAAAAACGCGACTCTCCCACGGCTCATTGAACACCGGTTCGCCATTGCGGCGCGGAATCGCCGCGGGACCGCTGACATCGCTTGCGATACGCCTGGCGATGTATCCGGCATTGCCGAACAACCGCTCGTAATGGTCCACTAGGAATTGCCTCTTAGCAGGCCGCAGTCCCGATAGATTTTATGCGCACGTCCAATAGGCCCTGCGGGCCGTTCGGCAGACCTGCTTACCCTTCGATTCCGCTCAGGACTTCGGCCCGCTACACCCGGCCTCGGGTCACCGCTTCGCTCTGCCTGGTGGCGAGGCCGACCCCTATTAAGGAGTCGCGGGTGACCATCGACGCAAGCTCCGCCTCAGTCATCTCCTCCGTCGCGGCTGGCCGCTCCGGCAGAACCATGTACCGAATTTCGGCGCTGCTGTCCCATACACGGATTTCGACGGACTCCGGCAGCTCAAGCCCAAATTCGCGCAGGACCGCTCGGGGTTCACGCACGATCCGGGAGCGATAAGCCAGCGATTTGTACCACGTCGGCGGCAATCCAAGCACTGGCCATGGATAGCATGAACACAAAGTGCAGCACACAACGTTGTGCACTTTTGGCGTGTTCTCCACTATCACCATGTGCTCGCCCTGTAATCCGCCGAACCCCAGTTCGGCAATCGCCGCGGTCCCATCGTGAAGCAGCAGGCGCTTGTAGCCAGGGTCGCACCAGGCGCGCGCAACGACCTTGGCGCCGTTGAGCGGACCAACGTCCTTCTCGTAAATCTCTACTACCCGGTCGATCGCATCACTGGCCAGCAGTCCCTTTTCGACCAGCAGTGACTCGATCGCTTTCGCACGGAGCGCGGCGGCGGACAGGGGACGGGGATGGTGTTGGCCCTGGTGAGACTCCTGATCGCTCATCGGCTCCTCCTCATCGGTTTACCTGCTCCTCGCGCACCCCCCGCCGAACCTCCTCCTGCTCTCGCTCTGCCTCTGTTGCTTTTCCCGCCTTCTCCGGGCGAGGTCCGCGCAACTGATGGCAGCGGCGCGGCAAGCGAGCGCTTTGAAGCAGCAGTGCGCGCGTGCACTTTGGCTGCTCGCGGTGAGGCCTTCGCCGCCATTTTCTTTGCTGCAGACACACTTTTTTGCACTGTCGATTTGGCCGCGGTTTTATCCTTCTCCAGGTAGCTTTCCCAAAAATCGATCAGCACGCTTTCATTTGGTTCAGCATTATCGCCCCACAACTCGCGCATCGCGATGCGAACCGTATAGAGATGCTGCGGATTTTCGCCGAGACCATGCGCATTGGTGTCCGGAAAAACGTGAGTTCCGTGATGGGCGACGATGACGCCTCGCTTGCCACGCGTATAGCGCGGCAAGCGCGTGTGGCCGTGCGGATTAAGGTTGCGCGTCACAATTTTGTCGCCCATGGTGAAGCGCGGCTTCTGGCGAAGTTTCCGTGTGACCGGGCGGCCGGCGCGCAAGACATTTGCCAAACCGTCAGCGCGTGCGGGATCGTCCCGGCGCGGCATCGGCAGGGCGGGATCAGCCGCGAACTGGTGGATTCTTGCTTCGATTTCTTCCGGCTTCAGGGTGCCGGCTTCGATCAGTGCTCCCTCCATCACCGCCAGCCAGCGCTCGTAATAGCTAGAGCCGAGGTACTTAAGCGGGTCGAGCCGCTCCAAGCGATGGCGGCCGGCATCAAGCGGCGCCGGCGGGAGTCCCGCACCGGTAACAAACATCCCAAACACCCGGCTCTCCCAAGGCTCATGAAACACCGGCTCATCCGTTTCAAGATGGACAGCGCCGAACCCGTCCATCCCGCCAATATCGTGTACGCCGTTCAAAGTTCGATTCCCCCAGCAATTTAGCAAGGGCGTTTCGTTTCACGATTGCACCTTCGCTTTGCTTTTGCAAAGAACGGATCGAGAGACATTTAACGATCAATACTTCCAGTGGTGGGCCACTCTCGCTGCCCTCCGTAACAGTTCCACTGCCACCTTTTTTCTGAAATGTCTCGCGGGGGTAATAGTGTTTCCGTCGTTCCATACAGTTGCTGCTATTTTGCCGATGTACTCGCACCGCCCTCCGATGCCTTCTTCCGCGTGATGCTGATACTCAACCTCCTGATGCTGCTGTCTGTTTCCGTCCGAAGGACGACACTACCTAGTCAATGCCGCTCGGGACCATGGTAGCAGCCATTTCCATCGCAGCGGTCAGAACATTCGGTCGCGCGCATTCGCGAACTAGTATTCGGCTAGAGTCATTCAATGGAAATTTGAATCAGGCGACGGTCCGAACATCGCGCCGGCGAACCTCTCGAGACCTTGGCGACGATGCGGTCTTAAGGAGCGCTCATTCCCCGGCGGTATATTGAGGCGCTTCTCGGAGCCTCGCAAATCCTTGCCCGGCCGGCTTTACGCCTCCTGGGAATTCTGGCACGTCCTCTCCCACTTGCCCGACGCTCCCGGTCTTGCGACTCTTTGCGCTCATGACTCGGGTGTTAGCTGAGAACTCAAAGCCCGGACTGATTCAACGCGCTGGATCAAATCCGCCGGAAACGGTTGGCGGCCAAACCGCGGTGGCCGAGCAAAATGAAAGCGGATTACGAGGGCGTTGGGGCGCGGCGGTGGTGCTCCTCCTGACCGCGATTCTGTACCTTGTCAGGCTTGGGGCACGCACACTATGGGCGTCGGAATTCCGGTGGGCAGAAATCGCGCGAGAGATGCTCCTGAGCCACGACTATTTCTGGCCAACCATCAATCGCAGGGTCTATTTTGACAAGCCATTGGGCTCCTACTGGCTGGTGCTCGCGTCGACTTGGATAACTGGCGGCATGGATGAAGCTGCAACTCGGATTCCCAGCGCGACCGCCGGAGTATTAGCGGTTGCCTTGCTGATGCTGCTTGTCCGCCGTCTTTACGACCTCCGAACCGGCGCGGCCGCTGGCTTCATCCTCGCCACGAGTTTCAGTTTTGCGTTCTGGGCCCGCAGCGCTTCGGCTGACATCGAGACAGTTGCGGGCGAGTTGGCGGCGTTGGTGATTTTCACGGAGAACGAAAATGGTGCGGGCTGGTGGGTGGTTCCGCTGTGGTTCGTCATGGCGCTGACTTCACTGATGAAGGGATTGCTGGGCTTTGCCCTGCCCCTCCTGGTGATCGGCGTTTATTCATGCGTTGGCGGCGGCTGGCTGGAGCTGAAGCGCCGCTTGGACCACGGGCCGCTGGGCTCGCGCATTCACTGGCTGATCGAGCGGAACCGCTGGTTTTTCAACTGGCGCACGGCCATTGCTGTACCGCTGGCCGGAATCCTCTATTTCGCGCCGTTCGCGATGTCATATGCGGGTACCGGCTCAGCCAGGGGAATGTACATGGTCTATCGTGAGAACATCGAAAGGTATTTCGATCCATTCGACCATCGCGCTCCAATCTACCTTTATTTTTATACAATTTTTGGCTTGATGGCGCCGTGGTCGGCGTTTCTGCCGGCCGCTTTGGTGCATGCTCACACTCGCGCCGAGGCCGCAACCACTGAGTTGAGAAGCAACCGTTTCGTATTAGCTTTCTTCTGGACGACCTTCGCTTTTTTCACCTTTTCGGGTTCGCGCCGCAGCTATTACATCCTGCCGATTTTGCCCGCCGCCTCCATTTTGGTTGCGCGAGTCTTTGTGGTCACGCAGAAGGAGTTAACTGAGTCAAGCCGGTTTCTGCTGAAGGTTGGTTGTGGGGCGCTGTTTTCGGTGCTGGCTTTATCGGCCGTTGTGTTGCTGCCACCGCGATTACTCCTGCCAATGCCATATTCTCTTTTGCCAATGCTGCCGCAACCAGGCATCTTCGCAGCCTGCTGGATTCTCTCGATGGGCACCGCCGCATACGCGTTCATCCCTTACAGCCGCAGGCGAGTACTGCTCGCAGTGAGTGTCGCTAGCTATTTGATCTTGTCTTACCTGTTTATCTTAGCGATACCGGCGGGGGATAAATGGCGCGGTGAGAAGCCCTTCGCCGAAGCGACCCGGCGGCTAATCGACGGGCATCCAGCCGAGCTTGCATCGTTCAAAACTCAACCGCCGGTCTTCTATCTCGGACTGACCGAGCCGGTGCCCGAATATGACTCTGTGGCAGAACTCGAATCGGCGATTCGACACAGTCGAATTAAATGGGTTATTTTGCGCCGGCGCGATATTCCAGCTCTGAACCTCCCAGCGCACGAGGCCGCCTTCGAGCCGAGTTATGCGTGGGATTCGCGGGAGCACCGCCTCAACGCACTGGTGCTGATGAGATTGGAACATTAGCCTGGTTCTATAATCTCATCGGCATCACTACGTATTGAAATTCCGAATCCGACGGTGTGGTGATGATGCCGGCGGTAACTTCGTCGCTCAAGCCCAATACCGCCTCACTGTCGCTGGGAATGACGTTCAGAACCTGCTGGATGTACAATGCGTTGAAGCCGATCGAAAATTCAGCCCCATTGAAAGCGATATCGAGCGTTTCGCTCGCTTCGCCCAGCTCGGGGCTCGTGGAAGAAACAGTCAGCGTACCGTCGGCAAAGGCAAGCTTGACACCGTGGTAGCGTTCATTCGAGAAAATGGCCGCGCGCCGCATTGCATTGAGCAAGGTATCGCGTCCAACATGAATCTCGTAGCGGGATTGGCCAGGAATCACGCCTTTATAATCGGGGAATTCGCCTTCCACCAGCCGCATCGAAAGTTCAGTGGCGCCGCGCCGCAGCCATGCCAATTGACCATCGACGACCAGTTGCGCTTCGTTCTCACCCGCTTGATCCAACAGCTTGCGCAGCTCGGCCAATCCCTTGCGTGGAATAATGACACCGCCCGCCATCGAAAAGCCGGTTGCTTCGCGATCGATCATCGACAGCCGGTGTCCGTCGGTAGCAACCATCCTGACCGTCCCGCCCTCGGGTGCAAGGATATAGACCCCGCTCAGATTGTAGCGGGCCTCATCGGGGCTGACGGCGAAGATGGTCTTATCGATCATGCTCGCCATCTCAGCCGGCGGAAGCTTTAGCTCACCCTTCAGCGCGCCCCGCTGCGGCTGGTCGCCCTTGCCGTTGGGCGAAGGCATTGCCGGAAAGCTCCGCGGATCAAGGCCCATCATTTTGAAGCGTGCACGGCCGCAACGAAGTTCGAACCAGTCGTTATCAAGTGCTTTTATCGTTACTTTTTCGCCTTCGGTCTCTCGCACGATTTCAAACAGCTTGCGTGCGCTTAGGGTAAGCGCGCCCGGTTGGACCGTCTCCGCCGCAATCTCCGTCCTGATGCCCACCTCAAGATCAGTTGCTGAAAGTCTGAGCCTGTCCTCTGCGGGCTCCATCAGCACATGGCCGAGGATTGGAACAGTGTTACGCCGTTCTACTATCCCCTGAACCATCGAAAGGATGTTGAGGAGTGAAACGCGGTCTATCGCCAGTTCCATTAGTCGCCCCGCAGTGTCCCTACTATTTCTCTAAAAGATCAATTTCATAAAAAATCTAATAGAGACAGCAAGGCTTGTCGATTTGTGCATTCTCATCGTAAGTAGTTGCCGCAACAGAGAATTTCACGTTTACAAACCTGTGCTGCAAGGCAACTCATCCAAGCCCTCTCGCGGGCGGCCAGCAGCGCCCTTGTCGATAACCAGACTTTACCCACGCTTTATTAACAAATCCATCCACCATGGCGGCTCAGGACCCCAAGTTGTCACGACGCTGGCAACGGAGCATTAGCCTGTACGTTTTTCAATTCACGCTCGATTTTTTCGATTGAGAAACGAAAAGCTGAATCATTGGTCACTCGGCGCTGGATCAGATTGAAAGCATGGATAACCGTGGAATGGTCGCGGCTGAAGTGCTCGCCGATAGTAGGAAAGGAACTCTCGGTGATCTTCCGGCACAAATACATCGCGACCTGCCGGCAGAAGGCAATATGCTGCGTGCGCTTTTTCGATTTGAGATCCGTCAGTCGGATATGAAAGAAATCTGCGACGGTGCGCTGAATTGCTTCGATATCGGGCTTGCTTTCGTGGCTGCGAATCAGATCGCGCAAAGCCTGGCGGGCAAAGTCAATCGTCATTGGAGATGTGTTCAGCGAGGCGAGCGCCGCCAGGCGGGTTAAGCAGCCTTCCAGCTCGCGCACGTTCGACGAGACGTTCTGCGCGATATACATTGCGACCTCGCTTGGCATGTTGAGGCACTCAAGCGCCGCTTTCTTTTGCAGAATCGCCACGCGAGTTTCCAGGTCGGGTGCGGCAATATCGGCGATGAGGCCAGATTCGAAGCGATTGCGTAGACGCTCTTCGAGCCCGGGGATGTCACGTGGCACTTTGTCTGAGGTCAGCACAATCTGGTGTCGTTCTGAATGGAGCGAATTGAAGGTATGAAAAAATTCTTCCTGCGTGCGTTCGCGGCCCGCCAGGAACTGAACGTCGTCAAGTATCAGCGCGTCCACCCGCCGGAACTTGTCCTTGAACTCGCCCATTTTTTCGCGCCGTATCGAACTGATTAGTTCATTCATGAACACCTCGGCCGGCATGAACAGAACCTTACGCTGACGCGAACTTGCGGCCCACAGGTGATGGCCTATAGCGGTGGCGAGATGAGTCTTGCCCAGACCAACGCCGCCATAAATGAAGAGCGGGTTATACTTCTCACCCGGCCTGTTGGCGACGGCCAATGCCGCCGCATGGGCGAATTGATTGCTTGAGCCGACCACGAATTCGGCGAACGTGTAGCGCGGGTTGAGTTGTGGATGGATGGCCGTTCGCTCAAGCGGCCGGCACGAATCCAGGTTGGCCGCAATTGCGCCCTTAGCGGCCACCGGCTGATGGGCATGGCCGTTGCCGTTAGTGCCGCCATTCACAACTTTATTGCCAATTGCATCCTTGCCGACGATCAGTTTGACTTCGACAGTTTCGCCAAGTTCGGCGGATAATACCTGCTGAAGCAGATCGAGGTAACGATCGCTGACCCAGTCACGAAAGAAGCGGTTGGGCGCCTCGATCATCGCCATCCGATCTTCCAGACCGACAAAGTTAAGCGGCCCTATCCAGGTTTCATAGCCGACCTGGCCGAGTGACTCACGAATCCGGTCGGCAGTTCTTTGCCACACGCCGTTCATTCCGTTACTTCCTCCCTAGGTTGACGGCCCCACCCCATGCTGGCGATGCGGAAATGATGGACTAAGCGGAAGTTGCCCCCCATGGCTTAATGGGTTTAGTAAGCCAATTGCACACAGGCTTATGCACATATGTTGATAACCCCCCTTTCCCTTGTTAGGACAGGGGTTTTGCAATCTATCCAGAAGACGCTGTCAACTCGGTTGCCGATCCGGCAGCCGCGCGTGGCTCAATCTACACGTTTGGACACGTCCGTGATTGTCACCACCGAAGTAGATCATCTGCGCCTCCAGAGCTTTCCCCCTTTGTCATCAAGGTGTGGCGCTGATGAATGGAAGGAAATAGAATCTTTGCAATCGTGGTTCAAGCGCCACGCAAACGCGCAACCGAAGGCCGCGATTTTCAAGGGGAATTTTTTTGATTTAACTATTCGTTAAGAGTCCTTGACTGGACGGTGAATTTGCGAATTGCGTCTGGTCGGCTCTGGGAGCCAAGATTTACATTCTTGCCGAAGAGATGCAATTCGCCGCCTTGGGTCATTACTGATGCATGCTGAAATCCAAAAAACGCGATCGGGCCCTGAATATAGCGAATAATCGATGATGCCTGTGAATAAATCGAATGATCTGTTTATTCGCGCCAATGCGATCATTCCCGGAGGCGTCAATTCGCCAGTGCGGGCGTGGAAGGCAGTCGGGGGTTCGCCGCTTTTTGTCGAACGCGCCGAGGGCGCTCGGCTGTATGATGCCGACGGCAACAGCTTTATCGACTACGTTGGTTCTTATGGTCCGGCAATTCTCGGCCATGCCTATTCGCAAGTTGCGGCGGCGGTCGCGCGTCAAGCCGGGCATGGTTTCTCCTACGGTGCTCCGACCCGGTTGGAAGTCGAGTTGGCTGAACGAATCACCGCCGCAATTCCAGCAGCTGAAAAAGTTCGCTTAGTCAATTCCGGCACCGAGGCCGCGATGACCGCTCTACGCATCGCACGCGCCTCCACAGGCAAGCCGGGAATTGTCAAATTCGATGGCTGTTATCATGGACATACTGATTCGTTGCTAGTACGAGCAGGCTCCGGCGCGATGACATTCGGAGTTCCTGACAGTGCCGGCATTCCGGAGGCGGTCGTCGCCCAGACCAGGATTGCGCAATACGGCTCACTCGAAGCCGTGGAAAGCTATTTCAGGGCAGAACCGGCTGGAATTGCCGCAGTGATCGTCGAGCCGATCGCAGCTAATATGGGCGTGGTACCGCCACCGCCGGACTTCTTGCGTTTACTCAGCGAGCTAACCCGAAATTATAATGCCCTCCTGATCTGCGACGAGGTCATCAGTGGCTTTAGGCTTTGCTATGGAACCGTCTCTGAGAGGCTCGGGGTCACACCTGATCTTGTGATGATGGGCAAAATTATCGGTGGCGGAATGCCAATCGGGGCAGTCGCCGGCAGGGCTGATCTTATGGATCTGCTGGCGCCTGAGGGCCCGGTCTACCAAGCGGGGACGCTTTCTGGCAATCCGCTGTCCGTGGTCGCTGGAATCGAAACGCTTCGCGCGCTTGACGGCGCAGGCATCTATGAGCGGCTGGAAGCATCGGGCGCCAGGCTCGAAAGCGGTCTTCGCGATGCGCTTGCTCGCAGCGGCCGACAGGGTTGTGTAAATCGAGCCGGTTCGCTGCTCACGCTATTCTTTGGAGTTGACCATGTGGGCAATGCCGATGAGGCGCGAAAGGCGGACACCGCCGTATTTGCCAAATTCTTCCGCGCGATGCTGGAGCGCGGCATCTACTTACCGCCGTCGCAATTTGAGGCAATGTTCGTTTCGTTTGCGCACTCGGAAACTGACATTGATGCGACGATTGCCGCGGCTAACCAGTCTCTCGACCTGATTGGAGCCTCGTAAATGGGAGGCAGCCTGCGCGGACAGACTTGGGAACTGCGAGTTGTTCGATGACGGCGAATGGAGATGGACCGTCCGGCTCGCCAGGTTATCTCCGTATTACCATTATCGGAGTGGAATTCTCATCCCCGATACTCGCCGGCCTTGTCGGAGGTTATTATCTAGGTGAATATTTCCACCGGCCGTGGCTTGGCTTGCTGGGGCTTGCGGGCGGAGTATTCCTGGGCTTCTATCGACTGATATTGGAGCTTCGACGCTTCGTGAAAGGTGCTCAAATCAACGGCCATTAGGCAGAGCAGAGCGATCCGAGGATAAGGAGTCTGCGACTTGTACATCAAAATAGTGCCGACCGTCGAAGCAATCCAACGGACTACCGTTGTCGTGGCGCTATTGGCCTCGGCGGCCCTTTTGGTTGGGGTTTCATCGGCGAGCGCGATCGCCTGCATTCTGGGTGGTGCGCTGATGGTGGCCAATCTATACACTTTGAGCTGGACTGTCCGAACGATGTTTGCTCTTGCACGGCAAGCAGGTGGCGCAACCGCGTTGGGGTTGATGGCGGCGCCGCTGAAATTGCTCCTGCTGGCAGGCATTGCTTTCATGATTATCGAATCGGGCCGAGTGAACCTAGCGGGCTTTGTTGCAGGCACCTTGACTCAATTCGCCGCGATCTTTATTGAAATTGGGCGCGCTTCCATTTGGGATAAGCTTTCTGCTCAGGCATGTTGACTAGCAGGAAGGCCGATTTGATTTAGATGTGTGGAGACGATAGGTGTCCGAACCGGTTAACTTCTTTCAACTTATTGCTCATGCCGCCGGGCGGCTGCCGCCCGAACTCGTGGCCACTTGGATCGTAATGGCTTTGCTGCTGATGTTCGGTTACGCAGCACGCCATTCACTTTCTAGAGTGTTAGATCCGACGCTCCCCGACGAGGGCCTTACCCTGCGTCATTTCGCCGAAGTGGCGGTTGAGTGGCTCGACGGTTTGGTGGAGCAGGTTTCGGAACTTCATGGCGCTCGCCGCTACGTTCCTTTTTTCGGCAGCCTGTTTCTGTTCATTCTGGCTGCGAATTTTGTGGGCCTGATCCCTGGACTGACGCCGCCCACCAACGATACTGACCTGACCTTCGCGCTGGGCGGCATCTGCTTTATCTATTACCTCTACCAGGGCTTCGCTTATCGAGGACCGAAATACCTGCTGAGTTTCTTCGGTCCGCTGTGGTGGCTGGGCTGGTTCATGGTGGTGATCGAGGTCGCAGACAATCTCTTTCGGCCTTTTTCGCTGGGGATTCGTCTGTTTGCGAATATGTTCGCCGACCATCATGTGCTGACGTTGTTTACCGGTCTCACGTACGTGCTCGTGCCAATCGCGTTTTACGCGCTAGGCAGCATCGTGTGCATAGTGCAGGCGCTGGTTTTCGTGATTCTGGCGATAAGCTATGTCCGCATGGCCGCCGCCGCTCACTAAATGAACAGCCTCTTAGCCTGTTGTCCCTTCTTGTGGTTGCATCAATTCCGCTACCAGAACCCGGCAGCCGGCCGAAGTGTGGAAGATGATAGAGGAGCGGGTAAATAGCCACAGGGCCGGGTAAAGGAGCGGCGCGACGCTAGGCGGCGCGCCGCGGAGCCGAGCTCACCAGGCGGAACGAAGTGGAGCCGAGCAAACGAGTCTGCGAGGTGCGTTACTCAAAGCGAGTCTGCGACGTGCGCCTAAAAAAGGAGAAACGTGGAATGGTTCAAAAGATTTGGATGGCCTTGACTGCCGCGCTCATCGCCGTGATGGCTTCGCCGATCATGGCGATGGCGCAAGCCGCACCCACCGATCAGGGTGCCGGATTGAGGGGAGGTTTGCTGGCGCTTGGTGCCGGTCTCGGCCTGGGTATTGCCGCGATGGGATGCGGACTTGGCCAAGGCCGAATCGGTGCTTCGGCGATGGAGTCGATCGGCCGCAATCCGAACAGCACCAATCAACTTTTCGTTCCGATGATCATTGGTCTGGCGTTCGTCGAATCGCTGACACTTTACGCGTTGGTTATTGCGTTCATTCTGCAAGGCAAAATCTGAATCGGGCTATCGCGGTAAGCACTGCGACAAACAGGCAAAGAGCGGGGCTCAGAAATGGGCCCCGTTTTCAGTCGTGGCGTTTGGTGCCTTGCAGGATATCGAACTTGCCGCGCTTGCGCTCGCGCCGCAGCAGCACCCAAACCGCGCCTGCTCCGCCGTCGTAGATGCGGGCGGTAGTAAATGCCAGCACGTAAGCTCCGACTGTTCCGTGCGAAAGCCATTGCGCAGTCGCATGCTTGAGCACCGGGCGGCCGCCCGGGGAACGCAGTCCGCGTCCATGCACCACCAGCACGGCGCGGCGCCCCTTGCGTACTGATTCGAGTATGAATTCCGTTAGAGCGGCCTTGGCGTCAGGCTGGATCATCCCGTGCAGGTCGATATGCGCCTGCATTGAGAAGTCGCCGCGCCGAAGCCGGCTGACGAGACGGGGATCGAGGCCCAGTCGTGCCCCTTCGAGGTACTCTTCGGTCTCCGTCAATTCGAAGGCCCCTTGGCCCGAAACCAGGTCGGAAAGCTCCGCAAGCACTTCGGCGTCCTCGCTGACGATATTGCGCACGACGACTGGCTGAATCGCGATTCGCTCCGGCCCGGTTCCGCCCATCGGGCGCACACCGTCAAGTGCCTGCCGGAGCAAGGCTTCGTCGTCCGCTGCGGATTCACTGACTTGAGTAAGCTTCCCATTGACTGCGGATAAAGGCCCGCGCGGAGTTGGCGTTTTGACCGATCGGGCGACCAGCGCGTTCGAATGTGCCTTTATGAGGTTTTCAAGCTTCCGAAAAGGCGAGTCGAAAACCGGCTTGGGTTTTTTGTTAGATCGCAGGTGCGAGGCCGATGTTCGCTTGTCGGTCATTTCGTCACAATGCCAAGCCTGGACGGACCCGAACCGCTGGTGGTCCAGCGCCGGCCTGCCGGCGCCGCGACTCGATAGAGTTTGACCGATCCAGCTCGGGTAAGGGAAGCCCCCAACACACAGGATCCTCCCATATTAAAACACGAGTATCAGGCCGGTGCGCGTCTGCTTTTGAATTGAATTCGGCGGCGGAGGATTAGACCCATTTAATGTCTCACCTCGCGCTGCTGTCTACTATCTACTCCTTCGCTCGGCGAACTTGATTTAGATAATTGCGAATTGTCTGCTCGTAACCGCGATCCGATGGTGAGTAGTAGAGTTTGTCCTCGAGTTCAGGAGGACGGTAGGCCTGGACGGTGACCGCACCCTCGTAATCGTGTGGATATTTGTATTCCTCGCCATATCGCAGGTTGCGCATGAGTGGAGTCGGCGCGTTGCGCAGATGAAGCGGGACCGTTAGTGGCCCGCGCTCGCGAGCATCGGCGCGCGCCGCAATCATCGCACGATAGGATGCATTAGATTTGGGCGCGGACGCCAGATACGTGACGCCTTGGGCGAGCGGGATTACGCCTTCCGGCATTCCGACAAAATCTATCGCGTCTTTCACCGCGACCGCGACTTGCAGGGCGTGTGGATCCGCATTGCCGATGTCTTCAGAAGCAAAGATCACCATTCGCCGCGCGATAAACAGCGGTTCCTCCCCCGCTTCTACCATCCGCGTCATCCAGTAAAGTGCTGCGTCCGGGTCGCTGCCACGCATGCTTTTAATGAAGGCGGAGATTACATTGTAGTGCTCCTCACCTGTGCGATCATAGCGTAGCGCTCGATGCTGAGCGGCCTCAGTCACATCTGCCGCTGTAATCGTGCGCCGGCCCGCATTGATGGTCAGCTCCGCGGCAACTTCGAGAGTGCCCAAGGCGCGGCGCGCGTCGCCGCCGGCGAAGCGTGCTAGCTGCGCAAGGGGTTCCGGGTCGAGAGTCAGTCCGTGGGCGCCGAGACCGCGTTCGCTGTCCAATAGAGCCCGCGAGATCAGGGTGGCGAGGTCTTGCTCAGATAGGGGTTCAAGCACCAGCACACGGGCACGCGAGAGCAACGGCGCAATAATTTCAAATGAAGGATTTTCCGTAGTAGCGCCGATTAACGTGATTAATCCGCTTTCGACATGGGGCAGAATTGCGTCCTGCTGAGCACGGTTCCAGCGATGGATCTCGTCGATGAAAAGTACCGTCCGTTGGCCTTCCAACTGGAGTGCGCGCCGTGCCGAGTCAACCGCGTCGCGCAACTCGGCTACGCCGGCGGTTACGGCGCTTATCGACTTGAACACTGCGCCCGAGGTTTCCGTCAGCAACCGCGCGATGGTGGTTTTCCCGGCGCCGGGCGGGCCCCATAGAATTATCGAATGGAGAGCACCTTTTGCAGCGATCTGCTGAAGCAGGTGGCCGCGACCCAGCAGATGCTCCTGGCCCACCACCTCGTCGATTGAACGCGGCCGCATCCGGTCCGGCAACGGCTGCGTTGCTAGGCGCTTGGGTTTGAACAGGCCCTGACTGAGGTCGCTTGCTCGTCGCCTCATTCCAAAACCGTACCACAGCATTGAGGCGCAGCTAAGCGATGCGCAAAATCGCGCGGAAAAGCCAGTTTGCGTTTCCCGTCGCCAATGGTCTAGCCTTGATCGATTGCCACCAGCTACTTCCTTTATGCCAAGCCTGCCCTTCACCGGCGGGTTAATTTATACGGGCCGGACAGGAGTCGGCACCAAAATGATTGTCGGTATAGATATTGGAGGTTCGACCACTGACGCAGTAGTCCTCGACAATGGCGATGTTCATGTTGTCACGATAGAAGCCAATGACCCGATCGCGGCCGCGGCCGGAGCCTTGGGCAAACTCGTGCAGACGCGTGGACTCTCGCTCGGCAGGGTAAGTCGCGTGGCAGCGACGGGCGCCGGCTCGCGCGCATTGGACGACACCCTGTTTGGATTGCCGGTGGTCAAGGTCAACGAATTTGATGCAATCGGGATCGGCGGCACCACGCTGGCCGGCAAACGGCAGGCACTAGTGGTGTCGCTTGGCACTGGCACGGCAATCGTGTCGGTCACATCCGAGCAGATCGAGCATGTGAGCGGGACTGGACTCGGCGGCGGCACCCTGCGCGGATTATCACGGCATATGCTCGGCGTGTCTTCCTTAGACACGCTCGAAGCAATGGCCGAGCGCGGTGATCTCAGCCGCGTCGATCTGACGGTGCGCGATATTGCCGGGGGGCCCATCGGCGATTTGCCGCCCGGCACAACCGCGGCGAACTTTGGCAAGATCACGGCTGATGCGACCGCGGAAGACAAGGCTCTCGCCATCATGAACCTGATTGTGGAGGTGGTATCGGTGCTCAGTATCGCAGCGGCGCGCGCCTCCGGCCAGGAAGATATCGTGATGACGGGTAAGCTGACGCGGATCTTCCGCTTTATGCAAAAGATGAAACGGCTCAATTTTGGCTACGGCCGCTTCATCATCCCGGAACATGCCGATTATGCGACTGCGATCGGAGCTGCACGTGCCGCGATGCAGCAGCCATACCGGGGCTAGGCCGCCAGCGTAAGTAGAGTCGGTGACTGGCTGCTGCTGAGTTGCTATGGCGCGAATAGCTGCGGCTGGCCGCTTTGTGCGACCGGCGTGGAGACGTGTCCGTCTGGCACCCTCCGGGTTATGCCGATGGTGTTCGCAGGCGATGGGTCGGCTGCCGCGTGCTTCTCATGCGTTCCTTAGCCTTCTAACCGTCCGTCGGCAACCTTACCCGGCGACCGCTTAAATTTTATTAGTACTGCGCGATCGTCATCTGTCGGTTTAAGTGGACCGCTCTCGTACGGCCCTACTATATTCTCATCCGGATTTGGGCTCGCTATTGTCACGAGGAGGAACATGATGGGATCGGAGCTGCTGAAAGGCTTTCGCATGCTCGACCTGGCCGACGAAAAGGGCGCAGTGTGTGGCAAGATCTTCGCTGATATGGGCGCTGAAGTGATCAAGCTAGAGCCGCCCGCAGGATGTTCCACGCGCGCGATTCCTCCTTTCCTCGACGACATACCGGACCCGGACCGCAGCTTCTATGCAATCGCTTACCATGCAGGCAAACAGTCAGTGACTCTGAACCTGGAGTCGACCGACGGCCAAGCGCTGTTCCGCGAGCTTGCCGTCACCGCCGATTTTATCGTGGAATCGTTTCCGTTGGGCCATTTGGATCAGTTGGGGTCGGGATATGAGAAACTGCGCGAGCTGAATCAACGGTTGATCTACACGTCGATTACGCCGTTCGGAGATACCGGACCCGGTAGAAACTACAAGGCCGCAGATATAGTTACCTGGGCCGCGGGCGGCATGATGTATCTCATGGGTGAGGAAGGTAAGCCGCCTCTTGAGATGAGCTTGCCGCAAGCCGGTCTGCATGCAGGGGCCGAAGCGGCGGTTGCCTCGCTTATTGCTCATTATCCACGCGAGATCGATGGGATCGGTCAGCATGTCGTAATCGATATGCAGGCATGCGTGGTATCGACCCTGATGAATGAACAGGCAATGCCGCTGCTGCATGGCGATTATCTGCGCCGAAGCGGCATTTTTACGGGCGCGATAGGTGGCCGCCGCAAAACCGTTTTCCAATGCAAGGACGGGTACATTTCGGGCTTGCTGGCTGGCGGTGCTTACCTGCCTTCGACCAACGCCACCATCGAATGGATGAAGGAAGAGGGGGCCGCGCCCTCCTGGCTGACGCACCAAGGCGGGCTCAAATCGCTGACACCCTCCGGCTTTATGAGTGCCACCAATGCCGATTTGCATGAACTCGAGATGGCTGAGGAGGCACTCGAGCGGTTCCTCATGACCAAGACAAAGAAACAGATCTGGCAAAATGTCCTGCGGCGCCGGATTCTTGCAGCCCCGGTGGCAACGGTGGCTGATATTGCTGATGATCCGCAACTGGCAGCTCGCCGTTACTTTGTCGAGATCGCCGCACCGCATCTGGAGCGGAAATTCACGATGCCGGGTGCGTTTGCGAAACTAAGCGAGACGCCAGTCGGACCGGCCGGACCGCCTCCACAAATCGGCCAGCATAACCGCGAAGTTTACTGCGGCTTGCTGGGACTGACGCCGGAACGTCTGGTCCGGCTGCGCGCGATCGGTGCCATTTGAGTCATCTGAGCCATCAATTACGAAAATGGAATCAGAGGCGGTTTAGTCGAGGCGATCGGCCGATAATGAGGGCTTCATGAGACGATACGCATTCAACGGGATCCACGTGTTGGACTTCACCTGGTATGGCGTTGGGCCGGTCACTACCAAATATCTGGCGGATAATGGCGCCGACCTAATCCGCATCGAATCGTCCGCGCGGCTCGACGGGTTGCGTTTGGCACCGCCATGGAAGGATGCCAAACCAGGGGTCAACAATAGTCAGTTCTTCGCCAGCTACAACACATCGAAGAAAGGCATCACGCTCGATATGAGCAAGCCTAAAGCTCGTCAGATTTTTCTTAAGCTACTGCCCTGGGCCGATGTAGTCGCTGAAAGCTTCACGCCCAAAACCTTGCGACAATGGGAACTTGACTATGAACATCTGCGTGGACTCAAACCGGAGCTGATAATGCTGTCGACCTGCATGCAGGGGCAGACTGGGCCCCATCGCGACTATCCCGGCTTCGGCAACTTAATGGCGGCGTTAGCCGGCTTCTACCATATTGCCGGCTATTCCGACTCGGAGTTGTGTCCGCCTTACGGTGCGTATACCGATTTTATCGCGCCGCGCTTTTCCGCCTGCGCGCTGATCGCCGCATTGGACTATCGGCGGCGAACCGGCAAAGGTCAGTACATCGACATGGCTCAGTATGAGGCGGCACTGCACAACCTGGCGCCAGCGCTGATCGAGTACTTCGCCGACGGGAAGATATTGGGCCCGACTGGAAATCGTTCGGCGCGTTATGCGCCGCACGGCGCTTATCGATGTGCTGACGACGACGGCCACGAGCGATGGCTGGCGCTGGCGGTGGCGAGTGACCGCGAATGGCAGGAGTTGCTCAAGGTGTTGGGGAATCCGCCGGTCGATGCTCGCTTTAGCACCATGCTGGGGCGGCTGGAGCATCGTGAGGCGCTCGACTCGTTCCTGGGGCAATTGCTCCGCGAGCGCCAAGCGGAAAAGCTGACCCCGGCACTTCAAGCACTAGGGGTGTCGGCCTACCCCGTGCAGAATTGTCTTGATTTGCATCGCGATGAAAACTTACAAGCGTTTGGTTACTGGCACTGGCTGGATCACGCGGCGATGGGACCCTCGCCTTACGAAGGACTGCAGCATAGGTTGAGCCGCACGCCCGGCGAGTTGCGCAGTCCGGCGCCCTCTTTAGGTCAACATAATGATGAGGTCCTGAGCGGTTTGCTTGGGATGAGTGCCGCAGAAATCGAACAATTGAGGCAAGAAAAGGTCGTTTTTTGAACGGCAGAGGCTTCGAGGTCCTCGGTTGCTGGGGCTAATTTGACGGCAGGAACTGCTTCAAAAAATAGTGGAACAGGTGTCCCTGCCTGTCGATGACACGCGATCTTTTTCGCTCGCGCCACTACAATAAACATGACTGAGCATCTTGCCCGCAGAAAACTTCCTCACTGGAGGCAAGACCGCGTTACTTACCTCGTAACTTGGCGGCTCGCCGAAGGACACGAGGAACTTGATGCGAGCGAGCGCGACCTCGTGGTCGCGGCGATGGGAGAGGTTTGAGGGACAGCACTATGAATTGCCTGCCTACGTCGTGATGAACGATCACGTTCGCGCGCTGCTGACGCCAGTTGTGACTTATGAGCTTGAAGGCATTCGCATTCTTCATTCCTGGGAGTCGTTCACCTCCTGTCAGATGCAGCGCAGGCATAGGCGCGCTTCGGGCGCGTGTGGCAGAACGAGTGCTTCGACCGGATCGTCCGTGACGATAAGGAATTCGTCCAGAAGCGCTAGTACATTTGTCGCAAATCCATTGAAGCGGTGGCCGGACCTGAAGGACTACTGTCGGTCTGGCGGTTGAAGCTGTGACCGACCTTTAAAAGGTGGGCGCGAGCCAGGACGCTCGCGCATCGTCGACAGGCAGGGACGCCTGTCCCACTAACCTTGGGAGCAGCCGCCGTGCCACACCTTGTATCCGTGCAGTCTTCTTAGTGCTCCGAGGGAACCGTGTCTGGTTTAGATCTATGCGGTACGAACTGAAGATTGCACTTCGCTATCTGCGCGCCCGGCGCAGAGATGCCTTTATCTCCATCACAACTATTTTTACGGCGGTGGGGGTGATGCTCGGGGTGGCGTCGCTGGTGATCGTGCTGGCGGTGATGGGCGGTTTCGAGGCCAGCCTCCGGCAACGAATCCTGAGCCTGACGCCGCAGGTTGAGATCCAGAGTTACAACGGTGCCATCAGCGATTATCCGGCCATCGAGGCCCGCGCGAACTCGCTGCCCGGTGTCGCGGGCTCCGATCCGTTCATTATCGGACAGGGGATGGCCTCATCGGCGCATGGGATCAGCGGCGTAATTATACGAGGGGTTGAGCCATCCAGTGCCTCGGTTATCTCCAAACTGCGTGGTTATGTACAACAGGGTTCACTCGATGTTTTAGGAGAAAATCACGCCTCCTCCTTCGCCGCTAATATGCGGCCAGTGGATGGCGCGGTAGCGCTCGGGTCGACTCTCGCTGAAAGGCTCAAAATTAAAACGGGCGACATTTTCAGCTTGGTTGTTCCGATTATCGCCGGGAAGGGTGCGGAGCTCACCACCAAGACGGGACGTTTCACCCTTACTGCGATCTTCGAATCAGGTATCGCATTCGTTGATCGCAACCTGGTTTTCATTGGACTCGCCAGCGCCCAAAAATTCTTCGGCCGTGAGCGGCGGGTTGACGGAATCGAGGTACGGCTGTCAACGCTCGATCAAACCGATGCGGTAACAGCGCAACTGCATGCTATGCTCGGCAAGTCCTACCGGGTGGCGAATTGGAAGGAGTTTGACCAGGCTGCCGCGGCCGGATTTGAAATGCTCAAACGAGTCTACGCCCTGGTGCTCCTGATGCTTATCGGGGTGGCCGCGTTTAATCTTGTCGCGACCCTGATCATGGTCGTGATGGAGAAGCGCAAAGACGTCGCTGTGCTGAGGGCGATGGGCGCGACGGTGGCGGATGTACGGCGCGTCTTCGTATTCAAGGGGCTGATCGTCGGTGGTGCCGGCACTGCCGCTGGCCTGCTCCTGGGCGCAGGAGGATGCTGGCTATTGGCCCATTATCACTTCATACATATCGAGAAGAAGATTTATGGCATCTCCACGCTGCCCGTCGAAGCGCATCCATTGACCTTTGCAATCGTCGCGTTGGCGTCGATGATGCTGTGCTGGATTGCAGCGCTCTACCCAGCTCGGCAGGCGGCCCGTCAGATGCCGGTCGAAGTATTCCGTTCGTGATCAGCTAACTGACCAAGAAATACTGAAACGCCGAGCGGTCACACGGGACGGCGCCAGGCTAGTAACGGCGGCAGGGTCGAATGAACCGAAGCTTAAACTTGAGGCTAGTGACTTGGCCGCTGGCTGACGCCAGGCTTGACGAGTTTGGCCTTGCGAACTACTAACGTTTCATGACCGCGTAATTTTATTGTACGCGCCGATTCCGTTTGATATTTGACGTTCTCGTCGCGCTTCGGTCCACCATTGGTTCGCCGCCGCCGCCAGTTGTTCAGTTCCTTGGAAAGTTTGCTGGCAAGCGCATCGTTGTCACGGTCGGCGTCCTGCGGAACATCTTTCTGGTGGCCCATGTCGCTGCTAGGATCCTGCGAACTCATTTCTTTCCCTTCGTTATCGATGTCGTAGACTTTCACTGTTATCGGTATAGTTAGAAGCGACCTGAGATGAACATTCACTCAAGTGCGCGCGAACCTGAAATCTATAATGGCCGCTGGGGCGGCGTAATCGCTTCCCCGCCGTTCAGGCGGGCGTCTCTCTCCTAGCTGATACACCAGATACGGATGCGAACGGTACAAAACCGTCGACGATTGGAGGGTTCGCAGAGGTAATTTTTTTGGATTGCAGTCAACGCAAGCAGGTCTCGAAACTTAACTGGACAGGACTCAGGGGCCGGTTCAATTTTAGCCAAACAGACCTTGGAATCTTAAAGCCAGACCCATATCGCCTGAGACACGCAGTTTACCACTCATGAATGCCATTTGCGGGTTCAACTTACCCGCAACCATATCGAGGTAATCCTGCGCCGCCATAGAAATAGTTGCATTCGGCGAAGGATGCGCGCCCTCCTTGATGTCGCACTTGTCATTGTTGATCGAAATCTGCCACTTGCCGCCCCCTTCCCCTGAAAGATCGAATTGATACACAGCATTAAGGCCCTCAGCTGCTTCCTTCTTGAAGCGACTCGGCATTTGCTCGAACACCTGCTTACATGAGCTTGGTGCGTCTGGCATGTGCGCTGAAACCCTCCTCAGGCGCGGGAAAGCTAGCGAAGTCATTCTATTGAAACGGAATGCTCAAGAAATGTCAAGAGGTGCTTATCAAGCGGGCACAGCCAGGGCTAATTCACCTAATGGAGAACTCCTTTTGCCCGCCTGAAGCCGGTTCGAGCGAAGGAGCTAATCACTGCTTAGCCGGCACGAACATCAGAAACCGAACATATTCCCAATCGCAACGGTGATGAGATTCTCCCGTACTTTGACGGGAGCAGCAGCCTGAGCCACCGTCACGGCGCGCTCGCGGTCGAGTTCAGTTTTGACCTGACCGCTAAGATAGGCATCACGACCGATAACTTTTACCTGCACGGAATCCAAGCCAGCGTTCTGCAACGCTTGAGCGATCAACGTCTGGTTTTGCTCCCATTGTTGAGTGTCGGTCGTAACGTTGTTAACTACAGCGCTGACACCATCGGTGCCACGCACAGTACGTTCCGCCATAAGGCGGTCATGATCATCGAACACCTTGCCGAAAATCGTGACAACCGAACCGTTGGTGTATGCCTGAACCCGCCGCAGCCTGCGATTTGTCCGAAGCTCGCCATTGACGCGATCAATGAGCGGTGGCTTTGACGGTGGCACCGCAGCCATTTCCCGCGGTGCGCGCCGGTGACGGCGAACCCGAGGCGGTGCGGGCATCATTTCGGCCGGTGTTGCTCCCGGAGTTGCAATGGCCGACGGTAATCCGGTCAGCGTCGTCGGTTCGGCGGCGGAAGCTGGAGTCCCCACCCCTACCGCGGTGCTTGGAATCGCGGATGTGCCCCCACCGGGGACGGTCGGACTTGGCAACGCCGAGGGCCTGCCTTCAGCGACCGCGGCCGGAGTCGCAGCCGACGGCGAGAACGCATATTCGGGCGTCTCGGTTGGCGAGAGGCTAGCCAACTTGGTATTCAGGTCCGATTCGACTGCTGCGGCAGCGCTCGCGGATGGCGCAAAAATCACCCGGTAGTCGGCTGTCACGCCGGACCCATTGGTCGAGGAGAACTTCCATGACGTCATAGCCTCGACTACCTCAGCGTCGAAGCTGGGATTACCTGACGTCGAGAGCCTCACGGCGCCATTATCAACCCTGCCGTTCGAAAGTATGTGCAAGCGAACAAGCATTCCGTCACTCATCGAAGGCTCGGAACTGAGCGCATTGCTGTAAACGCTTGCAAGTGCCGATTTGTTGTCTTCGAACGCTTTAAGCAGCGAATTGGCGTCACGAGGCAGCGTACCTGTAATATCACCCTGAATCCGGAGCGGCGTCTGTTTGGCGAGTTCGATCGTCGGGGAGGATGGGGCCGCCGCCGACGGGGGTGCTGGAGTCTGCTGAAACGGTTGCTTGTTGCCGAGGTACAGCGCAAACCACGCGCCAGCAGCCAAAGCTACGATGGCGGCGCTCGAGAAACCTAATATCTTAAAGACTCGGCGGCCGGTTCTTGGAGAGTCGGGCTCTGGAGCATAAAACGACGCGTCGCCGAATTCTTGTGGGCCGGGCGGACTCTCGTTGGACGCGAGGGTCTGTGAATTGGCGGTTTCCGCTGACAGTGGTGGCTCGGCGGGTTCGGGACCCTCGGCGCGCAAGCGAGCGCCACAGTAATTACATCTGACTTCGCCTGGTAGTGCCTTGCCTCCGCACACCGGACATTCGAGATCTTGGGCCGGCGTTTCATCGCTCATGACAGTGGTGAGACGTCTGTGTGGCAAATCTGCCAGTCCCACCAAAGCGGCGCCGTCAGTTTCGCAGAACTCCTCACTGTCGGGGTAGTGTTTGCTACATCGCGGGCAGCTTTTCATGGCGCTGGCGCCTCGCTCTTGCAATCGGTCGGCGCTGATTTATGATAGCCTGGTAGCTGCCTACCGGCCAACCAAGCTGTCCCCGGCGAGCGTCGAGTGAGACGTAGTCGCGAAACGTTATGCACGTTGAGCAGTTGACGCGGAAACTCAAACGCCTCGGGTAGACTTGAGCATCTGCTTACTTGAATTTTAACGATAGACAATGGTCATCGTTAGAAAATACGCTAGTAAATAGCAGCTCACGAATCACACGACCGGCTGTCCCTCAAGTCGAAAACCGATCCTGACCGCGACTTGAAATTCAGCTTGGCCATCGTGCATCGCTCCGCGTATCTGTTGCACTTCGAACCAATCAATATTGCGGACGGTCTGGCTTGCCTTGTTAATCGCGTTGCGCACGGCCTGTTGGACACTGTCGCTGGAAACGCCGACTACTTCGATTATCTTGTAGGTTTTCTCTGGCATTGCCTAATCCTCTGGGAGAGCGCAATTTATCGTTGACTGGCATTTGGTCGGCCCCCGTAAATTGGCAAAGGTAATCAGGCGGTGGGGTCAACGAACGGCCACCTGTTTCGTACAGCAACAGAATCCGCGTTGTTTGTCTAGTCCAGCCGGGCTATGGACGAGCGAAGCCTATCGTGCTGCCGCGATGAAGTCGACGGCGAGGGCGGCGGGGTCTTCGATCGTGCGAAGATCGAGAAAAAATGCGCCTTCGCGGATGCGACCGATCACAGGAGGACGCGCGTGACGAAACATCGCGGCGAGCGAGCCGGCTGTCAGGGTAGGATGAGTGATGCGAATTGCCCGTGTCTTCAACTGAGCGGTGGGGAGTGACCCCGAACCAATTTCCGAGTAAGCGTCGACAATGTCCAGTTGGAACTCGCTGGCCAGGCGCTCCCGCAGAATATCCCGGCCTCGAGCCGCGACCACCTCAATCTCGCCGGCGCTGCGGCCCAGCATCCGGAGCGTGGGGAGCGCGTCGGCGATAGCCCCGCGCAAATGCAGGCGCAGCGTTGCTTCCAACGCTGCCAGCGTTAACTTGTCGCAGCGAAGCGCTCGCTTGAGGGGATTGGCCCGTAGCTGTTCAATGAGTTCGCGGCGTCCCACCACGATGCCGGCCTGAGGGCCGCCGAGCAGTTTGTCTCCTGAAAAAGTAACGATGCCCGCTCCCGCCGCGATGCGCTCGCGCACCATAGGCTCGCGCGGCAGTCCGTACAAGCTTAGGTCGATTAGCGCGCCAGCACCGAGGTCTTCGATGACTTCGACGCCGCGGGCGCGGCCGATACCAACCAGTTCGGGAAGGCTGACCTCATGCGTAAAGCCGATTATGCGGTAATTGGAAGGGTGCACCTTGAGTAGCAACGCGGTCTCCGGGCCAATCGCCTGCTCGTAATCGCGTGGGTGGGTGCGATTGGTAGTGCCAACTTCCTTGAGCCGCGCGCCGCTGTGGGCCATCACATCGGGCAGCCGAAACGAACCGCCGATCTCTATAAGCTCGCCGCGCGATACGACTACTTCGCGTCCTGCCGCGAGCGTATTGAGTGTGAGCAGCACGGCAGCGGCATTGTTATTGACGATGGTGGCGGCCTCGGCGCCGGTGAGTTCGCGCAATTCGCTTTCGACCAAGCTGTCGCGGTCGCCTCGTCCGCCGCTGTCGAGGTCGTATTCGAGATTAATTGCCGAACGTGCCGCAGTCGCCGCAGCCTCGATAGCAGTCTCAGCGAGCAATGCTCGACCCAAATTGGTATGGAGCACCACTCCGGTAGCATTGACAACTGTGCGTATCTTCGGTTCGTCAGCCTGGGCGAGGCTAAGCATCCGTTGGACTATTTCCCCGAGCATCTGCTTGCTGGCCGTTTCGGCCTTGATTGCCCCTGACGCAAGTGCCGTTCGGAACTCATCCTGTGCCCCTCGCGCCAGCTTTTTCAGGTAATCGCGACCGAGATTGCGTAATCGGTCGTCACGCGCGGCTATTTTGAGACAGGCGTCAATCGATGGCAAAGCACGCAGATGACGCTTGCTTGCAGCCTCGCTCTGTTCGTTCGCTTTTGGCTTTTCTGAGGCCATTGAGGCGATTATAAGTCCCTCATCAGGAGAACACATCCATGCGAGCAGGTAGCGAGAGCAGCGGCAAATGCGGCTCTTCTTCGGAGTTCGCCGCAGCTTCACGATTGGGCTAAAATCAATGTTGGAAGTTTTTGAGGAGTGTGATCGGGTTTCGGATGGTACAGGGCTTCCAGCCGCAGCCGCTTGAGTTGCAACAGAGCTGCTGGGACTGGAAGTCTCTGTGATTGAGTTGACAAACGACCGGTGAGAAAAACGCCCATGTTCGGAGAAATCGCACCGCGCAGCCATACCCCGCAAGCTCCATTTATCACCGTCGAAGAGGCACTCGAAGAGACTCGCCGGGGCCGCATGATCATCTTGATGGATGATGAGAACCGCGAAAACGAAGGCGATCTCTGCATGGCGGCGGAAAAGGCCAGCCCCGAGGCAATCAACTTTATGGCCAAGTATGGCCGTGGACTGATTTGCCTGCCAATGGCAGCGGAGCGTGTCGAGCAGCTCGGGTTGAGCATGATGGTCGGTGATAATCAGGCGCCCCTCGGCACCGCGTTTACCGTACCCATCACCGCCAGACGGGCCGCCGGTTCCGGCATTTCCGCCCATGACCGCTCCACCACGATCCTGCAGGCCGTACGTGAAGATGCGACGGGGGCCGAATTTATTACACCCGGCTATGTTTACCCACTTCGCGCGCGCGACGGTGGTGTACTCGTGCGCACTGGGCAGACTGAAGGGGCGGTCGATCTCGCCCGGCTGGCCGGACTGAAACCGGCTGGCGTGATCTGCGAGATCCTAAAAGAAGATGGCACGATGGCCCGGCGCGACGACCTGGTCGAATTCTCCCGCATCCATGGGCTTAGGATCGTCACAGTTGCCGATATTATCGAATATCGGTTGCGTAATGAGACGATGATTCAACGCATTGCCGAGGCCCGCCTGCCGACCGCATTCGGCGACTTCAAGGCCTGCGTCTATCGCAACCTGGTCGATCAGAGTGAGCATCTGTTGCTGGTAATGGGTGATATTACTCCGGAAAGGCCCGTGCTCGTGCGTGCTCATCGAGAGTATCTGCCTGGCGACGTGTTCGGCTACAGCAAGCGCAACACCCGCAACCTGTTGCAGGCGGCAATGGAGTATATCGCTGAAAAGGGCGAAGGCGTGATCCTTTACCTGAAACGGGAATCCGAAGCGATCGCCAGCGATCTGAATTCGGGCACACGAAAGTCGATTATCCGCGCGAGTACGCGCTTAAATGCTCCCGAGGCGGATTTTCGCGATTATGGCATCGGTGCGCAGATTCTGCGTGATGTCGGCGTGCGCAAAATGATTCTACTCACCGACAAGCCGCCGAGGCTGGCAAATCTGCCCGGCTACGGACTTGAGATCGTTGATCACGCACCACTATCGATCTTCGGGGAAGCCCCACTCGACAACTAAATGTGGTGACAAGAGGTTTTCGCCGGTACCTTCCGGATTGCCTGGCGGTGGTGGCCCGAAACCAATTCCGCGCGTATCTCGCGCTTGCTTGCTCCCTGATGCTGATGGTCGTGGCCCCGGCGGTATGCTACCCCGCTCAGCCGAACGTTGTCGCGATAGAGTCGGTGCAGTGGGCGAGTCCGCTTACTGCAGGACAGCCGAATCTGCTGAAGGTGGACGCGAAGATTGTTCCGGGTTGGCATATTAATTCCGATCGTCCCTCAGCTGCGTATTACGTCCCGACCCGCGTCACCCTTACTGCTGTTCGCGGGCTGAAGGTCGGTGAAGTTAACTATCCGGCGGGCCAGAACGTTTCGCTGGCGTTCGCACCTGGGGAAAGCCTTTCGGTCTACACTGGCCAGGTGGAATTCGGAATTCCGATTACCCCGCTGCTGAAGTTCAACGCCGAGACCGAAGCAACACCATTGAATATACGGATCTCATACCAGGCCTGTAATGACCGCGAATGTCTGCGTCCCGCCTCGGTATCCAAATCTGTTCCTCTCGCGCTACTCAGAGTTGCAAGCGCACCATCGAAAGTGCATCTGAACGAGGCCGGACTTCCGGGAAGCCGAACCCTCCTGGCAGATATCTTCACGCGCGATGGCTATGTGGCGGGTTTTCTCTTCGTTCTACTCGGGGGGCTCGCGCTCAATTTGACCCCCTGCGTTTATCCCCTAATCGGCGTCACGATCGCTTATTTTGGCTATGAAGGGGGTGGTCCACGTAAAGTCGTCATGCTGGCAGTGCTCTACGTGTTGGGCATTGCCTTGACATTCTCCGCGGTAGGGGTCGCCGCGGCCCTTTCGGGTGCTTTGTTTGGCGCGGCCCTGCAGAGCCCGTTCATCCTCTGCGTGATTGCCGCCATGTTGCTGGTGCTCGCGGCAGCTAGTTTCGGCCTGCTCTCCCTCCAGCCGCCGGTTTGGCTGATGCGGCGGGCGGGGAGCGCGCGGCCGGGGTACGCTGGTGCGCTGGCGATGGGCCTTGGGATGGGCGTCGTGGCGGCACCGTGTATCGGCCCGATCGTGCTCGGATTGCTGCTAATGGTGCAGCAGAGCGCGAATCCAACGTTGGGGTTCGCACTGTTTTTCACACTGGCGATTGGTCTGGGGCTGCCGTACGTTGTCCTCGCGCTTGCCGCTGGTAGTATTCGGCGCTTGCCGCGCTCCGGTGAATGGCTCGCGTGGGTTGAGCAGTTATTCGGTTTTATGCTGGTCGGTCTGGCGTTGTATTTCACCGATCCGCTGTTTCCGGATCGTTTGATGACCCGGGTCTTGCCCTACTACGCCGCAGGCGTGGGGATTTTCCTTGGCTTCGTGTCGGCAGCCGGTCGCAATTGGCGGCCTTTTTTTGTAATGCGATCGGCTCTTGGCATCACTGCAGTAGTCGCCCTTGCTTACCTGTTGATTACAGCACGAACTTCGCGGGCCGAAGTAAGCTTTCAGCCCTTCGATTCGGCTCTATTGCAGACGGCGCGCGCGCATCGCCAACCCGTTGTGGTGGATTTTAGCGCCGACTGGTGCGTCCCTTGTCGTGAAATGGAGCATACCACGTTCGCCGATCCCGCCGTGGTGCAGAAGGCGAACAATTTCATGTGGCTTAAGGCTAATCTGACCGCCGCCAATCCGCGCAATACTGCGCTAATGAAGCAATTCGAGGTCGCAGGCGTGCCGACCACGGTATTCATCGATTCAAAAGGCAGGGTCCGCACCAGCCGAGCCGGCTATATCGGCCCGCGAGAGTTCCTGGACTATCTCCTGCAGGTGGAATGAACCCTCCGGCGAGCCAAGCGAGGAGGATACTGCGGAATGCTCGCTGGAAGATAAACTTTGTTTTATCAGTTGCTGACTACGAAGGTTGCGCTCCATCGACAATGGGTTCAAACGTAGTTGAAAAGCCGCGTAGTCTTCGTTTCCCTTTCTTTGTTCCGGATTAGAACGAGAGTTGAAGTAACCACGAAAAACGAGCACGGCGCTTTACTGACCAGGTGCGTAAAGGTACAATAAAGGGCGGTTAGTTCTAGAATGAGTCCTCTTCTCGTCCGCTAGTCAATTTATGGCAAACAAGCAGATTTCCGACGGCTACGGCGCCGATTCGATCAAGGTGCTGGAAGGGCTCGAAGCGGTTCGTAAGCGGCCCGGCATGTATATCGGCGACACCGCCGAACGTGGATTGCACCATCTGGTCACCGAAATCGTCGACAATTCGGTGGACGAGGCGCTGGCTGGTTTCTGCACCGAGATTAACGTTGTGATTCACGGCGATGACCGCATCTCCGTCGAGGATAATGGCCGCGGAATTCCGGTGGATATGCATCCGACGGAGAAGCGCTCGGCGCTCGAAGTTGTGCATACCGTGCTACATGCCGGCGGCAAATTTGATCGTGGTGTGTACAAAGTTTCTGGTGGACTGCATGGCGTCGGCGCATCGGTCGTCAATGCGCTCAGCGAGGAATTCGAAGTCGAGGTCCGCAAGAACGGCACGGTCTATTTCCAACGCTACGAACGCGGTATTCCGAAAAGCAAGGTCGAGGAGCGCGGTTCCACCAAACTTAGCGGCACCAAGACCGCCTTTTCGCCGGACCCCGCGATTTTTCCCGAGATCAAATTCAAATACGACGCTATCGCCCGCTATTTACGCGAGATGGCATATCTAAATGCCGGACTCAAAGTGCGGCTCAGCGACGAGCGCACTGGCAAACAGGAAGAGTTCCATTATGAGGGTGGCATCAAGGAGTTTGTCGAGTCGCTGAACAAGGGCGGCGATGTGCTGCACGACGTGATCTTCTTCAAGGGCCTGCGTGAAGGCGACGATATCGAAGTCGCGCTGCAATGGACCGACGCCGTGCACGAGGCAATTTTCGCTTACGCCAACAATATTCATACGGTCGAAGGCGGCACTCATCTGTCGGGCCTCAAATCGGCGCTCACGCGTACGCTAAATAACTACGCGGCGAAAAATAACCTCTTCAAGAACAAGGAGATGAGGCTCGAAGGCGACGATACACGCGAAGGCCTGGTTGCGGTGGTGAGCGTAAAGCTGCCGGAACCGCAGTTCGAAGGGCAGACCAAAACTAAACTGGGCAATTCCGAAGTAGAGGGTTTGGTCGCTGGCCTGGTCAACGAGAAGCTCGGCGAATATTTCGAAAAAAATCCCACTGATGCCAAACGGATCGTCGTGCGAGCGATAGAAGCAGCCACTGCCCGCGAGGCGGCGCGCAAGGCCAAAGAACTTGTGCGCCGCAAGGGCGCGCTCGATTCGGGCTCATTGCCAGGCAAGCTCGCCGATTGCCAGGAGCGTGACCCGGCGCGCAGCGAATTATTTATCGTCGAGGGCGACTCCGCTGGTGGTTCAGCCAAACAGGGACGCGATCGTCGCATCCAGGCGATCCTGCCGTTGCGGGGCAAGATCCTGAACGTGGAACGCGCGCGCATCGACAAGGTGCTCTCCTCGGCCGAATTGCGTACGCTAATCACCGCGCTCGGGATGGGTGTTGGCTCCGACAAGGACGTCGCCAAGCTGCGCTATCACACGGTCGTAATCATGACGGACGCCGACGTCGACGGCTCACATATCCGCACGCTGCTGCTGACGCTGTTCTTCCGTCAATTTCCGGAAATCATCGAAAACGGCTATCTGTACGTCGCACAGCCGCCACTGTTCCGTGCCAAAAAGGGCAAGGGTGAGCGTTATCTCAAAGATGAACCGGCATTAGAGGATTACCTGACTGACCTCGGTGCTGAGGCAGTTAACTTCGAATCCGGCAAGGGCAAAGATGCGCGCGAACTCAAAGGCGCAAGCCTCAAGACGCTGGTACGTAGGGCGCTCCATCTGGAACGTATGTACGAGAGTCTGGAGCGGCGCTCCAAGGAGCGACCGATCGTCGCGGCGCTGGGAAAGCTGATTACCGATAAGAATGCGACTGCCGACACCTTCCGCGACGAGAAGGTGCTGGAGACCCTGGCCGAAACGATCAAGAAGATTGTCGGTAATCCGAACTTGCAAACGAAAGTGATTGCCGACACCGAATCCTCCTGGAAAATCGTTTTCTCGCACGCACGCAACGGCGCAACGCCGCCGACCATAGTCGACCTGGCGCTGTTCCACAGCGGTGAGCTGCGGGAGATTCGCCGGCTCGGCGCAGAACTCGAACCTTATCGGCAGCCTTACAAAATCAAAACCGGCGACGACGAACGCGCAGTGGATTCGCTCAAAGCGGTCGCCGATGCGGTGTTGGCGGCAGGCCAGAAGGGCGTCGAGATCCAGCGCTATAAAGGCCTCGGTGAGATGAACCCTGAGCAGCTTTGGCAGACGACCATGAATCCCGAGGCGCGCTCGATGCTGCGGATGGAAATCGCGTCGCAGGAGGATGCCGAGGCTATTTTCGCCAAGTTGATGGGCGACCAGGTCGAACCCCGCCGACTATTCATCGAGGAGAACGCCCTCAACGTCAAGAATCTGGATATTTGACGGGCCGCAGATCTTGTCTCCGGACCGCAACAGCCACCTGCGCATGTTTTGGCGCTGCCAGGGTCCTCACGAAAATCGCTCGGCTTAGCTTGTCGCTTAATTTGAGCAGAAGCGCAGCGCGGCGCATGCAGTCGAACACTCGGCCGGGATTTTCTTTGCGGCGCTAGGCCACGACATAAGTATCGCATTTCTTTAACAGGCTGAACTAAATGGCTGAAACCAACGGTAACGAACCTATTCGCAACGAACCGGCACGGCTCAGTATCGAAGATGATATGCGGCAGTCCTACCTGGACTACGCGATGTCGGTGAACATTGGCCGGGCCCTGCCGGATTTGCGCGACGGCCTCAAACCGGTCCATCGCCGCATTCTATACGCGATGTTTCGCGAGGGACTCCTCTCTAGTCGCCGCTATTCCAAATGTGCTGGTGTCGTCGGTGAGGTCCTCAAGAAATACCATCCGCACGGCGACAGCGCGGTCTACGATGCGCTGGTGCGGATGGCGCAGACCTTCAGCATGCGTTACCCGCTGGTCGACGGCCAGGGCAACTTCGGCTCTATCGACGGCGACCCGCCGGCCGCTTATCGGTACACCGAATGCCGCCTGACCCGACTAGCCGAGCGGCTGCTGGCCGATATCGATAAGGACACCGTCAATTTTATCGACAATTTCGATGGCTCCGATCAGGAACCCGAGGTACTCCCCGCGCAGATTCCGAATCTGCTGATCAATGGCTCCGACGGCATCGCGGTGGGAATGGCGACCAATATTCCGCCGCACAACCTCGGAGAAGTATGTGACGCGCTGCTCAAGTTGATTGAAAATCCCGACCTCACGATGGAGGCGCTGCTCGACATCATTCCAGGGCCGGATTTTCCCACCGGGGGACAATTGTTGGGACGCGATGCAATTCGGCAGGCTTACCTGAGCGGACGCGGAAGTATCACGATTCGCGCCACCGCGGCAATCGAAACCGACAAGCGCAGCGGTCGATCGTCGATCATCGTGCGCGAGATTCCCTACCAGGTCAACAAGACCCGGCTGATTGAGCGAATTGCCGAGCTGGTCAACGACAAACGAATCGAAGGCATTAGCGACCTCCGCGACGAGTCAGATCGCGACGGCATGCGGGTCGTGATCGAGCTTAGGCGCGACGCCGAGCCGCGCATCGTGCTGAATCAGCTCTATAAGCTGACCCAGATGCAGCAGGGTTATGGCCTGATCATGCTGGCGATTCATGAGGGGCGTCCGCGCGAACTGAGCCTGCGCGATATGTTGGTCGAGTTCCTGGCCCATCGCCGCCATGTTCTGACACGCCGCACCCAGTACGAATTGAAGCAGGCCGAGGCGCGGCTGCATATCCTCGAAGGCTTGCTCATCGCGCTCCGCAATCTCGACGCGGTGATTCGCCTGATTCGCGCATCGCAGGATACTGAATCGGCGCGCACCGGGCTGATGCAGCGGTTCAATTTGACGCAGTCGCAGGCACAGGCAATCCTCGACCTGACGCTGCGCCGTCTGACTTCGCTCGAACGCGACAAGATCGAAGCCGAGCACAAGGAAATCCAGGAGAATATCGCGCGGTTGCGCAATATTCTCTCCAGTGAAAGCGAGTTGATGAAGCTGATCGCCGACGAGTTGAAGGACGTCAAAAAAGAATTCGCCGATGAGCGCCGCACCCAAATAATCGAGGCGGAAGGTGACTTCTCAATCGAGGACTTGATCGTTGAAGAGGACGTGCTGGTGACCGTCACCCATGGCGGCTACATCAAGCGCACGCCGCTCTCATTGTACCGCACCCAGCGGCGCGGCGGCCGTGGCAAGCTCGGCGCCACCACCGGCGAGGAGGATTTCGTTGAGCACCTGGTGCCGGTCGGCACCCATGACCGGCTCTTATTCTTCACCAGCGCCGGCAAGGTTTACGAAAAGAAAGCTTACGAACTGCCCGAAGGCGGACGCGCGGCGCGTGGGCGTTCGATCGCGAATCTGCTGAGCTTGGCGAACGACGAAACGCTCTCGGCATTCCTGCCCGTCACGAAAGACTCAAAAGGCAAGTATGTCTTCTTCGCAACCCGGCGAGGCCAGGTCAAGAAAACGGAACTCGATGAGTTCGCCAATATTCGTTCCAGCGGAATCATCGCGATCAATCTCGAAGACGGCGACGCGCTCATTGGGGTGCGTCTCACCGACGGCAAGCAGCAGATTGTGCTCTCGACGCGGGAAGGGCAGGCGACCCGCTTCAAGGAAGATGAGGTTCGGCCGATGGGCCGCGGCACCTATGGTGTCAGCGGGATGGAATTGGAATCGTCTGCCGAGAAAGCAGGAAAAACGGTCAAACTGACGCAGGACGAGGTCGTGTCGATTGCGGTCGCGCGCGATGATGAGACCCTGCTGACCGTTTCAGAAAATGGTTTCGGCAAGCGCACGCCTGCTTCCGAATACCGCCTGACCCATCGCGGCGGCAAAGGCGTAATCACGATGGATGTCACCGAGCGCACGGCCAAAGTTGTGGGCGTGCTGCAGGTTGATAGCGATGCGCAGGTGGTGCTGGTGACCGACCATGGCAAGATAATCCGGCTGAAAGCCAAGCAGGTGCGAATTACCGGCCGCAATGCGCAAGGAGTGCACTTGGTGAAGCTGGAGCCGGACGAAAAAGTCCGCGCAGTATCTCCGCTGGCCGAACGCGAAGACGATGACGATTCAAACGGTACCGACAACGGCGCATCGTCCAATGGCGACGGTTCGTCGGAGTAACTAGGTTCTCAATAGATTTGGCGAAAGTCAGCCAACTTCGAGGAGGTGTGATCTCACGAACAATCGATGGAGCCCAACCGCATCATAAACACTCCGAGGTTTCATGATAGTTGCCAAAGGCTCCTCCCATCGGAAGACATGCACATGACAAGCTTTCAAGCTTTAGAATACGTTTGATCATCTGACCTTATCGAAGGAACGCGATTCATGGCGAAATTTCGGGTTCGGCTAAAGCTTCAGGCGCTTGAGCTTGAGATTGATGGTGAACGCGAAGACATCCCGGCCATCACTTCCGCGGTTCAGCAAGAATTCTCCGGCCTGATTAAACCTACAGAAGCTTTTGCTGACGGCCGCAAGCAGCTTGGGGACAACGGCCAAATTCTTGATAGAGACACGGGAAAAAATAAAGGTCGCGCCGCTCGACGCCGCGCAGCGAAAGCAACTAGCGAGGGCGGCCAGGGCGAACCACTTGAATACCGGCATGATTCCTCAACGTATGGCAATCCGCAGCAAAGCTGGAATCAGCTTGAAAAAGTGGCCTGGTTGCTCTCAGTCATCAAAGGACTAAATGGGGTTGCTGAGGTGAGCGCCGCCCAATTAGTTGCCACTTTCAATCAGCATTACAAACCTTCCGGCAAACTGCATTTGCCCACGCTGACTCGCGATCTGGGCAAGGCTAAGGTGCAAAATCCGCCTTGGGTTGGGGAGGACAAAGGCCTTTGGTACCTAACTGAGGAGGGCGAACGGCAAGCGCAGCAGCTCATTCAAAATACGCTAAAAGCGCAAGCACCGTGAACGGCCCCGTGACAATCGACCAGTTCGCTAGCGCTTCTGACTTGGACTCTTTGCTCGAGGTGGACAAAGTCTGCCGTCTGGCTTTTTTCCATCTCAAAGCTCAGCACATCGAGGAGTTCACCGTCAGAGACGCGTCTCAGTGGCTGATAAGTGCTGGCTATGCGGCCCCAAATCAGACGCGATTAGAAGGAAAGCTGCGGGAAAGCAGAAGTACGATCAAAGGGCAGCGTGGCTGGCGGCTAAGAGTTGATTTCGTTAAGGATCTCGACGCGAAGTTTCCGGCGGTCTCGGCAAGGCCACAAGAGGTTGTCGATGCGGGTAGCCTTATACCCGAGGTCGACTACGGGCGCACGCGCGGATACGTCGAGAGCCTTGCCAAACAGATCAATGCCTCCTACGAACATAATCTCTTCGACGGCTGTGCCGTCCTAATGCGCCGCTTGGTGGAGGTACTGCTGATACTTTCATACCGAAAGCTGAACATCGAGAGCGCTATCCATGACAACTCCGGCAATTATGAGATGCTGGAAAAGATCGTCAACAACGCGAAAACGAACAGCATCCTTGGACTGTCTCGAAATAGTAAAAGTAGCCTGGACATTTTCCGGCAGCTAGGCAATTTTTCAGCCCACAAAATCGAGTATATGTGCCGCAGGGAATATATTCAGCCGCACATTCAGGAATATCGCGCATTGGTTGTCGAGTTGCTGCATAAGGCTGGCCTCCGAATCTGAGCGGTGAGCGACCCGTTACGACCCGTAGCTCCTTGGACACGAGATTCTAATCCAAACAAACTGCAGGGGACGCAGTCTGCGCTGTTGCTGCACGATGTTTTTAAGACGGTCAACCATTCTATTCGAGAACCTTCCGTGCTATTAATCGGTGCTCATCCACAGTTGAGGCCAGCCTGCGAGTATCAGTGGATCCTTAGCTCCGGACAAATCAACTCAGCGACGAGCGCCGCCGAGTATCTCCGGCCCGCATTGGACTACGACACGGATTCAATTGAAGCGGCCGCGCGGCACCGGCGCCCAGCGCAACTACAGTGCAGCCTACAGCGGCATCGCGGCTTCCTTGTTATCAGGTTTCCGAACCAAAAAGGTGCTGATTTATCGCCCTGGACCAGTCTTTTTGGTTTTGCGTTTGCGCGGATAGCTGGTCCCGATCCATCCACGTTGTCCTTACGGATTTATTTGGCGGTTCGCGTATTATTTTGTTGTCGAGTGCTTCAGCGGTTGCCGGATCGTCGAGATGAACCCTGAAAACGATGCCCAAGTGCCGAGCAGCCCGCGCGTTCTCAGCCGTATGCACTAAGCCCAAGGGTTCAGGGGTTGGCAATTGCGCGATCGACAGTTCTTCGAGTACCTCCCGCCTTAGCCCGGCGATCACACTGCTCCATTTTGAAGCATCAGATCCCAAATCTTGTTTCCTAACATGACCACCCGCCCAATTTGCTAGCGCCTTGTCCAGGGATTCTCCAGGCTCTGACCGGACGTTTGTTAGAAGCTTTCCCGAGTGTTCTATAACGCAGACCGGGACAATCTGTATCCACTCCTCCTCAGTTTCCGCCTTCGATCGGCGCACGTACCGCCCAGACTCGTTAACCAGCGAGTAGATAACTCCCCACTGGGGCTGAACCAGAGTTTCGAAAGGTAGTCCAACGACTTCGCTTAACTTAGATTTTGGTACACAGAGTACCTCTTCATCCGCGAAATGCTCCAACGTCTCCAACGTCTTTTTAGCTACCTGCATCACACTGTCCCTGGGCATTGATGAGGTCGTGTTTATTACAAGGTGTTCACGAAACCTTCGTTTATATTTTTCCACGACGTTCAAGAGGTGCGACCTCAACTGATTCAGGGTCGTCGGGTTCATTATCGCTCCGCCTTTAAGCGTAATTTGATACGCATTCTCCCGAACCAGCGCTTGGTCCGCACCGCAATGCAGAACGCAAATAAGGTCAATAAGATCCCACCACCGCGGAGCAAGAATAAAATTCCTGAATGTGTCCGCTTCCTCTCGAGTCAGGCGCAGCGTCTTCTCTTGCCACTCGATCCAGACGAGGCCGTCGAACAGCCCTCGGTCCAGGATGAAAACATCCAGTTTCTCATCCTCCAGAGCTTCGATCATTCCATTCAATGTTGCGCAGGTGACCCAAATGTTGAAAGATGCCGCGCCCTTGTTTGTTAACGGTGCGATCGACGCACGTTCTTGATAGACGCGGACAGAAATCCCATTGCGCTTAAGAAACTGCTGAAGAACGCTTAAGGTCAGTGTCTTGCCGGATTTTGGCGTACCCGCAAATTCGATAAAGAACGGTCGACGCTTTTCGAGCAGTAGTGGGCGGATTCGGTTAACATGCCTTTCGAGCTCAGCGATAGCGTCATTTGTCGCTTCATCCACCTCCACGATTGTCCTCCTGTTGGGCATTCAAAGAGTTAGCGGAAGACGCGTGGTGGATCGAGACGTCTGAAGAGATAGCTATCACCCGCGCTAACCCCGGGAAGCCGGTCTTGTTTGACGGAATCCGAACATTCTGACCTTCCCCCACCTATAATAGTAGCAAGGGCCAACGCGCCGTATAGTTTAGCTGAGCCGATCAACATCGAGACCAATCTAACCTTACCCCTGCCCGATCAGTCTTTGGCAGGCGCACGCCTGCTTCCGAATACCGCCTGACCCATCGCGGCGGCAAAGGCGTAATCACGATGGATGTCACCGAGCGCACGGCCAAAGTTGTGGGCGTGCTGCAGGTTGATAGCGATGCGCAGGTGGTGCTGGTGACCGACCATGGCAAGATAATCCGGCTGAAAGCCAAGCAGGTGCGAATTACTGGCCGCAATGCGCAAGGAGTGCACTTGGTGAAGCTGGAGCCGGACGAAAAAGTCCGCGCAGTATCTCCGCTGGCCGAACGCGAAGACGACGACGATTCAAACGGTACCGACAACGGCGCATCGTCCAATGGCCCGGATTCATCTGAATGAGGCGAACGTTGTGAGGCAAAGGCAGCGCCAGCGGAAACGCTCACGCGGCGTCGATAGGCAAGGGACGCCGGCCTCACCAGTTCAGAGAGACATCGCGATGAAGCCGCAGGCCGTGCTCCCGTGCCAACGGCAGATGCCTTATATCACCTGCGGTGGCTGTTGACTGACATAAGGGCGGAAAGGTCTTCTTGCGGCTCCCCTGCGCCCGGTCGTGGCCGCACGAGCGCAATGCCGAGCCCGATAAGCGTCAAAGCGAGGCACGTTTCAGCGAAAATATCGCCGACTTGGACGTACACCGTTCTCTCTTGCCGCCAATACACGTGTTCGGTTTCAGTTGTCCGCTTGAATAGGGGCGTACGCGCCGTGATCGTGCCGTCGGACTGAATCACCGCGCTAATTCCGGTATTGGCAACCCGGACCATCGGCGCCTTGGTTTCGACCGAGCGCATGGCAGCCATCGCCAGTAGTTGGTAAGGCGCTGAACTCTTACCATACCAGGCGTCATTGGTGATATTCATCAGAATATTGGCTCCCCGCTGGACCGCGGTGCGCGCGAGATTCGGAAAGACGCTTTCGTAGCAAATCAGTACGGCTAATTTCCCGCGCCGCACCTCGAATAGGGTTTGCTCGCGGCCGGCGAACATATCGCCGAAGCCAACCACGACCCTGTTCACCAATCCCCCGAGCAGCTTTCTTAACGGGACATACTCGCCAAACGGCACGAGCTGGATCTTGTCGTACCAGCCCTCGACCCTGCCCTTGCTGGAAACGAGATACGCGCGGTTGTAAAAGCCGACCCGATTGTCCTCGAGCCCAAATGCCGGTGCGCCGAACAGGATTGGCGCACTGGTCCGAGCGGCGAGTTCGAGCAGCCGTTGCCGGTAAGCCGCATCGTCGGCGAAACGGGCGGGATAGCGGTCATCTGGCTGGAAGAAAAAAGTGGCGGCGGCCTCAGGCCATACGATAAGGTCGGCGCCCTGCTGCGCCGCCGCTTCGCTTTGCATGCGATAGATTTCGAAGCTGGTTTCAAGGAATTTCGGGTCCCATTTGAGCGATTGAGGTATATCGCCCTGAACCATAGCTATCTTCAGTGAACCTTGGGGTGCGGTCGCCGAAAGCTGATGGATACGCCACGAACCGAAAATCAACGCCAGCGCCATCGTAGCCGTGAGGGTGCCCAAACCAACGGTCTGCATCCGCCGCGGATAGACCTGGAATATTACGATGTAGGCCACCACATTGAAGAACATGATGAGGGCCGAGACTCCGTAGACCCCGGTGAATTCTGCGAACTGAATCAGTTCGACGTTGCGGTACGCCGCGTAACCCAGCAGGTTCCATGGGAAGCCAATCGGAAAATAGGTGCGAACCCATTCCAGCGCGGTCCATGCAATTGGCATCGTCAGCAGGCTTGGCATTCCGAGGCGCCGCGCTGTGAACTCACCACTCCAGATTGCCACCGCCGTGTACGTCCCCATGATCGCTGCCAGCAGCAGCATCGGCATTATTGCGAGTACGGTTGGGACGCTGGCGAAGTCATGCAATGCGATTACAACCCAGTAGAGCGAGCCAACATAACAAACAAAGCCTTGCAGCAATGCGTAGCCGAACACGCGTCGCAGCGATTGGCCTTCCATCGCGTAGAATAAAGGAACAAAGGCGACCCAGGCGAACAGGTTCAGGTCGATTTTCGGGAAAGCCGCCGCGAGCGCCAGACCGCTCAGCGCTGCCAGTCCCGGCCGCGTCCATTTATTCGGCGAGATTTTCAATTGGAACCGAACAGGCCGCTCAGCGGGATGATACCGGCGCAGGGTGGAGCGCCTCCGAAGCGATCGTAGAGGTCATCAACATCACGCCACGTTTCAACCAAAGCCACTGCACCTTGCTCAGGAAGCTTCAGTTGCTCTGCAATGCGCCACTCCCGCTCGAAGGTCCAATCCAGCGGCGGCGTCTGCTCGAGATCGATTGCCACCACTCGCCACCACTCCTGCTCATCAAGCAATTGGCAGCCTTCGGACCATGGCATATAGATCGCTGGCCGGGCGCCCATTGCGAAAGCATATCTCTTATCTATCGCGATGCCGAAGGGTTCATAGCGACGGCGATTGTTGCGCATCAACAGTCGGTTGAGTTCCGGCAACGGCGCATCGAACAGGCACACGACAGCGCGCTTGGTGCGCACCATCCGGGTGGAACCCTGGATTACGCCGGTGCGCAGGATTGCGACAAGGTTGTCCATCGCGTCGCCCTCGGCGGAACGGCGGGTGAAATGGGTCAGCATCGCGGCGGCGGGGAGTTGAAGGGCGCCGTGAGCCATCAGTAAGGTTCAGAGGTTTCCAGCAAAGGGGCTACTGAAGACACCCGGGTAGAGCCTTTCTCATCTGCCGCCAGCGCGGCAGCGAGTTCGCGTTCCCGGGCGAACATCCGCCGCGCATCAGCGCGCGATTTCTCGTGGTCGTAGCCGAGCAGGTGCAGCACCCCGTGAATCAACAGGGTGCGCAAGCGCGACTCAGGTGTAACGCCGAGCCGCTCAGCTTGGCGCAGGGCGGTATCCACCGAGATAACCACGTCGCCAAGCGCCGCAGGCTCGGTCTCATGATGCGCCGCAGCATACTCAGGCCTGACAGCCGCGCAGTTATCTAGTTGGGGAAATGAAAGTACATCAGTGGACCGATCCGTCCCACGAAAAGCGCGATTCAACTTCCGGATAGGCGAGTCTCCGGTCAACACGAGCGAAAGCTCGCAATTATCCAGTGACAACAGATTGAGCAATGCACGAGCGTCAGCACTCACGGCGCGTATATAACGCCGTGCCCCAGGCGTCTCGGATTTAAGCAAAACTGCCGTCATCAACCAAATTCCGTCTCATCGAAATATGCGAAATATGAATGTCCCGCAAAAAGGGCCGGGACACCGTTAATCGCCAGGATTGCCAGCGTTCGGCGGGCCGGTTGGCCCTTCACCGTTGAAGGATTCGTAGGCGGTAATGATGGTCTGGACTAGCCGATGACGCACCACGTCGCGCTCGTTGAAATAGGTGAAGCTGATGCCGGAGGTATTCGCCAATACGGTGCGTGCTTCTTTTAGGCCGGAGAGTTTGCCGCTGGGCAAATCGATTTGGGTGATGTCACCGGTAATGACAGCTTTTGAACCGTAGCCCAAGCGCGTCAGGAACATCTTCATCTGCTCGGAGGTGGTGTTCTGCGCCTCGTCCAGGATGATGAACGAATCGTTCAAAGTGCGGCCGCGCATGAACGCCAGCGGCGCGACCTCGATGGTGCCGCGCTCGAGCATCCGCCGCGCCCGATCGAAATCAACCATATCATGTAGTGCATCGTACAGCGGACGCAGGTAAGGATTGACCTTTTCAGCCAGGTCGCCTGGCAGGAAACCGAGCTTTTCCCCGGCTTCGACCGCTGGACGGCACAACACCATCCGCGTCACTTGATTTTTCATCAGCGCTGCCAGCGCCATCGCCATCGCCAAATAGGTCTTGCCAGTCCCCGCTGGCCCAATCCCGAAAACGATATCGTGCGCGCGAATCGCATCGATATAAGCTTTCTGATTGAGACTCTTGGGCGAGATTATCCGCTTGTGTGCGGAGACATAGACCGTATCAAGAAAAATGTCCTTAAGATCGATGGTGTGGTCCGCGCGCAGAATCCGGATAGCGTATTCCACATCACCTGAGTAGATGGGATACCCGCGTTTCAGGAGATCATAGAGTTCGCTAAGCAACTTGCCCGAGAGCGCCTGCTCGGCATGGCTGCCGGAAATTTTTAACGTGCTGCCGTTCACCCCGATGTGGACGCCGAGCGCCTGCTCGATCGTGCGGATATGGCTATCGTGCTGCCCGAGCAGTTCGGTGAAGAAGCGGTGGTCGTCGAACTGAAGTTCGAGCGAATCTTGGCTGGCTAGCTGAGAAATGGTCCCGTTTAACCTCTCGCGATGCGGAATTGTGCTCAACTGCAAATGTTAAAATTGGTTCGACGTCATCATAGCGATTTGCCGTTCAAGTGTTAATCTCCTCCCGCCATTCTAGTCTCTAATTAGCGACGCCACCCTGGCAAGCGCTTCGTCCAGCTTGGCCGCTTCGCGGCCTCCGGCCTGGGCAAAATCGGGGCGCCCACCGCCAGAGCCACCGATAATAGGTGCAACCTGTTTAACAATATTGCCAGCCTTAAAACGGTCAGCAAGATTGGGAGTCACCGCCACCAGCAATACGGCCTTGTCATCGCCGAGATCGGAGCCTAATGCCACAACTGCTGATCCGTATTGCTGACGAAGCCGGTCGGCGATTCCTCTCAATCCCAGCGCGTCGACACCTTCGAACTTGCGGCTGACAAGTTTGATGCCCTGTATCTCCTGCACGGTTTCTCCGCCGGCTGAGGTGGTGCTGCCGGCGACGAGCTTTTGCTCGAGTGTGCGCAATTGTTTTTCGAGTTCTCTTTCACGCGCGAGGAGTCGCTCCAGCCGTTCAAGCGTCTCCGCGTCGCGGGCACCGAGATGGCTGCCGATTTGCCGCAAAATCTGTTCGCGCCGGCGAATCGTTTCGAGCGCCCCTTCGCCGGTCAGTGCTTCGATTCGCCGAACCCCCGCGGCGACGCCGGATTCGCCCTCGAGCTTCAGCAGGCCAATGTCGCCGGTTCGGGCAACATGAGTTCCACCACAGAGTTCGACGGAGAAGTTGCCCATCCGGACAACCCGTACACGGTCGCCGTACTTATCGCCGAAGAACGCCAGCGCGCCGGCCTTTATCGCTTTGTCGTACGGCATCTCCTCAGCGGTGACACTGGCATTTTCGCGAATTCGGGCGTTGATTTCCTCTTCAATCCTTTCCAGGTCGCCGTGGCCGACAGGTCCCCGATGGGCAAAGTCGAAACGCAGACGTTCGGGTGTTACGAGGGAACCGGCCTGATGCACGTCCTTACCCAGGAACTCGCGCAGCGCATAGTGCAAGATATGAGTCGCCGAATGGTTCAGCATCGCGGCGTCATGGCGCTCGCGGTCGATGCGTAAGCGGACACGGTGTCCGCGTTCGAACTCACCGGCATCACCGCGCAAGATTCGTCCGACGTGAAGGATCGCACCATCATGTTTGCGCGTATCAGTAATCTCGACCAAGCCACCATCTGCGGTCTCGATCACGCCTCGGTCGCCGACCTGGCCGCCGCCTTCAGGATAGAAAGGAGTCTCAGCGGTAGCGATGGTTATGCAGTCACGATCGGCATGAGTGGCGACGATTTCTGATTCCGCATCGTAGCTTCCGTGGAGGAAATGCGAGGAGGTCCCCGTTCCGATTATGATTTCCGGGACCGTCTCGTCTCGACGCGCGGCACGTGCCCGTTCGCGTTGTTCGTCCATCAGGCGGTCGAATTCGTCAACTTCGACCTCGATCCCATCATCGCGCAGAACATCCTGTGTCAGATCGAGGGGGAAGCCATAGGTGTCGTAAAGTCGAAAGGCGGCCTCACCAGAAAGCACGTGGCGCCCCAAAACTCGCAACTGTTTGCGAGCGTCATCCAGCAGTGAGAGTCCGCGATCCAAGGTCTCCGAAAATCGCCGCTCTTCCAGATCTACCTGTTCGCCAATCCTTACACTTTGGCTCCGGAGCTCGCCGTAAAAGAAGCCCATAGTTTCAATAACGCTTGCACAGACTGGCTCCAAAAAAGGCTCACGAATTCCGAGCCGGCGCCCGTGGCGCACGGCGCGGCGGATTAGCCTTCGCAGCACATACTCGCGATCGTTATTGCCGGGCACAATGCCCTCGGCGAGCAGAAAGCTTATTGCCCGCGCATGGTCTGCTACTGCGCGGAAAGAGATATCCAGTTCGGAATTCTGGCCGTAGCTTGCGCCGTTACCGGCAACCTGAGCCGCTCGCTCAATTTTGGCGATGATTTTCTGGAAGAGATCAATATCATAATTGCCTAACAGCTTGCCGGTCTCGAAGCTCTGCATTACCGACGCGACACGTTCCAGGCCGGTGCCGGTATCGACATGTTTCATCGGCAGCGGCGTGAGTCTTCCAGTCGCGTCGCGGTTGTACTGGATAAAGACCAGGTTACCAAGTTCAATGAAGCGGGCACATCCATCTACGTTGACGCCGCACGGCTGCCCGGAATGGGTGCAGTAAACTGCCGCTTCGAGCCCCCGGTCGATATGAATTTCCGAACAGGGTCCGCATGGTCCGGTCTCGCCCATTTCCCAGAAATTATCTTTTTCGCCAAACCGCAGGACTCGGTCTCTGGGTAATGCCCTTAGCTTGTGCCACGCCTGTTCGGCCTCATCGTCGTCATTGTAAACGGTGGCCCACAGCCGCTCTTTCGGCATTTCCCAGACGCGAGTCACCAACTCCCAGTGCCATTCGATAGCGTTGGCCTTGTAATAATCGCCGAACGACCAGTTACCGAGCATCTCGAAAAAAGTGTGGTGATAACTGTCGCGCCCGACCGCTTCGAGGTCGTTATGTTTCCCCGAAATTCGCAAGCACTTTTGGCAATCAGCGACTCGCGGCGATGATGGCGTGCGAACACCTAGGAAATAGTCTTTGAATTGCACCATCCCGGCGTTGGTGAACAGCAGCGTCGGATCGCCTTTGGGAATCAACGAGGCCGAGGGCACGATGCTATGGCCGCGTTCTGCAAAAAAATCCAGGAACGATTGGCGAATCCGGTCAGTAGTCCAGCGCATCAAGGCTAATCCTATCGTAAAGCGCCGCGGGCGTGCACCTTGGCCGGCTTTATTCGGACACTACCTTCAGTTCAACTACGGTGTTGGGGGTCGCGACCGCGACCGAACCATACAACGGTCAATGACGTTTGTAAGTGTCCACGAATTGCTGCGCCTGGGCTTGTGAGATGCCGGCCAGGACGAATTCCAGCCGAGCGCTCTCGAACACCGCCGGACCCTCCCTGCTGGCCTCGGTATCAATAACGCCTTCCATGTTGACTTCAACGTGCTTGAGCGGAATGTTCGCAGCGCACGCCAACCGTTCCATCATCAGCGTGGCGCATCCGGTGATGCCGGCGAGGAACAACTCGCCAGCGCCCGGGGCGTCACCAGGGCCTCCATGGGCCATGCTATCATCGATCACCACGTGGTTATGGCGGGCAGTCCAGATATGGCGTCCTGCTATGCCAGTGCTGACCGTCTTGACTCTCGGCCGAATGTAACGCTCAGCCATGGGCTCTCACCTTTAGCGTCGTTTGACTTGGACTATAGCATGAGAAGCACGAGGGTTGGTGCTCGGCACGATACGGGGCTTTTACTGCGGAGTGCGTGTGACGGAGAAACGAGCCCGCCTCCTCATCGCATACTGCTGTAGATCTTAAGGCTTAAAAGTCATGCGAAGTCCCGCCATTTGCAGTTAGGAGTTGCGGACGAGTGCGGCCCGCCACAGATGGGCGATTTTTTCGCGCAGCTCATCGATCGTGCCGTTATTGGAAATCACGATGCTCGAATGCTTCTTTCGTTCTGCATCAGGCAGTTGGGCGCGGATGCGGGCTTCCGTCTGCTCGGGTTTCAATCCGCGGTCGCGCGCGATTCTTTCAACTACCCGCTCTTTGGAAGCCATCACGAGCCAGATTTCGTCGAATAACGCTTGCCAATTGGCTTCAATCAATATCGCAGCCTCGACCACGATCGGATTGCGTTCGCCGCCGGCCCGTAACTGTTCGATCATCTCGCGCATACGCGCGAACATCTTGGGATGCACAATAGAATTGAGCCACTTCAATGCGTTGGCATCAGCGAAAACGATTGGACCGAGTTTCTTGCGGTCAATGGTACCGTCGGACGCAAGGATCCCCGGTCCGAATGCGGCAATGACGTCGCCGTACGCTGGACCATCCGGTGCGTAGATCCCGTGACCGACCTTGTCCGCATCGATTATCGGCGCGCCTAGCTCGTCGAGAAATTTCGTAACCGTGCTCTTACCCGAGCCGATTCCCCCGGTTACGCCTATAGTTAGCATTAGTGGTGTTCCCTGACTTCGGCAAACATAGCGAGTTGCGCTTTCCGCCCGATCAAAATTCTCCAAGACACGAAGCGAGCGATCATAATACGCGCCATCGAAATCAGCCCGTGCTGCTGCCCTCGATATCGGCGTTCTTGCCCTCGCCGCCCTCGACCCCATCAGCGCCAAAGGATTTCAACAAATATTCGTTGCCGTCACTTTGGTAGAAATAGGGATGACCCCAAGGGTCGAGCGGGATTCTTTCGATGTATGGGCCGCCCCAATCCGTGGGATCGTTGCCGGTGCTGGGTGCTGCTATGAGCGCCGGTAAACCCTGGTCGCTGGTCGGATAAGAACCGGCGTCGAGGTAGTAGCGGTCGAGCGCGCTCTTGATCTGTGAGATGTCGGCTTGCGCCTTAACCCGTTTGGCCTTATCGGTGGCGCTGCGGAGGTTCTGCACCACGATGGTAGCTAGCAGGCCAATAATCAGGATGACCACCATGAGTTCGATGAGCGTGAAGCCGTCCTGAAAGCGCCGTAAGGGTTTTCTCGATGGTCTAGTCATAAAGATCACTGCATCATTTGGTTTAGCTGGAAGATCGGCAGGAGCACCGCCAGCATCATGAACAAAATCAGCGCAGCCATCACCAGCGTCATCAAAGGTTCGATGACCGTAGTCATCTGGCGTAGCGACGTTTCGACTTCACGCTCATAATTGTCGGCGACGCGTTCAAGCATTTGCTCAAGCTCGCCCGAGCGTTCACCAACTTTGATCATCTCCACCAGCAACGGCGGGAACAGTCCGCTGCGTTCGAGGGTCTGGCCCATCCCATGACCTTCTCGGATGCTGTCGCGGCTCCGCTCTATCGCGTCAGCTAACAGACCGTTGGTCACGACACGTTTGACAGCGCCGAGTGAGGGCAGCAATTGCACGCCGCTCTTCAGCAAGGTTGCCAGGGTCCGCGCAAAGCGCGCACAAATCACCCTGATGACGGTCGGGCCCACGTACGGCAGGCGCAGCAACCAAACATCATAAACTCGCCGGCCGGCCGCGGTGGCGAGCCCGGCGACAATGCCGGCGACGAGCGCAACTACGATAAAAAGGAGTGCAAGCCAGTGCCCGACGAGGATATCGGAGATACGGATCAATACACGGGTCATCAGCGGCAACACGGCGTGCTGCTCCTCAAAAATCGTGGCGACCTGCGGCACCACGTAGGTCACCAGGAAACCCATAATCAACGCGCCGACGCACATCATGATTATGGGGTAGGTCAGCGCGCCGCGAACCTTGGAGATAAATTCAGACTGCCGTTCCGAATACTCGGCCAGACGGTCAAGTACGGCCTCCAGCGCGCCGGCGGCCTCGCCCGCGCGAACCATCCCGACATAGAGGTCCGAGAAAGTATCGGGATGGGCTGCGAGGGCATCGGCCAGGGACGAGCCTTCGCGGACACCTTCGCGCACCTGCGACAGGATTCGCTTAGTGACGGCGCGTGAGGTTTGATCGGACAAGGCGCCGAGTGCATCGACCAATTGCACCCCCGCGCCAAGGAGCGCACTTAGCTGACGAGTCAGCAAAGACAGTTCAGTGGCAGGAATCCGCCGCCCGAACGACGGTAGCCAGCGTTGTACTGCGGGTGTTTTCGCCGCGGCCTGTTCTGGCGCCAGCTCGGTGGGAAAGATGCCGAGTTCGCGCAGCTTGCCACGCGCGTTTCGTGGACTGTCGGCGTCGATGACGCCGTTAGTCGTGCGGCCGTTTGGCGCCAGCCCCCGGTAAGCAAAAACCGGCATCGTCCTGATCATGCAATCCAGACAGCAGGTGGCACGCTTCTGTCTGGAATACTAGAGAATGTCCTCCTGGGTGACCCGCAGCAGTTCTTCGATCGTCGTCTGGCCGGCTATGACGCGCTCGGTGCCGTCCTGGCGCAGAATCTTCATCCCCTTGGAGGTGCATGCCCGGCGAATCGACGAAGCATCGGCTTTTTTCATCACGAGCTCGCGCACATCGTCGTCGACAATCATCAATTCGTGCACAGCACTGCGCCCGCGATAGCCTGTATTGCGGCAGGCGCGGCATCCCTTGGCGCGGTAAATCGGGCCGTTCGATTGTGCCGAATTGATTCCAATACGGTTCACCTCGGACGGCGACGGTAGGTACGCTTCGCGGCAATCGGGACAGAGTACACGTACAAGGCGCTGCGCCAATACTGCCATAACTGACGAAGAGACGAGGAACGGCTCGATGCCCATGTCAACCAACCGCGTCAGAGCGCCGAAGGAATCGTTGGTATGCAAGGTGGAAAAGACCAGATGGCCGGTTAGTGCGGCCTGGATCGCAATCTCCGCAGTCTCGCTGTCGCGGATTTCACCCACCATTATAACGTCAGGGTCTTGGCGCAGGATTGAGCGCAAGCCGTTGGCGAAGGTCAAATCGATCTTCGGACTCACTTGCATTTGGCCGACGCCGTGGAGCTGATACTCGATAGGATCCTCAATGGTGATGATGTTCTTGTCGGGCGAGTTGATGCGGCTCAGGCAAGCGTACAAAGTGGTGGTCTTACCGGAGCCGGTCGGGCCGGTCGCCAGAATGATTCCGTGGCTTTGCCGAATCAGCCGGTCGATCTTGCGAAGATTGTCACCCGAGAAACCGAGCCGATCCAGGTTTACGTCAACCAGCGCCTGCGCGCGGTCGAGCAGCCGGAGCACAATGCGTTCGCCAAAAGCCGTCGGGATAACCGACACACGTATGTCGATATCCCGGCCCGCAATCCTCACCCGGATTCGGCCATCCTGGGGCAATCGCTTTTCGGCAATATTCAGCCCAGACATTACTTTGACGCGCGAGGTGATGGCCGGATGGAATCGCTTGGGTGGGGACAATACGTCGTAAAGCATGCCGTCAACCCGAAAACGGATGACCAGCTCCTGCTCGAAGACTTCGATATGAATATCGCTGGCGCGGTCTTTGACCGCCTGCGACAGCAGTCCGTTAACCAGCTTGATGATCGGCGCGGCGTCGTCGGCTTCCAGCAGGTCGCGGGGTTCAGAAGCGAGTTCGCTGGCGACCAAATCGAGCCGCTCCTCTTCCAGGTCGATCATCAAATCTTGCGCAGAGGTGGTAGTCGCCTGGTCGTATGCGTGATTGATGGCTTGGGCAATTATCTCGGCTGGTGCAACCACTGGCTGGATGACTTTCCCGAACAACACATGCAGGTCGTCCAGAGCCTCATAATTGGCGGGGTCAGCAATCGCGACCGTGATACCGTTGGCGTCGGTCCTCAGGGGCAAGAGCCGGTTCTTTTTAGCGTAGTTTATCGGTACCTGCGCGATCAGTTCGCCTTCGGCGCCAAGGTCGTCGATTTGCGCTATGAACGGCAGTTGATATTCCTGTGCAAGCGCGCGGGCCAGGCGCTGGGGCTCCAGCGCGCCCATGTCAACCAGTATATCGGCGATTTCCTGCCCAGGCTTTCGGCGCTGATGCGCTTTTTCGAGGTCCTGGGGCGAAACCCAGGACTGATCGAGCAAAATAGTTTCAAAACTCTTTTGCGCAGTCGCCATAAGAAAAGCCTTGCCGAAGGGCCACCACGTTAAAGCATCTAGCTCCAACACCTGTCCAGCTATAGCTCACGTCGCAGCTAATTACACCCTTGTGCCGAGTTAATTGCAACCCAGCATTTTCTGCACGAGCACTAGCCCCTCTGAGCTAATTAAAAGTGAGCGATATTCGAGACGCCACCCCCCGGCCCTACGCCGAAACTAAATCCAGCTCCCTGCTTGGCCGGCATCGTATGTTCAGCCTTGGTCCATGAGACGAGCTTGCCATCGATGAACTTCAAATCAAGAAAACTTCCGTTGTCGCCCGGCTTAGCAGAAGTATAAAGCAACGTTGCGGCGACATCGTTGCTGTTGGGCTGGATCGCATAGCTCCATACTTGTCTATTACGGTCAACGTACTGTCGAATATCGGGCTCGCCCCAATTTTGATGCACCTCGAGCGAAGACTCGCCGGGCTTCAACGATCGAAGCATATGGCTTGCCCGTACCTGCGTGCTCGCATCGTAGGCCAGACCGCAGCCGCTGAACGCTGCTGCGAAGACCGCCAGCAGCGGCAAAATCTTCAGCTCCCCCACGCGCATCGCCCCACGGATTGTGCTGATGAAAGCAAAAGGAGTCAAATCGGCGAGTGTGTTGTTGCTCGCACCATGAAACAACCAGCATCATAAGATTCAGCGGACCAAGAACCCTGCTCTTGATTTCGAGTGAGCCATTCTCGTCATGAATGGGAGATTCAACCAATGGGGCGCAAGCTTAAGCTCGTCAAAGGGCGGCAACCCAGAAGCGCTTTGGTTTACGGGATGCGAATTTTTACCGCGGACAATGTAGCTGAGGTTGAAAGCGCGCGCGTGAGCCTGGCTGACGGCACCTCCGGCCGCATCACGATGCATCTGATCGAAGGGACACGTGCGCAAATTCGGCGCCAGCTTATGCAGAGCATCGAGGCATTTTTTGAATTGCTCGACGATGAGCCGGCACAGCCCTAGAGAGGGTTGAGAAATTGCCGGATTTATGCGATGCGTTCGGGCGAATCTTCCAGCGGACGGTAGCATCAAAATGGATCTCAAATACGTCAAGTATGAGAAGAAACAGCATCTGGCCTTCATCACCTTCAACCGCCCCGAGGTGATGAATGCGATGCATCCGCCTTGCCATGTCGAGATGGACTCGGTGTGGGACGAATTCGTCGGGGACAAGGAGATGTGGCTCGCGATTGTCACTGGCGCCGGTGACAAAGCCTTCTCCGCCGGCAACGACTTGAAATATACCGCCGCCCATCGCGGTGAGCCGATGCCGCAGTGGCGTGGTGGTTTCGCCGGCATTACTTCGCGCTACGACATCAACAAACCGATCATTGCCGCAGTCAACGGATTTGCCCTGGGGGGCGGGTGCGAGATCGCGCTCGCCTGCGACATAATAATTGCCGCCGAGCATGCGCGTTTCGGATTGCCCGAGCCGCGCGTCGGCCTGATGGCGGGAGCCGGCGGCGTGCATCGCCTGCCGCGTCATATTCCATTGAAGATCGCGATGGGCATGATGATGACTGGCAGACACATCACCGCTGCCGAAGCTCATCGCTGGGGCTTGGTCAATGAGGTGGTGGCGTTGAAAGATTTGATTCCAACCGCCGAGCGATGGGCGGCCGAAATCATGGAATGCTCGCCGCTGTCGATACAGGCCAGTAAGGAAGCTGCCTATCAGGGTCTGCACATGTCGCTCGAGGAAGCGAACAAGACGACTTTTCCAGCGATGAAGAAGCTTTTCAGCTCACAGGATTTGATCGAAGGGCCGCGCGCCTTTGCTGAAAAGCGCAAGCCCAATTGGAAAGGGGAATAGCAAGGCTTCGCAGAACGAGAGGGTAGAAGCGAGTACCTGGTGGGTCGAGACCAATGACTCTCGTGGCTCTCTTCACCCTGGTGTTTTGCCTGTCTTTCCTGTAAGTGAGATGCTTTTCGTCCCTTCGCGGGTCATGGTGAACTGGCGCAAGACTTGAACCTTCGCCAGCGATAATGGTAGCGGCCGCACGTTGCGATTCGCATTGTCGGCCTCGTGCAGCAATTGCAGCGCCCGCGAAAACGCCACTTCGGCTCCTCTTCCAAGCCTGGCTGCTTTGCCCAAGTGCGTGATGAGCAACATTATCAGAAATACAGCAGCGATAATGATTAGCGCGGCCCTCCAGTAACCAGTGTCGGCAAACAAACAGCCAGTGTCGGTCACGAGCGAACCGGCTCTCATCCCTATCTGACTTTTCGCCTGCACGCAGTTATGCGACAGCAACAGGCGTGCCGCCAACATTCTCATAATTTGAGGGAAAACGCCCTGAGCGCATCAAATTTTACGCAAAAAACAAGCTGAACTCGCTGCTAAGATGAGTTAGCGGCGCTGCTAAGATTCGGATGAGCAGGACTACGTCAATTGATAACGCCATCGCGGCGGAGCGATTCGATCTTTTCGGCCGAGTAGCCGAGCAGCGACATCAAAACTTCATCGGTATCCGCACCCAGAATCGGAGCGGGACGGCGTACCTTGCACGAGGTCGAACTCATCGTCCAGGGCACGCCAGCGTGAGTTCGCTTGCCGACCTCGGGATGTTCCAACTCGACCAGGAAACCACGTTCGCGGAGGTGAGGATCGAGGGCGAGGTCCTTATTGGTCAGCGTCGGCATCGCGGCAACACCCGCGCGTTGCAATAGCTCAGCCGCTTTCCAGCGATCGCGCTCAGAGGTCCAGCGCGTGATTATCGCATCTAGTTGGTCCTCGTTCTGCTTTCTGAGCGCCGGAGTGGCAAAGCGCGCATCGTGAATAAGCGCGGATTGGCCGATTACGGAGCACAATGCAAACCACTCCGCTTCATTGCCAACCGCGATCGTAATCCATTCCTCCGCATCGCCGTTGCTTTTGTAGCAGTTGTGCGGCGCCATCCGGCGATCGCGATTGGCGGTGACCGCCGGTTCGCGTCCGTTCATCACATATTCGAGCCATCCCTCGGGCATTACCATTTCGAGGGCTTCCCATAGGGAAACATCGATGTACTGCCCACGGCCGGTGTGCGCGCGGTGAATCAGCGCGGCGACCGCAGCGAACACCGCCAGCGCTCCAGAATTCGGGTCGCCGTAAGTAATGCCGGTTTCACCCGGTTCGCCGCCGGTGTAGCCGCTCACTGAGAACAGTCCCGACTGCGCACCGAGCAAACCTCCGTAGCTGACGTAACGGGAGTACGGCCCGGTCTGCCCATAGCCCGACAGCGAAAGCATGACGATATCCGGCTTCAATTCGCGCAGTTTTTCGTATCCCAGTCCCATCCGGCTGATAACGCCCGGAGCGAAATTCTCCACCACCAGGTCGCAATGCGGGACCAGGTTCCGTGCGATATCGACTGCTGCAGGATTGCCGAGATCGAGCGAAATGCTGCGCTTGCCCTGATTCCATTGGTTGAAGCTGCCAGCGCGATTGACACCAGCCTTGCCGTCGGCAAACGGCGGAATTAGGCGATTAATCTCCGGTCTTTTCGCACTTTCGATCCGAAGTACTTCCGCCCCGAGATGCGCCAGTTGCAGGGTGCAGAAGGGTCCTTGCCATACCCAGGACAAATCGAGTACGCGAATTCCTTTTAATGGTCCGTCATTTCTGTTCTCCTCGTTGCCCCTCGCCAGCCCCGGCCTGTCCCGCTCCCGCTCTGTTGCAGGAGAGACGAGATGAGAGCGACCGGCGGGGGAGGGTAACGGTGAGGGCTCTGAAAGCAACGACCGAGTCGCCTCCAACTCGGTTGCGGGATCCTTGCGGACGCCTCCCATCAGCGAGGTTTGGTCATTGTGCTCGCCCAAACGGGGGGCCGGCCGTTCCAGCCGCCATCCCATATCAGAGGCTTTGAAGGGCATCGAAGGAACTTCCACATGATGTCCGCTGTCGCGCAACGGCAGTGGGGCAAAGAAGCTTCGTTCGCGCAAATGTCGATCGGTAAAGATATCCGCCATCCGGTTGACCGGTGCCGCCGGTATCCGCCGCTCCTGGCAAGCATGAAACAATTCGGTGACGTCCCATTGCCTGAACCAGTCCTGCATCAGGAGTGACAGTGCGTCGGAATTGCGGCCGCGGCTGAGACGATCTTTGAAAATCTCCTCCCGCGCCCATTCAGGCTCGCCCATCAGCCGTACCAGCGATTGCCACTGATGCTCTTCAACGCAGGCGAGCAGAAGCTTGCCATTGCTACAGTCAAAGATTTTCCACGGTCCGAGCAGCCGCCCCCCGAGCCGCGACGTTCGCAGGCCCATGTAGGTGTAAAAGAGGAAACTCAATTCAAGCATACCGACCAGGCATTCCTGCACTGAAACCTCTATTATCTGACCGGTCGCACTCCGATTTGCTGTCGAATCGTCCGCCGCGCTCGACACTCCGTTCCGCCTAATGCGGTGAAACCAGGCAGCGAGCGTCGCGAATGCGGCATGATTTGCCGCCTGAAACTCTGCCTGTTGGCCGTAAAGCTTGAGGGGCGGCATGTCAGGGCGTTTCGAGCAGAGTGGTGCGAGGGCGGCGACGCCGCCCGCATGAATCATATTTAGCTCGTATGCCCGCCAGTCAGCCCGAGGCCCGCAATCGCCATAAGCTGAAATTCCGGTGACGATTAAATCCGGATGGGCAGCGTGAAGTGCGGCGCTCTCCATCCGAAGCACCGAGCGCTCCCAGGGAGCAATGTTGTGGATCAGGATATCGGTGGCAGCGAGCAGTTCGTCCAGCTTGGCTCGATCCGATGCTGCTCGGAGGTCCAGGGTGATCCCCCTTTTATCCGCATTGAGGTAGAGGAAAAGACCACTCGCCTCTGGATCGATCAAGTCGTCAAAGAACGGGCCCCGCAAGCGAGTGCTGTCGCCTTCTGGCGGTTCAACCTTGATTACTTGAGCGCCCAACAGAACCATCAGCTTGGTCGCGAAAGCAGCCGCAACTCCGTCGCCGCATTCGACCACGCGAACATCGTTGAGGGGCAAACGCTTCATCGATTCTGCGGCATCGCGGCCTTCAGCAAGCACCGGCATTCGGTTTCACTCCGTTGGTCGAGTTCAGTCGCGGTAAGCGGAATTGAGCCGGCGAGCGCGACGGCAAATGCTAGTTGCCTCGCCTTGACAGGGAGCGGCGGTCGCGGACTTTTTGAAGTCGCTTCGCTTGCTCTCTGCTGTGCGCACGTCCAATAGGCCCTTAGAGGGGCCGTTTGGCAGACTCCTTAAGTCGGCTCCGCTGCGCTCCGCCTGATGTGCGGCGACGGAGAGGGTCCGCCAGAAAATCGCTCCGCGTACGTCCTCTATTCTTGCGCACTTCCAAAAGGCCCTTGCGGGCCGTTCGGCCGACTCGTTTTCCTTCGGTGCTGCTCAGGGCTTCGGCCGCATTCGCTGGACCTCGGCTCACCGGCTTCACTTCGTTCCGCCTGGTGTGCTTCGCTCCGGATTACAGTCGTACCGGCTATGCTCCTGTCACTTGCCAAAAGCCCTGGTCACGAGTTCAGTATCCAGGTATTCGGTAACTTCCTGCACTTTCCCATTTGCGACACGAAAAACCTGGCAATAGCTATTATTGTAAGTGCCGCCAGATTTGGTTCGCGAGTCGCCGCGCGCTTGCATCGCGACATAGTCGCCTTCGGCGATGAAGTTGTCGGGCGTGATGGTGAGGCCGCCCTCAAGCTGCGCCGAAAGCGGCATCAGAACCTTATTAACGAATTCCTGCTTACCGTTGAACGTACCGGAAAACTTCGAAGTGCCGATGATCGTGAAGCGGACATTGTCGGCCATCGTGTCGAGAAACGCCTGGCCGTTGCCCTTGGATAATTCCGCGAACATATTGCGAATAAGTTCTTTATTTTCTGCTGCACCCATGATTTCTCCTTCACGGTTGAATTCGCCCAGCAGGAGCACTCGAGACGATCGCGAGATTACGCCCGCGCCTGACGTCCCGTCAAAGCCACCACGCCGCTCAACGCCGCTTTTCTGTTATTCCCGCGGGTGGCTGCCGTGCGAGCGAATCCCGGTGCTGCTCGGCGAAGAAATCGAAATTCAATCGCACGCAGCGGCCATGGGAGTGGCCGATGAGGATAAGCCCGCCTGGGGAACTTTGCTTGACGGGTAAAGTAAGCAACCACAGCGCGCTGCTTCCACAATGAGAAAAGCGGCGGACCGTCGGCCCGCCGCTTTCGTCAGTCATGCTAGCGCCAGACGGCGCGGATTATGCTGCAGGCGCCTGGTTATAACTCCGCAGCATCTTGCCCGGCAGTGCCATCGAGCAGACATTGTCCTCGAAGGTTATCTGGCCGTTGACAATGATGAAGCGATAGCCGTCGGCCTTTTGCACCCGGCGCCAATCGCCGTCCGGGAGGTCGTGGACCGTTTCCATCGGCTTCACTGTCAGCTTCTCGAAGTCATACACGACGATATCCGCCGGCATGCCTTCGCGTAACCATCCGCGGTCACGGATTCCAATCGCCCACCCGATCATGGTGGAGAGCCGCCAATGCGCCTCTTCCAGCGTCATCAGCTGCTTGTCGCGCACCCAGTGTGCCAGGAAATGAGTAGGATAGCGGCCTGTCGTCAGGAACTTGGTGTGCGCACCGCCATCCGAGGCCCCAACCAGCGTAAGCGGATGCTTGACGATCGCGGCAACCGCCTCTTCGTTGTTGTTGATCAGCCCCTGCATGTTGAACTCGGTCTTCAAGTCCTCTTCGACCGCGAGGTCAAGGAGAGTGTCGACCGGATGCTTGTTCAACTCTTTGGCCACATCAGCGATGCTGCGGCCCTTGAAGTGCTTGTTCTTCTCCAGATGTACGTCGTCGATTAGGGTCTCGTTCCAGCGGAACATCTGGATCTGGCCGGCCTCACCATCGGTTCGCTCTTCACCTTCTCGGGGCGGCAATACTGAGCGCGCCCGATCCATATCGGCTCGCAACTTGGGGCGGCGGCCCGGATCGGCGAGCTTGGCCTTGCGCTCTTCGAGCGTGCCGACCGTGGCTTCGTTCCATGCGGGCAGGTTATCGAACAGGCCGATACTCTGGAGAGTGAACTCGAATTCGATCGGCAAGCAGATATTGACTGGGAGTACGACCGCCTGCTTGTATGCCTTCTCCGCCCAGTCGAGTTCTTTGCGCCAGCTATCCGGGTGGGTCGGATCGTAGATGATCGCGTTCCAGTTGACCGGCCGTCCGCTGGTTTGCGCCAGCTCTATCAGGAACTCGTGGCCAAGTTTCTGCAATGCACGGCCCATCGTCCACTCGATTGCGCCGCGGTTAAACTCCCTCATCACCTTCGCCATCTCGAGGAATTCCTCGCGTGGCGCCACATGTGTCGGCAGGTAACCGCCATCGTAGTCGCGGTTGGCCATACTCCAGGTAGCGGAGAAGCCAAAACCGCCAGCCTGCAGCCCCTCGCGCAGGATGTTCTTCATCTGCTGGAGCTGTTCTTCAGTCACTTTGTATTCTGGGTCACGGGCGGCCTCGTTGCCTAGCACGTACGCGCGCAGGGGCGAATACGGCACGAGCGACGCGGCGTTGACTCCCAGACCCCCACGCTCGAGGCTGTCCAGGTATTCGGGGAAGGTCTCCCAGTCCCAGCGCATGCCGTGCTGCATGCAGGAGAGCGGAATTGACTCGGTGCGCTCCATCCGCCGCATCGCGCGGTCTCGGTCCTCGGGCTTGACTGGCGCGAAGCCGAAGCCGCAGTTGCCGATCGCTACCGTCGTTACGCCGTGCCACCCCGACAGTGACGCATAGGGGTCCCACTTGGTACCGCCGCTCAGCGCAGCATCGTAATGCGTGTGGATGTCGATGAAGCCTGGAGCGACGACGAGACCGGTGGCATCAATCGTCCGCGTGGAGCTTTCCGTCAGATTGCCCATCGCGACGATTCGGCCCTTGCGTATGCCGATATCGCCGCGGTAGGCCGGCATCCTGGTGCCGTCGACGATCGTGCCGTTCTTGATAAGGAGATCGTACTCAGCCATGGCAAGTCATCCTTTCGCTCATTGAGCGACTACAAAAAGGGTTTTGTCAGCGGTTCAAGACTCGCTGTCCGTCCGAAAGCGGCTCCCCGTGACTGGACGACTGATTAGCTGCGCCAGTGCGGCGAGATGCCGAATTCTTATGTACCCTTGGCACCGCGCTGTCGAAATGTCAAGGAAAGGTACGGATTCCTCCAACAGCCGGTACGGGCGGCCCGATTGCACGAAGCTTTTCTCATTCCAAGGGTATCCTGCTATGGAAGGATGCGGACTGCTCATCAGGAGGATCGCCTATGACCGATCGGCTCAAAGGCAAGGTTGCATTGGTTTCGGGAGGTGCGCGCGGCCAGGGCGCAGCAGAGGCCAGGCTGTTCGTCCGTGAAGGTGCGAAGGTCGTCGTGGGCGACGTGCTCGACGAACAGGCGCACAAACTCGCCGCCGAAATTTCAGCTCAGGAGGGCTCGCGCGCCGTCGTCGCGGTCCATCTAGACGTAACTCGCGCCGCCGATTGGCGCGCCGCGGTCGACGCCTGCTTACGTGAATTCGGCGGCCTCGATATCCTGGTCAACAATGCCGGCATCTTCAATATGTCGGGTCTCGAGGACACGAGCGAGGAACTCTGGGATTCGATCGTCAATATCAACCAAAAGGGAGTATGGCTTGGGATGAAGACCGCGGTCCCGGCGATGCGCCGCCGCGGCGGCGGCTCGATTATCAATATCTCCTCGGTCGCCGGCCTTACTGGCTCAACCGGATCGACGGCTTACCATGGCACCAAAGGCGCGGTGCGGCTGCTGACCAAGGCTGCAGCGGTGCAATATGGCGCGGAAAAAATCAGGGTCAATTCGGTCCATCCCGGACTAATTTCGACTCAGATGATCGACATCATCCCGCAGGACCAGCGAGAAGCCTTTAATACGATGGTGCCGATGAGGCGGGAGGGCCGGCCCGAAGAGGTCGCAAACGTGGTTCTCTTTCTCGCAAGCGAAGATGCTTCTTACGTCACCGGCGCCGAGTTCGTCGTTGACGGTGGTCTTAACGCAGTCTGAGGAGGTGTAACGATGGACCGTCTCAAAGAAAAGGTTGCGTTGATCTCGGGCGGGGCGCGCGGGCAGGGAGCTGCCGAGGCCCGCCTGTTCGCCGGTGAAGGCGCCAACGTTGTCATCGGTGACGTGCTCGACGACTTGTGCAAAAAAACGGCTGACGAAATCAATTCCAAGTCCGGCGCTAAAGCGGTGGTCGCGGTCCATCTCGATGTTACGCGCGCGGCGGATTGGCGCGCCGCGGTAGACGCTTGTGAGCGCCAATTCGGCGGTCTCGACGTGCTGGTCAACAACGCTGGTATCGCAAACGTCAAGGGTATCGAGGAGACCAGCGAGGAGGAATGGGATTCGATCGTTAATATCAATCAGAAGGGCGTGTGGCTCGGTATGAAAGCAGCGGTCCCCGCGATGCGCCGGCGCGGCGGCGGCTCGATCATCAACATCTCGTCGATTTATGGGATTATCGGTTCGCCCGGCTCAGCCGCCTATCACGGGACCAAGGGCGCTGTCCGCCTGTTGACCAAGGCCGCCGCAGTCCAGTATGCGCCCGATGGGATCCGCGTCAATTCGGTGCATCCAGGCGTGATATTGACCCCGATGGTCGACGTAGTGCCACGCTCCGAATTGCAGCCGCTGATAAATATGGCCCCGATGAAACGCGGCGCTCAACCTGAGGAGGTCGGCTGGTGCGTGGTTTTCCTTGCCTGCAATGAATCCTCATTCGTCACCGGTGCCGAGCTCGTAGTCGACGGCGGCTACACCGCGGTATGATGAGGACCCGACGCGGGGGTGAGAAAAGAGGAAAAAGAGCTACGAATAAAAGTGTATGAGGAGATTGAGCGAATGGCGGAACCAACCATTATTTCAGCCGATTCACATTTTGTCGAACCGCCGGGCATTTGGGCAGAGCGAATCGATAAGAAGTTCAGAGATCGCGCGCCCCATACGGTTCATGACCTGAATGGCAAGGCCGGCGAGTTCTTCGTCTGCGAACAAATCAATCCTATGCCGGTTGCGGCTTTTTTCGGCGCCGGCGTTAAATCGGAAGACCTGCCCGAACATAACAAGAAGGGATTCGACGCAGCACCGGCGAGCGTGTGGGATGCGTCCGCGCGGATCAAGGACCAGGACATCGACGGCGTGCGCGCCGAGGTGATTTACACCTCAATGGGCATGCCATTATATGGTCTTGATGATGTTGAATTGCGGGCTGCATGCTTCAAAGCATTCAACGACTGGGCGACTGAGTACTGCAGTTATGATTTCAAACGGCTCTTACCACTCGGTCTGATCACGTTGGAAGATATTGACGCGGGAGTTGCGGAGCTAACGCGCATTGCGAAGAAGGGCATGAAGGGCGCGATGATCTGGGCGGAAGCGCCCGGCGAGCGGCCGTATAGTCATCCCGACTACGATCCATTCTGGGCCGCCGCGCAGGACCTCAACATGCCCCTTTCATTGCATATTCTGACCGGCCGCAGGGGCACGGGGATAGACTTCTTCGCCTCGGACCTGATGATGAGGGCCTCCACCCTGCACCATGAAGTTGAAAGGTCAATCGTGGTTTTCGTGCTGGGCGGAGTTCTGGAGCGCTTTCCCGGACTGAAAATTGTCTCGGCCGAGAATGACGTTGCCTGGATGGCATACCTGATGTGGCGGATGGATATGATCTATGGGCGCGGGTTTGCCAGTGCTCCAATCCGTTTGAAACTGAAGCCGAGCGAATACATCAAGCGCCAGATCTACGCGACGTTTATTAACGAGCCGGTGTTCGTCGATGGCTTGCATCGGTACGGTCCCGACAACATCATGTGGTCCTCTGACTATCCGCATACGGCGGCGAGTTGGCCGCGTTCGCGCGAGTTCATCGACCGAACGTTCAGCAGTCTTCCAGAGGACAGTCGGCGCAAGATCGTGCACGATACGGCGGCTCGCCTCTATGGGCTGGACGTCTAACCCGGCCTCTTGGTCTCGGTGGCCCGAGCTAGCGAGTTTAACCTTTTGCCTTATCCCGCCGGAGCCGACGCAATAACTGGCTCCGGCGAGTTTACATGGTGGCTTTTTGGTCAAGCGGTTCAGGGAGGCAATACTTCCGGGCGCGGACGTCTTTCGAGCCGAGTGCTGCGGATGATAGCCTCGTGGCAGTGTGCATGCGCTGCTTGAAGTAAAAGATCTCTGCGTTTCGTTTTTTACGTCGCGGGGAGAAGTTCGGGCGCTCGACGGTGTCAGTTTCTCGGTGGCGCCCGGCCGGCTTACCGGCCTGGTTGGCGAATCGGGTTCCGGCAAGACCGTTAGTGTGCTGTCGATTATGCGGCTGTTGCCCGAGAATGCCCGCGTCGTTGGCGGCTCGATTGCGTTCGAAGGGCTCGATTTATTGCGGCTGCGCGAGGCGGAAATGCGCGCGATGCGTGGCGCGCGGATTGCGATGATCTTCCAGGAACCGATGACCTCGCTGAATCCGGTATTCACCATCGGCAGCCAGATCGGTGAGGCGATCCGGCTCCACCAGCGTACCAACCGGCGCGAGACGCGCGCACGAACCGTCGAAGCATTGCGGATGGTTGGCATCGCCGACCCTGATCGCCGCGTCAACGACTACCCGCATCAGTTATCGGGCGGGATGCGCCAGCGCGTCATGATCGCGATGGCGCTCGCCTGTAATCCCAAAGTACTGATCGCCGATGAGCCGACCACCGCGCTCGACGTGACAATCCAGGCGCAAATTCTCGACCTCATCCGAGACCTCCAGGCACGGCTGGGGCTCGCCGTCATCCTGGTCACCCATGACCTCGGTATTGTCGCCCAATACGCCGATGACGTGACTATCCTTTATGCGGCGCGTGTGATGGAGCGGACTTCGGCAGCTGAGCTTTTTCACAATCCGCTCTGTCCATATACCAAGGCCTTGTTCGCCGCACTGCCCGGTATCGAGGGCGATCGGCGCCGGTTGCAAGCGATTCCGGGCGTGGTGCCGAGCGCGATGAATCCGCCGGCCGGATGCCGGTTCCATCCACGGTGCCCGATCGCAATCGAAGACTGCTCACGCGTTGACCCACCGTTGGAGGAGAAAGTCCCAAGCCATTATGTCTCTTGCATCCGCGTCTGAAACCGCCGCGGCGCCGGCGCAGATACCTGAAGCTGCCGGAAGCGGCGCGCTGGTTCACGCTCTGCAATTGCGCAAGGAGTTTCCCGCCGGCGCCGAGGGAATTTTCGGGCAACGGCGCCTTACAATCAAAGCGGTTGATGGCGTGACACTCGAGATCCGCCCTGGCGAAACCGTGGGACTGGTCGGCGAGTCAGGGTCCGGCAAATCGACTCTCGGCCGCCTGTTACTGCGGCTGATAGAGCCTACTTCGGGTCAGGTATTCTTCGAAGGCCGCGACCTGGCGGCGCTCTCGCGCAAGCAACTGCGCCGTTTGCGGCGCGAAATGCAGTTGATCTTCCAGGATCCGTACTCGTCGTTGAATCCGCGTATGCGCGTGCGGGCGATCGTGGCCGAGGGTATCGAGATTCACAGACTCGCGCGGGGACGCGAGAAAGAACAGCGTATTCGCGATTTGCTGGAGATGGTGGGGATGGGCGCCGATGCGCTCGACCGCTACCCGCACGAATTTTCCGGCGGCCAGCGCCAGCGCATCGGCATCGCGCGCGCGTTGGCAGTCAGCCCACGCTTCCTTGTGCTCGACGAACCGGTCTCCGCGCTCGACGTTTCGATTCAGGCACAGATCATCAATCTGCTGCAGGACCTGCAGGAGCAGTTACGGCTTACTTATTTTTTCATCGCGCACGATTTGAGGGTGGTGAAGCACATCAGTCAACGCGTGGCGATTATGTATCTCGGCAAAATCGTGGAGTTGGCGAGCCGCGACGAGATTTACTCGAATCCGCGCCATCCGTACACTCGGGCGCTGCTCTCTGCGATACCGCAGATAGATGCGGGCGCGCGCGTCGAGCGTATCAAGCCCGAAGGCGAGGCGCCGAGCCCGCTTAACCCGCCTATAGGCTGCAGCTTCCATCCGCGATGCCCTTATGCGAAAGATATTTGTCAACAGGTCGAGCCGTGTTTGGCTACGGGCTACGGTGGCCATGCCGTCGCCTGTCATGTATTCCCGGCGACATAAGCGGGGTTGCGAGCATGAGAATCTCCGATCCAAATTCAGGACAGGACGGCCAAACGGTCACTGGGAGTTCATCCGGCGGCAATGTTGGCCCAACTGATGCCGTCGCGGTCTCTGGCGGCGATGCTTATCCCTTATGGATCGAGGAACGTGCCCGCATTGCCGTCAATCGCAATGTTAGGGTCGCGGGCCATCTGGTGTTCCAGGAGGCTATCCGAATCGAGGGGCATTTTCGCGGCGAGGTCAGCTCCAGCGAGCTGGTTGTTATTTCTGAGGACGGCTCGGTCGGCGGGTGTGTACGGTCGCCCCGGTTGATGGTTCTGGGCGCACTGGAGGGCGATATCACTGCTTCCAAATCGGTCGTGTTGGGCCCGCATTCGCGTTTCAAGGGCAAAATGGAAGCAAACAGCGTCACGATTTGCGAAGGTGCCTATCTCAACGCCGATATGCGGATTGGCTGCCCCTCCGAGGAAAAGGTGCTCCGGCGTGGAGTGCAATGACTGTCGAAAGTAAACCTGGCCAAAACTGGCAGGCTGATCGCTATTCTGTACATGCGCATTTTGTGCCCGCGCTGGGGCAGCCAGTGCTCGAACTGCTCAAGCCATCGCCACGCGAACGTATTCTGGACATAGGCTGCGGCGACGGCGTGCTCACCGAGAAAATCGCGGCTACAGGCGCCGCGGTCGTCGGCATTGATGCGGCACCTGACATGGTGAATGCCGCCAAAAGCCGGGGTCTCGACGCGCGCGTGATGGACGGCCTGAACCTTAACTTCAATCGTGAATTCGATGCGGTCTTTTCCAACGCGGCATTGCACTGGATGAAATCCGATCCCGATGCGGTGATTGCCGGCGTGGCGCGTGCGCTGAAACCCGGCGGACGCTTCGTCGCCGAAATGGGCGGCCACGGGTGCATCGCGGCCATCACGGTCGCACTCGTGGCGGTGATGGCCCGCTATGGAATTGATTTGAAGCCGATTGTTCCATGGTATTTCCCGACGGTCGATGACTATCGGGCGCGGCTCGAAGGTCGCGGGTTCACAGTCGATTACATCGAACTCATCCCGCGGCCGACGCCGTTACCGACCAATATGGCTGGATGGCTCGAAGTCTTCGCGGCGAGCTTTTTCTCACTCTTGCCGCTGGAACAGCGTACTGCCGCGCGCGACGAGGTAGTCGAGATGCTGCGTCTGGTATTGTGCGACGCGCAGGGCCGCTGGACCGCCGACTATATCCGCCTGCGATTCGCCGCCCATCTGCCAGCCTGATGCCCGCGGCTTGGGAGAGCGCGGGATGAAGCGCGCGCTTTCAGTTCAGTAGCCACGCGCTAGCTGGCCGATAATTTCGCGCGCTACCAGCAGCTTCATAATTTGTGCGGTGCCGTCGCCGATTTCAAGGCCGATGACGTCGCGCATCCGCTGCTGATGGGGCAGGTCGAGGCTGAAGCCGAGATGGCCGTGTAACAGCAAACATTGATGTAACACCTGAGCGGCGAGTTCTGGCGCCCACCATTTCGCGCCGGCTGCTATCCATCCGTGCGGTTTGCCCTGGTCTTTGAGCCACAGCGCCTCGTAGCACAGCAATCGCGCCGCCCGCAGTTTTACCGCAGCTTCCGCCAGCGGAAACGATACGCCCTCGAAGCGCGCCAGACTGCCACCGAATGCCGGCCGTTCTGCGACGTATTTGCAGGTTTCCTCGATGCTCTGTTGCGCTGCGCCGATGCACATCAGCCCGATCAGCGCGCGGCTGAAATCAAAGCCCTGCATCACTTCGATAAAACCGGTCCCCTCTTCGCCGATGCGGGCCTCGGCGGCTACTCGTACTGAATCAAAGAAGATTTGGCCGCGGCCAATCGCTCGTGAGCCCAGGTCCCTGAATCGATTACGCGTGACACCGGGCAAATGCAGGTCGACGTAGAAGGCGCTGACGCCTCGCGCGCCCGCCTCATAGCTGCCCGTCCGCGCGATCACGAGTGCGGTGTCGCCCCATGATGCGAACGAGATCGAGGTCTTCTCGCCATCGAGCACGTAACTGTCACCGTCGCGCCGTGCAGCGAGCTTGACGTGCGCCGCATCGGAGCCCCCGCCGGGTTCGGTGACCGCGAGCGCCGCGACCTGTTCGCCGCGGCAGATTGGCGGCAGCATTACCTGCTTCTGACGCTCGCTGCCATGCGACGAAATGATGGCACCGACCAGTGCGCTGAGCAGCAGGACGTAGGCGGCATTGAAGTCGCCGCGCGCAATTTCTTCGTGGGCGATGCCGAGCGATACGTAATCCAGTCCTTGTCCGCCGTACCGCGATTCCGCCATCGGCGCGCACAGTCCCAACTCTCCGAGTTTACGCACAATCGCGCGCGGCAGGTCTTGATCGGAATCACGCTCCATGTAATGCGGTGCGAGTTCGCGGGCGGCAAAATCAGCGAGGGTCTGCCGCAGCAGTTCCTGCTCGCTATCAAAAGCAAAGTCCATCGGCTCGAATCTCCGGTAAAAGCTCGAACGTGAACCTATATAGTAAGTCTAGCGCCCTGAGTCTGTAATTCGGCCAATGGATTTTCACTGAATTCCCCTGGTTATTTGACTACGATCGGATGTATGGTCAGGCTTCCGCGAAACGCATCCCCTAGCTCATCTGGCGGCGCTCTTCCGCAGGCTTTCGCACCGCAATTGCCAACGCTGGTCAAATCGCCGCCAACCGGCCGTCAGTGGGTACATGAGATCAAGTATGACGGCTACCGAATTGGCGCGCGCATCGAACGCGGCAATGTCAATCTGACTACGCGCAACGGCAATGACTGGAGCGCGACTTTTCCGGAAGTCGTCGCCGCGGTCAAAAGGCTGCCGTTGCATCAGGCGCTGATCGACGGCGAGGCGGCCGTTGTGTTGCCGAGCGGCATCACCAGTTTTCAGGCGCTCCAGGGCGTATTGAAGCAACACGAGCGCGGCCGCCTGGTTTATTTTGTCTTCGACCTGCTCCATCTCGATGGCCGCGATCTGACCGCCCTCCCGTTCGAAAAACGCAAAGCAATACTCGCCCGGCTCAGCGCTGAAGTGCCGGCTGCCGATGCGGTCGTTCGTTACTCGCAGCACTTCGATCGCGACGGCGCAGAAGTACTGCGCGAGGCATGCCGGATGGGCCTCGAAGGCATCGTCTCGAAGCGTCGCGACCTGCCGCATGAACCCGGGCGCAGCCGCAGTTGGCTCAAGACCAAGTGCGTCAAGCGCCAGGAGTTCGTGATTGGCGGCTTCACTGACCCCGAAGGCTCGCGCGCAGGCATCGGCGCACTGCTGGTAGGCGTCAACGACCGCGGACATCTGCGGTTCGCGGGCAAAGTCGGCACGGGTTTTACATGGGATGTGCTGACGGACTTGCGCAGGCGACTGGATCGCCTGCAGCAGAAGGAATGTTCTTTCTCGCCCAAGCCGGCCGGGCCGCTTGGACGTAATGCTCACTGGGTGAAGCCCGAGTTGGTGGCGGAAGTCGCGTTCACCGAATGGACCGAAGACGGGAAGATCCGTCATCCGTCGTTTCAAGGTCTGCGCGAGGATAAGCCTGCGTCGGAGATTACTCGGGAAGAACCGCTGCAGCGCCCGTTCCCCGGCCGGAGTAGCGACGTGCGGACGCGCGCAAAAAACACTGATTGACTATTTGGGCAACAATCGCAGTCACCGGCAATTCAGACACCCCGCGCGGCCGCGCCTCCGCGGACCGGCTCAGGATGACACACAAGCGGAAAAGAGCGTTCGTCGCTTGTGGAAACCCGATGCCTGCCAGAGAGAGGGCAAGGGTGCGGGCGCACGCGAGGTGTTAGTTGCTGGTCCAGCTCAACACGCTAGCGGTCAGTGTTGTGCTGACTCCGTATGTTCAATTCCGGCCTCAAATCCATACTCATGCGCTTCAGCACGTTGCTGAAGGGCAGCTTGGGGGGCGGCTAACTACTTGGCTGCGACGGGTGCGACGATTGAAAATCCATAGTTGTCTACCCTTGATTGTTTGTCCAGTTGCAACCGTGCCAGCTAGGCACCGTTGGCCACTCGTGCGCTGTTGCTCGTGGCCAACTACAGTCCGTGCCCGTGAGCGCATCCCGCCTCGCGTGTTGGGTCGGTAGCGGCATTTTATTATTGTTGGCACACAAATCTGCTTGCCATCCAGCCAAGACTAAACCTCCCGGCGCAACTAACACCCTAACTGAAGCGGATTGCAACTGACATTCGCGCGTTAGCCTTCCCCTTTGTGGCCGCTGGCGCGGCGCGATGCTGCGATGCCCACGAGCGTGTAACCGTACCAGCGTAGATAGCGCGGCAGCCAGCGCCAGAGCTTGAACTTGGATCGGCCCTCGGTGCGGTCCTCCCATCGCGAGGGTACTTCCGTCATACGCCAGCCGGCCCGAGAAGCCTTGCCGACAATCTCGAGATTGATTTCGAATCCGCCGGTACTTTCCAGCGAAAGCTCGTGCAGGCGCTCAGTCCGGTACAATTTGAAGCTGTTGGTGGGGTCGCAGATCGGCAAGCCGAACATCTTCAGCGACCGCCCGGCAATTCGCGAGAGCTTCCCCTTGAGCCACGGCCCGCCTATCTGCTCCCCACCCACCATATACCGTGAGCCTGCGACCAAATCGTAGCCCTCCGCGAAGTGCTTCATCATCGGGTCGAGCGCTCGCAGATCGTCGGATCGATCGGCCATCATCACTACAAGTGCGTCACCGAGCGCGGCCGCAAAACCTGCTTTGAGCGCATTAGCCGGCCCGCGCCCGAACGTGTTGCGGACCAGCCGGTATTCCAAAGACGGCGCGGCAACCAACGACCTGACGACCGCCAGCGTCGGATCACTCTCTTCGTCGTAAACAATCAAGATCTCCGCCGGTGGGTGGACGGCTGTGCTCAACGCTTCGAGCATCGGGCGGATATTTTCCGCTTCGTTGCGAACCGGGATAACGAAGCTGGTCAATCCGATCACATTCGCCCCAGCTTCATCTGCTCAGCGATCCATGGGAGCACTTCGTCCAGCACCACATCGAGACCGACCCGTGCGTTAAATCCGAGCACGTCGCGAGCCTTGCGAACGTCGGGCACGCGCATCTGTACGTCGTGAGGATATGGCGGGTCGCACACGTAGCTGAATTTTTCGCCGGGATTGACCTTGCGCCAAATGAGTTCGGCGAGCTGGAGAACGGTGGTCGATTGCCCGGTCGAGATATTGAAATCTTCGTTGATGGCGCTTGGGCTTTCCATCGCCATCCGGATTCCGCGCGCGACATCACCGCCGTAGGTGTAGTGCCGGACTTGATTGCCGGAACCGAGCAGATGCAGCGGGCGCTGACCGCTCAACGCTTTCATCACCAGGTCGGGAACCACGTGGCTCATCGCGAGCTTCACGTTACCCGACAAGATCTCGGGAGCGTTGAGCGCGCGGCTTTCTCCGATGCCAACGCAATTGAAGGGACGCACGATAGTATACGGCAGCTGGTATTGCTCCCAGGCGCCGCGCGCGAAGTACTCGCACGCCAGTTTTTGAAATCCATAAGTCGAAACCGGAGGCGGCGAGGTTAGTTGCGCGCCTTCCGGAGTCGGAAACGTAGTCGCGCTCTCGAAGACCATCGAAGAGGACACGACCACCATGCGCTGCAGGTGTGCTTCGCGATGGGCCCAAATCGCGGCATCGAAAGCCGCTGCAATGATGCGTTCGTTTTCCGCGATCAGGTCGTACGCAAACTGATGAAAGTACGAGATGCCTCCTATCTTCGCCGCGCCGCCAATCAGGATGTCGCAGTCCGCGAGCACCTGCCTCATAAGCTCGGCATCTTTCGCATCGCCGCGCACGAACTGGTAGCGCGAATTGCTGTCGTAGCTGCGGGTGATCTCACCGTACTTCGAAAAGTTGTCAATACCAATGACCTCGTGGCCGGCCCGCAACAGATCTTCCACGACATATCCCATGATGAAGCCGGCTGAACCGGTCACGCAAACTTTCATTTATTCAATGCCCTTATAAATGCGCATCGCAGGCCGACTCGAAGCGCGCAGGTTCAACTTCTGGCCTTACCGCAACTGCAAACATCTGCTTGCCCAGCAGCGCCCAGACCAGCGGAATCCTCAAGCGCTCGCCAATCGCCGCTCGCGCATTCCGGTGATGCTCCGTCCCTCGCCGCGCAAGTTCCAGATGTCCACCACATGCTTGTCGCGGTAATCGAGCTGCTGGTAAGTCTTGTGCGGCGCCGCGATAATAATGATGTCCGACTTGTCGATCAGCTCCTGCGGCTCCACCAACCCCGGTGCGCAGACATACGGATCGGAACACAGCACTGCGCGTGCATCCAGCTCGAACAGGCTCTTCAGCTTGAGCGACAACGAGTCGCGCGCGTCGTCAACCTCCGCTTTGAAAGCCATGCCGAGAATTCCTACGGTCATGCTCGCCAGCTCAGGCTGCGATCGCTTTAGTAGATTAACCACGTGCTGCGGAAGTCCCTCGTTGACCAGCATCGCCGCGTGACCCAGCCAGAACCGGTTTTCGGTGAACGCCGCCAGCTGCATGGTATCCTTGAAGAGGCAAGGGCCGGCGGCGAATCCGGGCGCCGGCAGATCGATCGCGCGCGGGTATTCGTATGTCATCCCGTGGAAAATTGAGTCGAAGTCGGCGCCGAACTCCGTCGCGATCATATAGTACTGGTTGGCAACTGCGAACTTGATGTAACGCCATGCGTTGGTGAAGAGCTTGGCGAGCTCCGCATCGAGCGGCTTCATGTCGACCAGGTCTTTGGTCAGCACGCCGAATAATTCGCGCACCCGCTTAAGGCCCATGCTCGAAAACGAAGACACTATTTGCGGGAGACCGAAGATCTCCTTGAGACCATGGCCCTGAGCGATCCGCTCGGGGCATACCGCCACATCGATCGAAAGTCCGTTGTCCGCGAGCCATCGATTGACTCGCGCCGAAGTCCCCGGATACAGGGTGCTGCGCAGCACGATCAATTGACCGTCGCGCAGATGCTCCTGATACGATGAGAGCACTGCTTCCATAGCCTGGAACGAAGGCGACAAATGCCCATCGATCGGGGTCGCGACCACCAACACTATCGCATCGCTTTCGGCGATCACCGCTGGATTCAAGGTGACGGCCAGTTTGCCTTTTCGCAATGCTTCACGAAGCCCTGCCTCCCCGCCTTCTTCGATAAACGGCATGTTGCCGCGGCTGACTGAGGCCACCTTTTCGTGATCGATGTCGAATACCGCGGTCCGCTTCCCGCGCAATGCAAACGCAATCGAGAGCGGTAGGCCGACATGACCGCATCCGCCAATCACGCAAAGATCGAAGCGCATACAAAGCTCCTTGTAGCTAATTGACGATAGCCATTCCTTGGTTCGCGACGAAACCAGGTTAACGTTAAGTATTGGCCTGGGCCGCCTGCTAGCCTGTGAGGCCTGCTATGAACCATTCGGCGAACCTCATCAGTCGCTAGTTGTGCGCCTAGCGTAAACGATAAAGAAAGTTCCCTGAAATACCGGAACAAAGTCTCGCCGCACCAGACTGCCTATTGCTGAAGTCTTCTCGAGCAAACCGCTATCCCATCGTGGCATTACTATCATCGTAGACGCCTGCAACTGCGCTAGTTTGCGCGACAGGTCGGCGCCAACGACAGCGCCAGGCACTAAATAGAGCGTCACCGGCGGGCTAAGCTGGGAAAACAACAGATCGGCGCAGCCATCGAGCTGAAGCATCGCCGCTTGATGGCCCCGGATTATCGCGAGTACGCTTGTCCATTCTGCGCGCTCATCGCGCGTCGCCCACAGGCCGGCGGTCGTGGGGCTGGGCGCCGTGGTAAACCAGTCCCGATACTCGAAACTGGTTACCGCCGGCGCGGCGGCGACGACCGTAGTGGCTTCAACGTAGGGCATTGCGACCGCAGGATTGCGTTTGGCTGCGGACGCGTCGCGGGGAGTGAGCAAGAGATGCTGAATGATGAACTTGTCGAACCTTCTCAGCGGCCCCGCCAAGGCCAGGAAAATGATCAGAAATTCCCAACGGGTTCCGAGACGCGCGGCTGCTGCCAGGCCGATTACCGGGAGATAGAAGTAATACGACCAGGAGTATTGGTTGCCAAAAAAAAAGAAAATGAATGACAGGTGAAGCAGCGCGCAAGTGAGTATCATCTCTAAAGTAGAATCAATGCGTTTGCCGAGATTTGTCAGGGTGTCGCGCGCTGAAAAGGATGCCGCCACGAGCAGCGCGGCCGTGTAGGCTATCCAAGGTCCGGCTACGTCGGCAAAATAATGGATCCAGGGCGCGCCGCGAGGCGCGAGAAATGCTCGACCCTCAGGGCCGAATAACCCATAGCTGAGGGCGCGATACATCGTACTGCCTTGGCTTGGGATCAGGGAGCGAATCACCGGCGCGATGCCGAAATATGCGAACAGGGTGGCAGCAATTGCACCCGTAACGATCGCTGCCGGGTACATTTCCGAGGCTAATTCACGCATCCCGCGCGCGGGATTGCGCTGCCAATCAATCAGTATAAAAGCGATAAGGAGGAGGCCGAGGAAATAAGCCATGCTCGGCTTGACGAACAAAGTGGCAGCCGCAAAAGCCAGCGCCCGGCGCCTGTTGCCACCAGCTTGCTCAGCCAGCGCCTGAAGCAGAAAGATCGGCTCGATACGATGGGCGATGTTCGGAAACGTTGGAGGGATGGTTTGGGCAGCGGTCAACAGAATAATTAGAATCCCAGCCAGGTTCAGCTTCAGGTTGGCAGCGAGACGAACGAATCCCCACACGATTAAAAGGTCGAATATCGGTACCAGTGCGACGCAAGCGAAGGGTGACAGGCCGAAAATTCCGAACCATAGCCGGCCGAGCCAGAGCGGCAACAAACCGTAGTGGTACATGAAATCGATGGTCGGGCGGTAACCACGGTCGATGAGATATTGCGCGGTCAGGTTCGCGCCAGTATCGCCGAAAGCATAACCGCTGAACCCCAGAGTTCCGGGCAGGCGCAGAACGAAAAGCGCGCACGCCTCGATCGTCAGAATCGCGAAGAACAAACCCGTGGAGATGGCGAGCCGGTCCGGAGCAGGGGTCAACAGCGCTCGCAGCCTATTAGATATTGGGTGCTCGGCAGGCAGCCGCGCGGTTGAGCTGGTCGATCTATGTGGCGCCAATCCGAGCAACTACGTCCTCCGCAACATTGCCACATCCGAGCATTCATCGATTGGATTTGCCGGACCTTAGCACCCGTTGTCTTTAGCAGTCAAGCCTGCTGCACTAATACTAGTAGTCAAGCCCAGTAAACTGGAAGACCGGGCGATGTGCGTGTTGTGGAGTTCCCGGACGTGCATTGAGCCCCAAAAAAGCTCAATTAGGCACTCTAGGAGCGTAGGACGCGGCCGTTCGAACAGCGGCGGCACTTATTACCCGGAGTGCAGATTCGCTTTTAGTATAAAGCGGTATGCACCCCATGGCCGGCTCCGCGGTGAACTGACAGTGTCGGGCTGTCATCGTGCAATCTCGGCAAGAGCAATAAACAAGAGTGCAGCAAACTCTTAGGCAGCCGACTCTGAAGCGAAGCGCGCTTGGGTGCTTGCGCCGGCGCGCTGCGATTCCTTTTTCCGCATGCGCATGATCAGTTCGCTTCGTGCGACATAAGCGGTTTCTTCATGAGCGAAGCCATGCTCATCGAGGATGTCAGTCAGACTCTGGCGCGTGTAGTGGGTAATGTGCTCGTCGCGATAGCCGCCCGGCATCAAGAAGCCATACAGGGGCTCGATCAGGCGCCAGCCGATGGTCGCATAATCGGGGGTGCCGATGACGAGGATCCCGCCGGGGCGCAGTACACGGTTCATCTCACTAAACAGTTCCGCCGCGTAAGGTGTGTGCTCAATTACCTGCGAGCTGATCAGGCAGTCAAAACTTTCATTCTTGAATGGTAGCGAGAAGGCAGAAGCGCGAAGCAGCGGAATCCCGTGGCGCCGCAAGAAGAGCAGTTTCCCCAGGCTTACGTCCATTCCCATCGCGTTATTGAGGCTCTGTATGATGAGGCTCGAGCCGCAGCCGGTATCGAGAATTCGGTTGGCGCCGCGCACCCAGAAGGTAATGATACGATGGCGGCGCCGCTGCCAGTAACGCTGGATGGGAATTACGCTATAAAAGGCCCGCTCGTCGTAATCGGCGCTTGCTACCGAGTTGCGCAATCGCCAGAGTTTGAGCGCCGAGTGTGTAAGGTCCCATCCGAAACGCATCAATCGCGCATGTGAGCGGCCGTTCTCACGCGGGAAATAGGTAAACGGCACCTCAGCGATGCTGCTGCCGTTTGCATAAGCCTTGACGAGAATTTCCTCCAATACCTCGAAGTTACTTCCCTCGATCTTCAGATTGTTCAATGCTTCCCGGCGGTAGAGGCGAAAGCCGCTCGACAGATCGCGCACCGGCATCGAGAGCAGCCGCCGCATCACCCCGTTCAGCACTCGGCTAAGGAGCTTGCGGAGAAACGATGTATAGGCCACCCCGCCGCGGACGTAGCGTGAAGCGATGACGATATCGGCACGGGTGCGTGCCCGCCAGAGTTTCGCAACAAAGTCAGGCTCATGAGAGAGGTCAGCATCGAGAGTGAGCACATAATCGCCGCCTGCTTCGGCGAAACCGGTCTCTAGTGCCCCGGCATAGCCTCGCCGGTGCTCGCCGATAACACGCGCACCGAGTTCGCGCCCGGTCTCAGGAGTTCGATCGGTGGAACGTCCATGCACCACAATAATTTCGAAGTTGAGCCGTTCACGTTGCATTACGGCTCGCATTCTGGGGATCAGGACGGCCAGATTTTCGCGTTCATTAACGACTGGTATAACAATCGATAGATCCATGATAGTACCGCCGGCCTTCGCCTCAGATCGCGCCACCGTAAAATTCAGTCTTACGATATGCGACGCTTAACGCCTCGTCCTAATTGACGTATAGCCGCTGCTTGGTTCGCGATGCGACCAGGTTAATGTTAAGTGTTTCGCCGCCCTGCGTTGCAGCGGTGGACGCCGCCCTGCACCGTTCGGCTACCTCATCAATCGCGGGTCTTGCGCCGAGCGTAAACGATAAAGAAAGTCCTCTGAAATACCGGAACAAAGTCTCGCTGCACCAGACTGCCAATCGCTGGGATATCTTCGAGCAAATCGCTATTCCATCGTGGCATCACGATCATCGTGGACGCTCGTAACTGCGCTAGTTTCCGCGACACATCACCGGCGGTGACAGCGCCAGGAAATAAAAAAAACGTCACCGGCGGGCTGAATTCAGGAAACAGCAGATCGGCGCAGCCATCAAGCTCAAGCATCGCCGCTTGATGGCCTCTGATCGTCGCAAGCACCCTTATCCATTCTGCGCGCTCATCGCGCGGCGCCCAGAGGCCGGCGGTCGCGGGACTGGGCGCGGTGCTAAACCAGAGCTGAGGCTCGAAATTGGGCTCTACCTGCGATGCGGCAGCGGCAGGCATAAAGGCTTCAGGATCGAGCTTGTCTACTGGCGCTTTATGATAAGTGCGCGAGAGGTGCTGGATAACGCGGTCGTCGAACTTTCTCAGCGGAGCAGCCAAGGCCAGCAATATGACCAGATATTCCCATCGGACACCAAGGCGAGCGGCTGCCGCCAGGCCGATTACGAGGATGCAGAAATAATAAACCCAGGAATTTTGGTGGCCAAAGAAGAAGAAAATGAATGACAGGTGAAGCAGCGCGCAAGTGAGGATCATCTCCAAGGTCGCATCAATGCGCTTGCCGAGATTCGCCAGAGCGTCGCGCGCTGCAAACAAAGCCGCCACGACTAGCGCGAACGTGTACACAATCCAGGGTCCGGCCATGTTCGTAAAATAGTAGGTCCAGGGTGCGCCCCGAGGGGCGAGAAATGCTCCACCCTCAGGGCCGAAGAAGCCAAACCCGCTGGCGCGATACATCGCGCTACCTTGGGTTGGGATCAGGGAACTGATCACCGGCGCCATGCCGAAATATGTGAACAGGGTGGCGGCGATTACACCCGTAGTGATCGCTGCCGGGTACATTTCGAAGACCAATTCACGCATCTGGCGCGCGCGATTGCGCTGCCAGTCGATCAGTATAAAGACGATAAGGACGAGGCCAAGGAAATAAGCCATGCTAGGCTTGACGAACAAACTGGCGGCCGCAAAAGCCAGCGCCCGGCGCCGATTGCCACCGGCTTGATCAGCCAGCGCCTGAAGCAGAACGATTCGCTCGATACCGTGGCTGAGGTTCGGAAATGACGCAGAGATGGTTTGGGCAGCAGTCAACAAAATAATTAGAATCCCAGCGAGGTTCAGCTTCAGGTTCGCCGCGAGCCGAACCAATCCCCATACAATTAAAAGGTCGAATATCGGTATCAGTGCCACACAAGCGAAGGGTGAAAGCCCGAAAATTCCGAACCATAGGCGGCCCAGCCACAGCGGTAACAAGCCGTAGGGATATTCAAAGTCAACCGCGGGACGGTAACCATGGTTTATGAGATATTGCGCCGTCAGATTCGCGCCGGTATCGCCGAAGGCGTAACCGCTGAAGCCCAGTGCTCCAGGCAAACGCATAGCGAAAAGCACGCACGTCTCGATCGCAAGAATCGCGAAGAACAAACCCGCCGAGATGGCGAGCCGGTCCGGAGCAGGGGTCAACAGCGCTCGCAGCCTATTAGATATTGGGTGCTCGGCAGGCAGCCGCGCGGTTGAGCTCGTCGATCTATGTGGCACCGATCCGGCCAACTACGTCCTCCGCAACTTTGCCACATCCGAGCATTTATCGATTGGGATGGCCGGACCCTAGCACCCATCGTCTTTAGCAGTCAAGCCTGATACACTACTGGTCACTGCTACACTTGACGACCGGCGCGGTGCGGGTCGGGGAACTGGACGACGGCAATTCAGACCATAAGCGCAACAGCGCCGCAGGTTGTTCCACTCTTGAGGGCTCCCAAAAACCCGAAGCATTCATTGAAGTATTCCCCGAAGTATTCCGCCGCCTTCACCAAGGATTGCACTCTCAGAAGAACCCTTTCTTCCAGTTCTTCCCGATCGACCATGACGCCACCGCGGCTAAGCGACTGGCGGCGCCCGGCGGTGGCCTTTTCCGCCGGGCAGTGCTGGCTCCCGGAGCCCGTTGAGTTGGCGGCTAACGGCAGCCAGGCACTTCTATGCGCAGCTAGTTCTGCTTGGGTCCACTGCCCACTTTGTTACTCTTGGCACACGAATCTGCTTGACACACCTTCAGGACTAATCTAGGCTACGCATCTAACACCGCTGACGTGTTTTCTTTTGCTCTTGATAGTTGCGCCGTCGGATGGTGAGCAAATACGCCCACAGGGCCTTAGTGGCTGTGCTCTAGTTGCGCAGGGTGGCGGAGCTGTGTCCAGCTCCCGATTGTCGAAGGGGGAATTTTGGCTGCTATTAAGCTTTGGAACACCGCCGATAGTGAACGATGGTACCTGGTACGGACCAAACAACAAAAAGAGACTCTGGTACAGTACAAATTGGCAGAGTTGGTGAGCCGCACATTCTTGCCGCGAATGCGAACGCGTAGCGCACGCAATGGCTCCCTCGTTGGCTCCGTGACACCGCTTTTCCCGTGCTATCTGTTCGCCTTGTTCGACCTTGAATCAACGTTATACAAAGTGCTCCATACGACCGGCGTCGCTGGAGTGGTCTGCGCCGGTTCAACTCCGTCAGAGGTCGACGTCGCGATCATCGAAGAAATCAGCGCGCGCGGCGAAGACGGGATCATTGAAGTGCCGCGAAGAACTTTCAGTGCGGGTGACCGCGTACGTCTAACCGATGGTCCGATGGAAGGTTTCGCGGGCATTTTCGAGCATTATCGGTCCGGCTCCAAAAGAGTGGCGCTACTGTTGAACGTTGTCGGCGCCAGTATGAAGGTCGTCGTTCCGGCCACCATCATCGCGGCGGCGGCTGCGGATTAAAGTTACCGTGACCACCATGCAGCGGCGGCGGTCTGCGATCGACTTGGATTAGTCCTGAGTGTGCAGCGTTACATTATTGGGACACCCAACGCTATGAATATGATAATCAGGAAAAGCGTGGGCCCTTCCGCGCTAGTTTGCCTTAGTTATGTGGCTCTTACCTTCAGCGCCTGCGCCAGCTCAAATTATCCGGCGCACGGTGCACAAACTTCATCAACCGCCGCGACACGTGTGGCGGCTGATAATTCATCAGCATCACAAGTGCCCAGCACAGCCAGGGAAGACGATTCGTCAGGCGCGCTCGAAGCCCTATGGCTGGAACGTACAACTGCGTCAACAGCGACTTCGAGCTCTGGTTTCACTCTTGGGCCCGGCGATGTTCTGCGTATTTCGGTGCCGATGATCTCGCAATTGACCGGTCGCACCGTGCGCGTATCCGAAGATGATACCATCGCCCTACCGCTGCTCGGCGTAATCAAGGTCGCTGGAATGACTGAGCAAGACCTGCGCCAGGAACTGGCGAGCCGTCTGGGCCGCTACATGTATAATCCGCAGGTTGAGGTCTATCTGAAGACTCCCGAAAACCGCGTGGTCTCGGTCTTAGGCAGCATCAAGGCTCCGGGACGGTATCTCGTGGCGAGTCGATCGGATACCATAATGACACTACTGAGCCGGGCAGGAGGGACGACAGACACAGCCGGCGCACAAATCCTGTTTTTTCCGGCGCCATCGGTACCATCCACGTCCTCTGTGCGCGAGACCCCAATCGCCGATGCGCCGGCTGGTCCAGCGGCGTATCAACTTGCCAGGCGCGACGGGGCGGCGCCGGCCGACGAGACAACTGATTCGAAGGCTCCGTCGGTCGAATTAGCGAATCTGACAGAGAGTAAGCAGGGGTCGCCCTTGACCATTAGTACCTCCGGCCCGGTGCGCTATATGGAAATGCCGGTCCGTCCCGGCGACGTGCTGTTTGTTCCCGCCGCGGGAAGCGTTTCCGTGCAGGGTTGGGTCGATAAGCCCGGCTTGTTTCCGATTACTCCCGGTATGACAGTTCTGGGCAGTGTCGCAGCGGCCGGGGGCGCCTTATACACCTCTTCGGCGACTGTGGTTCGTCCGCAGCAGGGCGGCGGCCAGCATCAAATCTCCGTGAATCTGTCCAGGGTAAAGAGCGGAAAAGAACCTGACGTACAGGTCCGGGGCGGTGACGTGGTAATAGTCGAACGCTCGCTGGCAGGCGCGGTACCCTATTCACTGTATACCCTGCTCAACAAGATCGGCGTGGGGTTGCCGCTTATCTACTGAGCGCGGAACGACGTTTGATATTAGTGTCGAAGCGGAAAAAGGTCGTTGCTGAGAACTTCCGCGCGTTCTTCCAGTTCTCGATGTGCATGCGGCCGATACTGCCAGCTCCGCCTCAGAGTCCGGCTGGCAAATTTCGAAACTTTAGCGAGTTAGGTTTTACGGGAAGATGAACGAGCCCAGTACCTACTTCATACGGCGAGAGATTCCCGAGCCTGAGTACGCCGAATTTTTAACGCCGCCAGTCGAGGACGAGCCGAGTGCCAGAGATTATTGGCGTGCGATCGTCCGGCGCAAGCGGCTCATCTTGGTGCTTATGGTGACGGCGCTGCTCGGTGCGGGTGCTGTGGTGTACGTGATGCCTCCGTCATATATCGCCACCAGCACCATCCTGATCGATCATCGCGCGCCGAAAATCGAGATCAAGCCGGCAGCCTCCGAAACGGCGGCCTTATCCGACGAGGAGGCCGACAATTATTACGGGACTCAGTACAAGATCTTGCAAAGCCGCAGCCTGGCGTGGCGTGTAATTCAGGATCTAGCGCTCGAGAATAGCCCGCTTCTCAATTCGAGATCACTTCTGGCGTATCTTGGGATCAAGGCCGGCAGCGGACAAACCAAGGCGCAAATTCGCGAGAAGCAAATTGATAGCTACCTCGAGCACCTGACGGTCAAACCGCAGACCGGCACACGCCTGGTTACCCTCTCTTTCAGTTCCCCCGATCCGATGTTGTCGGCCCGCATTGTCAACGCACACGTGCGCGCCTATGTCGCGCAGGGAGTACAGCTTCGCGATCAGGCAAGCAGCACTGCCCGGCAATTCCTCGAGACGAAGCTGCAGGAAGTCAGGGAACGGGTCGAAAAATCCGAAGCGGCGCTGAACGATTACCGCCGCCAGCGGGGCATCGTGGCCGCGCCATCTGAAGACAAGACCCACGTACTGACGCAGCGCCTGGCCGACCTCGAGAAGGCGCTGACCAGCGCTGAGACCGAGCGAATTGCGCTTGAGACCGAAACGCATCTGGTGCGCGCGGGCGACTATGATTCGCTCCCTATGGTCATCAGCAGCACTCTGATTCAGAACCTCAAGCAGGATTCCGCCAAGGCTGACGCCGACTATGCGAGCCTCGCCAGCCAGTTCAAACCCGACTATCCGGAACTGGAAGAAATCAACGCCCATCGCAACCAACTGCGAAGCCGGCTCAACCGCGAAATGCAGCAGGTGGCCGCCGGCATTGAATGGAGCTACAAGGCCGCGGTGGCGCGTGAAGATGAGCTACAAAAAAAGGTTGATGCCGAAAAAGCCGTGGCATCGGCACTGAATGACGCTTCGCTCCAGGATGCTCTGATGGTGCGAGAGGTGGAGAGCGATCAGACTCTCTACCGCAATGTCCTCAGCAAAATCAATGAATTGGGTGTCGTGGGTGGCGCACCGCTCGATGAAGTCTCGATTATCGATCTAGCCGAACCGCCGACCGAAACATCAAGCGCGCAGTTATTGATAATCGCTAGCGTCGCCGTGGTTTCACTCTTGCTGGGTATCGGTCTGGCTCTGTTGCTCGACCGCATCGATGATACATTCAGGGACCCCGATCAGGTCGAACGTTTGCTCGCGCTTCCTTGCCTGGGCCTGGTACCGGATTTCGCCAAGTTCAATCCCGCCGGCCGCCGTCTATTGAGCAGGTCCTCATCGGCGGCAATTGCAGTTGCTACCGCCCACCAGCTACCTGCTGCTAAGGCGGGAACTGAGGTGAACGAGACGTTTCGAGCGATTCGAATAGGCATCGTCGCCTCCCGTGTGGCACCGTCCCCGAAGACTATCCTCATTACTAGTGGGTCGGTGAGCGAAGGGAAAACCATGACCGCGGTCAACAGCGCGCTCGCTTTCGCGCAGATGGGGGACAGAGTCCTGTTGATCGATGCTGACCTTCGGCGCTCCCGATGCCATAGCGTGCTGGACATCCACAATGAAGCCGGTCTGAGCGAGGTTCTTACCGGGCGGCGCAAGCCGGAGGAAGTGGTGCGCTCGACCGGCATTGAGGGGCTGGCGTGTATCACTGCCGGCTCGCTCCACGCGAATCCGGGAGCGTTGCTGGGCTCCAAAAAAATGGCGGACTTGTTGGCGTATCTCAAGACTTTCTATGATTCCATTCTGATCGACAGTGCCCCCGTTATGCAGATTTCCGATACGCTGCTGCTGGCGACGATGGTCGACGGCGTGCTGTTGGTGGCAGGTCCCGCTACGCCCAAACGGGTGTTGCGAACGGTGTGCTCGCGCCTGTATATGGTCCGGGCAAAGCTCCTCGGGGTCGTTCTCAATCGGCTCGATATCAAACTCGGCAATGATGGCTATTATTATTCACCTGATGGCGCGCCAGTCTATCATCCGGTAGTGGTCCCAGGGGTTTCAGCTTCGTTGAGCGCGCCGAATCTACAGCTCTTATCCGGCGACAATCGCTAACCAGTCAAAGACGAAAGTTTCACGTCCAGCAAGGTTTCACTTCTCCGGGCGAGGGTAAAGTGTGCCGCCTGCAGCGGCTGAGTTGTCCGCGCGGGTGCCCCTCGGAGCGTGCACAACCGCTATTGGAGGAAAGATGACAAAAGCACTAGTAACAGGAGCCGGCGGCTTCATCGGCCATCACTTGGTTGCGTACCTGAAGCGGCAAGGCTACTGGGTGCGGGGGGCCGATCTGAAGGTGCCTGAATATCAACCAAGTGCGGCTGATGACTTCCTTCAGCTTGACCTTCGTCGATGGGAGAACTGCTTGCGGGCGACTGAAGGCATCGATGCCGTCTATGCTTTGGGTGCCGACATGGGTGGGATGGGGTTCATCTCCGCCAATCATGCCCAAATACTGCACAACAACTCGTTGATTAATATCCATACCCTCGAGGCGGCCAGGACCAACGGTGTCAAGCGTTATCTCTATAGTTCTTCGGCATGCGTGTACCCGGAGTATCGCCAGACCCAAACCGACGTGACGCCGCTCAAAGAGGAGGACGCATATCCGGCACAGCCACAGGATGCCTACGGCTGGGAAAAACTGATCTCAGAGCGGCTCTGCGTGCATTACCAGGAGGAATACGGACTCGAGACTCGAATCGTGCGCTTCCACAATATCTTTGGGCCGCTCGGCTCCTGGAAAGGCGGACGCGAGAAAGCGCCCGCAGCACTTTGCCGCAAAATAGCAACCGCCAAACTCAGCGGCCATCATGAGATAGAAATCTGGGGCGACGGCCAGCAAACGCGGTCGTTCTGCTATGTCGACGACTGTGTAGTAGGTATCTACAAGCTGATGTGTTCTGACTATCGAAACCCGCTGAATCTGGGGCAGGACCGGATGGTGACGATTGACGAGCTTGCCGACATCATTGCCGATGCAGCCGGAATCAAAGTGGTTAAGAAACACGTGCCGGGTCCTCAGGGCGTGCGCGGCCGCAATTCAGACAACACGCGGCTTCGCGAAGCGTTGCACTGGGAACCTGAGATCAGTCTCGAAGAAGGCCTCCGCCGTACCTACCAATGGATTGAAGAACAGGTCCGCCATTCGGGTTGGTGACACCGGCCGTAATCCTTCAGCACTTCCGGGTCGATCATGGCAAATCAGAAACTAAGGGTCATACTAGTCTCAGGATGCAGCCGTAGCGGAACTACCGTATTGGACAACATCCTCGGCCAGAGCGCTGGTTTTTTTTCGGGTGGAGAACTGGTTGATTTCTGGCACGTAGCTCAAGACCGGGAGCGGGTATGCGTGTGCGGCACTCGGCTCAGGCAGTGCGACATTTGGAAAGGCGTCTTTCGGAGGCTGGATGACGACGTTTTCTTAAGCGCGCTGGTCAAGGAAAAGGTGCGCGATCATTACCAATACTTGAGGTTGAGAAACTTGTGGAGGCTGGCGACTAGGAAAGGGCGCAAGCGCTTCCTACAATTGGCCTCCGAGCGCACGCGCGAAACTCTAGAGCTTTACCATGTGATATCAGAGGAAAGCGGCGCCCGCACGATCGTGGATTCCAGCAAGAGCGTTGAGCGCGCATATTTGCTCACCCAAAATCCAGACCTCGACACTTATGTAATTCACCTGGTCCGGGATGCGCGCGCGGTGGCGTTCTCGGGTCGTAGAAAAAAGCCGGATCCGAGCGTGCCGAACTCGTACATGCAGACATACGTCCCAGCGAGCAGCGCTCTTCGCTGGATACTCAGCCAGCAGGTCGAGCGCTTGTGCAATATCCCCGGGCGTTACCTAATGATGCGCTATGAAGATTTTATTGCCTCACCCGATCGCGAGCTGCAAAGAATTTTCACTATGATCGGTGAACCGGCCGAGCGGCGGCCTAAAATCATGAACCACACCATCTGTCTCAACCGCATCCACAGTATAAACGGCAATGCAAGCCGTTTCAGGAAGGGACCCGTCATCCTGCAACTAGATGACGAGTGGCGCTCAGCGATGAGCGTACTCGATCGCGCGACGGTAAGCGCACTTACCTGGCCGTTGCTCCGGCACTATGGCTACGAACTGAATGGCCGGCCGGCCGCTCAAGATATCGTCGGAGCCGTCAAGTCATAAACTGTTCGCACTATATTGTCTTCGCCAACGGACTGGAGAGGCCGCCGATATCCGGCTGGATGGTAGCTTGATCTCGCCCGGCTCCACGAACCTCCGTAACGCTACATTTCCGATCGGCACTCGACACTTGCTGAACTCAAGCTCGCACGATTAGGGAATCGATTGCAGAACCTTCCTCTTCAGGATGTGACCGCGCAGTCATCTCACAGCCATGCGGCTGCCGCACCTCGCGCGATTGAGCGCCGCGGGGTGAGTTACTTGGCCAAGTGGTGGAAGCGCGCACTGCGGGTAAAGCTTGCGCGCTTAGGCCTGCTAATAACTTCAGATTTGTTGGCGCTGTTTACTTCGTGGCTGTTTGCCTACTTGGTATGGTCGGACATGGTTCTGGGTCAGCCGGCCCAGGTTTATAGCAGGCTTTTGCCGCTGCTCCTTATCTTTCCGCTAGCCTATGCGGTGAGCGGTCTTTATCCCGGTTTTGGGCTGGGGGCGGTGGAAACGATAAGACGCATTTCCTTTTCAACGATGTTCGCTTTTTTAGCGATGGCCGCCTGCAGCTTCGTTTTCAAGGCAGGCGCGGTCTACTCGCGAATGGCCTTTGCGATCGCTTGGGCGACCAGCCTCGTCGCAGTGCCGCTATTGCGCTTCACTTTGCTCTCGGCAGTGTCCGGGTTGAGCTGGTGGGGTGAGCCGACTGTTATCTTCGGCACAGTGCGGCAGGCGAGGTTGACGGTCAAACTTACCAGCCGAGCCTTCTCGCTCGGGTATCGGATCGTGGGTATTCTGACCCCCGATTTGAGCCTGGCCGGCAGCCGGCTCGACGACCTTCCGGTATTGGGCGGGCTCGAACAGGCCGAAGCGCTCGCCCGCGCCGGCATCTCGACGGTGCTGGTCTGGAATAGTGTGAGGCTGACTAGGATCAAGGCGCGGCTTCAGGACCATTTTCGCCACGTAGTTCTGATCCATGATGCCGAAGAGCTGCCGACCGAATATGCCTGTGTCCGCAACCTCGGTGGTTTGCTCGCCATCGAATTTACCAGTCAGTTGCTTCAGCCAAAGAATCAGGCGATCAAGCGCTCGTTGGATGTTATCGTGGCGAGCCTTGTGCTGGTCGCTGCCGCGCCGATCATCGGGCTCTGTATAGTGCTGATTAAGATTATCAGTCCGGGATCTGCGTTCTTCGCCCAGGAGCGCGAGGGGCTCGGGGGTGAGCGGTTCAAGGTCTGGAAGCTTCGCACCATGTATCCGAACGCCGAGGCGTTGCTCGCAGAGCGCCTGGCGAGCGACGATGAGCTGCGGCGCGAATGGCACCGCAATATGAAGCTGGTTCGCGACCCGCGCATTATTCCGGTAGTCGGAACCCTGCTGCGACGCCTCAGCATCGATGAGCTGCCGCAACTGTGGAACGTCATCCGAGGTCAGATGAGTCTGGTCGGGCCGCGCCCGTTGCCCGAATATCATCTCAGCCGATTCTCGTCCGATTTCAGGGCATTTCGCGCTACCGTGCGGCCTGGACTCTCAGGCATGTGGCAAGTGATGATTCGCAATGGGGGTGGATTGGAGGAACAGGAATTATTCGACCTCTTCTACATTCGGAACTGGTCGCTCTGGCTAGATTTTTACATAATGGTTCGGACCGTGTTGGCGACGCTCAGCGCCAAGGGAGCGCGATGAGCGGACACCTTCAATTCATCGGCCGCAAGGCCGAAGGCATGCGATTCGCCGCCCCTGCACTGCATGCCGTGTCGCGGCGTCCGGCGAGTGCGGTAGCGCGGCCCCAAACGGGCAGTTTACGCCGCTTATTGGCGCTGCGGGGGTTACCAGCCGATATCCTATTAATCGTTGCGTATATAGCTCTCAGCAGAGCTTTCATCGGGGACGAGGCCAGACTTGGGATCAAAATTGGACCACTTCCGCTGTTTGTCACCGATGCGATCTTGCTGGTCCTCATCGTTATGAACCTGCATAAGCGAGGCGGCCGCCTGTTGCAATGGTCATTCGGCGGCGGTGGAGCCGGCCAAATCGGGCGAGCGGTGTGGTTGCTGTTCTTAATCACAGTGGTCTACTTCGCCTTAGCGTTTCCGCAGTACCGGCTGCTCGCGATGCGCGACCTGGCGATCTTTGGATACAGCATTTTCTTTCCTCTAACTTATTTCGCTCTTACACAGCGGGTTCAGGCTGCGAAGCTGGTGCGTTATTTCATTTATGCAACGTGCCTCGGAGCGGCTCTGTTCGAGTTTCAGACACTTTCCGGCGTCAAGCTATTCAACGTGGGCGAAATCGATCTGGGTCTCGCGGGACACGGCGCAATTTCGCGCGTCAGCGCCGGCAACCTGGGCGCAGACCTCGGGCCGGCGCTGGCGGGTCTGTTTGTCTACTTGGTGGCCGACCGCGAGCATCGCTTACTCCATGCCGGTGCGATGCTCCTATGTCTGACGGCCCTTGTCCAGATACTAGACCGGACAGCGCTGCTCGGCTTCGCGGCGGCGGGACTAGTTATGTTCATCCTCGGTGTGGGCCGTTCCCGTGTATATGTTGCTGCGGTTGGAGCGGGTCTGTTAGCGCTTTTGCTCCTCAGCGCCCAGGGCGAACTTCCGATCCCCGGCGGTGCAAGGTTGCATAACGTTTGGTTGGGCCTTTCCAGTGGCGCCAATTTTCAAACTGATCCCGATGCCCAGTTTCGCTTGCGACGGTGGCAATCTACCGCGGAGGTCTGGATGACCAGCCCGGTATTTGGCGTGGGCTTCGGTGCGCCGATCATGCTGGACACGTGGGGCACTTCGACTGGAGCCAGGGTAGCCGCCGAACGAGGCGGTTTGGGCGCCTTCAACGTCGGCATGCCGCACAATTCGTTTCTTTTGGCATTGGCCCGCACCGGCCTGATCGGCCTCGGGTTGATCTGCTTTGCATGGGCCAAAGGCATAATGCCGGCGATGAAACTGAGTCGACGCCGGATGATCGACCCCGATCGGCTGGCGATCGCGTGTGCCTTGATCGCGATGATCTTCACCGCAGCATTAAATCTATTCTTCGAGCGGCCGATGTTGTGCGCTCCTTTCTGGATCATGTTAGCCGCCAGTTACAAACTGTCGGAAGCTGTTCCCCGGCAATCCGCAAGAAAGCTCGCGCGGACGTCTCAGCGCCACGCAATGATCCCCTTGGCTCAAGAGTTGAGGAACGCACGCCTAACTGCGCCAGGGGACCCCATCGTCGGCGGGTGGCAAGACCGGTGGAAGTGAAAACACGCTTGAATTCAATCGCCACGGAGTCAGCCATACCAGCCGAATTTGGGTTGAGCGCGGTCAACGCAGTTGACAGTGACACGTCCCGAGCTGCTGACGAGGACGCCGATGCTGCGTGGCTGGCGAAGGGCTCAGCGATTGTCCTTGCTGGTGGCTTCACCGGGCAAGCACTGCAATTCAGTTGTCAGATCGTCCTGGCTCGTTTGCTTGGACCAGCTCAGTTCGGACTGTACGGCATCGGGTGGACGTTGTTCCGGCTCGTCGGTCCATTCGCGGCGCTGGGACTGAACGCGGGGGTTATCTATGGCGCTTCAGCCGCTGATCGGTCGGACCTCGGACGGCGCAGAGACGTCCTGCTTCAGTCGCTCGTTTTGGGTCTCCTCGCGGGAGGTGTGATTGGAGCCGCTGCTTACATCGGCGCACCGTGGCTCTCCGCAGAAGTGTTCGGCAAAACCGAACTAACCGCCGTCATTCGCAGTTTCGCCCTTGCGCTGCCGCTCTTAACCGGCCTTATGGTGGCTTCGGCTTCAATGAAACTTACGCTGTCGATGGTCTACAGCGCAATCACGGAAATGTTCACTCAGCCAGCCCTCAACCTGCTGCTCGTGATTGTGGCCTTGCACTTTCTGCATTGGCGGCTGATGGGTGCGATCCAGGCGACAGTGCTCTCCTATGCACTGGCGTTGATGATGGCGCTTTTCTTCGTGTTTAGCCTATTCTGGCCGATACTGCGGTCACGCGCCAAAATGCGGTCGTACGTTGGTGAGCTGCTCGCCTTTTCCTTACCTGCATCGATCGCTGCAGCGTTTCTCAATCTGATCAACCGCGTTGACCGCTTGGTGATTGGCGCGTTCCTTCCCGCAGCGGAAGTCGGAATTTATCAGGCCGCGTCGCAAACTTCGACGCTGTTTGACATCGTTCCCAACATCTTCAACAACGTAATCGCGGCCAGAGTCTCGGAGTTCTATGCGCGCGGAGAGTTGAGCCGTCTCGAAGAACTCTACCGGTTGGGTGCCAAGTGGTCTTTCTATCTGACCATGCCGCTTTTCCTGCTGGTCTGCGCTGCCCCCGGCGGCGTCATGAATTCCTTATATGGTGCGCATTATCAGCTCGGCGCGTGGCCCTTGTTGATCATGTGTATCGGGTTAATGTCGGATGCCGTTGTCGGTGCGGCCGCTCCCATTTTAATCTTCTCCGGCAATCAGAAGCTCGCCGGCTCAATTTCGACGAGCGCATTGGTCAGTGCGGTCGCGCTTAACTATACGCTGGTACCCAGGTTCGGCCTGATCGGGGGCGCGGTTTCAACTGCGCTCGCTGAGGCAGGGATGCTCTGCGGCTTGTTGCTGGCGGTCAGAAGCCGGGTCGGAATTTGGCCCTATGATCGGAGGTGGATAAAAGGACTAAGCGCGGCGGGCTGCGCTGGCGTAGGACTTGTTGTTCTGCGGCGATGGCTGGGCGCATCGGCGGGGCTGGCCCTAATTCCGAACCTGATCGTATCAGTAGCCATCTTCTGGGCGGTACTGCTCTTATTGGGTCTCGATCCCGAAGACAAGAAGTTCCTCTGGTCGGTAAGATCCCGGAATTGAGTGTTATAGTAAGGTGGTTAGATCAACCGATCGTTTGTCTGGCGGCCATCCACGTTTCTCTCGCGGATCGGTCGTCGAATTGGGAAGGGGGCGTCAAGGATGGTAGTTTTCGAGCGAGCGATAGGGGGGGCGGTGCGGTATCTCAAGGTGTTTTTGCCTAAAGCGGAGCAGCTCGCTGAGCTCGCAAACGATCTGGGCGGGCTCGACGTTCTGCGGGTATTTTCGGCGCCTACCATCTTGTCGAACGGGATCTCTCCGATTGCCCGGGGCTGGGCGCAGACCACCTTGGTGGATCTGTCCAGAGGTCAGGAGGCGATCTACGCGGGGATGCACACCAATTGCCGGTATAAAGTGCGGCGTGCGGAGAAGCTGCGCGACCGCCTCGAAATTGTGATGAATACCGAAGCTGCACGAGCGGATTTCCTTCCCTTCTACAATACTTTCGCAGGTAACAAGGGAACGGTGCCGCGGCTGAAGCCCTACCGCTTCAATGAATATCTGCCGCACGCCGATGTTTTCATGCTCTATTTCGAGGGCCAACCGACCTGCGGGCGGCTAGTACTGCGCGATGAGGAAAGCCGCACGGCGCTGATGTTGTACTCGGGGACGCGCCGGCTCGAGCAAGGCGCCGATACGATAACTGTTGGCTTACTAAATCGCTATCTGCACTGGCACGAGATGAAGACCTACCAGGCCGCAGGCATGGAAACATATGATTTCGGCGGTATTGGCCCAACAACCACGTCGGTCAACAACTTCAAGATGTCGTTCGGCGGACAGTTGAAGCAGGTCAGTTCGTGCTTGTACGTAGGATCTATGCGTCCGGTCTGGAAGTTCGCGTACAGCCTTTACACTCGATGGACCGGCGAATCAATTCTTTACACTCGGGCAGCAGCCGAACTCTCGGCCACTGAAAGAGAATCCTTGCTTGGCGCAGCTAGCGGCAAAATGCGCTTAGACCGGCCCACTGCGGAAGAGTAGCCGTCGTACGAAGGATCAGCTGGGTCGATAGGAGACGTCGGAGGTATTGCGGAGTCATCGGGCGTCGAAGGTCAGCTAGTCCAGGCGGTTATGGCCATCCTCTAGAGTGTTTAAAAAGTTCACCCGTGGGGAACGTATCGCGTGCCAGAACCTATCATAGAAAGGTCCACTATCCGACGCGCCGGTGCAGGCGGGGAATTTCCGTTTTTCTTCTCCTCCGCTGGCCGGCCGCTCTACGGCGCCTTTCACCCTGCGAACGCCGCCCGTCGCAAGAAGCAGGTGGTCGTTATTTGTCACGCCATTGGGACCGAGCATATGCTGACCCAGCGGATCGAAGCGCTGGGGGCAAGACTCGCAGCGAACGCCGGCTTCGCGGCCTTCCGCTATAACGCAAGAGCACACGGAGACTCAGCCGGGGATCCTCGTGACCTCACGTTTGAGGATCTGATCGAGGATGCATGCGCCGCCGCGGACGTGGCACGCGAGCTTTCAGGTGCCTCCCGCGTTATCTGGGTGGGACTCCGGCTCGGATGTCTCATAGCTGCCGAGGCAATAGGCCGGCGCGATGATTCGGGTGCTTTTGCGCTGTGGGAACCGGTGCATCGCGGGGCTGATTATTTCCGCTCCATGATGCGGGCAACGTTCTTTACGCATGTAGCCAAAGGCCGGCGTCCCGGCGGCACTGTGGACGACATGCAGGAGCAGCTCGAACGAGACGGTGAGTTGCCGGTCGTGGCTGGGTATGTCTACCGTGCGCTCTATCGCAGTGCCAAAGAGGCTGACCTGGGACAAACGTTGGAATGGGCCGGGGACACTCTGATTGCCCAAGTTCAGCGCAGGCCCAGGCTCTCCCCGAACAACGAACGGCTGAAATCAGAAATTCAGCAGCGGGGTGGGAAAGTTACCGTGGCGTTGATTAGTCAGGAACCGCCTTGGAATTTGCTGACCGTTGCCAAGCCGCAATGGACCGACGATGACCTGCTGAGCGCTACAAAGGAGTGGTTGGATGGACTGGAATGAGACGCCGGCCGAACTGGGGCGCGCATGGGCTGAGCAGCCGGTAATCATGCCGGGAAAGTACGGTGACCTTTACGGCATTTTCACGCCTCCCGCACCGGAAGCATCTCCCGCCGGACTGTGCGTCATATTGTTTGGCCGAAATCGATGGTGGTGCGATCGCCTATCGGTCAAGGGTGCAAGATGGCTGGCGGCCCGGGGTTTTTCCGGTTTGCGCTTTGACTATCATGGTTTCGGAGAAAGCGAAGGAGTTTGTGACGTCATTAGCGGCGATGAGCCGTTTCCCGAAGATGCGATCGCAGCTATTCGCTATATGCGAAATGAGTTTGGCCAGCAGCGCTTTGCGTTATCGGGATTCTGCTTTGACGGGAGGACCGCGCTCTCGGCAACCGAAGAGGAAGGCGATGCGATAGAAGCGGTCGTGTGTACTTCGCCCGAGGTCACTAGCTATCCCGGTGACGTACTCACGCATATGGTTACTTTGCAAAAGACGCGGACTTTTCTTTTCGGTTCTACGTCTTTCAAGAAGCGCACCTTACTGCGGGCGCTGTGGCGCTGCGTAAACCTGATGAAACTCGCGCGTGAGGACCGTCCCGGGGAGGGCATAGCCGAGCGCCAAGTGTCGATTAATTTCAAGCGGGCCCTGCAGGCGCTGGTCCGTTCAAAAGCGCGATGTCTCTTCCTGCAAGGCTCCGACGATCCGCAATATCATGCGTTTCAGCTGGTGGAACAGTTTCTTCTCTCAAAACTCAACCCTGAGCAGAGGGCCAGAATCACGGTGGAAGTGTGGCCCGGGAAAATCCATCCGCTGGAGAATCCAGCCGTGCTGCGCATGGTGACGGAGCGAACCCTATCGTGGATCGACGGCTGCAGGCAGACGCCTCTCAGTTTGGCTCAAGCGGCGTCTTCAGTCGTTGTGCCGGAAATGACCAATGGATTCCGCGCTTAGCACGAGCTTATGCCTTCGGGGATTTCAGCTTTCGGCCGGCGAGCACTAGCCGCGGGGATTTGGATGCCAGAACCGATGGCAGCAAGATCGACGATTGATAGCACTAGCAGCACTAGCTCGTACGAAGAGCTTCCTCTTTTTTTTCCGTCTGTCTCGCAGGCACTCTATGGCGTCTTCTATGCGCCGGTCGGTGATCGCAAAGACTCGGTGCTGGTTTTTTCTCACAGCCTTGGAATCGAGCATATGGTGACGCAGCGGATGGAGGTGCTCGGGGCCAGGGCCGCGGCCAAGGCAGGGTTTGCCGTCTTCCGCTACAACGCAAGAGGGCACGGAGATTCGGCCGGCGATGCCAGGGATGTAGCGTTTACCGATCTGGTCGACGATGCGTGCGCGGCTGCAGACTATGCGCGTATGGTTTCGGGCACCGCCAGGATCGTGTGGGTGGGTGTCCGCTTCGGCTGTCTCATAGCCGCGGCAGCGATGGCCCGCCGCGACGACGCCGTTGCTCTCGCTCTGTGGGAACCGTTGCATCAGGGTGGCGAGTATTTTCGCGCAGCAATTCGCACGGTGTTGTTCTGCCAGGTCGCTCAGGGTAAGCGCTCTGGTGCGACGGTAGATGATCTGCTTGAACGGCTCGAGCTGGACGGAGCGCTGCCGGTCGTTGGGACATATCTTTATAGTTCACTCTGGCGCAGTGCGCATCATGTCGATCTCGCCGGATCGTTAAAGGCCTGGGCGGGGGATACTCTAATCGCGCAAGTTCAGCACAGGCCCGCGCTGTCCGCGAGCAACGAACGCGCGCGTTCAGAAATAGAGCAGCGGGGCGGAAAAGTTACCGTCTCGCTGATTCGGCAGGAACCAACATGGAGCATGCTGCCTGTGGTCCGCCCGCAGTGGACCAGTGACGCCCTGCTGACTGCCACCAAGGAGTGGTTGCATGGATTGGAATGAAACGCCGGCCGAGCGAGCGCGTGCATTCGCAGAGCGGCCCATAATCATGCCGGGACCGCACGGCAAGCTTTATGGCATCTTCACGCCGCCCGCATCAGAAGCTGCGCCGGCGGGACTTTGTGTCATTCTGTTCGGGCGAAATCGATGGTGGGGCGACCGCCTGTCTGTAAAGGGCGCAAGATGGTTGGCGGCGCGGGGTTTTTCATGTCTGCGTTTCGACTATCACGGCTACGGCGAAAGCGAAGGCGATTGCAAAGCGATCGACCCCGATCGCCCCTATTCCGAAGATGCGGTCGCGGCGATTCGCTGCATGCGCAGTGAGTTCGCTCAGCAGCGCTTCGCCCTGATTGGCTTCTGCTTCGATGGCAGAACCGCGATCTCGGCGGCCGAACAAGAAGGTGAATCAATCGAGGCGATAGTGGTTTTCGCTGTTCTGCCAGGTGAGATGGCCAGCTTAAGCATTCATCCGGAGAAGCCTGGCCGTGGGATTACGGATGCGAGTTCGGTTGTGCGCGTGTCGGAGGGCTTTAAGCGCGATTTTGAAGCGCTCGTTCGCTCAAGGGTACAGTGCCTCTTCGTATACGGCACCGAGGATGCCGAATACTACAATTTTAAGTTAGTCGAGCGCACTCTGCTGTCGAAACTGGATCCGGCAGAGCAAGTCCGGCTCACAGTGGAAGTGTGGCCAGGCAAGGTCCACGTCGCAGAAGATCCGGATCGGATGCGAGAGATCACCGAGCGGGGATTGTTGTGGATCGACGGGTTCAAGCAAAAGCCCTTCGCCCTCGCTCAACCGGGAGTGCCAAATGGACTTCGCGCTTAGCACGGAACAGCTCGAACTGTCGCGTGCTGTTTTCGATTTCGCCCGCGAGCAGCTTAATGATGACCTGGCGGCGCGCGACGCCAACGGCTCGTTGTCGCGCGAATTGTGGCACAAATGCGCACAGTTCGGGCTGCTCGGATTACCCATTCCGGTCGAATACGGAGGCCAGGGACAAGACCTGCTCACAACCATCGTCGCGATGGAAGCGCTTGGCCGCGGCTGCCGCGACAATGGCTTGATCTTCAGCTTGAATGCGCAGATGTGGGCGTGTCAGATGCCGCTTCTGCGCTACGGCACCGAAGCGCAAAAGCGGCAATGGCTGCCGAAGCTGGTCTCGGGCGAAGCGATTGGAGCACACGCGGTCACGGAGCCCGGCGCGGGTTCGGACGTTTTCTCGCTCACGTCGCGGGCTGAACCGATTAATGGCGGATACCGGCTCAACGGCGTCAAGACCTTCTCCACCAACGCGCCGCTCGCGGACGTGGTTTTAGCCTTCGCCTATATCGAGCGCAGTGCCGAAAGCAAACCCAAATTGCTCACCGGGTTTCTGGTGCCCCGGGCGACACCTGGCATGAGCTTCGGACAACCGATGAGCAAGATGGGACTTCGTACCTCACCCATGGGCGAAGTGATATTCGAAGATTGCTATGTATCGGAATCTGAGCGCCTCGGACCGGAAGGCGTGGGAGCGGCAATTTTCAACTCCGCGATGGAATGGGAGCGCGCCTGCATTTTTGCAGGACATGTGGGCGCGATGGAGCGTCTGCTCGACGATTGCATCAGCTACGCGCGCAGCCGGCGGCAGTTCGGCCAGCCGATCGCAAAATTCGAGTCGGTGGCCAATAAAATTGCGGATATGAAGGTGGCGCTGGAGGCGTCGCGCCTGCTCCTTTACTACGCCGGATGGCTGCACGGACAGGGCAAAACTACCGTGATGGAATCCGCCATTGCGAAGTTGTTCGTGAGCGAGAATCACGTGCGTTCGGCTTTAAATGCGCTGCAGCTCTTCGGTGGCTATGGCTATATGAAGGAGTATCCAATCGAGCGCGAAGTTCGAGACGCCTTGTCCGGAACCCTATATTCCGGAACCTCAGAAATGCAGCGAAAGATAATAGCCCGCTGCCTGCGGCTTTAAGGATTTCCCATGATTGACGTTCTCCCCCAAATTCTAAGCGAGACCGCTGCGCGTTACGCTGCCCGTGCTGCACTGGTGATGGATGGCCGCAGCATCACTTATGCGGAACTCGAAGCAGAGTCGAACCGGTTCGCGCGTTCCTTGACTCGCAACGGCGTTTCCCGAGGCGATCGTGTGGCGCTGTGGCTTCCCAAATCGATTGAAACAGTGATTGCGATCTACGGAATAATGAAGGCGGGCGCCGCTTATGTTCCGATCGATCCCGGAGCGCCCGCAGCGCGCATGAGCTATATCGCCAGTGACTGTAGCGTGACGGGCCTGGTCACGCTCAGCGATCGGGCTGCTGCCGTAAAAAGCGCATTCACGGGCGGAGCATCGATGAAGAATATCTGGTACGCCGACGCCCGCGACGGCGATGCTCCGCTGATAGGCGATGCCGTTGGTATCGCGTGGCAGGCACTCACTCGCGAGCGTGCTGACAGCATCGACTGTCCTGCGGGTGCAGACGACCTTGCTTACATTTTGTACACCTCCGGATCAACCGGAGAACCGAAAGGCGTGATGCTCTCGCATAGCAATGCGCTTTCGTTCGTGAACTGGGCTGCTGACACTTTCGCAATTTCGCCTGAAGATCGGCTGGCGAATCATGCACCTTTTCACTTCGATCTCTCAGTTTTCGATCTGTACGTGGGAGCACGCGCCGGCGCCACGGTGTTCCCCGTATCCTCCCGCACCGCGGCGTTCCCGGCAGCGATCGCAAAACAATGGAGCGAACAGAAGCTTACAGTTTGGTATACTACCCCAAGTACTCTGGTTCTGATGCTCACCCGAGGAGGATTGGCCGCCGGTGACCTTTCCTCATTGCGCCTGCTGCTTTTCGCAGGCGAGGTCTTCCCGGTCAAATATCTCCGTGCTCTCATGGAACTGGCCCCACGGGCTCGATTCGCCAACCTCTATGGGCCGACAGAAACCAACGTCTGTACCTGGTACGAGGTTTCATCGCCCCCTGAAGGCAACACGCCGGTGCCGATCGGGCGGGCGTGCTCAAACTGCGGACTGCACATTCTGGATGAGGTGCTGAGGCCGGTGGCCGACGGGTGCGCGGGTGAACTCTGGGTCAGCGGTGGCACGGTGATGCAAGGATACTGGGGCCGTCCCGAGCGTACGGCGCAGACACTTAAATCTCTTGAGTTGGCGCCCGGTCTGCGCGTTCGCGCCTATAACACTGGTGATCTGGTGCGTAGGCTGGCCGATGGCAATCTTGAGTTCCTCGGGCGGCGCGACCATCAGATCAAAACTCGGGGCTATCGTGTCGAGTTGGGTGAGATCGAGTCCGTGCTGCATAGCCATCCGGCAGTAGACGAAGCCGTGGTGCTGGCGCTCCCGGACGAAACTATCGGTCACCGGCTCGCGGCCGTAATAGTCACTAGGCAACAGGCAGAGGTGAGCAAGGCCCAACTCCAGCAGCATTGTGCCGAGACGCTTCCCCGATACATGGTGCCCGGCGCAGTGGAGTTTAGTCCGAGTCTGCCGCGTACGAGCAGCGGCAAAGTGGATCGGCAAGCGCTTGCTGCGACGCTAAACAATGCCGATCGACTCTTAACTCGGGAGGATTTATGGCAACAAACCTGACAGGCATCGAAGCGGCGACCACCTTGACACCTACCGAAACCATGGTCCGCGACTTCGTTATCCAGGAAGTACTATACGATAAGGAGCTGCGCGACCTGGGTGCCGAGGATTCGCTGCTGGAGAGCGACCTGCTGGATTCAATCGCGATCATGCAAATCGTAGCGTTCTGCGAGCAGGTGTTCGAGATCAGCATTCCGGAGGAAGAACTGATGCCTGATCATTTCGAAAACGTTCGTGCGATTGGGAAGCTCGTCGAACGGCGGCTTGCCGACAGAGCAACCTAGTAGCGAAACTCCCGGGTGGAACATGCCTAGACTGGACTGATGTTGCGCAAGCGATTACTATTTTGTTAGCTGTCGAGTTCAGCACACGGCACTGGGGCAAATCGAGCGCAGAGCAAGGCCATCAAAGAGTGCGGGTACGATAACGCTAAGATATCAACATTTGCTCCATCTGTTCGGTTCGTCGAGCGAAAAGCTCCTGTGCGCGCCGTCTATGGCTTAGTCGTCGTCGTGACAGCAGTGAATTCGCAAAGCCCGAATCCAAAGACGGTAGCGTTGATCCGATGCCCTTCCCCGTATATTGGTCCGAATGCCATGAGGTTCGTCTGAGTCTGCCACGTACAAGTCGTGGCAAGGGGATCGGCAGACACTGACCGCCCTGCTGGCGCGCGCCGGCCAAAGCTTTATTCGCGAGGATTTATGGCAACAGAGTTGACGGCAACTGAAACAACCATCCGCGACTTCCTCCTGGAGGAAATACTGTACGACAAGCAACTTGCTGATCTCGGTCCGCAGGATCTGCTGCTTAAAGATTCGCTGCTGGATTCGATCGGGATTTTGCAAATTGTGACGTTCTGTGAGCAAACGTTCGACGTCAGCATTCCCGAAGAAGAGCTCTTACCAGATCATTTCGAGAATCTTCGTGCTATCGCGCAACTGGTTGAACGGCGAATCGCCGACAGCCGAGCTTCGCGATGAGTCCTTTGGCGGGGTGTTGAAGCGCCGTATTTGCTGGTAGATCGGCCGCAGCACCCTGCATGAAAGCCGGAGTTCATTCTATTATTATAAGTTCTCTCCCGGATGGGGCGAGGAAACTACCGAAGGCGGGCAGGCGCTAAAGACATTCTCAGCGGCCATCTATAATGAAGTAGTACTTGATTCACTTTCCGCTGCCGACGCGGAATCTGCCCGGCCCGCGGTATCGAAGGCGAACAGTGCGGCCCGCTCTTGCAGGGGCACTCTGAAAGCCGCCGTAAAGTGGAACTGCTCCGGTTTCAATCAATTCGTAAGCTTGGCTCAGCGCTGTCGCACTCTGCTCCAGATTGCAAAAAAACTGTCATCGCATCTGACGCCCTGTGGGGTTGGAAGCGGGCATAGCAAATCTCGCTTCTAGTTGAATCTCTCCGCAAGGTCTTCCTTACTCGAGTACAATTATCCAGCAGTAGGCCTTCGCCGGTGTCGGCAGCGCGAAGTCGGCAAATGCCACTCGCACTGGAGTATTGGCAATAATCCCTACTTGGTCTTGTATGGAGGAGCAGGTGAGCCTCAGCGCCATTAAAACTGACAATAGCTACACGGCGGAGGGAGTTCTGATGAACATCCCACGGGCAAATATCCTCGGTGTCGGAGTCAGCTCGCTGGATATTCCTGCTGCTGTATCGGCCATCGAGCAATGGATATCGCGCCGCGAGCGACATTACGTCTGTATAACCTCTGTACATGGGATAATCGAAAGCCAGTATGATGCAAGCCTGCGCCGCATTCACAACAACGCGGGCATGGTAACGGCCGATGGCATGCCTCTGGTGTGGGTGAGCCGGCTGATGGGTTTTCATCGAACCAACCGAGTTTACGGGCCTGACCTGATGCTGGCAGCGTGCGAGCGTGCCCAGCAACGTGGTTTCAGCCATTTCTTTTACGGTGGCGGGCCAGGCGTCCCGCAGCGCTTGATTGAACGCCTCTCCAAACTCTACCCCTCGCTCAGAGTGGCCGGCAGTTATTCGCCGCCTTTCCGACCGCTGACACCGGAGGAAGACCGACAGGTCGTGGAACAGATCAATTCGAGTGGCGCGGACCTCGTTTGGGTAGGACTCAGCACGCCCAAGCAGGAGCGGTGGATGGCCGCGCACGTGGAGAAATTGAATGCACCCGTTCTGGTCGGGGTTGGCGCGGCGTTCGATTTTAATGCCGGGCTTAAAAGGCAGGCTCCACGATGGATGAGAAAGGCCGGGCTCGAGTGGACTTTTCGTTTGGCGACCGAGCCCCGCAGACTCTGGTACCGATATCTTAAATCTAACCCGACTTTTCTGTTTCTGATCGGGATGCAACTGCTGGGCCTAAAGAACTACCGCTTGACCCAGACATGAATGCCATTGCGAGTTCCTCTTCTACTACGCCGAAAGAACACACCGAGTACTCGCTTAACTCGACTTTTTCTTTAACAAACGAATTTCGAGTATTCTTGACAGCAGGAAAGGAATACAAGAGATTCTAAGGATGAAGCTGCCGTCAAAAGCACAAGTTTCGCGCGAACCCAATCCGCCACGATACTCGCGTTTATACCAGGGCGTCGTTCTTGTTATCGTAACCGCAGCCATCGTTGCAGCACCTGTGGGAGGTTCAGCGCAAACTGGGAATACGACTGCGAATCGCGTGTTGGGGCAAGTGGATTTCACCCACAGTGGAGCAAATATTCTTAACGGCCAAGGGCTGAACGCGCCCGCTGCAGTAGCGATCGACCGCAGCGTAGCCCCCAACCGCATCTACGTTGCTGACTCCAGCAACAACCGTGTGCTTGGATGGAGCAGTGCTGCCGCTTTTACGAATGGTAAAGCTGCCGATCTGGAGATCGGGCAACCCGATTTTCTGTCCGCCGTGTGCAGCAACGGCGGAGTGAACGCCCAGACTCTGTGCAACCCAACCAGCGTCGCGGTGGATTCGGCTGGCAATCTTTATGTAGCCGATACCGCCAACAATCGCGTACTGGAATACAATACTCCCTATAGCAATATGGTGGTCGGGGGCGTTGGTGATAATATTGCTACGGAGGTGTTCGGACAGGGCAATTTCACGTCGAATACTTGTTCGGGCTCGGTCTCGGCCAGCACACTCTGCGGCCCCAATTCAATTGCTGTAGACCCGGGAAATAACCTCTATATTGCCGATTCCAAGAACAATCGCACCCTGGAATACAACACGCCGCTCACGGTCACCAGCACTCCCGGTAGTGGCGATACGATCGCTGATATGACCTTCGGCCAGCCTAACCCGACATCGGCCGGGTGCAACCTTGGGTCGAATTCAGTCACGGCCTCTAGTCTCTGTATGCCTCAAGGTGTCGCCGTCGACGGCAACGGTAATCTTTATATCGGGGACACGCAAAACAATCGGGTACTGGAGTACAACACGCCGCTCGTCAGTGGGAATACAGCAGCCGACCTCGTGTTCGCTCAAAGTAGCTTTGGCACGAACACCTGTAACAGCGGCGGTACGGGTAGTGCTCCAGGAGCCAATTCGCTTTGTGCGCCTAAGAGCGTTGCTGCCGATCCCGCAGGCAACTTGTACGTAGCCGATGCCACGAATTCGCGAGTACTTGAATACAACACTCCTCTCATCGTCACCTCTTCTCCCGGCAGCGGCGACACGATCGCCGATCTCGTATTCGGGCAGAATGGTAGCTTCACCACTACCCTTTGCAATCTGCCTGGGAGCCCAAACCCTCAGCCCGGTTACGGTACAGCCCCCACAGCAAATACCCTGTGCGATGCACAGGGTGTCGCCACGGACAGTGGAGGTAACCTCTACATAGCGGATACCAACAATGGCCGGATGCTCGAATATAACACCCCGCTCACGGCTACTAGTGTTAGCGGCAGCGGCGATACCACGGCCGACGCAGTACTTGGCAAGCTGGATCTTGTCCACGGTGGCCCAAACATCGCGAGCGCTCAAGGTCTGAATTTTCCGCTTTCAGTGACAATTGACACGACGGTCGTGCCAAACCACGTCTACGTAGCCGATTCTTCCAACAATCGGGTCCTCGGGTGGCAAAACGCGAGCACTTTCGTCAACGGGGCCGCCGCCGATATGGTAATCGGACAACCGGATTTTATTTCGTCGGCTACAAATCGGGGCGGAAGCGTCAGCGCCACGGTCCTGAATTTTCCGGAAGGCCTAACGGTGGACACGGCGGGCAATCTCTGGGTCGGTGACACCAATAACAGCCGCATTCTCGAATTCAATACTCCCTACCTCAGGACCGGCGTTCCCGGAAGCGGTGATACAATCCCAGACTTTGTGTTAGGTCAGTCCAACTACACCACCGGCGGTTGCAACGGTCCGATCACCTCCCACACGCAGCCGCCCCCGAACAATAGCTTTTGCCAAGCGATAGACGTAGCTGTGGATACTGCCGGCAATGTCTATGGGAGTGATGCAAATAACAACCGGGTGTTAGAATGGAACGCGGTACTGTCGACGGGAAATACCACGCCCAATATGGTGTTTGGCCAGCCGAATTTTACCTCGGGCGGGTGTAACACGGCCGGTTTCCATTCGCCGCCTTCTGCCACTACCTTGTGTAGTCCTGAGGGCGTCGCGGTCGACACAGCGGGCAATCTCTATATAAATGACAATTTGAACGGTCGCCTGCTCGAATTCAATAAGCCTGTGACCACCGGCAACACCACCCCAAACATGGTGATTGGACAGCCCAATTTCACTTCATCCGCTTGTAACGGCCTCTGCCAGCCGCGGGCGGCGGTTATCGATCCGGCGGGTAATCTGTACGTATCGGCCAGCGCCAGCAATCGAGTCTTAGAGTTCAACAAACCGGTAACCACGGGCAATACTAACATAAACTTGGTATTCCGCGCGGGACGATGCAACGTGGGTGCGGGGCCGACGGCGAATGGCTTGTGCATGCCCTCGGGGGTGTCCCAGGACTCGGCGGGCAACCTTTACGTCGCCGACGCCCGAGACAATCGTGTGCTCGAATTCAATCAGCCGCTAGGCTCACCGTCACCTACTCCTACTCCGACTTCTACTCCCACTCCCACTCCGACGCCCACTCCGACTCCGACACCCAATCCGGTCGTGCTATCGGGATTCAATCCTCAGTCCGTGGGGACCACTAGCCCGGCGGTGACTTTCACGCTGAAAAATTACCAGAGCGTATCGCTTAATTTCACGGGCATCAGTTTTAGCGGCGCAAACGCCGGCGATTTCGCGCAGACCAACAGCTGCGGGAGTTCGCTGGCGGCCAATGCTACCTGCTCGATCTCCGTTACATTCACCCCCAGCGCCACGGGCGAACGTCAGGCAGTACTTTCGGTAAACGATAATGCACCGGGCAGCCCGCAAACGATCCCTCTAACGGGCGCCGGGCAGTAAGCGCAATAAGCTTGTAACTGCCTTGACATGCAGATAATCTATACTCATAGAAAGCACGTGCTGACAACTGAGCGCCATAGCTCAGATCTCGGGTAGGCAACTTTACGGCGTGTAGTTATTATCACATCTCATTTTAATGGGAATGTGCTGCCTGTAAGCGAGAATGAGGAAACTTAGGTTGGAAGAGCCACTATTAGCGAACGCGGAAAACCGCCTCCTACCCTTGATTTCCGCGGCGGCCAAGGAATCTTACCTTAAGGCCGACCTGTTTTTCCTGCACGCCCCCAGCGTCTATGATTTTCGCGACCGCGAAGATCTCCTGTTTGCCCATCTAAGCGACTCGGACAGCGTGAATACCACGACGATCTATGAGATCTATCCGTTGGGTCTGCTTTCGCTCAAGCAACGGTTGCGCGAGGAGGGTCTAAGGGCAGAGATCGTCAATCTCGCATCGCTGATGTTGACCAATCCCGCGATTGATGTGAAGCGGTTGATCGCGCGGCTTGAGGCTCCAGTCTTCGGTTTCGATCTGCATTGGTTAATCCATTGCCACGGTTCGCTCGAACTGGCAAAAGTCGTCAAGGCTATCCATCCCGATTCGCTGGTGATTTTCGGCGGCATATCGTCCACCTACTTCGCCGAGGAGCTGATTCGCTACGATGCCGTCGATGTAGTGGTGCAGGGTTACGACACGCTGGAGGTGGTCGTACGCTTAATGAAGGCGGTGACCCGCGGACCGCGTGATTTCTCCAAAATCCCCAATCTTCTCTACAAGTCCTCCCGTTCGGAAATTGTATCGACCGGCTTTAGTCACAAGCCAATGAGTCAATACAATGACACGACGGTCGACTGGTCGTATTATAAAAACGTCAAGCATAAGAAGCTTTTCACCGGGCGAATGATCATGACGCTGCCCAACACCGGCTGCGCACACGACTGCGGATGGTGCGGCGGCTCCCGCTCGGCCTACCGAAAAATCATGGGCGTCAGAAAAACGCTGATCACGAAAGGCATGGGACACGTTGCTGACGAGCTGCGGTCGATGGGAGACGCGGCGAAAAAAACCGGCATCTATGCGCTCCAATGCTACTCGGAATCCAAAGCCCGCCTATATGAATATCTCGATATAGTCAAAGAGATGGGCTACAAGACGGTTAATTTCGAGCAATTTCACCTGCCGGATCGGGAAACGGTTGAAAAGATGGTCCGGTCCACTCGCGCCTTTATTAATCTTTCACCGGAGTCGCACGATCCGGTCATCAGTAAACTCGCCGGACGCGGGACCTACACGATGGAGCAGATGGAGGACTGGATCGAGCGCGCTCTCGATGCCGGCATCGCGGGGGTCATGGTATGGTTTTTCATAGGCATGCCGCGGCAAACGGCCCAGTCGGTAATGGACACCGTCGCCTATTGCGAGTCGTTGCTCAAGAAATTCCGCGGTAAGAACGTCGTCCCTCTCATATGCCCGATGGTGCCCTTTCTGGATCCGGGCTCGCGCTTTTTCGAAGAGCCGGACAAGCACGGCTACCATATTTTTCACCGGACGCTCGAAGAACACCGGCAGGCGTTGGTGGCGCCGATCTGGCATGAGCGGCTCAATTACAGCACCAACTGGTTATCAAGGCGCGAGATCCAGGAAGTGTCCTACCAAGCCGTTACGCAACTGGTGAAGGTCAAGGGGGAGATTGGAATGCTGCCGGGCTCATGGTGTAAGGCGGTCGTGGCAACGATTGAGGAAACCAAACAGCTACTGGCCGAGATCGAGCAGGCAGTTAAAGCCGGCGGACTGGGCGGCGGCCTGCGCAAGCAGATTCTAGCCTATAATGCGAAAATCCTGGCCTATTCGTCGGATCAGATTATTCCGACCCCGCGTCCGTTTGGCGGCAGGTGGTTCGACGACGCCACGATTCCAGCAGACATGATCGCAGAACTGACGCGGCCGGAGACTACCACCGCGACTTCTGACGTGTTCCAGCCAGCAGAGAACGGATTTCGAGTAGTTTGAAAAATTTCAGTTCGCCTGATTTTTCCTCCACTGCGGAAGCGAAATAGTGATGCCGACCGCGAAGGAGATGAATCCGCTTTCGCTCGCGGCCGTCGAATGCCCGTTTGGCTTCTTTGCACAGTTGCGCAGCGAACCCCCAGTCTATCTGCCCGACGCGCGCTTCTTCTTGATCAGCCGATATGAAGACGTGCAGCAAGTGCTGCTTCATCCGGAAGTGTTTTCATCTGCAGGCTCGCCCGGCGTGCGGCGCAAGGTGCCGGCCGAGGTACTGGAGATAATGTCAAAGGGGTTCCGGCCAGTACCTACAGTCCAGACCACTGATCCGCCGGCACATCAGCGCTACCGGAGCCTGCTTAGCAAGGCGTTCTCGTCCCGCCGGGTGGCAGAACTCGAGCCGGACATCCGCAAGATCGCGAATGAACTGGTTGATGGTTTCGTTGACGACCACAGAGTTGATCTCGTTTCTCAATTCGCGGTGCCGTTCCCGCTGACGGTGATAGCGGGCTGGCTTGGACTGCCGCGCGCCGATCTGCCGAAGCTCAAGCGCTGGTCCGATGATGCGGCCGCTCCGCTGGGCGGAATGATCGATCGCCAGAGGGAGATTGAATGTGTGCAAGGCGAACTCGAAGCACAGCGCTACTTCACGGCCAGGCTGAACGAGCGGCGGCGGGAACCCCGCGGCGATATTTTGACCGCCCTCTGCAATGCGCGGCTTGAAGGAACTGAGCCGCTCGACAACGGTGAAATCTACTATCTTTTGATTCAGTTGCTGGTAGCTGGCAATGAGAGCGTGCGCAACCTGATTTCGAGCGCGATGCTGCTGCTGTTGAAACATCCCCTGCAGATGGCGGCAGTGCGCGCAGAACCCGGGTTGATTCCGAATTTTATTGAAGAATCACTCAGGCTGGAATCGCCGATAAAGGCTTTTTTTCGTGTGGCGAAGGCCGATACGGAGTTGGCTGGGGTGAAGATTCCCACAGGCTCACGGCTAGCGGTGCTGTTTGCGTCAGCGAATCGCGACGGAACTTGCTTTCCCGATCCCGAGCGTTTTGATATCTATCGCGAAAACGCCAGCGACCATTTCGCTTTCGGTGTGGGTATTCACTATTGTCTGGGCGCTTCGTTGGCGCGAACCGAAGCACGGATCGCCTTCGAGGTATTACTAAGCCGGCTGAAAGAGATTCGCCTTGGCACTGGAAACGATTTTAGTCATACTCCGAGTTTTATCTTCCGTGGGCTGAAAGCGCTGCATCTGGAGTTTTCCACTTGATCTGCCTTGGAAGACCACGATTCGCGCCACTATGAGAGGCCTTGGACGTGTCCCCAGACGCTGCCCAACGCGGCACGTGGAGGGCGGCAAGGGGTGCGCGTTCGACACCTGGAAATGATGCCGGTCATGCGACGCAGGTTAATGCGTGTGTTCTATTCTGACTAATCAAATGCATTGGCACGCACGTAAGTTGAAAATTGCATGTTTTTTCATACGTACCACACTCTTGACACAAATCTGCTTGACGTTAGTGAGGTTCTCACCTATAGTGGGCAGTTGACGCTGTTGCCGTGCTTAAGGCCGTCTTGGGAGTATGGTGTATTAACGACTCTGTGAGATCCCGCTGGGAAGGTGCATGACGGTGGTGCGCCAGCCGTTTGCGAGTTCGCATAATCCACTCACACGCGGCACGTTGATCGCACGGCGGTTTTGATCGTCAAATCAAGTACAATCCAGCGTGCGGCAGTGACGCTTGGTGGTTAAGCGTGACTGCTTATTCCCTTAGTACTGCCCGGACATGAAGATTCTCTACATTTACAACCTGTACCAGCAACCTGGTGGTGAAAACCTATGGTTCGCAAGCGAACCTGACTTGCTCAGGAGCTATGGCCATAAGGTGGTCGTGTACAAGCGCGACAACCGAGAGCTTGAACAATATTCGATCTGGCAGAAGGCTTCCTTGTTCTGGCAGGCATCATGGTCTCAACGCTCATTCCAGGATGTCGCACAAATAATCCGCTTGGAGCGGCCGGATCTCGCGCATATCTATAATACGGTGGCTCTGGTAACACCGTCGGTTTATTACGCTTGCCAACAGGCACAGGTGCCGGTCGTTCAAACGCTGTATAACTATCGCCTGCTTTGCCCTGGTGCGAGTCTTACGAGAGACGGCCGTATTTGCGAGGAGTGCGTGGACCATTCGCTGTGGCGCTCTGTGCGTCACGCCTGTTACCGAGATTCACGAGTCCAGTCGGCGGCTGTGGCATGGATGGTGTATTCCCATGGTCGGCGTGGAACGTGGAGCGAAGTGGTCGATGCTTACCTGGTGCCCACCGAATTCATGCGGCGGAAGTTCAGCAGCCGCCTTCCTGCGAATAAAATCTTTGTCAAGCCAAACTGGCATGAGCCCGACCCGGGAATGCGACAGCAGAATGATGGGTTTGCATTGTTTATCGGCCGGCTAACGGTTGAAAAGGGGCTGCGAACTCTGCTGAAGGCATGGTCCGTGGCCAGCCGCCCGCCGTTGTTGAGAATCATCGGTGACGGGCCGCTGCGCCAGGAGGTCGAGACCCTGGTCAAAAGCAGAGCGGACGGATTAATTGAGTTTCTGGGTCCTCTGCCGCACGGCCAGGTAATTGAGCAACTCAAGCGCGCAGCGTTTCTAATCCTGCCGTCGGAATGGTACGAGGGTTTTCCGCATGTAGTTCTGGAAGCCTACGCTTGCGGCGTACCCATCATTGCCAGCCGCATTGGAACCCTCGCAGACATTGTCTTGGATGGCCGGACTGGCCTGCTCTACGAACCGCAAGATCATGGCGACCTTGCTGCCAAGGTCGCTTGGCTAGCGCGTCATCCGGAGGAGGGGACAAAGATGGGATTAGCAGCGCGCGCCGAGTATGAAACCAAGTATACTGGCAACCGTAATTATCGGTTGCTAATGGAAATCTACACAAAGGTTATCGCAAATCGCCGCTACCTTAAACCGGCCCCAACCGTTAGTAATGGGCGCGAACTGGAAAAGCGATGACCGCTGAGACACTCTCAGTTACAAAGCCCAACAAGGATGGATGTTCGAACGATGGCAAAACGTATTGTGGTTACCGGAGTTGCGGGCTTCGTTGCCAGTAATCTCGCGCGACACCTGCTCGACCGAGGGTACGTAGTAATCGGGATCGACAATCTCAGTGCCGGAACCTTGGAGAACATTGATTCCCGCGTGGAGTTCCACAAAGCGGACATTTGCGACATCGCGATTAGGGAACTGGTGCGTGGCGCGGACGCCATCTTCCACCTTGCGGCAAAGAGTTCGTTAACCGATTGCTTGGCGAAGCCACTCGAAGCCGCAAACGTCAACGTGGTGGGGACGCTGAATCTGCTGGAGGCGGCTCGTCAGGCGAAGGTAGGCAAGTTTGTTTATGCCGACACTTCCGCTGAATACGAAGGAATTAGCCAGTTCCCAACGCCGGAAGACAAAATCCGGCCAATCGGCGTATATGCCGCGAGCAAACACGGAGGCGCCGCCTTTTGCGACAGCTATCGTGAACTGTACGGCATGAATCTCACCATTATGCGTTACTTCAACGTGTATGGTCCGGCGCAGGATTGGCGGCGAGTCGTTCCGCCGGTGATGAGTTCATTTATCATTCGCATGCTTCGCGGCGAACGGCCGGTTATCTACGGCACTGGCGAAAAGCGCCGAGACTTCATTTACGTAGATGACGTCAACGACCTTCACATGGCGGTGCTGGAGAATCCCCGCTCGAATGGCCGGGTCTATAACGCCGGCACTGGAATCAACTTTTCGGTCAACGAAGTATACTATCTGGTTGAGGAATTGCTGGAGACTGGACTGCGGCCAAATTACCAGCCGGACCTGCCAGGCGAAGCCGCGATTACTCTTGCTGACATCAGTGCGGCACGAGAACTCGGCTGGGCGCCGAAAGTCGAAATCCGTGAAGGCCTCCAGCGGACAATCCAGTACATTCAAGAGAGGGTCGTGAAAGCGGCCTGACGAACTCGTCCGATCACGACAAGGCGCCTGATGTTTTTCATTACAGCGTCATGAATACCGTGGCGCGCAAGGCGGTGGTGCTGGCTGCGGGCAAGAGCACTCGTATAGCGCCGTTGGCGGGTACCGTGCCCAAGCCGCTGCTTGAAATCGGGGGCCAGCCGATCCTGGTGCGGAACCTCCGCTGGCTCGCCGAGAGCGGGATCGAGGAAGTTTGGATAAATCTGCATTACCGTCCGGAGACGATTCGGGAGCGGATCGGCGATGGTTGCGGACTAGGCCTGCAGGTTAACTACTCGTACGAGCCGGAAATCCTTGGCACTGCGGGCGGCGTGCGCCAGATCGCGTCGCAGTGGAGAGAAACCTTCCTCGTGGTTTACGGAGACAGCTTGCTGAGCGCAAACCTCGGAGTAATGCAGCAGGCTCATCGAGAGAATAGCGCTCCGCTTACGATCGGTCTGTTTGATCGCACGCGGCACCCGCATACCGGGATCGCTGGCGGTGCCGTAACCATCGGATCGGATGGCCGGGTTGTCAGTTTTGTCGAAGGAGCTGGAGTAGGGGCGTCCGCTCTTGTCAATGCTGGTCTCTATCTGATCGAGCCCGAAATTGTGGCCCGCATCCCGCCAGCATCCTGTTATGACTTCGCACGGGATCTGTTTCCTCAACTGCTGGAATCGGCAGTGCCTATCAATAGCCACATGATTGAGGGCTACTGCCTTGGGATCGATACCCCAGAGTCTTATCGGCGGGCGCTGCGTCTGATCGATGAAGGAATGGTGAAGCTCTAAATGATTCTGACAACGACTCCTTTCCGGGTGACGCTGGGCGGCGGCGGCACGGACCTGCCTTCATACTATGGCGAGCATGGCGGTTTCATCTTCGCGATGGGTATCGATAAGCATATGTACATCATGATCAATCCGCCCACCGTCGATCGGAAGATCAGGCTTCATTACAGCAACAGCGAAACGACCGATCATGTGACGCGGGTGCGCCACGAACTCGCGCGCGAAGCGCTCCGCTTGCACGGGATCGAGGACAAGATGGAAGTATCCTCGATGGCCGACCTGCCGGCGGGGACCGGACTGGGGTCATCGAGTTGCTACCTCGTTGGCCTGCTCAACGCGCTCCATCATTATCGGCGCGACTACGTGAGCCTGGACAAACTCGCCGAAGAGGCTTGCTATATCGAGCTGGAAGTGCTGGGTAAACCGATCGGTAAGCAGGACCAGTACATGGCCGCATTCGGAGGGCTGACCGTGCTGGAGATTGGCAAGGACGGCGCGGTGGATGTGCGCTCGATTGAATTGGGGAGCAGTTCGATCGCGGCGCTGATCGCTAATACGCATATTTACTATACCGGGGTCGAGCGCGATGCGCTGTCGGTGCTGTCCGAGCAAAACGGAGCATTGAAGAGCAAGGAGCGGGGTGAGCACGCACGGGTCGCAGAGAGTATGCATCAGATAAAGGAACTGGGGCGACAGATCCTGCGGGCGATCGAAAGGGAGGACTTCGACGAGTGGGGAAGGCTCCTGGACCAACACTGGCGCAACAAGAAACGGCTCTCATCAAAGATCAGTTTCGGCAAAGTCGATCGGCTCTATCAGCGCGTCAAAGCGGAATACTCGGTGCTGGGCGGCAAGGTGATAGGAGCCGGCGGTGGGGGCTTCCTGATGCTCTACTGCCCGGTGCAGCACAAGCGGCTTGAGGTGTTCATGCAGGCCAACGGTATGCCGCGGCTGCATTACAACGTCGAACGCGAAGGCAGCAAAGTACTGGCGAACTCCAACAATGGCGAGGCCGCCAACTGCCATCCGCAAGTGACCTTCGGGCTGCAGACGCGGCCGCGATTGGCGGCTCTCTGAGCACCCGGTGGCGCGGGCAGTCTTTCTCGACCGCGACGGAGTGATCAACTCCGTGATATGGCGTGGCGGCAAGCCCGGCTCGCCCCGGTCGCTGACCGAGCTTCATATAGATTCAGGCGCCAGCGCCCCGCTCGAACGTTTACGCGATGCTGGTTTGAGGCTGTTTGTAATCACCAATCAGCCCGATGTTGCGCGCGGGCTGCTCAGTCCGCAGACCCTGGAGCAGATGAATCAGCAGGTGGTCGCTCAACTGCCGATAGAAGGGGTTGTGGTTTGCCCACACGACGACGGCGACGAATGCCGCTGCCGCAAGCCAAGACCGGGAATGCTTAAGACGCTTGCCGCGGGTGAACACATCGAGCTTGGCCACTCCTTCGTGATTGGCGACACCTGGCGCGACGTGCAAGCAGCGCACGCGGCCGGATGCCTCGCGATCATGCTCGACCGCGACTACAACCGCCGGGATGAAGCCGATTACCGCGTGGGCAATCTTGCGGAAGCGGCGCAGCTAATCATCCGAAAGTGTCAGCTATGAACAATGAACTGAACGGCTATATCGAAACCTATTTGAAGGAAGCGGCGGAGATCTCCCGCCGGCTGCCACGTCCGGCGATTTTAAAAATGGTCGAAGAGCTGATCGCGCTGCGCCGTGCGGATGGACGTCTGTTCATTCTGGGCGTCGGCGGCAGCGCTGCTAATGCCTCACACGCGGTCAATGATTTCCGCAAGATTGCTGATATCGAAAGCTATACGCCGACCGACAACGTTGCCGAGCTGACCGCACGTATTAATGATGACGGTTGGGACTCATCTTATGCTGCCTGGCTGCGAGCGAGCCGTCTTGGCGCGAAGGATGCCTTGCTGATTTTCTCAGTGGGAGGCGGCAACGAGCAGAAGCGGGTCAGCGTCAACCTGGTTGAAGCGATCCGCCTCGCACGCAGTGTCAGTGCGAAGGTCCTGGGAATCGTGGGACGTGACGGCGGCTACACCGCGCAAGTCGCCGACGCCTGCGTCGTCATCCCGAATGTAAACGGCGCGACGGTGACACCGCACACGGAGGCGTTTCAGGCAGTGGTTTGGCATCTGATCGTCTCCCATCCGGCACTGCGCGCCAACGAAATGAAATGGGAAACCGTCCGCTGAGCCGATTCTACTCAAGGATTGGAGGAGCCTACCTATGAAGATTTTCGTAGACAGCGCCAACCTGGACGAGATCGAGGATGCGCTTAAGCGGGGTTTTCCCGCGGGTGTCACTACTAACCCTTCGATCATGTCGAAGGAGAAGCGCACCGACTTCGGCCTGCACATCAGGCAGATCATCGAATTGCTGCAACGCTACGAATGCGCAATTCCGCTGAGCGTTGAGGTCTTCTCGCTCGAGCCGCGCGAAATGGTTCGCCAGGCACTCGAATTTCGGGAGCAGTTCGGCGATTACCCCGGACTTAACATCAAGGTGCCAATCGGGTGGAACGAACTCGCCGTGATTCGCGAACTCAAGAAGCAGGGGATGCGGGTAAATTGCACTTGCTGCATGTCGCTCAACCAGGCGGTGATGGCGGCAGGCGCCGGCGCCGATTTCGTAAGCCTATTCTACGGACGGATCCGCGACATCGGCTACGATGCCTTCTCGGTCGTCCAGCGCACGCACCAAGTGTTCCGCGAGGGCGGGATCTCATCGGAGATTATCGTCGGCAGCATCCGCCATATCCACGATGTTAACGACGCTTTGCTCGCGGGCGCCAATATCGTCACCGTGCCGCCCAAATTCTTTCCGCAACTCGTCAGCCATCCCAAGACCGACGAGGCTGTAAATCAGTTCATCGACGATTTCCGCAACTGGCAGGAGCATTGAAGGTAGGCCGTTCAGCAGCGGAACCTCTTTCGGGCCCTCCGACTGGCCCAAACCTTATCTTCGTCGGCCGGCCGTAACGGCTGGCCCGACGGCGACGGAAGCGGCCGCGTCATAACGCCAGGCAGCGTGGCTCGGTCTTGCTGTGAGACGGGATTTGGTCGGACTCGACGCAAAATCGCGAGAAGCCGAATTGGCTCAGGCTTGCGTCGGGTTCCGGTTCGCCTAACTGCATTCGGTCATAGCAGCGGCATACGTTGAGGACCGCTTTGCGCCGGCAACACCGGGGGTTGCTCCCCAATGCCAGGCAGGTACCGCCCTTGACCTACATATGCCTGACGCTTCCTTGATCCGGAGCCTGGTGGAAGGACCAACGCGAAGTGATCGCTCGATTTTACGGCGACACCGACCCGTGCACGTCCTGTCCCTTGGCTTGCCAGCCTGCCCAAGTGTAGGGTTGGTTTCCAACGCCACCACCGAATTGCCACTGCCATTGCTTATTAATCCGCGAAGCGGTCGCGCTGTCGAAGGTATAGCTATTGTGGTCGAAAGAGTTGGCTGGCAATGCAGAGTACATATTGAATCCCAATGCGCCAGGCTGCTTGTTGCCTCCTAAGATGGTATTGACAACCCCCGATCCGGTATGGAGAGTCAGCCTGTTATAGCTAACCGTGTTGCCTGTTGCCCGCAACCGGCCGTCTTCGTTTATTTGGATGCCCGCACAATTACTTATGATTGTGTTGCCATCGGCAGGGCTGCCGCCCACCGTAGTGGTATCGCTCGTATGTACCCAGATTTCGCTCCTGCCGTTGGAGCAGGCTCTGCAACCTGCCCCCGAACAAGTTCCGGCTCCGGTACAAACATCGTGACCATTCAGTATTGGGACGTGGGCTGCGATACACTGGCTGGGTGCGGCCTGGGCGTTATCAATCAGTGTGTTGCGGATAATCCTGCCGCTATGGCTGATTTCATAGGTGATACCGTTAAAGAGATTGTGGTCTACCGTGTTACCAGCGAAGATTGCATTCGTGTCATTGCCGTCGCCCCAGAGTCCGTTGCCGTTGTTGTTCGAGAAAGTATTGTTGATGACTTGCAAGCTATCGTTAGCCGAAAATTTTCCGCCTCCTGCCTCGAAGCCGTACGCGACCCCCGCAAAGTTGTTCTGGGTAACCACGTTATTGGAGAAGACGTCACCCTTCCCTTCGCCGCTGCCCCCGGCTGCGAGTCCGGCCTGGCCATTCTGAGTACTTCTATTGAACGTGACCAGTGCGTTCGACGCGCCGTTCAACTCGATGGCTTCGCCGTGGTTGAGGTCGAGCCAATTATTCTCAATGGTCCAATGGTCGCCCCTTGTCGTGACCGTTCCATTCTGCGTCGAGGTCGCGTACTTTTCGATAGTTAGATTCTGGATCGTGACGTTGCTTGCGGGGCTCGCAAATGCCGTCTGGACCACGCTCAATTCGACTGTGAAAGTGTGCGGGTCGTCGCCTACATAGACGGTATCGGCCACCTGCTGCCCAACCGTGCCCGTGTAGTCGAGATACCATTGCCCTGCCCCGGGCGGGAAACTTGCTGTTACGTGAGTTTTTGGGACACTATTAAAAAATAAATCCTGCGGATATTCGCAACCGATATCACTGGACATGCAGGGAGCCGAGGAGTGGCGACTGATCACCTCGTCGCGGCTGATAGTCTTGTACCATGTGCCTGCGGAGTCGCCGCTACCTGCCGTCCAGTTATTGAGCACCACCGAGCCGTTCAGGTCCGCGCACGGGGGTGCCCCTGGAACCCCGCTAACGGACCCGGCCCCAACGAAGCTGTCGCCATCGCGAGGCCTGATTACCGGTTGCATCCGGTAAGTGCCGCAAGCGAGCGAGAAGAGCGTTCCGGCAGGCTGCGCCGTGACAATCGTGTTGATGCTGCCGCTGTTCGGAGTAATCATATACGGCCTGCTGGACGTGTAGCTGAGGCTGCGCATGCTCGGTATGGGCTGCGCCCCTGGCTGACGGAACAGGACTAGCACGAACCCCAGGGCAAACAAGAGGGCGATCGGCAGACGTAGGATCTTCATGTGACCTGGACCCTTTAACGCGTAACCTGAAATAGCGCCACCACGGTGCATGTCAGCGATGCGGGCAGGCTGTACTATCCCGGTCGTCCGAATCATGAGGGTTCCAACCGTGAACGTTGCTGGCGCTGGTCTCGCCAGTCATACAAGGAATCTCGCGGATTCTGACCGGCTTATCGAGGTCATGAGGTAATCGCGCTTGAGGGCAGTACTCGACCAGTTGCCTTTGACCCATTGCATCGCGTGATCGCGCAAGTCTTGCTGATTCCGGGCGCGCTGTAATGTCACCATACAGATTACCGGCTGCCCAAATCGCCGACAATACGATGTCTGCAGATTGTCCTCGCCGGGCACAGCGAGGCCACGCGGGAGCGACCTGCTAAGGGCTGGCATCCGCAGCGCCAGCGCCTCAGCTTTCCAGCGTGAATTTAGTCGGCCGTGCCATGAATGTCCTGTCCGGCGGCCTGCCATTCGGACCAGTCCTTAGTCGAAGAACCGTAACCGCCCCACATCCAGTTGTTTCAAGTTCAGCAGACTCGTCGACTCGAAGTGATAGCTATTGTAATCGAAATAATTATTGTTTGCGGGGTTGAAGAGCAGCGAGGGCACCGTTTTATCCAATGCGCCTATCCGGTTTGAGATTACCGCCGAGCCGGAATAAGTAATTGAATTGTCGGTCACAACGTTATCAACCGCCACAATATATTCATTCCGTTGGTACCCGCCTAAAGTGATACCTGCGCAATTGCTGGTGATGGCGTTGCCGGTCACACTGGCATGGTCACTATCGGTCACGGTGATCTCGCGGGAATTGAAAGCACATACTCCACTCTTCTCATCATTGTTTCTAAGCACGTTGTTCGAAATCGTGCAGTAGTGGCTGTACTCGCAGCGAATGCCGTCTTTGGTGTTGTTCGTTACGGTGTTGCCCTGGATTACTCCCCCGGTGGCGAGTGCGTCAAACCATACCATTGCCATCATTATTTGAAAACGTATTGTTAATAACGTGCGCATTGATGGTCGTGGAAAACTTACCACCGCCCATCTCCTCTCCATAGTTTATTTTGGCGAAGTTATTGTTGGACACCGAGGTGAATTCAAACAAGTCGCCGGCGCCGCCACCTGCGGAGGCACCTTCCTTACCGTTGTCATGAACATTATTCCTGAGTACCTGCTCGTTGTCCCCATGTGTCTTGATTCCTTCGCCGTGATTGAGCCGAACTTCGTTGTTCTGAATAATCCAACCGGACCCGTTAGGCTGGATAGCTCCAGCGAGCAGGGGCGCTGCATATTTTTTCGATGATGAGACCCTGCACCGTGACGTTGTCGGCAGAGCCGCTGAAGGCGCGCTTGGCGACACTTAGCTCGAGCCTTTGGCCGGCAGGGTTGTCGGCCATGTAGACCCGATCGTTGGCGTAGTCAAAGTACCAACTGAACGGAGACTATCGGCAGCGCGAGTTGATGTACCAGGGGTTTGTTGTTGACATACAGGTCCTGGGGATAAGCGCAGCCTGACGTGGGATCCTGACACCGTTGGAAATGTCCCGATTTAAAAGGCTTGGTCAACTCCGGATTGCCCGAACTTATCCAATAGCGGCCTACTCTTACCCAATTTCTCGCTAGTTTTGAGCCATTGAGATCGGCCCCGGGCTGGCCGATGAACCTGTCGCCTGTCAGCGGTGCGATAGATTGCATTCGATATATTCCGGCATTGAATGAGAAAGTCGTACCGGCGGCATTCGAGCTAATCGCCGCCTGTACATCGGCGCCTGGCGACAGGGTAACAGTAGCTGAGACGCCCGCTTTCGTGGACGTGAGCGTCAGAAAAAGAGTCAGTAGCGAGATTGCGGCCGCCGACGTGACCCGCTTGATCGGCGATTCATCGGCGCGTTCGATTTCCGGTGAACGGGCGCGACTCCTTCGCACCCTCCAGATGCTTGCGGAGCACTTCACAGACTGCCGCTAATTGCAGCCTCATTGGGTCCCCCCTGAGATGGCTTTTATTTGCCCGAACCATAGGTGGCAGCGGGTGATTGTGTACGAGCCTGCAGCGCAATGAGGGCTGCTGGCGGCCGTTGGCGCCGCTCGGGCAGCTTAAAGACCGGCGAGTGACCTCGCTACTTCGAGAACGCGCCTATCGCGCGGGTCTATGCTAGTCGACCGCTGATCAGGGCTGGCGTAGAGCCCGCCAGCCCTTCAGCCTTCCACCATGAAGTTAGTCGGCCGTGCCGTGGATGTCCTGGCCGGCGGCCCGCCACTGGGACCAGTCTTTAGTCGAAGAAGCTTTGCCGCCCCATACCCAAATTTGAATGCTTAGCATTCCCCTCGAGTTCAAGTGATAGGTATTATAATCAAAATAATTATTGTTCGCAGGATTGAACAGGGGCGATGACGCTCCCAGCGTGCCATCCGCTGCGCCTATCGAGCTTGAGATCGGTACCGAGCGGGAATAGGTCATCGAATTGTCGGTCACAATGTCATCGACTGCGTCGATATATTCATTCCTTTGGTATCCGCCCATCCAGATTCCTGCACAATTACTGGTGATAGTGTTGCCGGTGACGGTGCTATGGTCGCTCGCGCTTATGGTAATCTCGCGGGCGTTAGGGATACATACTCCGGTCGCCGGGTTTTCAGCGTTGTTTGTAAGCGTGTTGTTCGAAATCATGCAGTAATGGCTGTCCTCGCACCGAATGCCGTCCTTGTGATTGTTAGTAACGGTGTTGCCCTGGACTATGCTCCCGGTGGCGAGAGCGTCGATCCATATACCATTGCCATCATTATCTGAAAACACATTGTTAATGATCTGCGCATTGGTAGTCGAGGAATACTTGCCACCTCCCATCTCGATCCCATAGTGAATTTTGGCGAAGTTATTCCCGGACACCTTGTTGAATTCAAACACGTCGCTGTCACCACCACCTGCGCAGGCACCTTCTTGGCCGTTGTCATGAACATTATTACTCAGAACGTGCTCGTTGTTACCATGTGTCTTAATTCCTTCGCCGTGATTGAGGCGAACTTCATTATTCCGAATGATCCAGCCGGAGCCGTTAGGTTGGATAGCGGCGTTGGCAATAGGTGCAGCGTATTTTTCGACGATGAGACCCTGCAACGTGACGTTGTCGGCAGGGCCTCTGAAGGCGCTCTTAGTGACGCTTAGCTCAACCATATGGCCGCTCGGGTTGTCCGCCATGTATACCAGATCGGTACGATAATCGAAGTACCATTGGCCGGACACTATTGGCAGAGAACGTTGATGTTCCAGTGGCCTGTTGTTCAAATAAAGGTCCTGCGGATAGGTACAAGCGGATGCTGGAGATTGACATGAGTATGGTGCGGGTGCTCGGGTGTTGAGTGCTAGGTTGCCGGAACTAACCCAGTAGATCCCGTTCCTTTGCCAGTTAGTCACCACTTTCGAGCCATTGAGATCGGCGCCGGCATGGCCGATGAACTTATCGCCTTGGAGTGGCACGACAGACTGCATTCGATATATTCCGGCATTGAGGGAGAAAGTAGTACCGGCGGGATGGGAGTTAACTGCCGCCTGAATATTGGCGTGTGGCGACAGCGTAACAGTGGCCGCGCCTGCTACTCTGATGGAAGCGAACATAAGGAAAAGAGCTATTAGTGAGCTTCCGCGCACTGATGCGATTAGATTGCCGAGCAATGCAAAAACCGTCTTGTTTTTGCGTGAAACGAAATTGTCCTGGGTATTCCTCAAATAATCGATCAGCGTTTTGCTAACCGCGAATAGTAGCCTCATGTGGACCCTCCCCACGGGCGGCATTCGTTAGACGTCTCCGGCCCGCCCGGATTGAATGGCCACCGCAGACCGGCGGCCAAGACAGTAATGTGAGTATCGTCGCGCGACGAGAAAGGTGGAAATCAACAGCGAGCGGGATGCCCCACTGCGCAATCGTCCCGGCAGGCTTTAGCCAACGCAAGACAATGCCTCCAGCCTCGCTAAGGGCCGGAAAAAGGCAAAAGTCGATACGGTACTAATGCTTGCTCATGCCGCAACGCATGAAGCGATAGGAGAGCCACGCCCTCCGAAGGTATGAATTACAGCCGGTCCGTTTGTGCGGACAATGCAATGCGGAGATCGATCGTGATAGCAGCTTCGGTTTTCTGCCGACATAAGCCCCCCGGCGTGCAGAGCGGATTCCTTCTACCAAAACGAAGGTCCCCGCTTAATTCCCATACCGGGGCGCGCGAGCAAAATCAAGCCGTCGAGCGATAAAAAGTGAATAAAAGAAGAATCAGCGCAGAATTAGCGATGCTGGACACGCTCTTCGATGAGTGAATACTTCAGTTCTCTGCTGCAGACGCGTGGTGAGTGCTTTAAGGAAGTGTTAGTGGTAACACCGTCTGCGTGCAACCAAGGAGAACGTAGCATTTGATCTAAACAAAAGAAAATCAGCGATGGTTATGCACAAGCCGTACTCGCGGCAAGTTCCGGCCTTTAACGAGTGCGATAAAAAAGCTCGTGCTCTAGCAGCGAAAGGAAATAATAAAAGTGCAGTTACCGTTAAAGTGAGTTCCTAATTAATTAATAGATGGTCGAGCGAAGTGCTCGTATCTATGGCTACCAGCCCTTCCGGGCAATCGCGCGACTGGCCGCTGCTGGTTCGAAGAGATCGGCTGGACGAACTTTGATCGAGAATCGATCAGCAATGGTTTTAAGGGCTGACACAAGACCTATTTGAGCTCTGCTTTCTGAGAAAACCAACAGAAATACGGGCGACAAGTCGATTTGTTTCAAGCGCCATTTTCCCCGCTCCCTGGTCAAATCGACGAGAGAGGGTGGCCGAATCGGACTTTGAGTCGGCGGTACCGTTAGTGTCGTCGCTAGCGGCTTGCCAGCCGAGCCAGGGAGAAGCTGAGATTGCCCCTACTCCACCTATGAGGCGCATGGGGCAGACGCGCGATGGTGCTGGGCTTCCGGTCGAGCCAGACTAGCGCCGGCCCTGCCCAATATCAGGCGCTCAGGCGAGCCTCGCTCTTTAGCTATCCAGCTTGTGGAGCACAGAAGGAGCCGTGAAGAGAAGTGCTAAGACGTTGTGACGGCGCGGGTTGGTTGATCGCATCGCACGCCCGCTGCGCCGCTAACAAGGACAGACGGCGTGAACCGAGGGTGGTATGGTGGAGAGAATGACCGCCGACATGTTATACGCACGCTTCAACCGATTTTTTCGGCGCGCTCGAATGGCGGAGTTTATTCGCCGCTTCGAAGTGACCGACAAGACCCGAATTCTCGACGTAGGAGGCACCAAAGCGAACTGGCGGCTCGTTTCCCTACGACCACGCGTGACGTTGATCAACTTGGACTCGAGTCAATCGGACCTAGTTGGCGACGGCTGCCGGTTGCCGTTTCGCGACGTGGAATTCGATATCGTTTATTCAAACTCCGTGATCGAACATGTCGGCGACCGCCCCAGGCAGTACCTTTTCGCTGCGGAGTGCCGGCGAGTGGGGCGTCGCTATTATATTCAGACCCCTAACTACTATTTCCCGATCGAGCCGCATATGCTGGCGCCATTCATTCACTGGTTGCCGGCGCCGCTGCGCGACCCCCTGGTTCCTCTCACGCCGGCTGCGCTGCTCAGGAGTCGCTCGGAGGACAATGTCGCCGATATTTTGCGATCCACGCGGCTGCTATGTGCGCGCCAGATGAGAGAGATGTTTCCTGACAGCGAATTGTGGCGTGAACGGTTCATGGGGATGTCGAAATCCCTGATCGCGGTGCGGCTCTAATCGACTGTGTTTACGGAGCGATTGTCTCTTGAGGGAGATAACTGCCAACTGATGCCTTCAGCACGTGAGAGGACTTTGAGTCGAGAATCGGTCAGCGATGGATTTTTAGGTCTACCGTTAGCCACAAGACCAGCATGAGCTCTGCTTTCTGAGAAACCAACAAATAGGGGCGACATGCCGATTCGTGCCAGGCGCCATTTTCCCCTCTCCCTGGTCAGACGAACGGGAGAGGGGAGGCGAGTCTGATTTCAGTCGGCGGTACCGTTAACGTCCTCGCCGGCGGCTTGCCAGCCGAGCCAGGAGAAGCTGAGGTTGCCCCTGCTATTCCACGTCCATTGCTTCAACGTGAGTGGCGAGTTGAAGTGGTAAGTATTGTAATCGAAAAAATTATGGCTATTCGGGTCGAACACTGTCATCGGAATTTGCGAATCCATGCCGCCGATGCGGTTTGGAAGACCAACCGACCCCGGGTAGGTAGTGGTATTGTTCGTCACAGAGTTGTAGATTACGGGGTTGCGCGAGTCCTGAGTCATGAGAATTCCGGCGCAGTTGCTCGTAATGGTGTTACCGGAGACGTTCGTGTGATCAGTTCCGGCTAGAAAAATCTCAACCGCCTGGTTGCAAGTTCCCCTTCCCTGGTACTGGTCATTATTCGTGAGCGTATTGTTCGAAATGGTGGCATTGTGGCTGATCTCGTAGCGAATGCCGGCCAGTCTGCTGCCACTTATGGTATTGCCTGAGAAAACGGTGCCTGTCGCGCCGCAGTCACCCCAGAGGCCATTGCCGTTATTGTTGACGTAGGTATTGTCGAGGACTTGTGCATTAGTGGTTGCTGCAATCTTGCCGCCACCCGATTCGAACCCATCGGCCAGGTTGAGATAGTTGTTGCGGGATATTGTATTATACTGGACCAAGTCACCGGTGCCGCCGCCGACCGAGAGCCCTGCCTGGCCGTTGTCATGAACGTTGTTACTTAGTATCTGTTCGTAGTTGTCGTTTCCGTTCGCTGGCTTGATACCGGTCGCATGATTAAGGCGGACCTCGTTGGATTTGATGGTCCAGTTCGAGCCGGAGGTCGTGATGGCGCCATTAATTAACCTCGTGGCGTACTTCTCCACGATCAGGTTTTGGACGGTGACGTTATTATAAGGCCCGTAGAAGGCGAACGGCGTAACGCCTAGCTCAACCGTCTGACCGGTAGGATTATCCGCCACGTAGACGATGTCGTTGTTGTAGTCGAAAAACCATTGGCCCGAGCTTATCGGCAGACTGAGTTTGTGCACCAACGGCGCGTTGTTGAGATACAAATCCTGCGGGTACACACAGCCGGTCGTGGGATCCATACAGAACAGCGAAGGGTCTCCGTATGGCGTGTTCAAGGCCGGGGCGCCGGCGCTTGTCCAGTAGCTACCGCTCTTCACCCAGTTAGTCAGGACTTGCGAGCCATTGAGGACGGCGCCACTTTGTCCCGTGAAGCTGTCCCCGGAAAAGGGCCTGAGAGATTGCATGCGATAGACCCCGGGTCTCAGAACGAATGCCGTTCGCGGTGGATTCGAATAGATAGCGGACTGAATGTTAGCACCGGGCGACAACGTGACTGTTGCAGCCTGCGCGTCGCACCAAGAAGCCTGTGTTGCGATAAAAGCGGCACACATTGCGATCACTGCCGCGACGTTCTTGCCGCGGCCTGTTACTCTACGTCTCATCCTGTTCCTCCTCGTGATTGCTCCTTCCCGTTGTGCCGGATCAGCACAAAGGGAGTCGCTTGCAAAGCATGCTGGGGAAATGCAGCACCTTGTAGGGGTGACATTGTCACCCGTTCGCGAAGAGGCAGGCGCTCAACCTGTTTATCTGTTTATGAGACCATGTTTCGAGCCACCAACCGACAACTGAGATGGTAGCTGACATATGCAATTGACTAATTTATGAACGCGCCGTAGCCTGTCGGACGGAGGGGATTCCGATGAGGACGGTGTTCGCCACGTTCAACTTCAAAAGTACTGATACGGCCACTGCTGAAAAACACTACACGGAAAACCATGTGAGGCTGACATTGCAGCTTCCCAACCTGCGCCAGTACATTACCGGCCTCGTGCGGCCCCTTCCGCACCCTCCGTCGCCTCATCGCGCTGCCTTCAACTATTTCGACGACGAGGCGGCCCTAAGATGGGCGCTGCACAAATCGCCAGCCGCAAAGCCGCTATTGGAAGATGGCGCCGCCCATCTTCGGGTCAATCGATGGCTCGAGCTTGACTCAGAGATTATCGTGCCCTTCGAGCCGCGAAGGCCAGGCCTGGAGTGCTTTGTTCTAGCGTCGGAATTCGAATTGAAGCTGAAGGGCGCCGGTGCCGAAGCAGCCGAACAGCGCTACCTCGATTATCATGTTGATGTTGCCCGGCGGTTACCGAACCTGCGCCACTATATGATCAGCAAATACCAAGTAAGTACAAAAATCGGCGCGGTGACAGCGAGTGGCGAGGTACGAATGCGTAATCCTCTGCGGATGGCAATGCTCGTGTTTGACAGTTCGGAGGCTCTGCATGATGCTTATCACTCGCCGGTTGGACAGGAGCTGAGCAAGGACGAAGAGGCCACAATCGTTAATACTCGCCTTTATCGCATCGACGCGACCGTGCAACTGTAGCAAACCGTCGCGGTTGCGAAGCGAAAATCAGCATATAATGCATTCGAGTGTCTGCGCGGGCGAACTCAGTTTGTTCGTAATACCACGCATGCCTTGTTACCGCGATGTTTGATTAGCTTGAAGGGCTCATACAGCACGAACTTGGGAACTCCGGCACCGTATAATCGGTAGAAGTCAGAAAATGATTCGCTGCTTCGTCGCTTTGACAGCTACTGCGCGATATCGGGAGCACGGTGATAGATACTATCGTCGATTGGGCCCGGCGTCGATGCGCTGCTTCAAAGTGACATTCTATAACTATCTGTGTTCCCACCGCCTGTCCGGCGATTCGGTTTGCGATTTATCGTGGAGCGGAATGAGAGTTCGGGCTGCCGCGCTTTAATCGCCAGCCGAAGATTCACTCCCCGTAAAAACACAAAAGAATGATAGCTTTTAACCGGTGCAGTAAATTCGGCTCTGTCCGCCTCGCGCCACCGGTTGATCGAAGCGATTCACAAGGCCGGCTTAGTCCAAGCTCTGGCGCTGCCCGAAGTTGGCAAGCTGCTGTGTTGCTCGATTTGATTACGGCCGCTCGATATCTGCTACCTGGGCCATCAGCTCGATCGCTTCGTCCTGATTCGTACGAATCAAGAGACCGGTGGCTGCCGAGTCCTCCCATGCTCGATAGCGTTCGCGAATTCGTTCCGGCGGTCCCACCAGCGCGCGCAAATCTATAAGTTCGTCGGGCACTGCAGCCGCTGCTTCTTCTTTCCGGCCGGCGAGGTATAGTTCCTGGATACGTGCTGCGGCCTCCGGAAATCCCTGCCGGACCATGAGGTCATTGTGGAAGTTCTTGTTCCGCGCTCCCATCCCGCCCGCATACAGGGCGATATCCGGCTTCATCCGGGCGAACGCCGCACGCACGTCGCGCTCGATGACGACCGGCAACATCGCGAAGATTTCAAACTTCTCAAGCGATTTTCCGCCGCCCGCCCGGGCGAAGCCGTGCTCGAGCCAAGGACGATAGTACGGCATCGAACCGGGGATGAAACCGAGCGGTAACCAGCCATCGCACAATTCCGCGCACAGCTTAACGGTAGCCTCGTTTTCGGTCCCCAGGAAAATGGGGATTTCCGGATTCATGTGGAGAATCGAGCGGAGCGGCTTGCCCAGTCCGCTCGCACCCGGACCGCCATACGGCAGCTGCATCTCCCGGCCAGCGTGAACCACAGGCGCCTCGCGCTGGAAGATTTTACGCATGATTGTCACGTAATCGCGTAGCCGGTAGTACGGCTTGCCCCACGGCTCCCCATACCATCCCTCGACGATCTGCGGACCTGAAACTCCCAGGCCCACGACGACCCGGTTGCCGCCAGCGAGAGCGTCAATCGTGCCCGCGCACATTGCTGCGTTTGCCGGAGTACGCGCGGCCAGTTGAATGACCCCGGTCCCGAGCCGAATCTTCCTGGTCACGGCCGCCAGGTAGGCCAGCGGACTCATCGCGTCCGAACCGTAGCTTTCAGCCGTCCAGACGGAGTCGTAACCGAGTTCCTCGGCGCGGATGATCCGCTGTACTGGCAGCCGAAGCTGCGCACCTGAGTAGCCGATTGTCAGCCCTAGTTTCATATTGTATGTCCGTCTGAGTCTGCGCGCTGATGACTAGGTTAAGCCTCAGTCTCGGATTGCCCTAGCCGGGGCTCCGTCGAACCGGACAAGTATAAAAAGCCTGCTCTGCAGCAAAGCTCAAACTCAACCTTCCCTAGCGAATTGTGGCGATTTTTGGCGGCCCGTAGGACCGCTCCCTAGCGCATCACTGATGTTCGGCCATCGATCTCGGTAGTTTCGGCGGTCGTCCCGATTACCATTGCCTTGGCGCGGCCCCTCGATCGCTGGTCAGCCGCTGTTTTGCTAGTGTGGTCGACTATCGCCGTTACACCAGGTGCGAGGCCTCCGGAAATCGAGGGCAACATGGGGCTGACCAGCCGACGGTTTCCCAGAGCAGGGAGCCGATTGAAGACCGCCAGATACTCGGATTTGAAACGGTCGAACAACGCGCGCATATGAGGCGAAACCTGGTGGTTAGCGCCGATGCTGGCAGTGAGCGGATTGACGTAGCGGCCGTCCTTTTCCAGACCATAATGGAGATGCGGACCGGTGGACAAACCACTCGAACCGACTCTCCCAATCACCTGCCCAACGTGAACATCCGCGCCACCGTAGAGCTCCGGTGAAATTTGCGACAGGTGGCCATAAATGCTGACGATACTGCCGTCGTGCAGAATACGAACGCAGCGGCCCAAACCTCCGCACCATCCTGCGGTCTCGATCCGGCCGTCAGCGACCGCCTTCACCGGCGTGCCGTAGCGAGCGACCAAGTCTACGCCAACATGCGGCCGGTACTGGTGGAGAATCGGATGGTAGCGATAGAGATTGAAGCCGGAGGAGATATATTCAAAGTTTAAGGGAAAACGTAATGCCTCTGCGCCCAACGCATGCCCATTGACGTCGTACAGACGCGGATGCCCATTCTCGTCGCTGAACGCAACGGCTGTGAGGGTCTTGCGGCCGAATTGAATCTGTGCCGCCTGGAGGCCTGTGACGTATCGCGAGTTGCTGTCGCGGCTGACCTTTTCCTGGTAAATCAGCTTGATGTCCGAACCGCGAGGCAGCAAGTTCAGCGGGTGGTTGTCCTTGAAGGCATAATCCACAGTTGCTGCCACGGTTGGCGGCAAGTCGTTGCGGCGTGCCTCACGCCAGAAATCACCGGTCAGGCGGAAGGAGACAGCTACCGGCCGGAAGATGTATCGAATCAGCTCCGGGGAGGCTCGTATTACCCCCGCCCCGTAGCTACGCTCGCTGATCGCCACGCGATCGTTCAGGCCGTATTTAACGCCGCGTAAGTCCCCGGTACTGGGGTCCTTGTAAAGAGTCAGAACGTGACCACGCTGGAAATCCGTGATTCCACCAGTTTGCTGGATTAGCGCGGACCATCTCCGGGCCTCGTCTGGTGCGAGGCCGGCGTCCTCCAAATATGCGTAGATCGGTGCCCAGCGATCGAGCGTCACCGCCAGAGTGATCGGCTCAGGCGCAACATTGACGACTGCGGGCTGATCGGGCAGGGAATTGTTGTCCAGACGCCCGGCAACCTCAGTGTCGTGGCTGGCGGCGTTCTCTTGCCAATCGTTGTCGCTCGGCCCTGCGACAAACAGACGTATCGAGCCGATCGTCGCCAGCGTCATCACGGCGATCGCAAGGACTGTCCTCCGCCACCAGCTTTCGCTGACTGTCCCCCGGCGCATTGTGCAAAACAGACTATTGTACCGTTTGGTGTTGATCAACAATCTCGTTAAAGGCACGCGAGAATTATTCTGACGCCTTCTCCGCATGAAGACCTATCTTAATTAGCAGTATTATTTCATGACTATTGCCGCTATTGATTACGGCAAGCGTCGCCTCGGCATCGCCGCTGCCGATCCATCCGGAATCGTGGCGTATCCGGTCGGCGTAATTCAGCGGCGTTCGCTTGAGCGCGACCTCGCCACATTGAATGCTCGTCTCAGAGAATTGGAAGCAAGCCGAGTAATCGTGGGATTGCCGTTGAATATGGACGGCACTGCCGGTCCTGCCGCACGCGCAGCCGAGCATTTTGCTCAACATCTGCGCACCGCGACGGGACTCGACGTCGAGTTGTATGATGAACGGCTATCGACCTTCGAGGCGGAGCAGCGACTCAAAGCCCTGGCGAAGCGTGGTCGCCGCCGCACGATAGTCGACGCCGTCGCCGCCGTGGTTATCCTCGAGAGTTGGCTGGAAGCACAACGTTATCGGCGATGACCGAGTTTTCGGCGCAACAGGGTTTTGGGAATAGCAGAACACTGGATTGTTGCGGACGAATCACACCGGTTCTCGGTTGGAGAATGGCGCCCATCAGCGGGTTTCGTTAAACTCGTCTGCAGGCGATGAGAACGGCTTCTGTTATCTTCGTGGCCGCAGCGCTTGCCGTTTCGGCCGCCGCAATCTTTTACCACATCATAGTCCGGCCGACCCCGGTGTTCGTTCCGCCCCGGATTGTCTCGATTGATAAAGGCGAGTCCATGGCCACTGCGGCGCGCCGATTGAGTCATTCGGGCGTAATAGCAAATTCACTCGCTTTTATCCTGTACGCCGAGCTGACGGGCCAGGCGAGGCGCGTCAAGCCAGGTGATTATGGCTTTAAAGGTGGCGAAGGCATCCCAGAGGTTTTACGCCATCTCGTCAACGGTGACTTCATGGCGGTAACCGTGATCATCCCCGAGGGGATGACAGTTCATCAGATTGGCGAGCGGCTCCAAGCCGCGGGACTAGTGTGCGACAGCATGTTTGATCGGGCGGCCTTCGATGGTCGGCTATCGCAAGCGCTGGGCTTAGGCGCGCTTGGCGTAGAAGGGTTTTTGTTTCCAGCGACTTACCGTTTCTCGCCGTTAGCGACCAGCGACCAGCTCTTAGCAGCGATGCTGGAGCGCTTCTATTCGGTTTTGACGCCGCAGGTGGAAGAGCGAATGTTCGAGCTGGAGATGAATGCCAGGCAACTGGTGACGATGGCTTCGATTATAGAAAAAGAGGCAAGAGTTCCAGGTGAGCGGCCGATTATCGCCAGCGTTTTCTACAATCGTCTCGCGCTGGGCATGCCGTTACAATCCGATCCGACGGCTCAATACAATTATGCGGGAGAGGTCGAGCCGGCGGCCGCCGCCATCCGCGTCGCATCAGCTTTCAACACATATACCATCCCGGACCTGCCGCCTGGGCCGATTGCCAATCCCGGCCTGGACTCTATACGGGCGGCACTCTATCCGGCCCATACCGCTTACCTGTATTTTGTTGCACGCAATGACGGAACACATATTTTTTCTCGCTCGTTGAGGGAACATGAACGGGCAATCGAGCAGGCGAAGCGAAGCGCGGAGAGCGCTCCCAGCCCAAGGGGTTAGCATGGGCTCCCGGGTTTCGGCGATTTGAGTAACCCGATTGAAATAGTTCTTCGCACCAGCAGGCGGATTGCGCGCCTCGCGGTAACTCGGAGTGTGCTGCACGCCGCGATGCCCTTGATCGTGACGCTGGCGATCGCACTTGGGCTGGACATGCTTAATCGGCTCACTTTCGATCATTTCGGCTATCTAATGGACTCCGGTACTGCCCGGCTGTTTCAGATGTCATTGCTGGTCTTGGCGCTGGTTCAGTTTGTTGTGGCCGCGCTATTCGCATGGCGATCGTGGTTGCACGCCAGCGATTTCCTAGCGGCCGCGGAGGAAATCGACCGCCGTGTCGGTGGACGGCAGGAGATCGTCACGCTCGCCACCCTTTCTGAGGCCGCCGGTCCAGAGCTCGGGAATATGAGATCGCCGCTGTTTCCGGTGCTTTGGGCGCGGGTGGTCGCTTACCTGGACGCGTTTGATCCACGCTCGGCGTTTACGCTTCAGCTCCGCGAGCCGCTCGTCCGTTCGTTCATTCTGGGTGCTCTCGCGGCCATCGTTCTGAGCACTGTGGGATTCACCCTGATGAGCCCGCCAACCCCGGCAAACTCAGTGACTTATCGTCTGCAGCTACTCGCGAATACAATCGACGCATCAGCACCCAGTCAGGCTCAGCAACAGTTGGCGGCTGCGGCGCGTGATGTTGCCAAGGATCTGATAAGCCCGAAGCTATCGCCGCAAGAGAAAATCGCGGAACTCCGAGCGCTCGAGCAGGAGCTTGAAAAATCTCAAGCCCAGCATCGCATCGCCCATACAGGCAAGGGAAATTCTTCGGGAGGCGGCAACGGTGACGGCAGCGGCGGGGGCCGGGGCGCAGGCCAGGACTCGGGCTCGGGTAGCGGATCAGGCAACGCTCAAACCGGGAGCGGAGCAGGTAGAAGCGGCACAGCGAACCAGCAGATGGCTGAGCTCCACAATGATATTGCGAAAATGCAGATGAAACTCGAGCAGGAGGCGGATTCGGGCAGCAAAGCCACTATGGCTCAAAACGACTCGTCAAAGAACGCCGGCGCCGCGCCCAAGCCGGGTACCAATCCCAACCAACCGGGCGGTCAAAATTCATCAAACGGCAGCGGCCAAGTCCCTCAACCACAGACCTTGGCCGCGGCCAACATGCCGTCCGGACAGAGCCCCAGCGCGCACCGAAATGATCGAGGTTCGATGGGCGATACGCATCTTGGCGAATTCCCCAAGCCCGGCAATTACCAACGATTCTATAAATCGGGTGAGCATGGCCCTGCGATAAATATTCGCGACGCGCGCTATGTGACCTTCCAATTACCGACTGAAATCCAATCCGCAGGCACAGGCGCGGCGGTGCCGGATAACACGCGTCCTCGGGCGACCACGCCCTACACCAACGCGCCGCTCAAGCAGGAACGGCTGCAAATTTTGCCCGACGAACAGCAACTCGTGCCGCCGCAGTACCGCGAGCTGATACGCTAGGTCCAAGGAGGAACAATGGGAGCGGCCCCCAAGCAACAGATTTCAGCGGTCGATCGCGTGGCGGAATTCCGCCGGAGCTTTGCCCGCGCTGAGGAAGAGGTAGCCAAGGTCATCGTCGGTCATCGGGAAGCTATTCGGAAGGTGCTTACCGCTTTAATGGCCGGCGGCCATGTTTTGATCGAAGGAGTGCCCGGACTAGGCAAGACGTTGCTGGTCAAAACCGCGGCTGCAGCCCTCGGTTTGAGTTTTAAACGAATCCAATTCACCCCTGACCTGATGCCATCGGATATCGTCGGCACGCAGGTCTTGGCGGAGACTGACGGACGGCGCGAATTCAGTTTCAGAGCGGGTCCGATTTTCGCGCACGTCGTGCTCGGGGATGAAATTAATCGCGCCACGCCCAAAACCCAATCGGCCGTGCTGGAAGCAATGGAAGAACGGCAGGTTACAGTTTTCGGTGCCACTTACCTGCTCGAGCCTCCGTTCCTGGTCCTCGCCACGCAAAATCCGATCGAACTGGAAGGGACTTATCCATTGCCAGAAGCCCAGATGGATCGGTTTCTATTCAAAGTTGTGATCGGGGCGCCGAAGCCGGATGAATTGCGCGAGATTCTTAATCGCACGACGGGGGCAGTGACTTACCATCCCCAATCGATATTTGAACCCCGCCATGCTCCAGCCAAAATCGAAGAACTCAAGCTGCTGGTGCGCGAGGTGATGGTGGCGGAACCACTCGAGCGCTATATCATCTCGATTATCGGCGCCGTTACACCGGGCGGTCCTGGTGCACTGCCCGATGTATCTCAATACCTGCGCTTTGGTCCGAGCCCACGCGGCGCGCAGGCGCTGATTCTGTGCGCGAAAGTGAACGCGCTCCTGGATGGGCGCGCATCAGTCAGCTATGACGACGTCAATGACGCGATCGTGCCGTCCTTACGCCATAGGCTGCTGCGTAATTTCCAAGCCGAAGCGGAGAACGTGACTCCGGAATCGATCCTCGAGCAGGCATTGAAACGCCTTAAACGGTCGAGCTAGCAGTTTGTTCGCGCACACCTCCGCAGCCGATAATCGTGGAGCCGCGTCCAACAGGGCGCGGCAAGCCTTCGGCCAGCTTCGGCGCTGTCTAGGGCGAGTGGTCAAACCGCGGCAACCGCACTCGATTGTGTCCGTGCAACAGCGACAACGGAGTGCGGTGCAGCTTCGGTCCGTGAAAAATATGCTGGACCGGTGAAAAAATGCTTGGCTTGCCGGAAGAATTTACGCCGGATTTTATTGCCCGGCTGGAGCACCTGCGAATCAAGACGCGCCGCGAGTATGCCGGCTTGGGCAAGGGCTCCCATCTCTCGCCACGCCGCGGCTCTTCATTGGAGTTCAGCGATTTCCGCCATTACGAGCTGGGTGATGATTTCCGATATATCGACTGGGGTCTCTACGGCCGCACCGACAAGCTCTATATCAAGCTGTTCAAAGAAGAAGAGGATCTGCTCACTTACATTTTCCTGGACGCGAGCGGGTCAATGGGTTTTCCGGCCGAGGATCGCAAGTTCGAAGCTGCACGTGCCACCGCGCTGGCGGTTGCCTACGTGGCGCTGGCCGCAGGCGACCGCGTGATGATTCGTGTACTCGGCGGCGCTGGTACGCCTCCAAAGGCGGCGTTCTTTTATGGGCGTCATCGTATCGTCGAGATAGCGCGTCAACTGGGCGCGCTGATACCCGCAGGAGAGGTCGATTTGGCGCCGGCGCTGGCGCGCGAAATGGTTTCGATTCGGCGGGCCGGCAAGGTCTTCGTGGTGTCGGATTTCCTGGCGATGGCCAACTCCGTGGAGCAGGCGCTCGGTATATTCACAGCCGCCAATATGGATGTGAGCGCAGTGCAGATTCTCGGCGGAAGCGAACTCGACGGCCAGGGTTTGCACGGTGATGTAGAGGTAGTCGACGCGGAAAGTGGCGAGCGGCTGCGGGTCGCACTGGGGCCGCGAGAGCGCGAACGTTACAGGCAAACATTGCAGCGGCTGTCGCGCGAAATTCGCAACTTCTGCTTCCGCCGCGGTTTGCGTTACGGGCTCTATACTACTGATCGAAATTTTCACGATTTTTTCCTCCATGCCGCGACCGGGCTGGGTTTGGTCCGTTAACGGTAGAGGCCTGTCATGGTGAATGCGGCACTGCCACGATCACACCAGCGACGCTCTTGTCTTGTCATCCCGAACGAGCGGAGCGGCCGCGGACGTGACGAGAGCTCAACGCGAAGCGATTTTGCCTTGACGCGTGGAAGAAGAAATCGCTCCGCGTTGCTCGTCTGTTTACTGCGCATCTCGGGGACTCGTTTCCCTTCGACTCCGGCCGGCTCCGCCGGGCCTCGGCTCACCGGCTCCACTTCGTTCCGCCCAGTGCGCTGTGCTCAGGATGACAGAAGCAATGGGGTGGTTTGACGCTTTCGGCCTGCTCTACCCGGCCGCACTGTACCTGCTCGCCATTCCTCCGTTGCTGGTGATCGCCTATCTGGCGCGCGAGCGGCCACGCCAGGCGGTCGTGTCGAGTGTCATCGCTTTTCGCGCACTTCGTGCCATGCGTGGTGAACGGTTTGGCGGCCGGCCTCGCCTGCAGTGGACGTTTTTTCTTGAGTTGTTGATTCTCGGTCTCGCGGTGCTCGCAGTTGCTGCGCCGTATGTGCTGCGGAAGGGCAATCCAACCGCGCTCGTAATCGACAATTCCGCTGCGATGCAGGCCCAGACCAGCTCGGGCCGGAGCCGCTTTGAAAGCGCCCGCGAGAAAATCACTGCTGCGCTCAGTTCCAACGACTCTGAAACCGTGCTTTATGTAACGGCACCGCAGCCTCATGAAGTGGGCTTTTTCCACGGCGCCGACGCCACCAAAGCGGCGATTGGCCAGGTCTCGCTAACCGACGCGCCCGACGATACTGCGGCGCTCATCGGCCTGCTCGCTCAGCTCAGCGCTGATCGCCATCTCGGGAGAATAATCTTCGGCAGCTATCGCCCCATTGCCGCTCTGGTGCCTGCGCGTATCGAGCCGATAACTGTTGGTGAGCCGGTTGCTAACTACGCGATCGGATCATTCGTGCTGAGCCGCGAGAGCTTTGGCGCTGCGACTTTGCACGGTCGCGTAACCGTGGCGAATTTCAGCCGTTCGGCGCAAACCTTGACGGTCACAGTTGTCGGGGACGGCAAAACTGCTGGCCGCGCCGAGGCACGGGTGGAAGCCGGCGAAGTTACTGCCGTGGATTTCCCGAATCTCGTGCCGGCCGCGCTCTACCGTGCTCAGCTAGAACCTGGCGACGGCTTTCCGCTCGACAATATTGCTTTTGCCACCGGTTCCGCGGTCCGCGGTCTGTCGATTCTACTTGTCAGTCCTACCCCTGCCGATGGCGCCAATCTGCGCTCGATTCCGGGGGTAAGCCTGACCACGGTTCCTCCGGGCAGCTACTCTCCGACCGAGCTGGCGGCCGCTGATCTGGCGATCTTTGAGTACGCCGTCCCCAAAGAAATCCCGGCGGTTAACTCGCTTCTGGTGATGCCCCCGCCGGGCGATCCAATTTTCAACTTCAGCCTGCGGACGTCACCGCGCCTCGATCTGACAGGATGGCCGCCGATCGATCCGCTGACCGATGGAGTGAATTTTCATTTACTCAATCTGCGCTCGGGACAGTACTTTGGCGTTCATCCCTGGATGCAGCCCGTAATAGATGGTGCTGGGGGCGCGCTGATGCTGGCCGGTAATCGCCAGGGGCACCGCTTTATCGCGACCGGCTTCAATCCATTGCCATACCTCGGCCGCGCGAATCTGCCGATGTCGATCCTAACGCTCAACATGTTGGGCTATCTCGCCGGTTTTGGTGCGCAGGACACCGACCTGCGTACGGGCGAGTCGTGGATCATTCCGGCCGGCGTGAAGGAAATCGTCTTGCCCTCTGGACGCAAGGAAAGGGTGCAGGGGGGTGAGACGTTTTCGTCAGCAAGCAGCCAGGGAATTTATACATTGATAGCCGCCGGCGGCACCAGGACGCTGCGTGCGGTGAACCTCGCCGACCTGGCGACCTCAGACCTCGAAAATGCGCCGCCGCTCAAGGTTGAAGCGGGGTCGGCAGCCGCGAGCGAACAGGCGGTCGTCAGGACGTCACTGACGCCCTACCTGCTGGCGGCGATTATATTGCTGCTCGTACTTGAGTCGCTATTGGTTTACTCGCGGGGCCGGCCTGCAATGCCGCTTGCGGGCCGGTGAGAACGGGGACGTGGACCTTCAATCGGTGTTCCATCCATTCACCTGGCATGAGCTGCGCTCAGTCCAGTTCGCACGGCCGCAAGCCTTCTACCTGCTCGCGCCGGCAGCGCTGATATTGATCTATTGGCTATGGCGTGCGGGCAACATACGCCGGGCGGCGGCGCCCATGCTGAGGGCGATTGCGCTCGCAATATTTATTCTGGCACTGGCCGAACCCCGGACGATTATCCGCTCCGAAGGGACAACAAGACCGGCCCTGATCGACGCATCGGCCAGCATAACCCCGGCGATGCGCGACTACACGGTCTCACTCCTCCGCGATCACCTGAACTATCACGCGCATGATCCAGCGCTCATTTTTGGCGGCATCACGGTGGAGCACAGTTTTGGCGATGCCGCGTCGATGCTGTCGCAACACACAGGATGCGCACAGTGTGCGCCTGCAGTGACCAACCTCGAAGCGGCGCTCGAAAAAATCGCGGGCGAGCCAGCGGCTCGCGGCGGGAACGTAGTGCTGGTGACGGATGGCTGGGAGAACCGCGGCAACGCGGCCAATGCCATCGGTCAGTTGCGCGCAGCGGGCATCCAGCTTGACATCTTCACCCCTCCCGGCGCTGAAGCCGTTGCGAATATATCGATGAGCGAACTGAATCTGCCGCCCGCGCTGGAGAAGACCGAGCCGTTCTCGCTGAGCGTCACAATGACCAATCTGAACCCATCGCCGGCCGCCGGCGCGATTTCCCTCTATCGCAATGGCGGATTAGTCGATCGGCGTATGGTGACGCTACCTCCCGGTCAGTCCCGCTACGATTTTCCGGTCCGTGCCGAAGAGTCCGGCCTCATCTCATACCGCGCTGAGTTCAAGGCCGTTAACCCCAGGTTGAACATCTACAACGAGGACGATTCGCTCCAGGGTTGGATCGGCATCGGCCATCAACGCAAGATGCTAATCCTGAGCGATTCAGCCCGTGACGCGAGCTATCTCACAAGCATGGTGCGCCGGATAGGGTTTCAGCCGTCGGTGATGATACTCAACGGGCGCGAGTACGCGGGAAATCCGCAAGGCTATGACGCGGTAATTCTCAACAATGTCCCACGCAATCAGCTCTCACCCGCGGCCCAGGACGCGTTGGTACGATACGTTACTGGCGGAGGAGCACTCGCGATGGTTGGCGGCGACCAGAGTTTCGGCCTTGGCGGTTACGAGAACAGCGCGATTGCGAGGATTATGCCGGTGGTGATGAAACCGCCACAGCATCGTGTGCGGACCCGCGCGCTGGTCCTGATTATCGACAAATCGGGCTCGATGGGCCGCCGTGACAAGCTTACCTATGCCAAAATGGCAGCGCGCACCGTTTTGAAAACGCTCAAGAACACTGACCTGGTGAGCGTGATAGGTTTCGACGTGCAGCCGTTCGTGGTCGTGCCGCTCGAACCGCTCGAGCAAGCCCGCCCCTATTTCGATCAGCTGGTCGATCGGCTGAAAGCGCAAGGCCGGACTTTTCTGCTACCCGCATTGGAAGAAGCGGCGCGGACGCTCGCGCAGAGTGGCGCTGCGATCAAACACGTCGTGATTCTGACCGATGGAGAAACCGGCGGAACCCCCGAAATGTATTACGACCTGGTCTCGACCATGCGTCACCAGGCGGGTACCACGATATCTACGATCGCGATCGGCCGCGAGGCCAATCTGCCGCTGCTGCAGGCGATTTCGAAATACGGTGGCGGTGGTTTTTATCAAACCGACAGCCCCGAAAACCTGCCGGAGTTGTTCGTCGAGGATGTCCAGCAACCTAGCGCCGATACCACGATGGTTGAGAAAGAGTTCGTTCCTTATAGCATCAGGCCTGATCCGGTGCTGCGCGAACTCGCAGGACGGCAACTGCCGGCGTTGAAGGGCTTTGTCTCGACTGAGCTCAAGCCGGGCGCAGACCTTAGCGTGTTCGTCAACAGCGATGGCCAACGCGATCCGATTATCGCAAGCTGGAAAACAGGCGCAGGCAAGACCCTCGCGGTAACTACCGATGCTAGCGGGCGTTGGTCCTCGTTATGGGTGCAGGACGGCTTGTTTGAGCCACTGTGGGACCGGATGCTGGACTGGCTGGCGCCGCACAGTGCGGTCCCGCAAAATTTCGGCGTCGCGCTCGGTTATCGCGCTGGCCACATCCAAGTCAACCTCACCGATTACAGTCCGAATTCCGCAATTTCAAACGCGCCAGTGAACGCGATGGTTACGGCTCCCGATGGAGCGAAATACTCGCTCGCCTTGTCGCGGGAAGCACTCGGCGAACTTAGCGGCAGTATCGAGGCTCCCCGCGCTGGAACTTACAATATCGAGCTTACGTCTGGGCACGCGCCTAACCACAGCTTTCCGCCCCTGGCCTATACTGTGAGTCCTGCGGTTTATGCTGAGGTGCCGCGGCCTGCACCAAACTATGCGCTGCTGGAGCATCTCGCGGCCGCCACGGGCGGCAAGCTGAATCCCACATCCAGCCAACTCGGCCTGTCGCGCCCGAAATTCGAACAAACCACCTTGCTGAGTCCGTGGCTGATGCTGTGCGGAATGATATTAGTGATTGTGGAAGCTCTGGTCCGCCGCCTGACCTTCTAGCACTCGTATTTGAACCCCGTCGGCTGGTGAAAGCTATGAGTGATGACGATTTCCCGGTGCATGCTGACCATCGTATTCAGTTTCAGTTCCCGCAGAACGTCCGCTTTTGTGCTTTGTGTGGGAGTGAGATGCGGACTCGAACCGTACTGCCCGATCATAAGCGCTTTAAAGTCTGTAATCGCTGCGGGTTTGTCTATTTTCCCGGCCCGAAGGTGGTCGCCGGATGCCTCGTAATCGACACCGGCCGCGTCCTTTTGCTGCGGCGCGGCATCGAGCCCCAAATCGGCAAATGGACCTTTCCGGGCGGATACGTCGACCTCGGTGAGAGTCCGGCAGCGGCCGCGCTGCGCGAAACGCGCGAGGAGGTTGGGATGCGGGTGGAACTTGGCCGGGTGCTGGGCGTATATGCCGACCCTGCCCACCCGATTGCGGCCGTAGTCGTGTATCTGGCCAAGCCTGGCATCGAAGAGGCAAGTGTAACCGACGAAGCGGTCGAAGTCCGTTACTTTGCCCCGCCGGAGATTCCGTGGCACGAAATCGCCTTCCCCACCACCCGTGACGCACTGCGGGATTGGCTTGCGGAACTCGGCTTCGACCAGCACGGGTGATCATCTATGGCCGCCGCTTGCGTTCGCGCTACGATTCAGCCCGCTCATACAACGATTGCGCAAATCACGGCAGCGCGATGCGCGCGAGATGTTCGATTTTTGCGCGATAGTCCCCTTCGAACAGCGGCTCGGACGCGTTGACATGGACTACGCGATTCACTCCGAGCTGGGCTAGTTGCGCGAGCAGCTCCTGAGTGTGCGCGCGCTCGCCGGTAAGGCAAATCATGAGAGTGATATCGAGCTTGGTGAAATCGCGGCCCGCCTTGGCGCACTCTTCTTTCAATTCCGCCAGTTTTCGCCGCATAAAGGAGACTGCTTTGTCGGTGATGAAGCAGACCGGGTTGTATCCATCGCCCCATCGGGCCACCCACCTGAGGGCATTCTTGTCCGTGCTGCCAATCAGTATAGGCGGTCCCGGCTGCTGCGCAGGTTTGGGATTGCAGACAATGTTATCGAAATTTACGTATCTGCCATGGAAAGACGCAGCCGGCTTCGACCATAGCTCACGCATTGCAGCAACATGTTCCGCTGCCTGAGTCCATCGATGCGGAAAGTCAGAACCCAGGGGTTCCGCCGCTTCGCGTAGCCAGCCGGCGCCGACCCCGAGAATCAGGCGCCCGCCTGACAGCCGATCCAACGTGGCGATGCACTTCGCGGTGGCCAGCGGCTCGTGCTCCGGAACCAGCAGGACCGATGTCCCGATGCGCAGATTTTTGGTTGTCGCCGCCGCCATCGCGAGTACCACAAACGGCTCTGGGAAATGCGCATAGTGGTCGGGGATTGGCCCGCCGGCGGGAAAAGGCGTTTTTGGCTCGGCATGAAACAGCATGTGATCGCCAACCCAAACCGATTCGAGGCCGAGCTTTTCACATTCGAGTGCAAACGCTCCTGGATTGGGCGCTGATTCATCGACCCTCTTATAGATCATCGAGATTCCGACTTTCATGGCGCAGTTTCCTTTACCGCTCGATTTTTACTCGGTTCCATCGACGAGCCAAAAAGAACCTTAACAATCATTTAACCATTTACAACCATTTGGTCTGGTGTTCTGGCCCAGTCCAGATCCTCTGGTAGTCTGCGCGCTGCTTTACAGGCTTATCGCCGGCGGTCGGCGTCACCCAAAGCGCGGTTGCCTCCGCGTGTTCCGGCCTGTATGCTAAAGTTCAAGGTCGCATGAGGAAAACCTCCGCCGAGATCTCCAGCGCTTCCGCTTTGACCGAAGTCACCGCTAATCCATTCGAGACGGCATCCTTTTTCTGCAGGCCTCGTGCACAGGTCTATGTCTTTTTCTGCCTTTACCTTTTCGCCTGAAATCCATCGTTCGATCCGCGATCGCGGGCATCATCAAGCGACACCCATTCAAACCGAGGCCATCCCGCTAATCCTGAGCGGGCGCGATGTTGTGGCCACTGCCGAGACCGGCAGTGGCAAGACCGCGGCCTTTCTGATTCCGCTGACCGACCGATTCCATCGTGACCGCGCGAGCGGACCTACGATGCTGGTGATAGAGCCGACGCGAGAGTTGGCGGCGCAAGTGGGCCGTGAGTTTCAGCTACTGGCGCGTCATTGCAATTTACGTGCAGCGGTGGTGGTGGGTGGCGAATCGATGCGGCGGCAAACTAGTGAGTTGCGCCGGGCCCAGGTGATTATCGCGTGCCCAGGCCGCCTGCTGGACCATCTCGAACGCCATCATGTCGCACTCGACGGGGTTTCGGCGGTAGTTATCGATGAAGCCGACCGGTTGCTCGACATGGGTTTTATGCCACAGCTCCGGCGCATTATGCAGCTGGTGCCCGCGCAGCGGCAAACGCTGATGTTCTCGGCAACGATGGACTCGGCGGCTGAAATGATGGCGCGGGAGTTTTTGAGACGGCCGGCTCGCATATCTATAGGGGGTAAACCAGCGCCGCCCGCCTCAATTCGCCAGACGCTGTGTCCGGCAACTCATCTCGACAAGGAAGCAATTCTGATCGCGCTGCTAAAACGCGGCGTTGAGAGCGCCATCGTGTTTACGCGCACGAAGTCCGGCGCCGATCGTGTGAGCCGGATTCTGAAGCGCAGCGGAGTCCAGGCCGTCGCAATCCATGGCGACCTCTCGCAAGGGCAGCGCACCGCGGCGCTGGCAGCGTTCCGCCGCCATGCCTGGCGGGTGCTGGTGGCGACCGACGTCGCAGCGCGCGGCCTCGATATTCCCGGGGTCTCGCACGTTATCAACTTCGATATGCCTGATGAGCCCGAAGGCTACATCCACCGTATTGGGCGGACGGCGCGGATGGGCCGTGAAGGTCACGCTATAAGCCTGGTCACCCAGCAGGAGCGCGAAGCGCTCGGCCGTATCGAGCGGGCCCTGGGGATCACACTCGAGCGAGAAACGGTTGACGGATTCGAGCAACCCCAGGTTACCGCGCCAAAGCCCGTTACCTTGTTCAGCTCCAGCGCAATCCGCGGCCTGCACGAGCGTCCACGGTTCAGATGGGCATGAACGCTGCCTACGCCGGCGGACGTTGCGAGAGTTCGATGAAATTGCCGTCGGGGTCGCGTACGAAGCTAATCCGTGCGACGGTGCCGAAGGTGGACGGCTCGACCGCGACTGCCGCACCCGCTGCCTTCAGCGCGCGGAACGCAGCATCACAGTCGCGGACCTGCAAAGTGACGTACTGAATCCCCAGCTCCGCCATCGCACTCACCACCTCCAGTGGATTGGCAAAAGGTGCCATTTTCGGCGGGTGGATTCCAGGTTCATGGTACACGCCGAAAATCGTCTCGCCGATTCTGTAGCGGTTCTGCCCCATCTCAACCGCGCCGAATGCGCTGGTGTAGAACTGGCCGAAGGCTTCGACATCTTTGACGCCCAGCCGAATCTCCATCTGGGTCACGTCGTCGCGGCCCGGTGGAACCAGTTCGATCGTATTGTCGTCCGGGTCCGGCAGCGCTTCCACCTTGGTCACCTTTGGCGTGGCGATCATCAGGGTTTCGTAACCACCCGGGCGGCGCGGCCGCAGCGGCTCGCGTGAATGCATCAGTTTGATCACCGAACCATTGCAGAGATAACGGTGCTGGCGAAATCCACCGCCTACGGGAAGCACTGATTCGAACTGAAGCCCGAGTTTTTCACCGTAAAACGCCTGCATCGCTTCGAGCTGGCGCGTGAAGATGCCGACGTCGATCTGGGGTCGTGCAAGTTCCATTTAAACCGCCTCCCTGCTCTCGTTTTTTATTGCTGTTCCAAAATATCGCGCGCTCCGCCAGCTTTAACAAATAGCCGACCCTACTAACAGCAAACGGGCGCGCGGTCGCCGGTACTACCGGTACTAAAGGTATCCCGCCAAGTCTTCGCGCGGCCGCCACACGTGTGAGCGGGGTCCATATATGACAAACCGAAGAGAATAGGCCCGTTGTTTTGTCATTCCAGCGCTGTCTGCGCTTGAGTAATCCCGGTTCTTATCTTGCGCTCATGAAATGAACAGTTTGCCTTCAACCGAGGGACGCGCACATCTGCCGCCGACCGCATCATCATCCGTCGGATGTTGAAACTCGCACAACCGCTTATCGGGGATAGGCAAGGGTGGGATGCCTAACGGTCAAGCGCTACTCCATGGACGCGTGGACGGCGGCGCTTCTTCGGTGCTCGCAAACCCAGAATGGCCGCGAGGCTTTCCTGCATCTTCAAGCTGGACTATGAAGTGAGCTGGGGTTTGGCAACGCCCCTCTATATTGGAGCTACAGGGAAGCCCATGGATTTCGAACTTTCGCCTAAGGTCAAGGACCTGCAGCGGCAAATCTCTGACTTTATGAACGAGTACGTCTACCCGATCGAGAAAAAGGTCGAAGAGGAGATGAGTCAGCCGGGCCGTGAGCATACCGAGCCGCAGGTTTTGAAAGACGTTCGCAAGAAGGCCAAAGCAGGCGGATTGTGGAACTTGTTTTTGCCCGACGCTGAAGACGGTAAAGGCCTTAAGGTCGCCGAATACGCCCCTTTGTGCGAGATCATGGGCCGTAGTCCGATCGGGGCACGCGCCTTTAATTGCATGGCGCCGGACACCGGCAATATGGAAATTCTGGCTGAATTCGCCACTACCGAGCTGAAGCGTCAATGGCTGCAGCCCTGCCTCGACGGCGAAATGCGTACCTGCTTTTCGATGACCGAGCCGGAGACCGCCGGGTCTGATCCAACACAGCTCGCCACCCGCGCCGTCCGCGACGGTGACGATTACGTAATCAACGGCCATAAATGGTTCACTTCCAATGCAATCGGTTCGAGCTTCGCGATTGCAATGGTGGTTACCGATGCGCAAGCCGAACCGCATCGGCGCGCCAGCATGTTGATCGTGCCGACGAATACGCCGGGGTTTAACCTGATTCGAGCGGTGCCAGTAATGGGTCATGTGGGCGGCGGCGGCCATTGTGAAATCGTCTACAAGGATTGCCGCGTCCCTGCGACCAATATGCTTGGGCGCGAAGGCGACGGTTTTGCGATTGCACAGGCACGCCTCGGACCCGGCCGCATCCATCATTGTATGCGCAATATTGGAGTAGCTGAGCGCGCCTTGGAATTGATGTGCAAACGGGCCAACAGCCGTTTCACCCACGGCAGCTATCTGGCCGACAAAGCCAACGTGCAACAATGGATCGCCGATTCTCGAATCGAGATCGATGCGACCCGGCTGCTGGTGATGAATGCGGCCTGGATGATCGATACGGTCGGCAAGCGTGCGGCACGCCAGGAAATCGCCGAGATTAAGGTGATGGCGGCGAACATGGTGATGAATGTGCTCGACCGCGCAATCCAGTTACATGGTGCGATGGGCATGAGCGACGACATTCCGATTGCGCGCTTCTGGCGCGAGAATCGTTCGATGCGGATTGTCGATGGTCCCGACGAAGTCCATCGCATGACGATCGCTCGCCGCGAGTGCCGCAAATGGAAGTAAGCCAGCAAGCCTTCGGCGTCTGCAGCCCGCCCTGACGCGGCGCCTGCCCGGTCGGTTAAAAAATGGCACACGAAGAAATTGAAGATAAAGACCAGCCTCTTCCCGAATACGGCGAGGTTCGCGACGAGGAGCAGCTCGACTGGCTGAAACTCGCCGCCTTTCTGCGGGCACATGAGGTGCCGGGTGCCGATCGCTCGCTTAAGGTTAAGCAATTTCATGGCGGGCACTCCAATCTCACTTACCTGCTTCGCTTCGGCGATGAGCAGGAATGGGTCGTCAGACGTCCGCCGTTCGGACCATTGCCGGTGGGCGGACACGATATGGCGCGCGAATACCGCGTGCTGTCGCGGCTATGGGAGAGCTTTCCTGAAGCACCGCGCGCAATCGTCTTCTCCGATGACCCGGCGATCATTGGAGCGCCGTTCTTTGTGATGGAACGGCGCCGGGGCTTCGTTATTCCCAATCGCAGGCCGCTGCCCCCGGGCATCGTCACCGATCCGGCTACCTTTCAGCGGATGTCAGAACGATTCGTGGATGCACTCGCCGGCCTCCACAAGGTCGATTACGAGCTCATCGGGCTTGGCGGGCTGGGGCGTCCCGAGGGTTTTGTACGCCGGCAGATTGCTGGTTGGATGGATCGCTGGGAGAAGGCAAAGACGGCGGAAGTACCGCTGATGAACAAGCTGGGTGCGTGGTTTCTCGATCACATACCACCGCCACAAAAACCGGTCCTGCTGCATAACGATTTCTACCTTCACAACGTCATGTTCGCGCCCGATAATTCGGGGCAGGTGGCCGGGGTGTTCGACTGGGAGATGTCGACGCTCGGCGATCCCATGGTCGATCTGGGAATCGCGCTCAATTACTGGCGGGAAGCCGCCGACGCCGCCGATCTCATCGAATTGAGTGAAGGGTACGCGCATACTGCGCGCCCCGGATTTTTCAAGCGCGACCAGTTGGTTGAGCGCTACGCGCAGCAGACTGGCCGCGACGTGAGTAACATCGATTTCTACTGGGCGTGGGCGCTCTGGAAAACTGCGACCGTGGTACAACAGATTTACGTTCGGTTCGTGCGCGGACAGACCACCGATCCGCGTTTCGAGAGCATGGGCAGGCAGCCGCCGATTCTGGCTCGTACGGCGGCGGATATCGTTGCGAAGTTGGGTTTCGTGGAGTAACCAGAAGAAACTGAGGGGACGAGCGCCCTCCGCGAGGGCGCCGAGGTCAGCGGCACCCGCTCTCGGGTCTCGCGCTCCGCTCCGGGGGTGCTTGCAGGATGGTTTTTTTGCGGATCTTTGCGCTAGATTGAATGACCGAAACGGAGGGACGGGCGTGATAAACAGCCCGGCCCCGGGAGGATTGTGGGCCTTGCACGCCATTAATTACGAGTCACCCAAAACAGTTGACGAAGCCGTGAAATTGCTGGCTGCGCATGGCGAGCAGGCGCGGCCATTATGCGGCGGTACGGACTTGATTATCCAACTTCGCGCCGGTGTGCGCCGCCCCGAATATGTAGTCGATATTAAGAATATTCGGGAGATGCGCCGCATCGAATTCTCAATGCAGCATGGCTTGCGGCTGGGCGCGGCGGTTCCCTGTGTCGAGATTTACGAAAATGGTGACATGCGCAAGTATTACCCCGGCTTGACCGAAGCTGCGCATCTCATCGGTTCGCTCCAGATCCAAAGCCGTGCTTCGGTGGGCGGCAATCTTTGCAACGGCTCGCCGGCGGCGGATACCACTCCGGCCCTGATTGCACTAGGGGCGAAATGCCGGGTAGTGGGGCCGGGTGGCGAACGGCTGGTTCCGGTCGAGGATTTTTGCACGGCGCCCGGACGCACCGTGCTTCAAGCGGGCGAACTGCTGGTTGAATTTCAGATTCCGTCGCCCGCGCGCAATTCGAGCGATGCCTATCTGCGCTTTATCCCGCGCAACGAGATGGATATCGCGGTCGTCGGTGTCGGCGCCTCAGTCACCCTTGACCTGAGCGACGAACGCATCAGTGAAGCACGCATCGGCCTCGCGGCAGTCGGGCCCACCCCAATCTTCGCCCGCGAAGCTTCGCAAGCGCTCTCCGGCAAGCGGATCAGTGACGAGACCGTCGAACGGGCGGCGCAGTTCGCGATCGCCGCGGCCTCCCCGATCGATGACATGCGCGGCACCGCTGAGTTCCGCCGCCATATCACTGGCGTGTTGACGCGGCGCACTGTGGCAAAAGCGATCGAGCGGGCGCGCTCCACCCAAACCAGCCGCTGAGCTGGATGACAATAACGAATATTTTCGAGAAGCTTTAAAAGAGTTGAACCGGCGATCAAAATGGCAAAGAAAGTAGTAGTCGAAGCAACTATCAATGGCGAGCAGACCGAGTTCCTATGCGAACCACGCCAGAGCCTGCTTGAAGCTTTGCGCGACGTGCTGGAACTTACCGGCAGTAAAGAGGGTTGCCTGACCGGGGACTGCGGCGCTTGCACTGTAATCGTTGACGGCCGCCCGCTGTGCTCCTGCCTGATGCTGAGCGTCGAGGCACAGGGCAAGACCATCCAGACCATTGAGGGCTTGGCCCAGCCAGAAGGCCTGCACGTTCTGCAACAGAAGTTTCTGGAGCATGCCAGTCTCCAATGCGGAATCTGCACCCCGGGCTTCCTAATGTCAGCCAAGGCCTTGCTCGACCACAATCCCAAGCCGACCGAGGGCGAGATTCGCTATGCACTGGCCGGGAATCTTTGCCGCTGCACTGGCTATGACAAAATAGTAAGAGCGGTGGCCGATGCGGCGCAGACGCTTGCCTCCGGTACCCGCAAAGGAAGTGCGGGGCGGCTCGGCAGCGGTCCCTCGGCCTCCGAACAGACTGAGCAATTCCTCCAGGAACAGGAGGTCAAGTAGATGGCAGCTTCAGCGAATGGTCAGGGCTACCGGGTGATCGGCACGCGTCCGGTCCGCCATGATGGCGTCGACAAGGTGACGGGCCGCGCTAAGTACGGCGCGGATTACAGTTTTCCCGGCATGCTCTATGGCAAGGTCCTGCGCAGCCCTTACGCTCACGCGAATATCAAATCGATCAAGATTGATAAGGCCGCGGCCTTGCCCGGGGTCAAAGCGGTCGTCACCGCTGGCGACCTGCCCGCATTGGCGGACAAGATGGAACAGGCCGGAGAGATGGCTATCAATATGAGCCAGCTCTCTGCCAACATCCTTGCACGCGGCAAGGTCTTATACGATGGCCACGCCGTGGCAGCCGTTGCCGCCACCAGCCCACATATCGCCGACGAAGCGCTGCGGCTTATCGAGGTCGATTATGAAGTCCTGCCGCCGGTGATGTCGGTCGAGGACGCGATGAAACCGGGTGCGGCAATCTTGCTTCCCGGACTCCGCAACAAGGACGAAGGCCCCGACCAGCAGACCAATGTCGCGACCCATCTCCAATTCAAGCGCGGCGATATCAGCGAAGGATTTAAGGGTGCCGACCATGTGGTCGAGCGTGAGTTCAAGACCGCGATGGTCCATCAGGGTTATATCGAACCGCATAACGCCGTAGGCATTTACAATTCCGACGGCCACGCGACGATCTACTGCTCGACCCAGGGCAGCTTCGTAGTGCGTTCATTGTCGGCCGCCGTGCTGGCGATCCCGGAGGGTAATATCAAGGTGGTGCCTGCGGAAATTGGGGGCGGCTTCGGTGGCAAAACCACCATCTATCTCGAACCGCTCTCGGTGTTGTTGTCCAGAAAGACCGGCCATCCCGTGAAGCTTACGATGACACGCGCCGAAGTCCTGCGTGCGAGTGGTCCGACTTCAGGCTCGACCATTCGATGCAAGATGGGCTGTACAAAGGACGGCAAGCTCGTCGCTGCCCAAATCTGGATGGCATACGAGGCGGGCGGATTTCCCGGCTCACCAGTAGGTGCTGGCGCGATGACGATTGTGGCGCCCTATAACATCCCCCACCTACTGGTCGACGCGTATGACGTGGTGGTAAATCGGCCGAAAACCGCGGCTTACCGGGCTCCTGGCGCGAGCAACGCAGCGATGGCGTCGGAGACGGTCATCGATGAACTCGCTGACAAATGTGGCTTGGACCCATGCGACTTCCGCATCATGAATGGCGCCAAGGAAGGGACGCCGCAGACGGCTGGTCCTCCGTATCGCAGAATCGGTTTTATCGAGACGGTCGAGGCCATTAAAAATAGCCCCCATTACAAGTCGAAACTGGAGGGGCGCAATCGCGGACGCGGTGTCGCTTCCGGATTCTGGTTTAATGTTGGTCTGCAGTCGTCGGCTATGGTCAATATCCATACCGACGGAACGGCCAGCCTGGTAATCGGTTCGGTCGATATCGGCGGCACGCGCGCCGCTCAGGCGATGATCGCGGCGGAGGTGCTAGGGCTCGACGCTAACGACGTGCGGCCATTTGTCGCTGACACGGATTCTATCGGACACACCGACGTGACCGGCGGCAGCCGCACTGCCTTTGCCACCGGATGGGCGACCTATGAAGCGGCGCAGGATGCAGTGCGTCAGCTCAAGGAACGTGCAGCCAGGTTGTGGGAAAAGAAGCCCGAAGAGGTCGCATTCAGCAACGGGCAGTTCACCGCGCAAGGCGATGGTGTCAAGCCGATGACGGTCAAGGAATTGGCCGGGCGTCTGGCCCGGACCGGCGGGCCGATCTCAGGCCGCGCCACGGTTAACGCGCGGGGCGTTGGCCCGGCCTTCGCTACTGCTCTGATCGACGTGGAAGTCGATCCCCAGACTGGTAAGGTTGAAATCCTGCGCGCCACCGTGGCGCAGGATGTCGGCAAGGCAATTCATCCGAGCTACGTCGAGGGTCAGATGCAAGGTGGCACAGCGCAGGGAATCGGCTGGGCCCTAAACGAGGAGTACTTTTACGACGATAAGGGAATTTTGCGCAACAGCGGCCTGCTTGATTACCGTATGCCGACGTGTCTTGACCTTCCGCTAATCGAGACCTGCATCGTTGAAGTGCCGACTCCGGGCCATCCGCTCGGTATCCGGGGCGTAGGCGAGGTCTCGATTGTGCCGCCACCGGCCGCGGTTGCCAATGCGATCGCCAATGCGGTTGGCGTGCGAATGACTGAACTGCCGATGTCACCTCCGCGGCTGCTCAAGGCTATGCTGAACAAACGTGGCGGAGCGGAGGCTCAGGCTGCCGCAGCCGGCCGCTAGCAGGTTGTGAGAAAAAGCTTGCTAATGGTGTTTGTTGAAAGTTTGACCTCAACCCGTTGCATAAGGACTTTTGCAACGGCCGGCTCCGCCAACGACGAGTAATCCGACCGGGCCGGGCTTAGCGCCCGGCCCGTCTCCAATCATGGCTACTGTTGTTATCCCGGCTCAACTTCGCAAACTGACCGGCGGCAAAGACCGTGTAGAGGCCAGCGGCCGCAACCTCGGACGCTTGATCGAAGACCTCGATCGCCAATTTCCCGGCTTTCGCGAACAATTGCTTCAAGACGGCGACGTAAAACCGTCAATCGCGGTATCGATCGACGGCGAGATGGGCACCGGCGGGGTCCTTGAACCGGTCGGCGAAGATAGCGAGGTCTTTTTTCTGCCCGCACTCGGCGGCGGCTAAAACGAGAGGAGACCAGAGCTAAACGAGCGAGGAGGAGAGGAGCCTTCGTGCGCCCTTCTCCCTCTCGGTTCCCCTCACCCTCTCATCCCTTAAGAGGTGCTTTGATGGCAGATTCCAACGATTCCAGGAATGGCGATTTCAGAGTTATCGGCACTCGTCCTGTCCGCCATGACGGGCTGGAGAAAGTAACCGGCCGCGCGTTGTATGGCGCGGATTATTCGATGCCCGGGATGCTTCACGGCAAAGTACTGCGCAGCCCGCATGCCCATGCGTTCATCAAATCGATCAACGTCGACAAAGCGCTCAAGCATCCCGGCGTTTACGCCGTCATCACAGGCGCTGACTTCCCCGAAGTTAAAGGCGTGATGGCGCAGGTTGGCGAGCTCGTCGTCAACACCCATTACTTGTCGCTCAACGTCATGGCGCGTGACAAAGTTCTCTACGACGGTCATCCAGTCGCCGCCGTTGCAGCTACGAGCAAGCACGTTGCTGAGGAAGCACTCGAGCTGATCGACGTAGTGTATGAGGAGTTGCCGGCGGTGATGACCGCTGAGGAAGCGATGAAGCCGGACGCGCCTATTCTGCTGCCCGAACTGCGCAGCAGGTTCATCGCGCATCGCACGGATCCCGGTTCGCCTGAAGGCCCCGACCGTCCGAGCAACATTGCCGCTCATATCCAGTTTCAACGCGGAGACTTGGGAGCAGGTTTCAGGGCAGCTGATATTGTGGTCGAGCGTGAGTACACCACTGCCACCGTGCATCAGGGATACATCGAACCGCAAAATGCACTTGCGGTATATAGCGCCGATGACCACGTCACCATCTATTGTTCGACCCAGGGATCATTCAACGTGCGCACCTTGACCGCCAGTATGTTGGGACTTTCCGAGGGCATGATTCGAGTGGTGCCGGCTGAGATCGGCGGTGGTTTTGGCGGCAAGACCACCATCTATCTCGAACCCCTGGCGGTGATGTTGTCAAAGAAGTCAGGGCGGCCGGTCAAACTCACCATGTCCCGCGGAGAGGTCTTGCGTGCGACCGGCCCCACCTCCGGTACCAAGATGCGGGCCAAGATCGGGGCCGCGCGTGATGGCAGAATCACTGCGGCGGAGGTTTGGATGGCGTATGAGGCGGGTGCGTTTCCGGGCTCCCCGTTTGCGCCGGGCGCCATGACCACACTTGGTTCTTATAATATCGAGAACCTCAAGATCGATTCGCTCGACGTGGTCGTCAATCGCCCCAAGGTGGCTGCCTATCGAGCGCCCGGCTCGCCGGCTTCGGCCTTCGCCTGTGAAACAGTTCTCGATGAGTTGGCGGAAAAATGTGGAATCGATCCATTAGAGCTGCGTCTTCGCAACGCATCGCATGAAGGAACACCGCAACCGGCCGGGCCCCCGTTCAAGAAAATCGGCTACGTCGAGACGGTCGTGGCAGTTAAGAACAGCACGCACTACCGTTCCCAGTTGACCGGCAAGTATCGTGGGCGTGGCGTTGCTTCGGGCTTCTGGTTCAACGGCGGCCTGCAGTCTTCCGCAACCGTCAATATCCATACCGACGGCACGGTGAGTGTGGTGACCGGCTCGGTCGACATTGGCGGCTCGCGGGCGGCGATGGCGATGGTTGCGGCCGAGGTACTCGGACTGGACGCGGGCGATGTCCGTCCACTTGTTGCCGACACCGACGCGAGCGGCCACACTGACGTGACCGGCGGCAGCCGGATCGCTCTGGCTACCGGGCTCGCAGTCTATGATGCAGCGCATGATGCTTTGCGCCAACTGAAGGAACGCGTTGCGAAGCTTTGGGAAAAGCAGCCTGACGAAATCGAGTTCAAAGAGGGACTTTTCAAAGCCCGTGCCGATGGCACCGCGCCGATGCCACTCAAACTGCTCGCGTCGCGTCTGGCGAGAACTGGCGGACCGATCACTGGGCGGGCCACCGTCAATGCAGGAGCAGTCGGTGCAGTGGGCAACGCCTTCGCCACGGTTTGTGTAGACGTCGAAGTTGATCCTGATACAGGCAAGGTCCAGATCCTGCGCGCAACGATCGCGCAGGACGTCGGCCGCGCAATTCATCCGAGCTACGTGGAAGGGCAGATGCAGGGCGGCTTCGCACAAGGCATTGGATGGGCTCTGAATGAGGAATACGTCTATGATAGCCGGGGTGTTTTGCGCAATGCTGGCCTGCTTGATTACCGCATGCCGACCTGTCTGGATCTGCCGTTGATCGACGCAATAGTAGTCGAAGTGCCCAATCCTAGTCATCCGCTGGGTGTGCGCGGTGTCGGTGAAGTGTCGATCGTTCCACCCATGGCTGCGGTGGCAAATGCGATCTATCGCGCTGTGGGAGTCCGAATGACCGAATTACCAATCTCACCTCCTCGTCTGCTGAAGGCGTTATTGCGAAAGCGTGGCGATTCGTCGGAGACGCAGGCTGCCGCTGCCGATTGAGGAAAAGAAGAGACGGTGTGGGATGGTTTAGCAGATGTAAAGTAGCTTAACCAGCTTATCGCCGAAATGATGATGTGTGCAGCAGATTGGGTGCAATTCCATCTCATTGGCTATTGCAAGTCGCTAAAGATTGTTTATAATAACAATTCGCTAGCTGGGGTTTGCCCCCCCTTTTCCCGGTTGGCGAGGGCCGGGCGGCGAAAACCGTCCGGCTCTTTATTTCTGCATTAAACCGCGGTCGAGATGAAAGTGGGCTGATTCTGCACGCATTTGGAGCGAAGCCCAAGCGAATTGCCTGTGAGTCTGGCGTGAAACCTGGCGGCTTCATAGCGCCAGCGCGACCTATCCCCGCCTGCGCCGTAGGGCAGACTCACTTATCGAACGGATGGGACGGAGACTTCAGCGGTCGCGTCCGGAACCTGAGCCGCGCCCACCGCCGCCACCACCGCTACGGGCCTGTGCCTCGTTCACACGGATAGGTCGACCTTTGATTTCTCTGCCGTTAAGGCGTTTGATCGCGGCATCAGCGGCCTCATCGGTTGCCATTTCGACAAAACCGAAGCCGCGGGACCGATTGGTCGCACGGTCCATTATCACCTGCGAACTTTCCACCTGCCCTGCTTCTGAGAAAGCGTCTTGCAGGTCCTGGTCGGTCACCGTCCAGGCCAAATTGCCAACGTACAATCTGCGCCCCATTAGGTTCTCCCTCGGGGGCCTCGGATACCGATCTGCCACGAGCTGGCCGCCGCCGCTCACTCGCTACTAGAAGCTTCATCTCGCGGCATCAAATCCATCGTATCATGCCCCAACTTGCGAGTTCCTTATAGCACCGCAGCCAGCACAAACATAGCAGTGGGACACTTAGCTGTAAGTAGCAGGTGGCAGATGAAGGTCGCTCGGGATGGCTTCGTCTGCGACACGGTTCCTGCTATGCAAATATGAGTGGGTTAGGTCGCATCATCAGAAGGACGATATCGATTGGGTCGAACTTGCGGAGAACAGCGAACGCAGTGGCGGTCAAAGCCATAGAATGGCGTGCGGATACTGTTCGCATGATAGATCAGCGGCTATTGCCGGGCCGCGAAGTCATTCGAACGTATCGCGATTATCAAGGTGTAGCCCGGGCTATCCGGACCATGGTAATTCGCGGCGCGCCTGCAATTGGAGTGGCAGCCGCGATGGGCGTGGCACTTGCGATTCGTGGAACCAGTGGGCAGCGTGCCCGCGCGCGCTTTCAACGTGCCGCAACGCTGCTGAAGGCCACGCGTCCAACTGCGGTAAACCTGGCGTGGGCGGTCGGCCGAATAGGCGGAGTGCTCGAAGCGAGTCTCGCGCTCGATCCGGCGCAACTTTATCGCCGTGTGCGTGACGAGGCAATTGCTATCTATGAAGAAGACGTTGCGGCAAATCGGATGCTTGGGCGCAACGGCGCTGCACTACTCAATTCGCCCGTCAGCGTATTGACCCACTGCAATGCAGGAGCCTTGGCGACTGCGGGCTATGGCACCGCGCTTGGGGTTATCCGGGCAGCTCGCGACGCGGGCAAAAAGGTCAGGGTCTTCGCAGATGAAACGCGCCCTTTTCTCCAGGGCTCGCGCCTGACCGCATGGGAACTGCGCAAGGACCGGATTCCGGTCACGATCATCGCTGACAACATGGCCGCGAGCCTTTTGCGCGCCGGCGAGGTCAATTGCGTAATCGTTGGCACTGATCGGACCGCGGCCAATGGCGATGTCGCCAACAAGATCGGTACTTATCCGCTGGCGGTGATGGCGCAGCGGCACCGCGTTCCGTTTTACGTTGCGGCGCCGCTGTCGTCGATCGATCTGGAATGCGCCAGTGGCGACGATATCCCGATTGAACGGCGGCCGTCGAAGGAATTTACCGAGTTCCTCGGCAGGTCAATCGCACCCAAAGGCGTGGAGGTTTTCAATCCCGCCTTCGACATCACACCCGCGGAATTGGTTACTGCAATTATCACTGAGCGCGGCATAGTCTATCCACCGTTTGAAAAAGGCCTATCCGCACTCAAGCGCCCACGTTGCGAATAGTCATTTCGGTTATTAAATGAATGCTCACTCCGCTAGCCTTTCATCTTCAGCTTTTCGGCGGCCGGATGAAGGCTGGTTCTGGCGCTTGGGCGATTGCCGACCCGGTTGAACCAGTCAAGCAGATTGCTCAGCGAAGGGTCGATAGTCTGGCCCACCCCGGCGGCAAAATCGAGACAGCAATAGAGAATGATGTCGGCGATTGTGAAGCGGTTCGGGACGATGTAATCACGGCCGGCAATCAGCGCATCCAGCCATTTCAGGCGTGCCTGCGCGATGCGTTTGAGGCCGGACGCAGCCTCCGGTTCACATGGCAGCCGCTTTCTGAACATCTCGAGCCCTTCAGCGAAGCGGAATCCGTTGTAGATATTCTCTGTGATATTGAGTTCCACCCGACGTTGCCATTGATGCGTTTCGGCGCGCTCTTCGGGTGTTTCACCTAGCAGCGCGGGGGCAGGATTTGTTTCCTCGAGGTAATCCCAGATAGCGACGGTCTCGCCGATGCATTTGCCGCTATCGAGTTCGAGTGCCGGAAGCTGGCCGCCGGGATTACGTTCGTTATATGCAGCCTGCCGATTCTCGGCTTTCATAATGTCGACATCTTTGGTTGGAATCGTGATTCTCTTCTCAGCAAGAAACATCCGCATTGCCCGCGGATTGGGGCCGAACGAATCATAAAGCAGCATCTCCGGCATACTCCTATACGGATTTCTGGTGCGTGCGCCCTCATCGCGCCGCTCAGGAAAAATGAAACCGACGCCGCGAATATAGCGAATTAGGCTGACCGATTGGAACCGCATGATGCTGCCAGCAAGCGTTGCATCGCTGGCAGCCAGGCGCTTTTTTCAATACTGTGATCGCGCAGCTCCGCATGGTGCTGTCCTTATTGGAACTGTTTGCGAGGGTAGATTGTAGCGGGCGTGGCTTTTTTAAGTTAAAGGGAAATTGATGGAGCTCAGTCGGGGCTGCGGGTTTTTATCGTGCGTTTCTGTCCACATTGCGGCGCGCCCGTAATGGCCGCTGCTCGATTTTGTGTTGAATGCGGTGTTCGTCTTGACGCGCTGGAGAGCGCGCCCGCGGTTTCAGCATCAACGCCTCCCTACGCTGCAAGCGCAGGCGAGCGAAGAGCGCTGCGCCTGCGATCGGCGACTCTCGCGCCGTTCGCTGCAACGTTCGGTGCGATCCTGGCTGTAGGAATTCTCGTTGCATATGGCGTCATGCGACAAATTCCACAGCGTGAGGCGCTGTTGACGTCGGCGTCTCAACCTTCGCAGGCCTCGCCAGTTCAAGATGCGCGGCAACTCCCACCCGACCACCCCGCAATCCAGCTACCCAAAGAGGCGCGGGATTTCATCGCAAGTGTCGCGCGCAAAGCAGGGGCAAATCCCCGAGACCTCGCGGCGTGGGACCAATATGGAGATGTCTGCCTACGCGCTGCGGCGTTCGATTCTTCCTATTATCCGAAAGCCGCAACTGCTTACGCCCACGTTTTGAAACTCGATCCCGATGACCTCGACGCACTACGCGGCATCGGCAATATCGATTTTGATCAGCGTAAGTACGACGAGGCGATCGCGGCATATGAACATTACTTGAGCAAGAAACCTGAGGACGCTGAAGTCCGCACCGATCTCGGCACTATGCTGTTGTCGTCGGGCAGCGCTGACCAGGCAGTACTGCAATATCGCAAGGTGCTCGAAACGCATCCAAACTTTTTCGAAGCAACCTTTAATCTCGGCATCGCGGATGGGCAGATGAACGACCTCAATGCAGCCCGGGCTGCATTCGAAAAGGCGAAGGTGCTCGCGCCTAATGCCGAGGCTAGAAATCGCGTAACGCAGATGCTGGCTGAATTGGGCGGCACTGCAGTGCCTGCTACACAAGGAGGTTCGAAACTTGGGCAAGCCGCACCGGCGGTGTCGGCCGATTCCAGCAGCTTCAAGGGCGCGATGGAGCGAATGTTGCGAGACCTGCCAATTGCCGGACCCAAGGTCGCCTCGGTGCAGTGGCCATCGGCAACGAGGGCGCGGGTTTTAATGGATAATTTCCCAATGGACCAGATGCCGCCGTTCGCCGCAGCCAAATTCATCTCAGACCTGAAAAGCGGCATTGGCGATGTTAAGTCGGCGCATGACGTCCACGCGAAGGTGGAAATCGATATATGCGATGTAGCGAGTGGACGCGTTATGCAATCCGTCACGGAATAGCGCCTGGGCCAGGCGCGGCAAGTCATGGGTCGTATTCGTCGAATCGGCATTGAATCCAGCGCCGTGCATTGTTTATTCGTAGTCGATGGCGTTGACGCGGCGATTCAATGGGTTAAGGTGAGGCTAAGCCGCCGGCAGCGAGCAGGTCGCGGAGCATAAGCGTGAACGGTGCCGTACCATTACTAGAAAGAGTCGGGGTCGCGACCGTTAGTATTCACAGCCAAATCCCGCAGTCGCATCCGTCGGTCGCGATGGGACTCGGTCCCGATCGCCGCGGCACCGGCACCTTGGTCAGTGCTGACGGCTTAATCGTCACTGTTAACTACATGGTCATTGGCGCCGAAAGTGTGATGGTGACTTTTACCGATGGCCGGCAAGCTTCAGCACGAGTGGTGGCACGCGACTTCACCACCAGCCTCGGCGTGCTGCAGGTCGAAGGCAATAACCATCCGCATCTGGAGGTAACGTCGTCCGAGACTGCGAGCCTCGGCCAGGAGGTATTGATCCTGTCCAGCCTTGGTGCGGAAAAGCGATGCGCCGACACCGGGATTATTACTTATCTCGGACCGTTCGATGCGGCGTGGGAATTCGTACTCGATCGATGCGTCTGCGTAACGGCGCCCGCGCTTAACATCGGATTGAGCGGCGGTCCGATCGTCAACTCAAAAGGGCAGATCATCGCGTTCTCATATCTCAATTTCATGGATTTGGTGCGTCCGATCCTCGCTATTCCTGGTGAATGTTTTCTGTCGGGCCGCGACGAACTGGTCCGCCACGGCCATCGCGTCAGCACGCCGCCGCGGCTTTGGTTGGGCGTACTTTCGTACACCTTGCGCGAGCATGTGGTAATCGCCGGAGTGATGCCCGGCAGTCCTGGTGAAAAGGCCGGTTTGCAGCAAGGTGACCTGGTGCTCAGTGCTGACGGCAATGAAATCCACGAACGCCGCGCCCTCTATGACGCGATCAACAGCCATCGTCCGGGCGAACGCGTGCAGCTTAGGATCTTGCGCAAGAACCAGGTCTACAGCCTGGAAATCGCCGCTATCGTCGTGGACGATTACCTCGGCTAGCTCAATTCAGGTCTCGATGTTTGTGGACATCGCGGTTGTCCTTCACCGCTAAGCCCCGCCTGCTGAAAATCAGCCTGTCATCAGTCTGTCCTCCTGGGGCCGGGCTAACTAGCCAAGGGCTGCGCCCTTGATATCCTGCCCAGTCAACCTTACCGCCGGGCCGCCGCGAAGCGGCGGAGAAACACACGTATAAGCTTGCCATCGCCGCTCGGGTCCACCAATCACCCGATCGG